>Ga0070679_100001808_pt1 | contig 19287 bp, 26 predicted proteins | sample KBSC63BmetaG_FD_65652 | JGI IMG/M metagenome (GOLD analysis project Ga0070679, IMG submission 65652) | Corn rhizosphere microbial communities from Kellogg Biological Station, Michigan, USA - KBS C6-3B metaG | ecosystem: Host-associated > Plants > Roots > Rhizosphere | place: USA: Michigan... | reverse complement strand
CTCGTCGGCCACCGCGGCGACGAGCCGGTCGCCGCCCATGCCGATCGCGCGGTGCACGCGCCAGGCCGGGACCTGGTGGCCGGTCTCGGTGAAGGCCCGCCACCACGCCATCGTGTGGTGGTAGTTGGAGTCGATCAGGGTGCCGTCGACATCGAGCAGAACCGTGTCGACGTGCCATGCGGGGGACGTCATGACCCGCCGTACCCCTCCGGGCGGCAGCACCAACGTCTGCGCGCTCGGCCCGTCCCCGCCCGGCGACGCGGGTTGATAGGGATGCCGCCGGCCGGGTACGGCGTGGCATGAATCGCGTAGCGCAGGAGGTCGAGGCGACTCCCGACGAGGTCTGGTCGGTGCTGGCCGACGGCTGGCTGTACCCGCTGTGGGTCGTCGGGGCCACCCGTATGCGGGAGGTGGAGGACGCCTGGCCGGCCGAGGGCGCGCGCATCCACCACTCGGTCGGTGTCTGGCCCCTCGTCATCGACGACCACACCGAGGTCCTGGAGGCCGACGAGGGTCGTAGGCTCCGTCTGCAGGCGCGAGCGTGGCCGGGCGGCGAGGCCGAGGTGATCCTCCACCTGGAACCCCGGGGAGACGGCACCGTCGTGACGATCGAGGAGGATCTGGTGGCGGGTCCCGCTCGACTGATGCCGACGCCGGCCCGGAGTCTGCTGCTCAAGATCCGCAACCGCGAGACCCTGCGCCGACTCGCCTGGCTGGCCGAGCGGCGTGCCTAGCCCCTCGGACACGACGTACGACGCCGTCGTGGTCGGCGCGGGCCCCAACGGACTCGTGGCGGCCAACCGCCTGGTCGACGCGGGCTGGTCGGTGCTCGTCCTCGAGAGCAGCCCGCGCGCCGGCGGTGCGGTGCACTCCGACCGTGCGGTGGACCCGGAGTTCGAGCACGACACGTTCAGCTCGTTCTACCCGCTGGGTGCGGTCTCGCCCGCGCTGCTCGGGCTGCACCTGGAGGACCACGGGCTGGTGTGGCGGCACGCACCGGCGGTCCTCGGGCATCCGATGCCCGACGGGCGCTGGGCGCTGCTCCATCGCGACCGCGAGGTGACCGCGGCGCTCCTGGACGAGCAGCACCACGGCGACGGCGAGGCGTGGTTTGCGCTGTGTGCCCGATGGGACCGCATCGGTGACGCCCTGGTCGAGGCTCTGCTGACGCCGTTCCCCCCGCTGCGCGCCACGGCCAGGGGACTGCGGCGCGTGAGGTCGGCGGGCGGGGCCGACCTGGTGAAGATGCTGCTGACCCCGGTCATGGACGACCGGCTGTGGCGGTTCGGCGGCGAGGCGCCGCGCCTGCTGCTCGCCGGGAACGCCGCCCACTCCGACATCCCGCTCGACGCACCCGGGAGCGGGCTGATGGGGGTGCTGATGACGATGCTGGGCCAGACCGTCGGGTTCCCGGTGCCCGAGGGCGGTGCCTCGCGGTTGGCCGAGGCGCTCCAGCGTCGGCTCGAGGAGCGCGGGGGACTGGTGCGGTGCGGTAGCCCGGTGGAGCGGATCGAGGTGGACCGCGGGCGGGTGACGGCGGTGCGGACCGGCGACGGTCGCCGGATCGGCGTACGGCGTGCCGTGGTGGCCGCCGTCGTGGCGCCCATTCTCTTCGAGCGGCTCCTGGACCCGGCGGACCTGCCGGCGCGGGTGAGCCGGGGCATGCGTCGCTTCCAGCGCGATCCGTCGACGGTGAAGGTCGACTGGGCACTCGACGGGCCGGTGCCCTGGCAGTCGCCCCCGGCGTACGCACCGGGGACGGTGCACGTCGCCGACTCCCTGCCCGACCTCTCCGAGGCCGTCGGCCAGATCTCGGGCGGCCTGGTGCCGGCCCGTCCCTTCCTGCTGGTCGGCCAGATGACGACCACGGACCCGACCCGCTCACCTGGCGGGACCGAGGCCCTGTGGGCCTACACGCACGTGCCCCAGCGGGTGCGTGGAGACGCGGGCGACCGTGGGATCACCGGGTCGTGGGACGCGGACGAGTGCGAGCGCTTCGCCGACCGCATGCAGGAGCAGCTGGAGCATCGGGCACCGGGCTTCTCGCAGCGCATCCGAGCCCGGCGGGTGCTCGGCCCCCACGAGCTCGAGCAGCTGAACCCCAACCTGCTCGGTGGCTCGGTGAACGGCGGGACCTCGCAGCTCCATCAGCAGCTGGTGCTCCGTCCGTTCCCCGGCTGGGGGCGTGCCGAGACCGGCATCCGCGGCCTGTACCTCGGATCGGCGTCGGCACACCCCGGCGGCGCCGTCCACGGTGCGCCCGGCATGAACGCCGCCCGAGCAGCACTCGGTCACGCGCGCTGGCCGCTCGGGCGCTGACGGGGCTCGCCCATGACTCCTCGCCGGGTGGGTACCTGAGGTTCCACGCCCGGGGACGAGAGGAGTGCCGGTGGAGCAGCCAGGACCGCGACCCGTGCGGCTCACGCGCGCTGCCGCGTCGACGATCGCGGAGTCGGTGGCCGAGCGAGCCTCGGATGCGTTGCCGGCAGGGGGTGCACCCGAGCTGGCGAGCGCGATCAGGCTCGCCGGAGAGGTCCGTGCCGAGGTCCCCGATCCCATGGACGGCCGCACGCTCGAGCTCTGGGAGGCCCTGGCGACCCTCGGCGCGGTCGACCTCACGCTCGCGCGGGTGGCCGAGCCCCACCTGGACGCGCTCGCGATCCTCGCGCAAGCCCGTCGCCACGGTGAGATCGACGAGAGCGACTGGCGCGAGCGGTCGACCGAGTGGCAGGCCACCCCGCTCTGGCAGGTGTACGCCGCCGAGGGCAGTGGGCGGCTCCGGGCGCGGGCCGCGGGGCCGGGATGGCGCCTGACGGGCCCCAAGCCCTGGTGCTCCCTGGCCGAGCACGCGACGTACGCACTGGTCACCGCCTGGGTCGACGACGAGCACCGCGGGCTGTTCGCGGTCGACCTCGCGGCCGACGGCGTGACCCGCGAGGCGGAGTCGTCGGTCTCGGGGCAGAGCGGAGTCTGGGCCTCGCGCGGACTCACCCAGGTGCAGAGCACGGGGATCCTCCTCGACGACGTGCACGCCGTGGCCGTCGGCTCGCCCGGCTGGTACCTCACGAGACCTGGCTTCGCGTGGGGTGGAGCCGGCGTCGCCGCGATCTGGTACGGCGCGACGGTCGCGCTGGCTCGGACGCTGCGGGCCTCCGCCACCCGACGTACGCCGGACCAGGTCGCCCTGCTCCACCTCGGTGCCGTCGACACCGCGCTGTGGCGCGCCCGCAGCGTGCTGGAGTCTGCGGCCGCGGTCGCCGACGACCCGCTGACTCCCGAGGACGAGAGCGAGCACGTCGCCGGAGTCGTCCGACAGGTCGTCGCCGACGCGGCCGAGGAGGTGCTGCACCGGGTCGGGCACGCGCTCGGACCGGCCCCGCTCACCGGCGACGAGGACCACGCCCGACGTGTCGCCGACCTCACGGTGTACCTGCGGCAGCACCACGCGGAGCGCGACCTCGCCGTGGCGGGGCAGCGTGTGGTGAACGACCCCTCGGGCTGGTCGTGGTGGTGACCCGGTGAGCTCGCTGTGATGGAGGCCCGATGGTGACGCAGGTGCGCGGGCACTCGTTCGACGCCTCCGCTCCGGGCACCGACGCGGAGCAGTGGCGTAGGGCGATGGCGGGCTCGACCCGGCCGCCACTGACCCTGGACGGCGTCCGTCGCATCGTCGTCGTGGGGGCCCACCCCGACGACGAGAGTCTCGGTTCGGCCGGTCTCGTCGCCGGCGCGCGCGACGCGGGGATCGACGTCGACCTGGTGTGCGTCACCGACGGAGCAGGCAGCCATCCCGGGTCGCCCACGCTGCGTCCCGGGGCGCTCGCGCGCCGCCGTCGGGACGAGTGGATGGCCGCCGCCGACCTGCTGGGCGTGGACGTCGGGCGCCGCCACTTCCTGGACCTGCCCGACGGCCACGCGGCCGAGCACGCGGACGAGATCACCGCCGCCCTGGTGGACCTCGTGGGCCAGGGAACGGGGCACGGGACGGGCACGGTGCTCGTCGCGCCGTGGAGGTACGACGGGCATCCCGACCACGAGGCGGTCGGGGTCGCCGCGGCCGCCACTGCACGGCGTACTGACGCCGAGCTCTGGGAGTTCCCCGTCTGGTTCTGGCACTGGGCGGGCGTCGACGACCCCCGGGCGGAGCTGCTGCGCCCGTGGCCGCTCGGGCCCGGCGCGAGGAGCACCAAGCGAGCCGCCGTGGCGTCACACCGCAGCCAGGTGGAGGCGTTGTCGGAGCAGCCGGGCGACGAGCGGCTGCTGAGCGAGGAGTTCCTGGCGCACTTCGCCGGCGACCGCGAATGGTTCGTGGTCACCGCGAGCGCGAACTGCGTGGATGACGCCCTGGACCAGCTCCACGACGAGGTGGCGGACCCGTGGGGCGTCGACGTGCGGTGGTTCGAGCGGCGCAAGCGCGACCTCGTGCTCGCGATGCTGCCCCGGGCACGGTTCCGCCGGTCGCTGGAGCTGGGGTGCTCGACCGGTGCGCTCACCGCTCGGATCGCCGATCGGAGCGACGCCGTCGTCGCCGTGGACTCCTCGGCGACCGCGATCCGGGCCGCACGTCGCCGTCTGGCGAGCCGGCCGGAGGTCGACCTCGAGGTGCTCGACCTGCGCACGGCCTGGCCGGTGGGCTCCTTCGACCTGGTCGTCGTCTCCGAGGTCGGCTACTTCCTGTCCCCGGCCACGCTCGAACGTGTCGTCAGCCGGGTGACGTCCTGCCTCGACCGGGACGGCGTCGTGGTGCTGTGTCACTGGCGACACCAGGTGGAGGGCTGGCTGCTGACCGCCGACGACGTCCATCGGGCGTTCCGGGGCCGGTCGCTCCCGCCCCTGCGCGCGACGTACCGCGACGACGACGTCGAGATCCGGGTCCTCGCGCGCTCCTGGCCGGAGCACGATCGATGACGGCAGCGGTCGCGGCGGCCCATGTCGTGATCCCGGCGCACCGCGAGGAGGAGCTGCTGGGTCGCCAGCTGCGGGCGACCCAGGTGGCGGTGGCTGAGGCGCAGCGGGAGTGGCCGGCCGTTCGGTGCACCGTCACCGTGGTGCTCGACGCCTGCGACGACGGCACCGACGAGGTCGTGGCGAGGTTCTCGGACGTGACCACCGTGTCCGTCTCGGACCGGTGCGTCGGGGTCGCACGTGCGCGGGGGATCGCTCGTGCGCGGCGGGAGACACCCTCGCGCGCGGAGCACACGTGGATCGCGTCGACGGACGCCGACAGCGCCGTCCCGCCACACTGGCTCACGACCCAGCTGAGCCTGGCCGCGCGTGGCGCCGACCTCGTGCTCGGCACCGTGGTCCCGGAGATGGAGCAGCTCGGGTTCGACCGCTACCGCCGTTGGTGGAGCCGTCATCACCTGAGCGAGGGGCACCCCCACGTGCACGGCGCCAATCTCGGGTTCCGGCTGTCGGCGTACGACGCGGTGGGCGGGTTCCGGCCCCTCCCGGTGCACGAGGACGTCGACCTGGTGCACCGCCTGCAGGGCGAGGGCGTGCCGGTCGTGCGTACGTCGACCCACCCCGTCCTCACCAGCGCGAGACTCCGTGGGCGGACCCCGGCCGGGTTCGCGTCGTACCTCCTGGGCCTGTGACTCAGCGGCTCCGGCGCACGCGGCGGCGGAGCTGGAGGATCCGCAGGGACCCCGCCACGACGGCGAGCACGATCCCGACGACGGCGGCGATCAGCAGCGAGACCGCGAGGGGCGCGGTGCCACCCCAGCCCAGGAACGACACCTCGACGCTCTGGGTGTTCTGGGCGATGAAGACCACGAGCAGCACGAGCAGCACGGCCAGGACCACGAGCGAGATCCACGCGCCACTGGTGCGCGACTGGCGCAACGGATCCTTGCTCGTCGAGGCCGAGTGGCTTCCGGCGGTGCCCGCGGTCGGGTCGGCGGTGGGCTCAGGGTCCGTCATGGGCGCCAGGTACCCCGTCTCGGGGCGGCTACGCGTCCGTGCCTCAGGCGGTGAGTGTCGGCGCGGTGATCGGATCCGTGACGCCACACATGCGGGACAGCTCCCGCCGTTTGCCGGGTGAGCAGTCGTCGAGGGTGAGGTAGGCACTGAGCCGCACCGTGGTTCCCTGCGACCAGGCGGCCGAGCTACGCCGGCGGAGTGCCTGCCCGACGCGTGCGTCGGTGTCGGCGAGTGTGGTGACGCGAACTCGCAGCTGACGGCTGGGGACCTCGACGACCCAGCCGTCGCCGACCCTGATCGCGCGTCCGGTGAGACGAAGCACGGGTGCTCCCGTTGGGGAGAAGGACTGCGGCCGGCTTCTGGACCGCTCACCCCACGGTACCCGCCCACGGCCGTCCTACACCGGACCGGTCCGGGCCCGGCGCCGTGGGATCACGGGACGGCCGGCTCCCGCTTGGTGACCATCGCCTCGGCGATCTGGCGGATCTTGAGGTTCGCCCGCTGGCTGGCCGCTCGCAGCAGCTCGAAGGCCTCACGCTCGTCCACGTCGCGGCTCTGCATCAGCATGCCGATCGCCGCCCCGATCGTGCGCGAGGAGCGCAAGGCGTTCTCGAGATGCTCGACGTGCTCGCGGCTGATCACACCGTCCGCCTGCAGCTCGGCGATCAGCTCGCGGTCCATCCTGGCTGCCTCCTCCAAGGCATCCACGCGCTGGGCATGGGACTCGACGCGCTTCGACAAGGCGTCGATCTGACCCTGGAAGTCCGATCCCTCTTCCATGGGTCAATTCTGCAACGAGACCTCTGGGTCGCTCAACAACCCGGCGCTCAGCTCAGGGACTGCAGACGCCTCAGGTGATCGAGACTCGGGAAGGCTTCGTCCCGCACCTTGTCCATCAGGACCTCGGCGTACACCTCGCGATCGTCGTCGCCCTCGAGCATCGCCTCGAGCATGTCGAGGTGGGTGGTCGACGGGTACGGGTCGCTCCGCACCTTGTCGAGCAGCAGGTCACGCACCTGGGTGTGCAGGTCACTGGACTCGGCACTCCTGCGGTTGGCCACGTCGTCATCTCCTCGGTTCTCGGGCGGAAGGTCGTCGGACACGGCCCGTACCCCTGATCGGCTGGGGGATTCCCTTCAGCGTCGGGTCAACGCAGGAGTCCGTGCAGAGCACCGGTGAGGCCACGGTCGCCGTCGCTCGTCGACCGATCGTCGCGGACGCTCCGGATCTCGCGCCCGATGCGTTGCAAGTCGTTGCGGCCGACCTCGGCGCGGATCCGGGGATAGACCTCGTCCTCGTCCTGGTCAATGTGCGCCGTCACGAGCTCGTCCAGCACCCGCACCGCCGCGGCCAGGCGTGCGTCATAGGGCTCGAGCCCGTCGAGTCGTCGCTCGACCTCCTCGATGACCCGGTGGCGTTCCTCCGGAACGCGGAGCAGCGGGTCCAGCGCCGGCACCAGCTCGCGGATCCGCGGGTACAGCACGTCGGTCTCGGCCCGGACATGTGCGGACAACAGTGCGCACAGATCGCCGGCGATCTCGCCGCGGCGCGCCGTCTCGGTGTCACGTGTGCGGGTGAAGGTGCGTAGCGCTCTGCGCAGCTCACGGTGCTCGGCGCGGAGCATCACGATCGCGTCGTCGGACATGTGGGTCTCCCTCCCGGGTCCGTCGAGGACGTACCCCCATGCGGGGTCCCGATGCGCCGCATCGCTGCCGCCTCGCCCCAAGGGGTGGGATTGAAGGGGACCACCCCGGGTACGGGTCCATCCGAAGGGAGGGAGCTGCCCCGAGTCTGCCCTTTCTGGGCGCGGGTGGCTCATTGACTGCTATGACCGAGATGTCACCAACAGCCAAGATCGCCCTCGGCGTGACCGCGGGGTACCTGCTCGGGCGCATGAAGAAGCTGCGTCTGGCCGTCACCGTGGGCGGCATGCTCGCGGGCAAGAAGCTCGCCACCAATCCTCAGGCCCTGCTCACCCAGGGAAACAAGCTGATCGAGAACAACCCGGAGCTGAAGAAGCTGCGCGGTGAGATCACCGGCCGCATGTTCGAGGCCGCACGTGACGCCGCCCTCACCACGGCATCCTCCCGTCTCGAGTCGATGACCGAGTCGCTGACCTCGCTTCCTGGCGCGGGTCGCGGCGAGGACGAGTCCGACGAGTACGAGGACGAGTCCGAGTACGACGAGCCGGACGACGAGCCCGAGGACGAGCTCGAGGACGAGCCCGAGGACGAGCCCGAAGACGAGCCCGAGGACGAGTACGACGAGCCGAGCGAGGAGGACGAGCCCGACGAGGAGTCGTCCGAGGACTCGCCCGAGGCGACGGACGAGAGCAGCGAGGAGTCCGGGGGCGAGCAAGAGGCGCGCCCGCGCCGGCGCCGTCGCCCGAGGGCCGCTGCGGCTGCCTCGTCGACCGCACGTCGCTCGAGCGCCACCGGACGGACCGCGTCCAAGCGCGCGTCCGGCACCGCGAAGAGGGCGACCAAGAAGGCGGGCTCGGCGTCGTCGTCCGGCACGCGGGGCCGCACGGCCGGCGCCGCGAAGAAGGCGTCGTCCTCGAAGCCGGCAGCCAAGAAGGCCTCGAGCAGCGCGTCGTCGTCCGGCCGCGGCGCGGCGAAGAAGGCCTCGAGCAGCGCGTCGTCGGCCTCCCGCGGCTCGCGGTCGACGGCCAAGAAGTCGACCTCCACCGCCACGAACACGGCCAGGAAGACCGCGAAGAAGGCGCCGGCGTCGAAGGCGACCGCCAAGAAGGCGCCGGCCTCGAAGTCGGCCGCCAAGAAGGCGACGTCCTCGGGACGTCGCACTGCGAAGAAGACCGCCAAGAAGACGACCAGCGCGAGGAAGTGACGACATGGCGAAGACCGAGGCAATGGATCGCCTGCGAGAGGCCGGGAGCGGCCTGCTGAAGGCGGCCGGCGAGAAGGCACTCAGCTCTGCCGGCGATCGCGTGAAGGACGTGACCAGCCACTTGGAGGGAGTCGCCGACGGCGGGCCCCTCAAGAAGGCGGCCGTCAAGGGCGCCGAGGCGAAGGCCGAAGGCGACTCACCGGTCAAGGGCGCGCTCAAGGGCGTCGCCGAGGGGGTCAAGGACAAGATCACCGGTGGCGGCGGCAAGGGCGGCAAGGGAGGCAAGGCCACCAAGTCCACCAACATCCTGGAGACGATCGACGTCGGCGTGCCGATCGACGTCGCCTACAACCAGTGGACCGAGTTCGGCGAGTTCCCGTCGTTCATGAAGAAGGTCGAGAAGGCAGAGGCCGAGGACGAGGCCAAGATCGAGTGGAAGGCCCAGATCTTCCTCTCCCACCGCACCTGGGAGGCGACGATCCTGCAGCAGTCGCCCGACGAGCGGATCGTGTGGCGGTCGAAGGGCGAGAAGGGGCACGTCGACGGTGCCGTCACGTTCCACGAGATCGGCCCCAACCTCACCCGGATCATGGTGGTCCTCGAGTACTACCCGCAGGGGCTGTTCGAGAAGACCGGCAACCTCTGGCGCGCCCAGGGCCGTCGGGCCAGGGCCGATCTCCGCCACTTCAAGCGCCACGTCATGACGCGCACCATCCTCGACCCGGACGAGGTCGAGGGCTGGCGCGGCGTGATCGAGGACGGCGAGGTCGTGAAGTCCCACGAGGAGGTCGTCGAGGAGGAGCAGGCCGCGGCCGAGGAGGCCGAGCAGCAGCCCGACGACGAGTACGACGAGGACGAGTACGACGACGAGGGCGACGACGAGGGCGACGCCGAGTCCGACGAGGAGTCCGAGGACGAGCCGGACGACGAGTACGACGAGGGTGAGCCGGAGGACGAGTACGACGAGCCCGAGGAGGAGCCCGAGGAGTCCGAGGAGGGCGAGCCGGAGGACGAGTACGAGGACGAGTCCGAGGAGGAGCCCGAGGAGTCCGAGGAGGGCGAGCCGGAGGACGAGTACGAGGAGGAGGACGAGTCCGAGGAGGAGCCCGACGAGGGTGAGCCGGAGGACGAGTACGAGGAGGAGCCCGAGGACGCCGACGAGGAGTACGAGGACGAGGAGCCACGTGCCAGCTGATCCGACACCCACCCACGTGACACGGACAACAGGAGGACCCACCTCATGACCATGACAGCGCAACGCAGCGGCGGCGGCTACCTGAACCGTCCCTCCCCGAGCGGACTCGCGGACGTCGTGGAGATCATCCTCGACAAGGGGATCGTGATCGACGCCTACGTGCGGGTCTCGCTCGTCGGCATCGAGCTGATCACCATCGACGCCCGCATCGTGATCGCCAGCGTGGACACCTATCTGAGGTTCGCGGAGGCCACCAACCGTCTCGACCTGTTCGACAAGGACGGCAAGGACCTTCCCGACTTCATCCACGACCTCCAGGACAAGGGTGCCTCCGGCAAGGTCGGCGGCGCCGTCCGCGGAGCCAAGAAGGCGCTCACCGGCGGTGACGATGACGACGACGAGGACGAGCGTCCGCGCCGTACCCGCAAGACAGCCTCGGCCTCGCGGAGACGTGACGACCGGTGACCACGTCGGAGCAGTCCGCGCCCCACGGGCTCTTCGTGTACGCCGTCGTGCAGGCAGACCATGACCTGCCCGACGGCGTCACCGGCGTCGACGGTTCGCCACTGGCGCTCGTCCCGTACGGCGGGCTGGGCGCGGTCGTGGGCACGGTCGCCCTCGACCGTCCGGCCGGCCGCCGGGCCGACCTGACGGCGTACTCCGCGGTGATGGAGGCCCTGCTGCCCGGTCGGGCAGTGGCGCCGATCTCCTTCGGGACCGTGATGCCCGACGAGCAGACGGTGATCGCCGAGCTGCTGGCGCCGCGTGAGGCGCACCTGAGCAGGCTGCTGCAGGAGCTCGACGGTCGCGTGCAGTACAACGTGCGCGCGAGCTACGTCGAGGAGGCCGTGCTCGCCGAGATCGTCGAGAGCGACCCCGAGATCCGGCACCTGCGCGAGCGCACCCGCGACCTGCCCGAGGACGCGCGGATGGGCGACCGGATCCGGCTGGGAGAGCTGGTGTCGCAGGCGTGGGAGCACCGCGCCCGCCTGGACGCCGATCAGCTGCTCGCGCAGGTGGTGCCGATCGTGAGCGCGCACGCGGTACGCCGCGAGCCCGGTCCGCAGGCGGCTCTGGACGCGGCCCTGCTGGTCGATCGCGCACGGTCGCAGGAGCTCGAGGATCAGCTCGAGTCCCTGGCCGAGCAGGCCGACGGCCGGATGCAGCTGACGCTGCTGGGCCCGCTGGTGCCCTACGACTTCGTCGGGAGCGCGTGATGGGACTCCTGATGGGACTGGTGACGCTGCCCATGGCACCTCTGCGCGGGGTGGTGGCGGTGGCCGAGCAGGTGCGTCGACAGGCCGAGGCCGCCTACTACGACCCCGCAACCATCCGGTCCGAGCTCGACGAGGTGAGTAGGCTGCGCGACGCCGGCGACCTGAGCGCGGAAGAGGCGACGTCCCGGGAGGACGTCCTCATCGAACGACTCATGGCCGGACGAGACATGGGAGGTGAGCGGCGTGGCTGACACGACGTCCAAGAAGACCCCCGCCGAGAAGATGGCGAAGAAGGCGCCCGCCAAGAAGGCGCCGGTGAAGAAGGCGCCCGCAGGGAAGCGGGCCCCCCGCAAGGCCTCGGCGCGCACCGAGGCGCCGCCCCGACGCGAGAGTGCCGGACGCGGGAGCCGTATGGCACGCGCGGCGCGCGAAGCGGTCCTCGACCTGACCGGGAAGAGCGCCGAGGCCGTCACCGGGCTCGAGCGCACCGAGGACGGGTGGACCGTGGAGGTCGACGTGCTGGAGCTGGAGCGCATCCCGAGCACGACCGACGTGCTCGCGACGTACCGCGTGACCCTCGACGACGACGGCGAGCTGCAAGGTTGCCGCCGCGTGCACCGCTACCTGCGGGGCTCCGCGGGAGACGACTGAGATGAGCCAGACCGGAACAGGCGGGGTCGTCCCGTCGGGCGGCGGTGGCTACACCGCGGCCTACTCCGACCGGCCCCAGCCGGCCAACCTCGCCGACATCCTCGAGCGGGTGCTCGACAAGGGCATCATCATCGCCGGCGACATCCGGGTGAACCTGCTCGACATCGAGCTGCTGACCGTGAAGATCCGACTGCTCGTGGTCTCGGTCGACAAGGCCGAGGAGATGGGCATCGACTGGTGGCGACACGACCCGATGCTGACCGTCAAGGAGCGCGGGCTGGCCGAGGAGAACGACGAGCTGCGGCGCCGGGTCGAAGAGCTCGAGTCCGGCTCCGGCTCCGGCCGGTCGTCGGGGCAGAAGCGGTCCGCCAGCCGTTCCCGGGGGAGCTCGAGCGGTGGCTGAGCAGGGTCGCTACCTGTACGCCGTGTGCCGGAGCCTCGACATCGCGGCCCTCGACGGGCTGCGCGGGCTCGGCGACCGGCCGGTCGAGGGCGTCGAGTCGGACGGGCTCGTCGGGCTGGTGAGCGCAGTGGACCTCGACGAGTACGGCGAGGACGGCCTGCGGCGCAACCTCGAGCGGCTCGACTGGCTGGAGACTGCGGCGCGAGGGCACGACGCCGTGGTGCAGGCGGCAGCACTGCTGGCGCCCACCGCGCCGATGCGACTGGCCACCATCTTCCGTGACGACGACGGCGTACGCCGGCGCCTGGGGGAACAGGCTGCCCGGATCCACACCGTGCTCGACCGGGTCGAGGGGCACGAGGAGTGGAGCGTCAAGGTGCTGACCCACGCGGCCGAGTCCCGACCGGAGCCGGTCGGAGCCGGAGGCTCGGGAGCGGACTACCTCCGGCAGCGCAAGCAGGAGCAGGAGTCCCGCGACACGGGGCTGCGCGACGCGCACCTGGTCGCCGAGCGGGTGCACGACGCGCTGGCGGCACTCGCCGTGGCGACGCGTCGGCTCGCGCCGCAGGACTCCCGGCTCACCGGCCTCAGCGGGACGATGGTGCACAACGCGGCCTACCTCGTGCCGCGCCTGCGCTCCGACGAGTTCGCGACCGCGGTCGGACGGGCCGCGACCGACAACCTCGACGTCCACGTCGACGCGCGAGGGCCGTGGCCGCCGTATTCCTTCGCGATGCTGGACGACCAGTGACCGCGACGCCGCTGGCGGCGCCGTCGGGAGGGGCGGCCCAGTCGTCGTCACCGCCCATCGCCCTGGTGGACCTGCTCGACCGCTTGCTCGGCACCGGGGTCGTGCTCTCGGGCGACGTCCTGATCTCATTGGCCGGCGTCGACCTCGTGGAGGTGCGCCTGCGGGCCCTGATCCGGACCGCGGCCGGCGAGGAGGACGGAGATGAGTACGGGGATGAGTACGGGGATGAGTGACGACGCCGTCTCGAGGTTCCGTGGGCTTCCCGAACGGCTCGAGACCGATCCGGAGACGGTGCAGCGCGACCTGATGCGGCTGGTGCTCACCATCATCGAGCTGGTCCGGCAGCTGATGGAGAAGCAGGCGCTGCGGCGGGTGGACGCCGGGGACCTCAGCGACGAGCAGGTCGAGGCTCTCGGGACGGGCCTCATGCACCTGGCCGAGGCGATGCGGGAGCTGCGTGAGCGGTACGGGCTGTCCCAGGAGGACCTGAACCTCGACCTCGGGCCGCTCGGCAGCCTCCTGGGGCGCTGACTGCTCTCAGGAGGTCAGGGTCCGCGGCGCCAGGTGCCGCGCCCGAGCCAGGAGGTAGAGCCCGAAGCAGCCGATGCCGACGGCTACCGCGAGGACCCCCACGATCCCGAGCGGAGCGCGCACCACGCGCTCCAGGGACTGGTCGAGGCCGCCCGCGCGGCTCGGGTCGTCGGTGAGCGCCGCCCAGTCGACGAAGCAGCCGATGACGACGAAGGCGACGCCCTTGGCGATATACCCGGCCTGGCCGAGCAGGAGGATGGGCAGGCGCCTTGCGCCCTTCCGGGCCTCACGGTCGAGCTGGTCCTCGAACCCTCGGCGAGCGCCGAACACGGCCAGACCCACGCCGACGCCCACGACCACCAGACCGGCGAGGCCGAGCACGATGCGCCCGAACGGCTCGGCGAGCACGCCGGCCGAGGCGTGCCGAGGCGAGTGCCCGCCGCCACCGTCGCCGACCACGAGCCGGACGAGTGAGAACGCGAGATACCCGTAGGTGATCACGCGGGATCCCGCGCCCGCCTGCATGACGAGCCGCATGAGACCGTCGTCGTCGCGGTAACCCACCAGGGCGGCGACCGCCTGCCACACGGCCAGGACGACGAACCCGGCGATCAGGGCGACCAGCACCCCGACCCCCCACGCCTCGTGGCGCAGGCGCGCCAGCGCGCCCTGGGTCGAGGTGCCCCGCGTGCCGAGCACGATGCGGAGCGCGATCCAGGCGACCAGCAGGTGGAGCAGCCCGTATCCGACCAGGCCCCACCGGACGAGGTGGGCGAAGAAGGCGCTACGTCGTACCGACCGCTCGAGGGTCGCGGGCGAGACGCCCACCTACGTGCCCACAGCAGATGCCGGTCGGCTCAGGTCCGCGGGCCCGCTCAGCGCTTCAGCGAGTCCTTGACGCTCTTCCCGGCCTCCTTGGCGTGGCGGCCTGCCTCCTTGGCCTTCGCGCGACCCTGCTCGTCCCTGCCCTCGGTCTTGAGCTTGTCGTTGCCGGTCGCCGCGCCCGTGGCCTCTTTGGCCTTGCCCTTGGCGTCCTTGGCCTTGTTCTGCATCTTGTCGTCGAGTCCCATGACCCATCCCTCCGTGCGTCGTCGGTGCTGAGGGAGACGTACCCGGCGCGGGCGGGCGCATGCGGTGCATGAGGAACGCATGACGGGGGAGCGGAGGGGTACCTCGGCGGCACACCGTCGATCCGAGAGGGGACATCCTGTGTCCACCGATGCCATCGTCGTGCTCAAGGACGAGCACCAGCAGATCCGCAAGGCCTTCCGAGCCTTCGAGGCAGCAGGCGAGAACGCCGAGAAGCAGAAGGGCCGGCTCGTCGATCGGATCATCGAGCTGCTGACCATCCACACCTACATCGAGAACGAGGTCATGTACCCCCGTGTCCGCGACCTGCTCCCCGACGTGGAGGACGACGTCCTCGAGTCCTACGAGGAGCACCACGTGGCCGACGTCCTGGTGATGGAGCTGGCGCAGCTGGAGCCGTCCGACGAGCGGTTCGACGCAAAGACGACGGTGCTCATCGAGAACGTCGAGCACCACATGGAGGAGGAGGAGCAGGAGTGGTTCCCCAAGGTCCGTGAGGGCCTGGGCCGCAAGGTCCTCCAGGAGATCGGTGCGGAGATGATCGAGAAGCGGAAGTCGGCGCCGCGTCGGCCGAGCCAGCCCGGTGCCCTGAAGAAGGCGATCGACGCGATGATCGACTGAGCCGCTTCACGGGGTCGCGCGCCGCAGCGGGCGGGTGGCCGGACCCTCCAGCACCTCGCCCTCCGGGGTGAAGCGCGATCCGTGCAGCGGGCAGTCCCACGAGCGCTCGGCGTCGTTCCACGACAGGGTCCCGCCCAGGTGGCTGCACAGGGCGACCACGGAGCACCCGCGGCCGTCGACCTGCGCGGTGCCGACGGGGAGCACGCCGGCCCGGCTCACCACGCCCTGTCCCTCGGCCGGCGTGGACGGTCCCCGCATCTCGGCCCGCACCAGGTCGCCGACGAGGTGAGCGCCGACCGCGGCGTTGAGACGGGCCATCTCCCAGGCTCCGCTCGGGCGGGTGATCCGGTGGGAGATCGGCCGCTGCCACGACGGCATCCCGCCGTGGATCTGCTGGGTGATCGACAGGGCTGCGGCCACGGCGTTGGTCATGCCCCACTTCCCGTAGCCCGTGGCGAGGTAGACGTGGCCGCGTCCGCGTGGCAGCCGGCCGACGAAGGGAAGCCCGTCGTGGGACGAGTAGTCCTGGGCGGACCAGGCGTGCGTCTCCTCGGCCCCGGGGAACCACTCCCGGGTCCAGGCCCGGAGGCGGTCGAGGTGGGCCTGGGCCGACCGTGCCCGGCCGACCGTGTGACCCTCCCCGCCCACGAGGAGGAGCGGCCCTGCGGCGGAGGACGCGTCTCGCACCGATCGCGTCGGGGAACCGGCAGAGAGCAGCATCAGCTCGGGCGGCGCGGGGTGCCGGAGAGCCAGCGCGTAGGAGCGTTGCGGCTCGACCTTGGCGAAGTACAGGCCGCGGTCGAGCACGGGGACGCCCGTGGCCAGGACGACGTTCTCGGCGCGCACCTCCCCGCCGTCCTCGAGGTGTACGACGTGCGGGTCACGCAGCGGCGCGCCGATCACGCGGCGGCCGGTGACGACGGTGCCTCCCTGTCGGCGGACCTCGCTGACCAGGGCCTCGAGGACGTCCATCGCGTCGAGCTGGGCCTGCTCGTCCAGTGTCGTGCCACCGCGGTGGGGGAAGGCCACGCCGAGCTCGTCGCGCCAGGTGACGGGGAGTTCGAGGTGACGTGCCGCCTCGTGCTCCTTCCGGGCAGCGGGCAGGTCGTGGCCTCCGGCCGCGTAGGTCACGGCCGTCCGCCGCTGGTAGGCCACGCCGTGGTCGTCACAGAAGCGGAGCAGCCACTCCATGCCTTCGCGGTTGGCTTCGACGTACGCCCGGCCGACCCGGTCGCTCTGTCGCTGCAGGATGTGCGAGAGACGGGTCCCCTGGAGGAGCGAGACCTTCCCCGTCGTGTTGCCCGTGGTGACCGCACCGACCTCGCGCGCCTCCGCCACGGCTACGTGCCGCCCGGCCCGCGCCAGCAGCAGTGCCGCCACCAGCCCGGTCAGACCGGCGCCCACCACGAGGTCGTCGTACCTCTCCTCGAGGTGCTCGTCGGTCTCGATGGGCGCGCGGTCTCGCCACAGCGAGGTCAGGGAGGTCGATCCCGGCGAGGTCATGGCGCACCCGTACCCCGGCAGCTGCGCGTCACGCGCCGGCGTCGGGCGCGCGAGTCACTCCGGCGGCGGGCCGAGCGGGTTTGCCGCGAGTGCGCGAGCGACGCCCACCAGGTTGGCCGCCATGGCCCGGCCGGTCTTCTCGGAGTACTCGTGACCTTGGTCGGTGTCGCCGTAGTCGGGTCCCGGCCCGGGCCCGATGTTCCAGTACGTCCACGCCTGCGCCGGGATCGTGTAGCCGATGTCGCCGAGCCCGCCGGTGACCTCGGAGATCACGTGGTGGGCGCCGTCCTCGTTGCCGGTGACCACCACGCCGGCCACTCGGTTGTAGGCCACCGGACGGCCGTCGTCGTCGGTCTCGGAGATCATCGCGTCCATCCGCTCGAGGGCACGCTGCGCCAGGGACGACGGCCTGCCCACCCAGGTGGGCGTGGCCACGATGAGGATCTCCGATCGCATCAGGGCGTCGTGGACTCGCGGCCACTCGTCCCCGCCACCCAGATCGGTCTCGACCCCGGGAGGCACGTGGAGGTCGGCCAGGCGGAACACCTCGCACTCGACGTCGTGTCCTCGCAACGACTCGATCACCGAGTCGGTCAGCAGCTGGGTGTTCGACGTGCTCGAGCCGCTCTTGAGCGAGCAGTTCAGGACTGTGGCGTGCATCGGCTCTCCTCTGGGTCGACGGCGTGGCTGTCAGCGCACCGGTACCCGGCTGATGACCCGCCACTCGGGGGCGCCGGCTCACCAGGCGGGCGTCGACTCCTCCGTCGCGCGCTCGAACGCGGTCCAGGCGTCGACCGACCCGGCGAGGACGGCGGTGGGCATCCGCGCCAGGATCTGCGCGATCTCCGCGCGTCGTGCTCGCTGTACGGCGCTGACCTGCCGGTGTCCCTCCGGGGTGAGCCGGACGTCGACCGCGCGGCCGTCGTGACGCGCGCGCGTCCGTGTCACCAGCCCGAGACGGTCCAGGCGGGTGCAATGCCTGCTCGCCGTCGACTGGTCCACTCCGAGCTGCTCGGCGACAGCCCCCACGGAGAGCTCGCCGACGTCCTCGACGAGGACCAGCACGCGGTGTTGCGCGACGGTGAGCTCGTACGGGCCGGCCGCGATGGAGCGGATGACGATGCCCAGCATGGTGCTGCTGGCCGCCAGCAACGCGTCTGCCGCCTCGTCCTGAAGGGTCACGGCCACAAGTTACATGCATGCGCGCATGTAATCGCGGATCGCCGGGTACCTCGCGACTGAACGGGTACCGGGAGCCACGCAACGAAAGAGACGTCTCGCATGACACTGGCGGTGGAGAAGGGGCAGGACGCGGCCGCGGCGCTGCGGGCGCGCGTCGACGGCGAGGTCAGGTTCGACGCGGGCAGTCGCTCGGCGTACTCCACGGACGGCTCCAACTTCCGGCAGGTGCCGATCGGGGTCGTCGTACCCCGGACGATCGAGGCCGCCGTCGAGGCGGTCGCTGTCTGTCACGAGCTGGGGCTGCCGATCGTCAACCGAGGCGGCGGCACGAGCCTGGCCGGGCAGTGCACCAACGAGGCCGTGGTCATCGACTTCACCAAGCACTGCCACCGACTGATCTCGGTGGACGAGGCGCAGCGCCGCTGCGTGGTCGAGCCCGGGATCGTGCTCGACGTCCTCAACCGGCAGCTCGCGCCGACCGGTCTGCGCTTCGGTCCCGAGCCGGCCACCCACCAGAACTGCACGCTCGGCGGGATGATCGGCAACAACTCCTGCGGGGCGACCGCCCAGCGCACCGGCAAGGTCGTCGACAACATCGTCTCGCTGGACGTGCTGCTGTACGACGGCACGCGCTTCACCGCCCGTCGTACCGACGACGACGAGTACGCCGTGATCGAGCGCAGGGGCGACCGCCGAGCGCAGATCTATCGCTCGCTACGGCGGATCCGCGACGACCACGCCGACCTGATCCGCAAGCGCTACCCCGACATCCCGCGTCGCGTGTCCGGCTACAACCTCGACTCCCTGCTGCCGGAGAAGGGCTTCGACCTCGCCCAGTTCCTCGTCGGGAGCGAGTCGACCCTGGTCACGGTGTTGCAGGCCGAGCTCGAGCTGGTCCCGGTCGTGAAGGCACGCACCCTGGTCGTGCTGGGCTTCGAGAACATCGCCAAGGCCGCCGACGCGGTGCCCGCCATCGTGGAGCACGAGCCGATCGCGCTCGAGGGAGTCGACCACTACCTGATCCGCGACGAGCAGATCAAGGGGATGAACAAGCAGGCGCTCGAGGAGCTCCCCGACGGCACGGGCTTCCTGATGGTCCAGTTCGGCGGCGAGACCAGCGACGAGGCCGACGAGCGGGCTCGCGCGATGCTGGAGGCCCTCGGTGAGTCCGAGCACGACCCGGACGTCTCGTTCACCGACGACCCCGAGCGGGAGGACGAGCTCTGGCAGGCCCGCGAGGCCGGCCTCGGCGCGACCGCGCACCTACCGGGACGCCCCGACACGTTCGAGGGCTGGGAGGACTCCGCGGTACCGGTCGACCGCCTCGGCGACTACCTCCGCGACCTCCACGAGCTCTACGAGGAGTTCGGGTACG
>Ga0070679_100001801_pt1 | contig 19326 bp, 13 predicted proteins | sample KBSC63BmetaG_FD_65652 | JGI IMG/M metagenome (GOLD analysis project Ga0070679, IMG submission 65652) | Corn rhizosphere microbial communities from Kellogg Biological Station, Michigan, USA - KBS C6-3B metaG | ecosystem: Host-associated > Plants > Roots > Rhizosphere | place: USA: Michigan... | reverse complement strand
CGGGATTAATATTTACCTGGACAGAATCAACGAAAGTTGTAAGAGGATTGCTTTCAATTTTTTTACTGTAAATAATTTTATCTCCTTCCTTTACTTCAAGCGTATCATCAATTTTTTGTACAGGATTAAAGTAAAGTTTCAACCAGCCATTTTCATATGTCACATTTAAAGCGCCGTATTCATTAGCTTCTACAAAGCCTTTAGTTTTCAAAACAGGATACCAGTATTCCTTCCACACATCAGTTCCATAAGGAGAAAAACTTTTATGCTTAAATGGAGTGAATGTGCTTTTTTCCGCAGTCTGGTTAAACAATCTCCCAGATTGCACTTCAACATATTGGCCATCTGTATCGGTTAATAATTTTTCCCAGATCATTCCTTGTTGCGACAATCCCCATATCCATATTTTCTTCCCTGGCTTTTCATCGTGCGGCGCATATCTTGCCATGCCGAAATCATCGTCATGCCAGTATGTTCCAAAAAAATCTGTGTACTTACCAAATACATGATAGGACTTATAACCACCAAAATTGTTATTCTCATAAAAAGAAATGGCCTTGCCGTTTTGTTTATTTACAGGCCAGTCGCTGTATTCACCTTCATGGCCCAGGTAATGATTTCCGCGATATATAAACTCAAGATTTCCCTTCGCTTTTAAGCCTGCATTCATCCAGTGATAATACGGTTCTTCAATTTTTGTGTTGTTGTACCAAAAAGATCTTGTAGTAAAATAAGCTTTGTCTTTAGGTAGATTAATTTCTATTGTCCAGTGAGTGTTGGTTAGTAAATCCAATGTTCCGATGATGCAGCTTACACTGCCATCTTCATTCTTTCGCGTTGTGTAATCCACTGGTGTAGCGCAATTGGGCGTATGGCCCACAATGCCATAGTTAGCTTCCAGGCCGCCGCTTGTCCATGGCCCGCGCAATGCAATATCACGAAATTTTATTGCATGATTATAATAGAAAAAAGAACGGCCTGTAGATTTTTCTATGGCTGACCATATTTTGCCGCCGATCCCAGGCAATATCATCACCTTAATAAAATCGTTCTCTAATTCTACTACTTTCCATTCTTTTCGGATGGGCTTATCGGTAAATCCATCGTAGCGAAAATAAGGATACATTATAGTGAATGATGGAATAGGATTTGGATCAGAAAATGGATATGTTGTAAAGACCTTATTGTATTCACGAACAACCGCATTAGTTTGCGCAATGCCCGAAAAGCTGATACAAACCAATACGACGAAGAATATTTTGCGCATGTTGATATTTTAAATTTGGAAGTGTAAAATAAATTATTCTGTCGCAGGTCTGCCGGCCTGTACCTTTACTTACTTAACATTGCAATAAAGATATTTAGCTTTTTGAAAATAATCTTGAAACCATTATAACAATTATCCTAGCGTTCTATACTTTGCTATTCTTTCTTTCCAATAATTTTTTTCTAAATTTCTTTTGATGATAAATGAATTAAACTAAGGTATAATGACATTTAAGCTTAAAGTTGTTTTTGAATTCATAATTTCCTTTGTTGTTGGTGATTGCTGCCCTGCAAAACCAACCGCACAAACACTTTTAGGTTTGCTTTCTGATATTTTTTAATAATAATATTACTATTACTACTTTCTTTCTGCTACTTCTTTGTGAATAATTCAACTTTGTTAAGACTATAATGAAATCGCTCTTATTCTAACCCATTCTTTCCAAGACTTTCGGCAGCTTCTTTCGTAATTGCTTTTTCCAGCCCATTTGCATAACCAGGCTTACAATAATAAGTTTCAGGCCGCTATAGCCTGAATGTTGTAACGAAAGAATTGTTCCGCCGCAGGTTGGTTCTAACATAAAGCTTAAGACTGTATCTAATTTGGTAAAAATTCCTTTTGTGATTTTATTTGCTGCATCGGAATGAATGCCTGCACAGGCCAATGCCTTTTCACCTGTTGCTTCACCTCTGTATGTATATGCTATGTGCTTTAGTGGTTCAATTGCTGTTATTTCACAATGTGTAATTCCGTCCCAGCCTTTTTGGGGAGCCATGCGGAACGTGAAATAGTGCTCCAGTTCTGGCTTAATGTTATTTTCCATAAACCAACTCCCAAGAAGCCTAGCGTCTGTCAGCGCTTGCCAAACCTTCTCAGGCGGATATGGTAACACGGTTTTAAGTTTAATAGTTCGTTTCATTTTTTATTTAAAGGCTTTGAGGCTTGAATAACTAATCCATCATAATGTTTATATTATCTAAACAATAAATGGTTGCTGTGCAATTAATTTTTAAAATTCTATTGCAGATCCCGGCTATAAAATTATCCTTGGATCATTTTTTTGATTATCTTAAAAAGATTATAGCTTTAGAAAAATTGATACTAAATTACAAGTTTGATTATACACTTTCCAAACGATACCTGGTATGGTAAAATTTAATAGAACATACATTCTGTTTATCATTTTTTCAATGACGACCGCAACCACTTTTGCGCAGCAAAACGAAATCTATCCCGGCGAAATATGGAAAGATAACAACGGCAACCACATACAAGCCCACGGCGGTGGAATTATTAAAATAAATGAAACTTATTACTGGTATGGAGAAGAGCGTTCGAAAGGCCTTGATACAAATTTTCGCTATGTAAGTTGTTATTCCTCTAAAGATCTCATAAACTGGAAATTTTTGGGTGATGTAGTTAAAATGGCCGACCCGGAAAACCTGGGATACCGGTGGGTGTTAGAAAGGCCGAAAGTTTTTTATAACCGGAAGACAAAAAAGTATGTGATGTACTTTCATCTCGATGACAGAAGTTATAAACTGGCAAGAGTAGGAATAGCCGTGAGCGATGAACCCGATGGCAATTTTACTTATGTAAAAAGTTTTCGTCCGCTTGGCCATGAAAGCCGGGACATTGGCCAGTTTATAGATGATGATGGTACGGCTTATTTGGTTTTTGAAGATCGGCCTTTTGGATTTCGTATTGCCAGGCTTTCTGATGATTATATGAATGTTGAAAAAGAAATGTGCCTCGTAAAGGCACACATGGAAGGTGGGGCAATTGTTCATTATGATGGCTTGTATTATTCCATCGGTTCTTCGCTTACAGGCTGGAAGCCCAATCCAAATAAGTATGCAACAGCAACATCATTAGAAGGTCCCTGGAGCGAATTTAAAGATGTTGCACCGCCGGAAACAAATACCTACGGATCACAATCTACCATGCTCCTGAAGATTGCCGGCACAAAAAAAACTACAATAATTTTTATGGCTGATCAGTGGAAGCCTCGTTCCCAATGGGATTCCCGTTATTTATGGATGCCTGTTGAAATTGGTAATGGGCAATTGCAGATTCCACAACCAAAGCCATGGACGATTAACATAAAAACAGGACAGTGGAGTTATATACAGGATGGTAAACTCACCAATAAACCAATAAACTAATTATTATAATTAATAAACTAGCGACTTATAAACTACCAAACCAATAAACTAACAACTAACGGTTACTAATAAACGAAAATTATGCAAATTTCTACAGGGAGCAGCACAACAACCAAAGGCCCATCATCAGGATTCGTAATTCGTGTGTCATTAATAGCCGCCTTGGGCGGTTTTTTGTTTGGCTTTGAAACCGCGGTTATTTCCGGCGCTGAAAAAACTATTCAGCAGCTTTGGTCCTTAAGCGCTTTCTGGCAAGGATTTACGGTTGCTTCCAGCCTTATTGGAACCGTTATTGGCGCTATGACGGCCGGTATCCCGGCTCAGCGATATGGCAGAAAAAAAGTATTAACTGTTATTGCTATTCTTTATCTTTTTTCTGCAATTGGCTGTGCAGTTACTCCTTTGTGGGTTTTGTTTATTACGGCAAGGTTCATTGGCGGCCTTGCAGTGGGTGCATCTTCCGTTGTGGGGCCAATGTATATTTCAGAAATTGCGCCCGCTGGCCAAAGAGGAAGATTAGCAGGTTCATTTCAGCTAATGATTGTTACCGGCATTTTTGTGGCTTATCTCACCAACTTTTTGTTTGTAAATATCGGCGAAGATTCCTGGCGTTGGATGCTGGGCATAATGGTGGTGCCTGCTGCACTATTTGCAATACTTCTAAGAAGCATACCTGAAAGTCCGCGCTGGCTGGTGTTAAACAACCGGGATGAAGAAGCAAAACTCATTTTTGCAAAAACAGGCGAGCATGATGCACTGGCATTAATTCGGGAAGAACATAATTTATCAAAGAAGGGAACTAAAGAAAGTTTGTTCAATGGTAAATATAAAAAGCCAATTTTATATGCAATGCTGCTTGCCATGTTTAATCAACTGTCGGGCATAAACGCTATTTTGTATTATGCTCCACGCATATTTGAAATGGCAGGATTTTCAAAATCGCAGGCCTACCTGCAACCTGTTTACATCGGCGCTGCCAACTTATTTTTTACTTTACTTGCCATGACGATGATTGATAAGTTTGGCAGGAAGACATTGCTGCTGGTTGGCGCCGCCGGCATGATCGTGTTTCTTGGTTTAACTGCCTATGCATTTAGTTCTGGCGGCACGCTAGGCACAAATGTCTTAGTTTATCTTATTGGGTTTATTGCCTTCTTTGCATTTTCGCAAGGTGCCGTTATATGGGTATTTATTTCAGAAATATTTCCTAACTCGGTGCGTTCGCAGGGCGGCTCTCTGGGCAGTTTTACACATTGGATAATGGCGGCTATCATATCATGGACATTTCCAATAATAGTGGAAGGAAGTCCAAATGGTGGGTTTTATTCTTTTGTATTTTACAGTGCAATGATGCTGGTATCATTAATTTTCATTTGGAAGGTAATGCCTGAAACCAAAGGCCGTACATTGGAGCAAATTCAGAAAGACCTGGGGATTGTGTAAAAGACATTTGATGCATTTAAAAATATACAGCAAATATGAAAATTAGTATAAGAGCATATACCATTGCCGGGCTCTTATTAATAGCAAGCTCTCAAAGTTATGGACAGGTAAAAAAAGTTTACACCGGATTAAGTGCGGCGAAGCAAACCAAACTGGAATTAGGCATCAGCACAAATGGAAAGCTTATGTATCGCATGTCTTACTTTGGCCAGAGCGTGGTTACATGGTCAGAATTGGGATTTAAAATAGAAGGCATAGATACTACGCAAAAAACCATCGTGAAAAGCAAAACACAAAAAAGCCATACTGGTAAATTCGCATGGTCCTTAGGCGGAAATGATACCATCACAAATAATTATAACGAAATAAAATTATCATGTATAATTTCTGATTTGCAATATAATTTTATAGCAAGAATATTTAACGGCAGCGTTGCTTTCAGGTATGAAATACCTGACCAAAAGTCTTCGGCAAGCGATACTATCAGTAGCGAGTACACGAAATTTAATTTTGGCAACCCTTATACAATTTACCAGTATAACAAGGAATCAGTATTTACCCCGGTTGCATTAAATGAGCTCAGCAAAACATGCGACCTTCCTGCAACATTAACCAACGGAAAATTATTCATCACCGTGGGCGAGGCCGATAATGCCGGTTATACTAAAGCCGAATTAAAAAGAGGCCCACAACCTAACAGCCTTGCTATTGCTTTACTAATGGACTCAGCAATAAAAGTCAAATTTCCTTTTCAATCGCCTTGGCGAACAATAAGCGTTTCTAAAACTGCTATCGGACTTCATAACTACAGCGATCTTTTTTTGAAACTAACTCCATCCGCAAACCAGGTTCCTTCATGGATCAGGCCAGGCAAGCTGATAAGAGCGCAATTGAATACACAGAGCGCTTTGGATTGCATCGATTTTGCTGCAAGGCATAATTTTCAATACATCATGTTCGATGCAGGCTGGTATGGTGCAGAATTTCATACTACGTCAGACCCTACGAAGGTTATTCCTGAAATTAATATGCCTGAAATTATTCAACATGGAAAAGAAAAAGGTATTGGCGTAATACTTTATGTGAATTACGTTGGGCTTAAAGCAAAGCTTGATACAATTCTTCCGCTGTATAAAAACTGGGGTATAGCGGGACTTAAGTTTGGCTTCGTTGATGGGCTTACTCATGATGGGCTTACATGGTTAGTGTCTGCAATAAAAAAGGTAAACGATTATGGATTTATCCTGGACATTCACGATAATTATAAGCCTACAGGATTGAGCAGGACTTATCCTGCACTGCTAACACAAGAGGGCATCAGGGGTGATGAAAACAGCCCGGATGCTTTTCATACAACCACTTTGCCGTTTACCCGGTTTTTGGCGGGGCCTGCAGATTTTACCTTTTGCTATCCCAATTTAAAAAATACTTTTGCTAAAAATCTGAAGGTAAGTAAAGCGCAGCAGCTCGCTTTAACCGTTGTTTATTTCAGCCCGTTGCAATCCATTTTTTGGTACGGGCAGCCGAATGATTACACGAATGAAAAAGAAATAGAATTTTTTAAATTCGTTCCAACTGTTTGGGACGAATCTCATTACCTGGCCGGCGATATAGGTAAAAATATAAGTGTAGCAAGGCGCAAAGGAAATTCCTGGTTTGTGGGCAACGCTGCAGGCTTGGAAAATTGGAAGAACAGCATTAAACTAAATTTTCTAACTAAGGGTATCAATTATACTGCAACTGTTTATGAAGATGATGATTCAGGAAGCATTCGTAAGCGAGTCAAACAAATTAAAAAAGGAGATATTTTTTATTTTGATATCAGCGCAAAAGGCGGCCAGGCAATGATAATTCGCCCGGATAAATGAGGATAAACGTTTTAATATGAACTTTGGCAGGCTTTTCCAATTGAGCCAGGTTAAGATGGTTGGTTCCATTTTTTAAATAAGGATTATGATAAAAAGTAGTTCAGACTACAACTTTAAATTTAACGGGAAAAGTGATAAGCCACTTTATTTGTCTATTGCTGAAATTATAGCAAATGACATAGAAAAAGGCTATTTGCAAAAAAAAGCGCATTTACCTTCTATTAATGAGTTCAGCTCTAAATATTCTGTAGCACGAGACACCATTGAAAAAGCATACAAGGAATTAAAAAGGGAAAATTACATCTCTTCATCACCGGGCACTGGCTATTTTGTTGTGGGGAAAAAGGATACCAAGTTGAAAGTATTACTGGTTTTTAATAAACTGAGTTCTTATAAAAAGATAGTGTACGATGCCATTATAAAAACTATGGGCAGCAGGGCTAAAGTTGATTTGCAAATTCACCACTACGATCCCCGTATTCTGAAAGAAATTATAGAGGCCACCGCAGGCCAGTATCATTATTATGTAATAATGCCGCACTTTTTTTTGCATTCAAAAAAAAAGGAGTATTTGCCAACGCTTAGCAGTATTCCTGAAAATGAGCTGGTATTGTTAGATAAAAGAGTGAACGGGCTGCCGGGCAATACAATGGGCATTTTTCAAAACTTTGAATACGACATTTACCATGCGTTAAAGTCGGTGGCGAGACGTATAAAAAAATATCATGAGATTATTATGGTGTTTCCAAAAGAAACGCATCACCCGACAGAAATAATAGATGGGGTAAAAAAATTTTGCAAAGAATCAAACAAAGATTTTTCTGTAATCAAAAACATAGAAAATAAGGAGTTTAGCGCTGGCACATTATACATAGTAATCGAAGAACCCGTGCTTGCAAAACTGATTAAGATGGTACGGAAAACAAAGTTTCAGCAGGGGAAACAAATAGGAATTATTTCATTTAACGAAAGCGATTTAAAGGAACTGCTGGATATAACGGTTATCACTACAGACTTTGATCAAATGGGGCGCTCGGTAGCAAATATGATATTAGAAAGACAACACACACAAATTAATAATCCCTTCAAAATTATTGTGCGAAATTCTATTTAAATGTATATAAATCATATTAAAATGTTAATTAATTGTGTATAAGTAAATTGACGGCAATCTTTTCTTTTACATTTGTAACAGAATCGTAACCCGTTAAATTTTTTGTATGAAGTTCATTGCCATTATTTTATCATTGGCTTCATTCCCGTTTATTGCAAAAGCCCAGGTTTTTTTACCGCCTTTGGTAACTGCTGTACAGGTTCTTAATAATTCTGGCTCTACCGAAAAATCAAATCCCCAAATATCTTCTTTCACCGCTGTACGCTCAAATTTATTGTCACAGTTAAACTGGTCAACTTCTTATGAGAAAAGTAATAAAGGCTTTACTATCGAACGCAGTACAGATGGAACAAATTTCAGCCAGATAGCAATTGTGCCTTCACAGGCTGCGGGCAGCACATCTACCCAAAAGCACAACTATATTTATTTTGATGATAAACCGTCTCCGGGAATTAATTATTACCGGCTTATCCAGATTGATACATCGGGCAACGAAGCGTACAGCACTGTAACCAAAGTGATGTTTGGGAATGATGCTATAAATGTATATCCTAATCCGGCAAAGGATAATGTCATCATCGACGGCCTTTCAGGAAATGAAGCCATCGAACTCTATAGCCAAACAGGACAGTTAGTAAAAAAACAAAAAGCAACGGGACCGGTTTTAAATATTGATATCAGCAATGTTATTAATGGCACTTACAGGCTTACCATTACTGATGATTCCGGTAAAATGATAACAAAAAAAATAATGAAGCAGTAAGAGAAGATCAGTTGCTACAAAACATCCATTTACTTATAACCACGGAAGCTGCACATCAAACAAATCTTTTAAAGCACGCCTTGCTGCATAGTAACCACAGATGCCATGCACACCTCCTCCCGGCGGAGTTGATGAAGAACAAACATACACACCTTTTGCACTGGTGCGATAAGGTGAAAGCCTTAGCACCGGCCTTGTAAAAAGCTGGCTTATTGTAGCAGCGCCGCCATTAATATCTCCCCCGATATAATTAGGATTATACGCTTCTACATCATGGGTATTCATTATATTTCTTGCAAGAATACAATCTTTAAAGCCAGGCGCAAAACGCTCTACCTGTTTTTCAATGGCATCTGTCATATCAACTACAGAGCCATTAGGAACATGGCAATAAGCCCAGGAAGTATGTCTGCCTTCCGGCGCTCTTGATGAATCCACAACTCCTGGCTGAACAAACAAAACAAAGGGTTTCTCCGCATGTTTATTTTTTGAAACAAGTTCTTCGCTGCCGTAAATCTCATCGATGCTTCCGCCAATATGCACAGTAGTTGATAGTTTGCATTTATCATTTATAAAAGGAACAGGCTGGGATAATGCCCAATCAATTTTAAAAATACCAGCGCCATATTTATATCGCTTCAATTGCCATTTGTATAGTGAAGAAAACTGGTCGCCTGCTATGGAAAGCAATTGCGCCGGTGTTACATCAAGCAGCACTGCCTTAGCTTCCGGTAATTGCTGCAAAGAAGTTATCATATTACCGGTTTGTATATTCCCACCGAGGCTTTTAAAACAAGCAGCCAATGCATTAGTAATTTGTTGTGCTCCTCCCTTTGGTAAAGGCCAGCTATTTACATGCGCAAGCGTATTCAGCACAATAGCCATAGATGATGTAGTGAGTTTGTTAAGTGACAGCATGGTATGTGCGCCAATGCCCGCAAAAACCGATTGGGCCGCATTAGTTTTAAAATGATTTTTTGCAAAATGATCGACGGAACTAAGTGCATAACTGGCAAACTTTACTTTTGCCTTTGAAAGCTGACTTGCATGTAGCGGGCTTACAAATGCGGAGCGGATAGAAGGCCATTCTCTTACTAGCAATGAAAAAATATTTTTATAGCTATCAGCATCTTTACCCAATTTCGCAGCAGTTGCTTCTATTGAAAATTGAACAGCCACAGCAGATCCATCATCGAAAGGATGCGCAATAGAATATTCAGGAGTTAAGTATTCGAGACCAAATCGCTCAAGATTAAATTGTTTAAACACCGGAGAATCTGCGCCAAGCGGGTGCACGGCAGAACACACATCGTGAATGAAACCAGGAAGCGTTAATTCAGCAGAACGCACGCCGCCGCCTAGAGTATCTTTCCCTTCAATAAGCAATACTGAAAGCCCTGCCCGCTGCATAGTAATAGCCGCTGCAAAACCATTAGGCCCGGAGCCAACAACCATGGCATCATACTTTGCTCCCTGTCCTTGCATACTGATAACTAAGGTTTATATTATTCAACAAAGGCACAGAGATTACAAAGTAATCTTTTATTGTACCTGCGACTTTGTGTGAATTCTAATATCACGTTATGTTATTATAATCAATAATTATCCCACAAAGGCACAAAGATCATAAGTAATTTCTTAATGTGCTAGTAACTTTGTAGAAATCATGAATAAGTTTGCAGAAAACGGTATTGATATTGCTGCCAATATTGTTTCGTCATGCAACTGGAAAATTATATTGATAACGAATTAGGCGTCCCAACCGTCAAGCTGAATAATCCGCCAACTTACTGGCTTACCCGCTTTATCATCCTGCGATTATTAGGTGTGGTATATGCCGTGGCTTTTTTAGTATTGATCAATGAAGTTATTCCTTTAATAGGTTCTGAGGGGCTGCTTCCAGCACGTATTTTCATTAAGCAGGTGCAGCAGGCGCTTGGCTCAACGGGTGCGGGCTTTATGCGGCTACCATCTGTCTTTTGGTTTTTTCATTCTGATGCATCATTGCTCATTACAGCATGGATAGGGTTTATACTTTCGCTGATTGTTGTAGCCGGCTATGCCAATGCGCCAATGCTTACCATAATATGGTTTTTGTATATGTCTTTCGTTCACATAGGGCAGGAATGGTATGGCTATGGTTGGGAAATACAACTTTGCGAAACCGGGTTTCTCGCCATCTTTCTTTGCCCTTTGATTGACATGCGGCCTTTCCCGAAACGCCCGCCACCTTTTCAAATTATTGTTTTATTTCGCTGGCTCATCTTTCGTATGATGATGGGGTCCGGATTAATTAAAATTCGTGGTGATGAAATATGGCGCAACGGCACTGCCCTTTATTATCATTTTGAAACACAACCTATACCTGGGCCACTTAGCCGTTGGTTTCATTTTTTGCCTCGTGCTGTTTTAAGAATGGGTGTATGGTTCAATTTTCTTGCAGAGCTTGTTGCACCACTGTTTGCATTCTGGCCAAGAATAGGCCGCCATATTGCAGGATGCATAATGGTATTATTGCAGGTAATACTCATTCTTAGCGGTAATCTTTCTTTTCTAAACTGGCTTACCATTATCCCGGCTTTAGCCTGTTTCGATGATGGCTTTTGGGCCCGCATACTTCCGGGTATATTAATAAAGAAGGCAAAGGCTGCAGAAGCAAATGCCGAACCATCCCGCCCCATGATAATTACAGCATGGGTAGTAACCATTATTATTGCTTTATTAAGTATTCAACCTGCTTTGAACTTGCTTTCTTCCAGGCAAATTATGAATACCTCTTACGACCCGCTGGAACTTGTAAATACTTATGGCGCCTTTGGAACAGTAGGGAAGGAACGCATGAATGTAGTATTTGAAGGTACAACGGACGAGAATCCTTCTGACAGCTCTGCCTGGAAGCCCTATGTCTATAAAGGCTTGCCGGTTGCCCTTGATAAACGTCCGCCACAGATAGCTCCATACCAATTGCATCTCGATTGGCAAATGTGGTTTGCCTCTATGGAATCACCGGATGCATATCCATGGGTATTTAATCTTGTATGGAAATTGCTTCATAACGATGCTAATGCCGCAAGCCTCTTTGCCAATAATCCATTTTCGGGTAGGCCTCCACGTTATATAAGGGCTGTACTGTATAAATATAACTTTGCAAAGCCCGGTAATACAAAAAGGCTTTGGTGGAATCGTGAGCGTAAAGGTTTGTGGCTTCCGCCAATGTCGGTAAATGATTCCAGCCTGGTTACTTATATAAAGGGCATGGGCTGGATTAAGTAAAAGAATTAATTATCTATTGCATGATCAATAGGAAAAGGCTCTCCTTTACTGGCTTTCAATTGTGTCCATTCTTCGTCTGGGCTTGTCCATAATGCATCGTCTGCCGGAAGGCCTAATATTAAAAAACCTTCTGAACATAAGTATAAACTCCCGGTGGAAATATAGCCTTCACCAATGCCAGGCTGATGGCCATTAAAGCCAATCTGCAACCATCCATTTTTATCAAAAGTGTCAGGAGCTTCTATTTTCTTTTTTATTACAGCATACAATGCTGAACGAACCTGGCCGGGATCAATTTCTTTTAGCTGATGCATTAAAGCAACCTCACCTAGCAACTGAAATGCGCCAAAGCGGTATGCCAACGACCTGCCAATGGGAGGGTAAGTTGCTTCAGGAGAAATAAGCCTTTCTAATATTTCCGCATATCGCTGCGAGCGTGCAAGCGCCCTGCGGTAAAGGCCTGAATATTTGCGGTCATTCTTTACAACGCCCAGCACTTCCAGTAGCATGGGATGAATTACATAGCTGTTATAATAATCAAAATGAAACTCGGCACCATCGCCATAAAAGCCATCACCTTTGTACCATTGCATAAGCTGGTTTACCGCATAGTCAATTCGCATAATATCTCCGTGGCCTGTTGCTTGTATAAGAAAAGCTTCAATTTCCGCACTAAAGAGTAGCCAGTTGTTAAAGAAAGGAGTAATAACTCTTGATGACCTGAAAGCATTAATAATATTGGTTTTCGTAGCTGTATCCAGCGGCTCCCATAATTGTTTAGGCGCCCTTAATAAAGCCTGCGCAAGAAAAGCGGCATCTACTACCGGCTGACTTCCTTTTGTAAAATTCATAAAGTCCAACGACTGAGGGTCAGTGGCATTGTGCAAACATTTTCTAACTAACAAAATATATTTTTCACGCAACTTCCCTTCATCGGTATTATTGCTGCCTAACTCAAGCCACGGCGCCATACCCGCTGCCAACCTTCCAAATGCTTCGAGGTAAGTATAGTTTTTGCGGTCCGCTTCCTGGCCTGCAATGGCCTCTACCGGCATTTCTTTTCTTAGTTTATTTTGACTTAAAGCTGATAATACAGGGTCAGCTATTTTCTGTAATTCATTTATTAAATAGGCTCTTTCTTTTAAACCGCCCGGTAAGGAAATGGAATCCGTATTGGCAAAAGCGTTTACGCCCATTATCAATAAAAAAAATAACAGCAGGCAATTGATCTTTTTCATGTTCAGGATATTTTTAAATTCAATGTAATTATATTTCAGCTTGTTTTTCGGTTACCTCTAAGTAAAAGATATCAGATTACTGTCAAAAATAATTTAGTATAAAATAATCAGGACTGAAACGTTGTATTATTTCATAATTTTCTCTATTTTACTCACTGTTCATTTCTTGCCACTGTAAACTGCTTGTTTCCGTTTCCCACCAGTCTTTTTTAACCATTAAACAAAAACAATTATGAAAAATTTTTTTGCCATAGCATGTATTGTTATGCTTGCCTCCTGCACTTCAAATGAATCTGCAAAAACTGATTCCATGGAATCAGGAAAAGATTCTATGGCTGCAGCCGCTCCAGCACCGCGGATTATTAATTCTCCTTACCCTGTGGGGTATTCTTCCTCGTTTGTAACAGACGATCCAAAAAATGCTGAAAGCCTTTTGGGGCTTTGGAAAGATTGGGACAATGGAAATTTATCTGCTCACAAAGATATGTTTGCGGATAGCGTGGAAATGCACTTTTCCAATGGCTTTGTAATGCGTGCATCCCGCGATAGTATCCTGCATTCTGGTCAAAGTGAAAGAGATAAATTAGCCAGCGCTGTAAGTACTGTTGACGCTATAATTGCGGTGAAAGCCACTGATAAAAATGAGCATTGGGCGCTAATTTGGGGCAAGGAAGTTGATACTGATAAGAAAGGCAAAAAAGATTCAGCTTTCGTACAGGAAACATGGCGTTTTAATAATGACGGCAAGGCTGATCTTATGTTTCAATACAGGCAGGACGCTGTGCCGAAAAAATAATTGCAAATTGCAGGACACTGGAATAGTTGTTTTTTATGGAAACTTAAATGACAATATCAGCATAAACCATCTCATCATTGTATTTGGAATCATCAAGGTATGTTTTTACAACAAATGTTTTGAATCAAACTACGTCATAAAAAAGATGGCACCATTTGTAGGTGCCATCTTTCACGGGTACGAGTGTAATCTATTCTCGCAAGATTTATTTGTCGCCTTCTGCATAGATCAACCTCTGCTTACAAAGCGAGATTAATAGTTATGCGATTTCACAATTGCTTCAGCAGCATCTAAATGCTTTTGAAGTGTAGGCAATGTTTTTCCAGCAAATGCTTTTATATCACTGTCCTTTGAATCATCGGCTGCTTTCTTAAAAAGATCTATATCCTCTTTATGATCTTTTACCATAGCATTCATATAGTCCTTATCGAAATCTTTTCCTTTTTTCTTCATCAGGTCAGTCATTTTATCCGTCATATCCTGGCCTGGTTGGGCTGGTAAAGCAATGTTTTTTGTTGTAGCAATACCCTTTAATTCGTCATTGGCCTTCGTATGGTCTTTTACCATCATGCTGCCAAAGTCTTTTACCGACTTGTCAGAAGCATTTTTTGCAGCATATTCGCCTAATTGTACTTCCATCAAGCCGCCATTGGCTGCTTTCACGGCAAAGTCCGCCACATCATCGTTTACTCCTACACCGGATGTGCTGTCTTTCTGAGATGACATCATAGAAGTTGTATCCCGGGCGTCATTGGTACTGTCTGCTTTATCCACGCTGTCGCTGGATGAGTTGCTGTTACACGATTGCATTATTGCAAAAGAACATGCAGCTAATAATAATACGCTTAATCTTTTCATGGTGTTTTTATTTATTGGTTAAGATTCAATGCCCACTATACAAATACTGAACCACGATATTTATTCTATACAAATAATAGATTTTCCATTCCCAGGTGTAGATTTTATTTCACAATCTTTACCTGTTAGCATAAGACTTTCCTTCGAGACGTGTGCAGTTCTTTTGTAATCCTACGCAAAAAATCCTATAGAACTAATAAAATCAAATAACGCAGGCTATTGATTTATAAATTAGATTAGAAAATCCTGGTCTTATCTTTTAACCAATCTTCTAAATTCATCACCTCCGCCTGGCGCTGGAAAACTTTTGTGATAAGTACACGATGCACTTCTTCATCTGCATCAGCGCAGCAATCAGCTAATACGGTTATGCGATAATCTTTATCGGCTGCTTCCCTTGTAGTTGATAAAACAACCCCACTTGTAGCCACTCCTGTAAGCACAATGTGCTGAATACCCTGCGACCTTAAAACTACTTCCAAGTCGCTGCCAGTAAATGCGCTTACCCGCCGTTTTACAATTACAATTTCATTTTCCAGCGGGGCTATTGCTTCATGAACTTTCATAAATTCGTTCATATCTGCATTGGCAAACCGTTCTTTACTTACAGCAAAGCCTTTATTATTTAAGTTGAATTCGGGCATGCCTGGCCGGAACCCTACGGTAACATACATAACAGGTATTTTGTTATTGCGGGCTCGCTCTATGGCTTTGGAAACATTGTTTATAACAGCGGCGGCATTGGGAAGCCTACCAAGGATGCTGGCCTGCATATCCATTATCAAAAGCGCTGTATTCTTAATATTCTGTTCCATTGTAGATTTTGTTACGAATTTAATTATATAATGTGTAAATGGTAAGTGGTTAATGGCGACTGGCCACTAACCACCGATACAGATAATGACTAGCAATCACTAACCATTGACTACTTACGAATGTCTGCTTCTAATTTTCAAATCCTTTTCATGTATGCTATAGGCACGCGGCGTATCTTGTTTTAAGAATTTATAAAATATAGCGACAATAATAAGAGCAATAATACCCTGGCAAAGTATTGTAACGGGGCCGCCGATATATTGTGAAACCGTACCTATAAGCAGGCTGCCAACCGGCAACATGCCAAAGTAAGCCATTGCAGCATAGCTCATTACCCGCCCTCGCATAGCCGCATCAGAATTAACCTGTATTACTGTGAAGCAAATAGTGGTTTGAGACATCATGCCAAAACCGCAAACAGTTGCGAACACCATCGCTAATGAAAAATTGCTAAGATGAGAAAAAATGATAAGCCCTGCACCAAAAACAATAGTATTTACAAGCAATACAATTTTAATATTCGTTTTCTGGTTTAGAGAAGCCAGAAAGAAAGCGCCAGTAATAGCACCAAGACCTATAAAGCTACTTATATAGCCAAAGGTGATCGCATTGCCTTTAAACACTACTTTGGCATATACCGGTAGCAAAGTATTAAAAGGAAGAACGAAAAAGCTCATCAAAAGAAGAAGTAATATTATTTTACCTATAGAAGGTGTATTTACGAGGTAGGTAAAGCCCTCTTTAAGATCTGATTTAATTTTCTTTTTTTCTGCCGGCGGGTGATACGGGGGCAGCTTCATCAACAGCAGGCAACCAATAACAGCTACAAAGCTCACAGCATTTAAAAAAAAGCAGGTGGAGGCGCCAAATCTTTCCAGGATAACGCCAGATAACGCCGGCCCCAGCAGCCTCGCAAGATTCGTTAATGAAGAGTTGAGTGCAATAGCGTTGGGCACATCCGCTTTATCATTTACCATTTCATGCACCAGCGGTTGCCTGGCAGGCACATCATAAGCATTTATGATGCCCAATACTACGCTAAGGATAAGTATTTCCCAAACTACATAGTGATTGGTAAATATTAAAATAGTGAGCAAAATAGCCTGTATCATAGAGGCTGTTTGCGTAGCAAGTAATATTTTATAACGGTTATGCCTGTCTGCGGCAATGCCACCGAGCAAAGAAAAAAGAAAAGAGGGAAACTGCTCAGCAAACATCGTAAGCCCCAGCATAAAGGTAGAATGGGTAATTGTAAAAATAACCCATATTACGGCAGTGCGCTGCATCCACATGCCAATGCGTGATATGGACTGCCCTGTAAAAAATAACCTATAGTTGCGGTTCCTGAATGCCCTGAATGTATTGCTTTCTGTCAGCTTCAATGTATTCTTTCTCTTTACTGAAAATGGTGATGAGAAAAAGTTTGTACCATTATCACACCAAAGTTTCTGAAGGCAAAGGATAATGAATAATTAATAGCGTACAATGAATAATTCCTATGAACGAAAGAAACAAAAGCTACACATCAATCGGTCGAAGTTAGTTGTCAATTATCAATTATCCTTTACAGTTTTCAGTTCATCCAATGTCCATGCTTTATTTCTACCAGCAACTTTTGTCCTCATGTCTTTTACTTCTTTTGAAGTAACAATAGGAGACATGGAGCTATTGTTCTTCGGAATATTGCCAAACTGATAGCGGGCATAGCTTAAGACATTGGCAATCCACCTGTCATTGTTAGCCTCCATAGCGGGCATACCGCCTGAATAAGTTTTGCCGTTTACAGGACCGGTTAATCCGTTTAGTAAAATTCTGATAGCGGTATTTTTTTCAGTAAAATGCAAGGGCGCTGCACCTACAAGTGGCGGGGCAGCCATAGTGCCTTCGCCAATTGCTAAACCCTTTCCATCAGCGCCATGGCAATTAGCACATAGCGACCTGAATATCATAGCGCCTCCAACAATTGCATTTTTATCTTTCGCAGACATATCGCCCAGCCTGCCTGATAATTCTCTCACCATTTCATTTTTATCAAGGGATGTTTTAGTAGCTACCAGCATTTCATTATCTGCATTCTGCTTTACAATTTCATTTACTATTGCTTTCGCTTTATCTGAAGTGCTGCTATACATAGAGAGTAAAACCTGCACGCGAACATCATAGCTTGCATCGTCTTTTAATTTAGCTACTTCATCAATCATTTGGCTATCGTGAGCTTTAAGAAATGCTTCGCTGATCCATACAGCGGTTTTTCTAACCTGCGGATCGTGATCATGCAAAGCCTGAATAAGGACATCTTTATCTATAGCATTAAGCCCTTCCAAAGTCCACAAAGCGTGTATGCGTGCCAGTTGGTTTGTGTCGCTTGCAGAAACGCCTTGCTGGCTGGTAGCAATAGCTTTCAACGCAGGAATTACAGATTTATCGCCACGAGTAATAATTAATTTTTGTGCATTATCACGCCACCATCCATTGGGATGGCCCAGGTAACTTACAAGTGTTGCAGTAGATTCATTGAGCATGTTTGGCTTAGGATCGCTTTTCATTCCATCATAAACAACTCTGTAAATACGGCCACGGCCTATATTTTTTGCAAGGCCAAGGCTGTCTATTTTGTTACGAAGAAAACTTCCTTTTTGGGTCCAGTTTCCCTGCTGAATAATTCCATGATACATATCCACGATATATAAATTACCATCGGGGCCGGTAGCGCTATTTACAGGGCGAAAATTCATATCGGAAGAAGAAATAAATTCTGAACTATCATAAGCATTTTTCAAAAAAGTTTTTCCTTTTATATCATATACTTTAGCCCTTCTTACAATTCTTCCCACGGGTTCGCACACAATATAATCTCCAACAAAATCTTTTGGCAACGCATCTCCGCGAAAAATAGATTGTCCGCATGAAGCCGTGAAATGATTAAGCGTATTATTTGGCCGCAATCTTTCATTGCCACCCTGTACATCGGGGGTAGCAATAATTGGCCATACACCCTGGAACGCCTTATCAAACTGGTCATCAAAATCAAGCCTTCCATAAACCGGGTTAATCTGAAATCCTAACACAGGCGTTTCTCCGCCAGCACTGGAAAAAAATAAACGCCCGTAATTATCGTGGGTTAAACCCCATTGCCCGTTCACTCCGCTGGGAATAGTATCCACCTTCATAACATCGTTAGTATAACGGAAGCGCACAGGCTCATAAGTCATATACATCCAGTTATCGAGGTTCCAGTCAAGGCCACTTCGCTGGTGTTCCATATTAGCATCGCTTGCATTGTATTTGTCATTCTGATAAACTATCTTTTTCACGTCTGCTTTGCCGTCGCCATTGGTATCGCTGTAGCTGGTTATGGTAATTGAATTGGTTTCATTTACCAATAATTCTTTTCCTACACTCTGCATCATCCTTGGCAGCAAAAGGCTGTCAACAAATACGCTGCTTTTATCCATTTTCCCGTCATTGTTAGTATCCTCCAGCATCATGATCCTGCTCCAGGGCAACCGCTCACCGGTGGCATCTGCATCTTTCATATAGGTAAGCATTTCCGCCACATACATTCTGCCATTACCATCCCATGTAATAGCCACAGGCTCCTGGATCATTGGCTCGCTCGCCACTAATTCCATGTGGTAACCGTTAGGAAGATACATGCTCTTCAAGCTCTCTTCCGGCGACAGGTATGCAGGTGAAGGATGGGGATTGAAAGCAGGCTGCTTGTT
>Ga0070679_100001800_pt1 | contig 19333 bp, 15 predicted proteins | sample KBSC63BmetaG_FD_65652 | JGI IMG/M metagenome (GOLD analysis project Ga0070679, IMG submission 65652) | Corn rhizosphere microbial communities from Kellogg Biological Station, Michigan, USA - KBS C6-3B metaG | ecosystem: Host-associated > Plants > Roots > Rhizosphere | place: USA: Michigan... | reverse complement strand
CGATAGTTGCCCGTGGGATGCTCATAGTTGAACAACCCGACCTGGAACGCCTTCTCCATGTTTTCGACGGAGCCCTCGAGCACGACGGATCTGGTTGCGGCGTCGGCGCTGACGGCGGTGAGGTCGTACTGCGCGAACACCTGTTTGACGCGATCGATGTCGGATTGCGACGCTCCGTGTACGGCAGCGAGCTCGTCGCGGGTCATGGGTTGGGCCGACGCGTCGTCGAGATCGGGCAGCTCTTGTTTCCGCCGGAGCTTGAGCGTCACCTCGATGGTCGCGTTCGGATTGGCTCGGCCGAGCGCGCGGGCGCCGGGGAGGGGAACGCGCTTGCTGGTCTCGAGCGCAATGTGCGTCGTCGGCATAACACCTCTGGGCAATCAGAAGGTGAAGTCGAGCGACAATTGTAGGAATGAAAGAAACCAGGGCAAGAAAAGATCTTTGAAGGCCAACCACACCGTCAGAAGACGCTCTGCGACGACGTAGTTCGACCGCTCTCGATACGAGACTCGTCGTACTTCGGGCAGTAAACAACAACGGCGGGCCGATCCCTCGGCCCGCCGTTGTTCGACGTTCGTTCAGTTCACTTCGGACTCACCGTCATCGTCGAGCGGCCGCCCGTGGTCTTGGACCAGTAGGCGATCCAGTGCTGCGCGATGTTGTTCGCGGCTGAGATGAGCTCGGGCGTCGGCTGTTTGCCCGGCATGGTGATCAGGACGATCGCCGTGTTGAACTTCTTCTGCGCGTGGTCGAAGTCAGGCTCGCGCGGACCCATCGCCGCGATCACGTCCTGAATGGTGACAGTGACCTTGTCCGCCTTGTAGATCGGATGGCCTTCCGCATCCGACTGGCCCGTGCGCTGGAGATTGCGCAGCACGAAGAACGGCTTGACCTCTTCGGGCTTGGCGAGGCCCATGAGATAGAGGCCGAGCCACGAGTATCCCTTCGCGGGCGAGTAGTAGTCTCGGTCGAGCTGCGTGTACGTGCCGTCGCCGTTGTCCTTCCAGGTGCTGCCGCCCATCGCATCCGCTTCATTCGGATTCGAGTACGGGAATGCCGCGGGAAGATGCACGCCGGTCGCCCAGTGCACGGGGCCGAGGTTGATCGTCTCGCCATTCACGATGGCGCGTGCGTCGGCGGCCCAGCGATGTCCGAGCTCGTGTCCGATCTGCGACATCGCGTAGTTGTAATCGGTCATCTTCCCGTCGGGCGAGCGCTCCTGGATCTGCACGGCCGACGTCGACACCGGCTCGACGTACATCCACTGCAGCTCGCCCTTGCTGCAATAGTTCTCGAGGCCGTTCGTCGTCGTCCCGATGCCCGTCACATTGCCGCCGCGCGGTCCCGTGCTCGGCGTGCCGCCTTCCGGATTGTCGACGCGGAAGTCGGAGTACGATGCGATGAAGTCGAATTTGTCGCCGAGCGCGGAGATGACCGAGCATGCGACGTCCGTCGCGCGCGGGATCTCCGGCCAATGGAAGCCTTCGTACGCGACCGGGAACGGACCGTCCTTGGCCGACACGGTTGAGAGATCCATCTCGGGGGACTGAATGCCTTTGAGCGCGACGGACTTCGCCGCGACGCGATCGGCGACGGAGGACGGCGTGCCGTTTGCCGCATCGGCCGAAACCATGACGTTCCTGGCGCCCGAGAGCTCGATCGGCAGGATGCCTTTGACCGAGATCGTGTTCCCCGACACGCTGACTTCAGGTTCGACCCCCGAGCCCGATGCGGTGTATCGCGGACTGAAGCCGCCGCGTCCTCCGCCGCCCCCGCGCCCGCCAGCAAAGCCACGGATCGTCCAGACGACGGTCGCCTTCGAGAGATCCGTGGTTGGCCGGTTGCTGCGATCGAACGCGATGCGATAGGTGACACCGTTGATCGCCGGGTCGCCTTCGGGAAGCACGGCGCCACGCGTCTCGAGCTTCGCTTGCAGAAACAGCCCGTCGATCGCCGACAGCGAGATCTTCTTGATGTCGAGATTGGCGGGCGCTTCCGGCGTCTCGGGCGCGCTGACGTCGGCCACCGCGGTCTCGACGCCCGCCTTCACCGTGGGAAAGACGCCGACGATGGCGTCCTTCGCATTCACATCGTTATATGAGAGATCGATCACGCCGTCCTTGTGCAGGACGGCCTGGATGCGGTTGACGGTCGGCGTCCATGAGAAGGCTTGAATACCGCCGGCTCCCTCGGTGAGCGTCCAGGTGATGACCTCGCGGTCGGGCAGCTCCTTCGCGAACGCCTGGCCGCTGAGACCGACGCGCACGAACGCCGCGATGCCGGGAACGGAGTTGATGAACGTGCGGCCGACCGTCTGGAGGGTCGGATAGCGTTCGAGCGGGAAACCCGCCCGCGCAGACAGTCCCGCGCCGGTGCGATTGCCCTGCGGCGGCCCGCCCGCACGGCCGTTGCCGCCGGTCGATGCCGATCCGAACGTCACCGCGCCGGTCGCGACCGTGAGCGTATCGCGATTCTGTCCCGAGAACGGGAAGGTGAAGTTCTTGAGCACGACCGCCGCGGGCCGTGCTCCGCCGCGTCCTTCTCCGCCCCCGACCGGCGAACCGAACTCCGAATCCCAGACGAGCGGCACGGTCTGAATGCGGTAGCCGCTGCCCGCAGGGGTGAAGCGCAGCGTGTGGTGATCGAGGTCGAAGAGGCGCTCTGGCGCGATGGCGCCAGGATCGAGCTCGAGGTGGATGAGGTTCCCGACCGTCGTGACTTTGCCGATCGGATGCCCGGGCTGCCGCTGCGCGATCAGGGCGACCGGAAGGGCGAGGAGCAGGGAGGTAGCGCGGCGGAACGCCGTCATAGGGAAGGCACGCATTGGTGTGGCCCGCATGAGGTGGCCGAAACAGAGATGGGATACAATATGCGAAACGCAGCGCTCCGCTAGAGCGCTGCACCAACGTATCGCCCGCCTAACGCCGACCCGCCGCTTCGACCGTCGTCGTCGGGTCGGCGCCGAGCCAGCGGACGTCGGCCGTCGGCCCATACGTCGACGGGACCGCGCGACCCATCACGCGCAGATACACGGTCAACTGCGTCCGATGATGTGCGCTGTGCAGCACGCGCCGCCAGAAGACCCAGACGCGCTGGCGGATCACGTCGAAGAACGGCACCGGCTCGAGCCACCAGTCGGCTCGGCGCTGTGCGAGATAGCCGAGGCGGGGACGCGCAAGCTCGACGTGTCGCCCGATGGCCGTCTCCACCGTGAGCTCGGCCGGCAAGACCTGATCGGCCGGCGGCTCGGGCACTCCGAGGAATTCGGCGAAGAACCGGCGCTCGGACAGGAGCTGGTGCTTGAGGATATCAGCGACGGACGACGCGCGTTCCTGCGGCCGGAACCCGAGGTCCCCATCAGAGAATTCTAACCAGACCGAGGCCACCTTGTTGGTCTCGCTAACATACGTGTCGAGCGCATGCTGAAAGACGGGATCCACGGCGGCGGGAATGTCGGCGTCGGGGATCGCGACGTGGGCGTACGTGAAGGGCACCAGGCCTCCAGGACGGTTCGCGAGAGAGTCTATCGCACGCGGTCGCTGGCGGGAACATCGACACGGATCCGGGGTAACCGAGCGCATGGCATCGACCTTGACGGGCTGGTGGGTGGAGAGGTCGCGTCAATTGACGCGTACCCTTCGCGTGCGCGGTCGTCAGCGCGTGTCCGCCGGCGTCAGCCTCATCGTCGGGCTCGCGCTGCTGTTCGGCCCGGCGAGCCTTGCACGCTCACGCGCCGGCGAAACGCCGCGGCTGTCGAGCGATGCGGCTCTGGTCGTTGCCACTCCGGCGTTGCATTCCATCGCGCATCGGTCGACGGTCGACGCCTCCTTTACGCGCCGATGGCTGGCGCCGCTCGATCTCGCGCATCCCGCGCACCCGGTCGCGTTCCACGCGCGCGTTCTCGACGCAGCCGATCGGGTTCCGTCGCGGAATGGCGCCGCCTGCTCGGGCGTCGCGGCGCGCGGCTATGACGCCACGGCTCCGCCTGGCTCCCTGAGTTGAGCTGCCGGCGTGCCGCCGCATCGGCACGCCCGGCCTCCTCACATCGATTTCCTCGCACCGCCACCGAGCCGCACCCGCCGCTCGACGCCGGCGGTGCGCGTCCACCCACATGTCTCGGACATTCGATCGCGACATCCCTCAGGGATGCCGCTGGAGCCGCACCATGCCCAATCACGAAACTCTGAACACCGACGTTCCTCGCTTCGAGCCCTGGCTCGGCGTCATGGGATCATCGTTCGTTCCGGCCGCCGCGAGCGTCTTTCTCCCATCGACGTTTCTCATCCCGCTCATCGTCCTCACGGTCCTGTTGTTCGGCGCGAGCCTCTCGATGCTCTGGCGACAGTCCATTTCGCAGCGCGAGACGGGCGGCCAGCGCGTATCGCAAACGATGGAGGCGTCATGACCGGCCTGCTGCTGCGCACCCCGCAGCCCCTACCGCTGTCCGCGACGGATTCGACGTTCGGGTCCGTGCTGTTCGGGATCGACTTCGGGTCGGCATCGCTCGCCGCGACACGTTGGGCGACGGCCAACGTCGCGATGCGCGCGCACGCCTTACTCGTGCACGTGGCGCCCGGCGTCGGAACGGAAGCGAGCATCGAGGACGACATCCTCGCTCCCGTGGGCGGACTGGTCGTATCGAACGAAGCGAAGGACCTCGTGCTCTCGCCGCAGCGCATCCGTGGCGGGCTCACCGGGTTTGCCGCGACGCTACCCGTGCCGAGCGCAAAGGCACTCGTGCGATTCGGCCGTCCATCGGAGTGGCTCAGCACCATCGCGAACGAAGCCGAAGCCGCGCTCATGGTGCTCGGCCGCCGCGTCGACGCGAATCGAACTCGGATAGGCGAGCCGAACGTGATCGAGCGCGCAACGCGCCGCACGAGAGCCGACGTGCTCGTGGTGCCCGAGGGCTTCGACAAGCCACTCGGCCACGTCATCGCGGCCGTCGACGAGAGCGCGATCTCGTCGAAGGTGATCGCCATCTCTCGCTGGCTGTCGCGGTTGCACGAGGTGCCGCTGACGATTCTGCACGTGCTCTCGCCCGCCGTCGGCGCGTATGGTCGCGTGATGCGTGGGGTGAAGCAGATGCTCGCGGAGCGGCGCACGAGCGAAGGGGCGATGATGCGTCAACGGCTCGCGGACGAATCACCGCGCCCGCCGGCGTGGCTCGCGCGGATCGGGGAATCGGCGGAGGTCGTCCGTCGATCGCGAATCGAGGTCGCGGTCGGCGATGCTGCGCGAGAGGTGGCGAGGGTCGCGAGCGAGGTCGAGGCGCCGCTCGTGGTGGTCGGGATGCGGGGGAGCGATCACGCGCCGCCGGGCAGCGTCGGATCGACCGCGCGCGAGTTGATGACGCGCGCGCCATTTCCGGTGCTCGTGGCCAATAGCATTCCGTAAAGGGAGTCTCGTGCGGGCCTGCCATGCAGGCTCGCACGAACTCAGATTACGGCTGTCGGGCGCCGCCTTCCGGAAGGAGCACGTTCATGCGCGACTGGTTCAGACGACCGCGAGCCGTCTTCACCTCGTGGATCATCTATTGGATCTGTCTGTTCATCGTCGGCCTTGGGCCGGCGGCCGCCGCGATCTGGAGCGCGACGCGCGGCCCTGACGACCACAAGAGCTCCGTCAACGTGAGCTTCGGAGACGGCGTGTTCAGCGTGAGGGTGATCAAGGAGGGGCTGGAGACGTATGCGTCGTCCATTCACCTGCTGACCGCGGCGCTGTGGATCGCCGTGCCGCCGCTGGCGATTTGGCTGCTCTGGGTGGTGACGTCGGGCCGGCGCGAACGTGCTGTGCGCGTCTGAGGGATCACATCACTTGGCGCGCTCGGCGCGCGCTCTGGCGACGAGCTGTTTCACGTTGCGCATCAGCGTCGGCCCGTTGTACGGAATGCCGTCTTTGATCGTCCACTCGACGCCGCCGGTGTGGAACGGCTTGCCGTCTCTGATGTCGTCGACGCCCGTCGGATAGAGCACCTTGAGATTCTCGAGCGGATTGCCGTTCACGACGATGAGATCCGCCTTGAAACCCTGACGCACGCGTCCGAGCTCGTTCTCCTTGCCGAGAATGCGTGCGTTGTTGCCGGTGGCGTGTTGAATGACTTTGATCGGGCTGAACCCGGCCTCCTGGTGCAGCTCGAGCTCGCGAATCAGGCCGAAGCCATACATCTGGTAGATGAAGCCCGCGTCGTCGCCTGCGCCAACGAGGCCGCCTTTCCGCTCGAAATCCCGGACCGCGTTCATCCAAATTCTGTAATTCTCCTTCCAGAACGTCTCGTCCGTCGACGTCCAGCCGAAGAAGTACGAGCCGTGATTGCCCGGGTCGGGACGGAAGTAGTCCTCGAGCGACGGATGCAGATAATCGATGAACCAGGGCTGCGTTCGTGCGCGCTGGAGATCACGCGAGGCTTCGTAGATGTCGAAGGTCGGTACCCACGCGACGTGATGCGAGACCATCGAGTCCAGCACCATCTGAAGGCGCGCGGGATCCGCCTCTCGCCAGAGGTGTCCCGCCCAGCGGAAGCGATCCGTCTCGTTGTTGTAGTTGTAGTACGCCGGGAAATCCTGCACGCCACCGGGGATGGCGGCGTCGGGAATGCCATACCAGTGCTCGATGCTGGTGGTGCCGAAGTGGATGTCGTCCCACGCATTGGTCTCCTCGACGCCCACGTGGTGCGCGATGCGCATGCCCAGCTTGTGGGCTTCCTCCTCCATCACCTGCATCATGTCGCGATCGATGCCGAGGATCTTGATGCCATCCGCGCCCATGGCTTTGAGCGCGCGCACTCGCGCGCGAGCGGAATCGGCGTTCGTCGGGCGGCCGAACTGCGGGTAGACGAAGATGCGCGGCGCGGCGAGCGTCCCCTTCGCGCTCGCGTCGCGCCAGGCGAGCGCCTTCTTGGTGTCGCTGCCGACGTCGCGTACGGTGGTGATGCCGCACGCGAGCCAGATCTGAAGCTCGTACTCGATCGGCTGATTCTCGCCGGAGCGCTCGTCCTGCAGATGCGCGTGCGCGTTGATCAGGCCGGGCAGCACGTACTTGCCGGTCGCGTCGATCTCCGCGGTGCCGGCGTCGGCGCGCGGACGCGCCGAGGCACCCCCGCGCCGCAGCGCAACGGGATCGAGCGCGACGATCTGCGTGATCATGCCGTCCTGCACGACGATGTCGAACGGCCCCTTCGCCGGCGTGCCGTTGCCGTCGACGATCGTGGCGTTTCGAATGATGAGACGCGCGGGGCGCGTACCGCTCACGGCCGTCGTCTGGGCAGAAGCAATCGTGGCGGACAGAGCGAGAATCGCGAGGGGGGCTCGCATCTTTACACTCGGAAGAATGGCGGGTGGCGTGCGCCGACGAGACAACCTGCGCCCACGGGGCGCGGAGAGCAAGCGCGTCATCCCGTCGCGAACCGCGTCGCGTGAGCAGCGCCGGAGGGGTCCGACTCGTATTGTACAGGTGATGATTCGAAACGCCTCCGTCTCCGCCGCGCCGGCGCCGCCGCCCGCTGCCGCCCAGCACCTTCCCTTCGATGACGCCGCCAGCCTCGTCACACGCCTCGATGATGAGATCGGGCGCGTGATCATCGGCCAACGCGAAGTGCGCCGCGAGATTCTCGCGTGTCTCTTCGCGGGTGGCCATTGCCTGCTGCGCGGCGTACCTGGTCTCGCGAAGACCTTGCTCATCAAGACGCTCGCCGACGCGGTGCAGTTGGACTTCAATCGCATTCAGTTCACGCCCGACCTCATGCCGTCGGACATTCTCGGCACCGAGGTGATCGAGGACGACGGCGTCGCGGGCAAGCGCCACGTGCGATTCATTCCGGGACCCGTATTCGCGAACATCATTCTCGCGGACGAGATCAACCGCACGCCGCCGCGTACGCAAGCAGCGCTGCTCGAGGCGATGCAGGAGTATCAGGTCACGGTCGGCGGCAAGCGCTACGAGCTGCATCGCCCGTTGTTCGTGCTGGCGACCGAGAATCCGATCGAGCAGGAAGGCACGTACCCGCTGCCGGAAGCGCAGCTCGATCGATTCATGTTCAACGTGGTCATCGAGTATCCCGACGCGCAGGACGAGCGTCGCATCCTCGCCGAGACGACGACGAGCGCCCAGCATTCGGTCCGTCACGTTGCGACGGGAGCGGAGCTCGAGTCGGCGCGCCTCCTCGTGCGCGAGCTGCCGGCCGCCGCGAACGTCGTCGACTATGCTCTGCGTCTCGTCCGTGCCACCCGGCCGAATGATCCGTCGGCGCCGCAGCCCGTGCGCGAGTGGGTCCGATGGGGCGTCGGACCGCGCGCGGGCCAGTCGTTGTTGCTCGGCGCGAAGGCCTGGGCGATGCTCGACGGACGCACGGTTCCCGCGCCCGAGGATGTCACCCGCGTGGCGCTTCCCGTGCTGCGGCATCGCGTGCTCGTGAACTACCAGGCCGAGGCGGATGGCGTGTCGCCGGATGCGGTGATCGCGAAGCTGCTCGACGCCGTGCGGCCATGAGGTTCGACGGGCCGCGATCGTGAGCACCGCGCTCTCGCCATCCGTCGTCGCGTCGATCGACGATCTCGAGCTCGCGGCGCGGCTGGTCGTCGAAGGGCTGCGCACTGGTGGGCACCGCAGCCCGTTCCATGGCTTCAGCACCGAGTTTCGTCAGCACCGGCCGTATCGCGCCGGCGATGACCTGAAGTACCTCGACTGGAAGCTCTTCGCGCGAAGCGATCGGTTGTACACGCGCCAGTTTCGCGAGACAACGAACATGGCCGTGCTGTTCGTGCTCGACACCAGCGCGTCGATGGCGTTTCCGGACGCCTCGCCATCGAAGTTTCGATATGCGCAGATCCTCATCGCCGCACTCGCGTATCTCGTCTCCGAGCAGGGGCACGGCGCCGGCTTGATGACGACGGAAGGTGATCGCTTCGTCTATCTGCCTCCGCGCGGCGGACGGGTACACCTTCGGTCGCTCATCGCGCGCATCGATCGGCTCGTGCCGCGCGGAGCGTGGGATCCGTCGCGGGCGATCGCGCGGGGCGCGCAGCTCCTGCAACGACGCGGAGTGATCGCGGTGGTATCAGATTTCTATGATGCCGAGGAAGGGACGCGCCGCGAGATGCGTCGCGCCGAGCAGCGCGGGCACGACGTGGCGATGCTGCAAGTGCTGTCCCCGGACGAGCGTGCGTTGGCCAGTGCCGGCCAGATCGAGCTCGAGGATCTCGAGTCGGGGCAGCGCCGGCTGATCGACGACGAGGCGGCCGCTCGCCACGATCGGGCGATGCGCGAGTTTCTGGTCCGATGCCGGCGAGAGGCGTTGCGCGACGGCGTCGACTACGCGTTGATGTCGACCGATGTCGCGCCGGAAGTTGTGCTGCGCGGCTATCTCTTGCGCCGGAGTCACGGCGCGGATGCAGGGCACGGCGAGGCCGCTCGCGCATGATCTGGCAGAATCCCTGGGCCTGGCTCGGACTCGGCACACTCGCGTTGCCGATCCTGATCCATCTGCTCGGCCGAGGGCGCGCGCGAGTGCTGCGCTTTCCGTCGCTGCGTTTCGTCGACGCAACGCGGCCGAAGCCCCTCGAGCGGAAGCGAATTCATGATCCGTGGCTGCTCGCGGTGCGTCTCGCCATTCTGGCGGTCGCCGTGATGGCGCTCGCGAAGCCGCTCGTAGAGACGCGTGCCCGGAAGCAGGCGTCCAGCAGCCTCGAAGCGCGCGTCGTGATTCTCGACACGAGCGAGAGCGTGCGTCGTTCGATGACGGGCGGCGTCGATTCCGCGCGCGCCGCGGCGCGGCGGGCAGAGGCGAACGTGCGCGCGGGTGTTCTCGTGGAGACTCCGAATCCAGCGCAGGCGATCGACGGTGGAGTGCAGTGGCTTGCGCGCCAGCCAGGGAAGCGGACGCTCGTCATCGTTTCGGATTTTCAGAGCGGGACGATCGACAGCGCGGACGTTGCGCGCGTGCCGCGTGGCGTCGGCATCGAGCTGGTTCGATTGGGGATGCCGCGGAGCGACAGTCTCGTTGCACTGCGTGGTACCTCTGTGACGGGTGATATCGACGTACACGCCGTCGTGGTCGACGGCGCGACCGACGTCGATTGGCGGCGTGCGAGCAACCCGTCGCCCCACGCCGCGCGTCTCGAGATGCTCGGCGGCGTCGCCGATGCGGCGGTGATCGATGCCGTTCGCCGGGCCGCGCTCCAGAGACCGGTGGAGGCCTCCGGCGATTCGGCGCACGGCATCGCGATCGTGTTTCCATCGTACGGCCAACGCGCGGCACTGGCACGCGCGAACGAACCGCTGACGGACTGGATGATCGGTGTCGTCCTCCGGCTCGCTCGTGATTCCACGCTCGCGGTAGCCGCCGCGAACGATTCAGCGATCGCGCAGGCACCTGGCGGCATCGTGATCGCACGCGATGCGCGGGGCGCGCCGAGCGTCGTCGCGGCACGCGATGGAACGCGACTATTGCTATTCGAGAATGCGAATACGGCGAGTGTGACGTCCGTCGCGCTGCTGTCGGCCGCCATGCACGCGGACGCAGCGAACTCTCCCGCGGGCGAGGTCGATCCGGGAACCACGCCGGATGCGACATTGGCGACGTGGCAGCGCGTCGCCGCGCCGGCGCCCGTGAGTCGGACGGCCAATGCGCAGGACGCCTCCGACGGGCGATGGTTGTGGATGATCGTGGGATTGCTGCTCGCCGTCGAAACGTGGATGCGCCGTGACCGCGTCGCGGTGCGCGATCTAGGAGAATCTCGTGAGCTCGCGGCCTGAGGCTCACGCACTCAGCGACTTTCTGCGGCGCGCTGCGCGCCGGCTGGCGTGGTCGTCAGTCGCAGAGGGCGCCGCAGCCGGATTCATCGTCGCGTTGCTCGTCGCGATTGTCTTCTGGATTCGCGGCGAGTCGCGCACCATCGAACTGCTCGCGATCGGCGTCGTGCTCGCGGCATTGGGCGTCGCGGTGCGTCTGATGCGGTCGCGCGACGAGCGGCGTCGAGTGGCGTACGTGGTCGAGCGGCGGGTGCCCGCCTCGAAGAACCTCGTCGTAACGGCAAGCGAGCTCGATCGACTGGACGTAGCTCCGCACGTGGCCGATCTGGTGCTGCAGCGTGCGACACACTTCGTGAGCGCGCTCGATGTCGACGAGCTGTTTCCATTGCGCAACGCGGGATTCGCCGCGGCGACGGCGCTGGCGGCATGGGCCGTGACCATCGCGATCGCGACGACTGTGCATGCAACCCCAGCGGCATGGCGGTCGATCGGCTCACCTGGCGGAGCGGCGCTTGCGCTCGAGGACTTGCGCGCCGAGATCACGCCGCCGGTGTATGCCAAGCGCGCGCGACAGACGATCGAGAATCCGGCACGCATCGAGATGCTGGCGGGCAGCAAGCTGCATCTCGTGGCGCGCGTGCGTGCGTCGCGAGTCGTGCTCGAGACGCTGGATAGGCGAGATACCGTCGCCGTGAAGAACGGTTCACTCCGCGTCGATCTCGCGCCGACAACCGACGGCTACGTAGTGCTCGAGCCTCTTCCTGCCGGCGAACGGAAGCTCATCGGGCTCAGTGTGACGCCGGATGCGCCGCCGCGAGCGCGCATCACCGCGCCGGGAAAGGATCTGTTCCTCGACGATCCGCATCGCACCCTCGACGTCGCGATCGATGCGACGGATGACATCGGCCTCGCGACGCTCGCGCTCAAGTACACGAAAGTCGCCGGCTCGGGGGAACGCTTCACATTTACCGAGGGAACGGTCCCGATCCAGGTGACGCGCACGAGCGCCCGCGCATGGGCCGCCCGGGCGCGTTGGAATCTCGACTCGCTCGGACTGGCGCCTGGCGACATGATCGTCTATCGCGCGGTGGCGACGGACCAGCGTCCGGGCGCGCCGCCGTCGGAGTCAGATTCCTATATTGCTGAAATTCTAATTGGTGGCGGTGGTGCCGCGGCGGGCTTCTCGGTCGACCCCGAGCAGGAGCGCTACGCGGTGAGCCAACAGATGGTGATTCTCAAGACGGAGCGGCTCGCCGCGCGGAAAGCGCAGATGTCGGCCGACGAGTACGCGAATGGCGCCGCCGAGCTCGCGGCCGAGCAGCGCAAGGTTCGCGCGGAGTTCGTGTTCATGATGGGCGGCGAGCTCGCCGACGCGCCTGATCCGAACGGCAGCATGACCGACCTCAACGAGGAAGCGGAGGCCGAAGGCGAGGACGACCTGCTCGCCGGGCGCAACGCGAACAAGGGTCGCGTCGCGCTGCTGCGAGCGATTCGCTCGATGAGCCGAGCGGCAACGTCGCTCGACACCGCCGATCTCCCGGGCGCGCTACCGCAGGAGCGCGCGGCGCTCGCGTCGCTCGAGAGCGCTTTCTCGCATGCGCGCATACTGTTGCGTGCGCTGTCCGAACGAGAGCAGCTCGATCTCACGCGGCGTTTGACAGGCGTGTTGAACGATGCGTCGACCGACGTGCGTCCCATTGCACCGGCGACGGAGAACGTGCGGACGACGCAACTCCGCGCGGGCCTTTCGGGCGTCGCATCGCTCGCTGGCTCCGCGCGTCTCGATGCTCGCGCGGCGACGACGGCATCGATGCTTGCCGAGCAGGTGCTGCGCGTCGATGCGTCGGATCGAACCCTGCAAGGCATCGCGTCCGTGCTGTCCGATGCGTCGCGGGCCATTGCGCGAGGCAAGTCCGACGATGCCCATCGTCTGCTCGAGCAGGCTGCCGCGAGTATTGCGAGCGTGTTGCGTGGCACGGTAATGGATGCGCCCATGCAGCGATCGAGCTTCGATGTCGACCGCACGCGTGGTGCGCTCACCGATGCACTTCGCGGAACCGGCACGCCGCGATGAATCGCGATCGCATTCTTCGTGGCGCACTCCGTACCATCGCGATCGTCATCGCGGTACTCGGCGCAGTCGACCCCGCGATCACGACGCGGCATGCGGCGCGGCCGATCGTGTCCGTCGTCGGCGCGGACTCGGCGGCGGTCGCGCGCGTCGCACAACGCATGGATGCGCGAGCCGACGCGATTCGCGCGCCGTTCGCGGTGGCTGACGCGTCGGTCATCGTGGGCGAAGCGCTGCCTTCGACCGAGGAGGTGAATGCACTTGCGCGGCCCGTCTTCGCTCTGCGCGAAGATCCATCGGCGGCGCGCGTATCGATCGCGAATGTTCGAGTTCCATCATGGGTGCCCCGTGCGGCTCGCGTTCCCATCGAGGTCGACGTCGAGGTGAATCATGCGCACGGACGGCGGATCGACGTCTCCGCGACGAGCGGCGGCGTGATCGTCGCGCAAGCGTCATCCCCCATTGCTGCCGACTCCGCGCGAATATCCGTCTCGCTCGGCTACGTTCCGACCGCCGCCGGCGCGAGCTTGCTTCGCGTGTCGGCCAACATCGCAGGTGTGCGCGACTCGGCTGTCGCGGACGCCGTCGTCGATGTGCGCGACGTTCGCTGGAACGTGCTCGTGTACGATGCGCGTCCGAGCTGGATGTCGACCTTCGTTCGTCGTGCGCTCGAGCAGGATCCACGGTTCGCCGTCACGAGTCGTGTCGTGACGTCGCGCGGCGTGAGCACGGACGTCGGACGTCCACCGGCGCGCCTCGACGACGCATCAGCGCTCGAAGCGTTCGATGCCGTCGTCGTCGGTGCGCCTGACGCATTGAGTGCGCAGGACGTAGCCGGCCTGGAGACGTTTCTCAGACGCCGCGCTGGTGGCGTGATGTTGTTGCTCGATCGCCGCGCGTCCGGCCCGTATGAACGACTCGCGTCGGTCACGTCATGGCAATCCGACAGCGGCAAAGCGATGACCGTCGTCGCTCGGAGCGATTCGATTCGCGCGGCCGAGGTAACGTGGCCCGCGACGCTTCCGCCAGGCGCCGAGGCGATGGCATTCGCACGCTTGGGAGACACGGCTCGCGCGGCGGTGTGGGGGACGAACGTCGGCGCGGGGCGCGTCGTGACGAGCGGCGCGCTCGACGCGTGGCGATTCCGCGACCGGGGATCGAGTGAGAGCGGGCCGTCGAGCTTCGATCGGTTCTGGCGCGAGCTCGTCGCGAACGTGGCGAGTGGTTCGCCGAGTCCGCTCGATGTGCGCGTCGCGCATCCGGTCATGCGGCCTGGTGAACGAACGTCCGTCGCCGTGACGTTGCGGGAGGCAGCGCTCTCGTCGGCGCCAAGCATTCATGCAAGCGCAGCCGCGGTTATCTCGAATGGTCGACAGAGCACGGCCATCCGACTGCTGCCGACTACACGTTCGGGTGAGCTGATTGCGGAGCTCACGGCGCCGTCGACACGCGGCGTGTATCGAGTTGCAGTATCGAGCGGCAATGCGCGTGCGGAAGTGCCATTCGTGGTTGTTCCCGATGCTGCTCCACCGCATGCGTCGCGCTCGGATCTCGTCGCGGCACTCGCGAGCGAGCGCGGTGGCGGAGTGATCGACGCCTCCACGTCCGATGTGGCGCGGGCTGTCACTGCCGCGATTCACGCACCGGCGCGCGCCGTCGCGTGGCACCCGATGCGCTCGGCATGGTGGATCGTATTGTTCGCGGGCGCCCTCAGCGGTGAATGGTGGCTGCGGCGCCGCCGCGGCGTGCGCTGATCCCGGTGATCCGCATCACCACTTGGTGCCGGCACCACTGTCACGTGCTCCCCTGAGCGCGTAGCCCATTCCGCCGACGCGGTACCACCGATAGCCGAACGACTCCAGCGCGACGCGATGGACACCGCTCTTGTCGGCGCGGATCTGATCGTTCTCGAGCAGATTCACCAGGAAGTCGCCACCCTCGACCTTCACCTGGAACCGGGCCTGCTGCGGACGCGATGAGAAGTTGTGAACGACCACGACCGCGTTGCCTCGCCACTCGTAGCAGATGGCCAGCACATACGGTGTGTGCGTTGGGAGAATCGTCCACGAGCCCCAGCCGATCTCCGGACATTCCTTGCGGAGGCGAATCATCTTCACGGTCCAATTGAGCAGCGAGTTCGGATCGCGCCGCTGCGTTTCGACATTCACTTCCGCGCAGCTGTACGGACCTTGCGAGATCACCGGCTTGAGCGGCTTCTCGGACGTCGTGAATCCACCCTGCTCCTCGCTCGACCACTGCATCACTGTGCGCACCGCGTTCCGTTCGCGCAGTCGCAGGTCGTCGCCCATGCCGATCTCGTCGCCGTAGCGAATCACGGGCGTTCCGGGGAGTGAAAACATCGCGCTGTATGCGAGCTCGATATGGCTGCGTTCGCCGAGCATGGGAGCGAGCCGCCGGCGAATCCCGCGATCGTAGAGCTGCATGTCCGGGTCGGGACCGAATCGCTCGAAGACCAGCGCGCGCTGTTCTTTGGTCAGACGTCCGAGATCCAGCTCGTCGTGATTCCGAAGGAAGTTCGCCCATTGCGCGCTTGGCGGCAGGCTGCGCGTCGCCTTGAGCGATGCGCCGAGCGGCCGCGCGTCGCCCGACGCGAGCGCGTAGAACAGATGCTGATTCACATAGAAGTTGAACATCATGTGAATCCCGTTGCCGTCCATGAAGTACTTCTTGTGCTCGGGAGGCAGCACGTTCGCTTCGCCGAGCATGATCGCTCCCGCGGTGCGCCACTGGAGGAAGCTGCGCATCTGCTCGAGATACTCGAAGTGCAGCGGCGGTTTTCGTCCGCTCGCGTTGGGCGAGCCTTCGATCACGAACGGCACCGCGTCCACCCGAAAGCCCGATACGCCGAGCGCGAGCCAGTAGCCCATGATGCGACGGACCTCGGTGCGGACGTCGTCGTTGTCCATGTTGAGGTCCGGCTGGAAATCGTAGAAGCGGTGATAGTAGTACTCGCCGGCTTCGGGATCGCGTGTCCAGGTCGACTTCTGCACCCCGGGGAACACCATGCCTTGCTTCCAGTTCTTCGGACGCTTCTCGGACCACACGTACCAATCGCGGAATCGCGAGTCGCGATCGCTCCGCGCCTCGCGAAACCATTGATGCTTGTCGGAGGTATGATTCACGACGAGATCGATGACGACGCGAATCCCGCGGCTGTTCGCGCGCTGCATGAACTCCACGAAGTCGCCGTTCGATCCGAAGTGCTCGGCGACGCTGTAGAAGTCGGCGATGTCGTAGCCCTCGTCGCGATCGGGCGACGTCTGAAACGGGCCGAGCCAGATGGCGTCGATGCCGAGCGATTCGAGATAGTCGAGTCGCCGCATGAGTCCCTCGAAGTCGCCGATGCCATCGCCATTGCCGTCCATGAACGACTCGAGAGTGAGCGCGTAGATGACGGCGTTCTTGTACCAGAGGTCTTCGATCACGTCGCGGTCGGTGCGGGTGGTTTGGATACAGTCCGATCTCCGATGCAAGGGCGAGTCCGCGACGACGCGGCGAAACGCTGTTTCGTGCTGGCCCGCACCGGGTCCGCCTCCTAGTTTCCAGGGCGGAGGAATCGATTCATGCACAGCTCACAGATCGGCAGGATCGGGCTCGGCCTGCTCGGTGCGCTGGCGATTGCCGCATGCAGCACCGCGCCGCGAGCGCAGGGACCGGAGCCGGCAATCACGAGGCAGAACGGGGGCGAGCTGTCCCCGGTCGAACAGGCCCGTGCCGACAGCGCCCGACTGCCGTACACCGCGGCCGACATCCGGTTCATGACAGGGATGATCAGCCATCACGCGCAGGCGATCGAGATGTCGCGCATGGCCGAGACGCACGGGGCGAGCGAAGCCGTGCGGACGCTGGCATCGCGCATCATCAACGCGCAGCAGGACGAGATCACGACGATGGGGCAGTGGCTCCGCAATCGGAATCAACCGGTGCCGACGCCCGGCAGCACGCTGCATTCGACACCCGGCATGGGCCACGACATGAACGGCATGCCGGGCATGAGCGATCACGCGATGATGCCCGGTATGCTCACGTCCGCGCAGATGCAGCAGCTCGACTCGGCGCGTGGGAAGGAATTCGACAAGCTGTTCCTGACCGGGATGATCCAGCACCACCGCGGCGCGGTCGCCATGGTGAAGGAGCTGTTCGGCACGCCCGGCGCCGGCCAGGACGAAGCGGTATTCAAGTTCGCGAATGACGTGAACGTCGATCAGACGACGGAAATTGCCCGCATGCAGCGGATGCTCGCCGCGATCACCCTGGGCATTCAGGTTCCCTAAACCACCCACCCCGAGGAATTCATCGCTATGACGACACGCTCGCGGTTGTCGCGGCTGGCCCTGTTCGCCGCCGTGATTGCCTGCATGCCCTGGCTCGCGTCGCCGAGCGCGGCGCAGACGCCGAGCTGGAACGCGAATCCCCCGAGCCCCGATCCGCGGGTCGGACTGGCGCCCGGGCTCTGGGACGCCGGCCAGGCCGCCTGGAACATGCGGCTGGTCGCGAATGCGCGGCCGTCGCAGCGCTTCATGGGCGCGACCAACTCCGACCTCGCGTTCCTCGGCAAGTACGCGATTCAGGGGAGCTACGACGGCTACCAGATCTGGGACATCAGCAACCCGGCGGCCCCGAAGGTCGCGGAGGCATACTTCTGCCCGGCGTCGCAGAGCGACGTCTCCGTCTATAAGAATCTGCTCATCGTGTCGGCCGAGGCGCCGTCGGCGCGGCTCGACTGCGGCGCGGAGGGTGTGAAGGACACGGTGAGCCACGAGCGCATTCGCGGCATCCGCATCTTCGACATCAGCGACATCTCCAAGCCGAAATACCTGGCGAACGTGCAGACCTGCCGCGGATCGCACACGCACTCGCTGCTCGTCGATCCGAAGGATCCGAACAACGTGTACGTGTACATCTCGGGATCGTCGTCGGTTCGGTCGCCGAACGAGCTGCCCGGCTGCGTGAATGCATCTCCGGACAAGGATCCCAACTCGGCGAAGTTTCGCATCGAGGTCATCAAGGTGCCGCTCGCGCATCCGGAACAGGCGGCGATCGTGAGCTCGCCGCGCATCTTCAACGATCTCGCGGCGCCGCCGACGCACGGCAATGCGCCCGAGGACGCCCGGATGCTCGATTCGATTCGGAAGGCGGGCGGCTACATCGTGCACGTGTTCGGCATGGATTTCCCCCTGCAGAGCGCGATGGTCAATCCCATGCTCGACAGCATGGTCAAGGCACGCGGCGGGTCCGGCGCGCCGACCCATGCGGACAGCGCCGCGCTGCACGAGGCCATTCAGGGAATGGTCGACAAGATGATCTCGGCCGACGAGAGCGGCCCGCCGGGGCCCACGCAGTGCCATGACATCACGCTGTACCCGGCGATCGGCCTCGCGGGCGGCGCGTGCGAAGGCTACGGCATGCTGCTCGACATCCACGATCCGGCGCATCCCGTCCGCGTCGACGCCGTCGCGGATTCAAACTTCTCGTATTGGCATTCGGCGACGTTCAACAACGACGGCACGAAAGTGCTGTTCTCGGACGAATGGGGCGGGGGCAGCCAGCCGAAGTGCCGCGCGAGCGATCCGAAGCAGTGGGGCGGCGACGCGCTCTTCACGATCGACGCGAGCCACAAGATGCATTTCCAGGGCTACTACAAGATGCCCGCGGCGCAGACGTCGCTCGAGAACTGCGTCGCGCACAACGGCTCGCTGATCCCGATCCCGGGGCGCGACGTGATGGTCCAGGCGTGGTATCAGGGCGGGATCTCGGTCTTCGATTGGACCGATCCAGCGCACGCCAGGGAGATCGCGTTCTTCGACCGCGGCCCGGTGAACGGGCAGCAGATGGTGATGGGCGGCTCGTGGTCGGTCTACTGGTACAACGGCGAGCTGGTGAGCTCCGAGATCGCGCGCGGGCTCGACGTCTTCGAGCTCACGCCGAGCCCGTTGCTCACGCAGAACGAGATCGACGCGGCGAAGACGGTCCATCTCGATTATCTGAATACGCAAGGCCAGCCGAAGTTCGTGTGGCCGGCGAGCTTCGCGCTCGCGCGGGCGTATCTCGATCAGATCGAGCGGGACGACGCGTCGATGTTCACGCCGAGCTGGTTCGCGTCGAAGCGGCAGGCGCTTGCCGATGCGGAGAAGGCGACCGGCGCCGCGCGTCGCGATCTGCTCAACAAGCTCGCCGGTGACAGCACTGGTGGGAACGCCGTGCGCATGCAGCGGTTCGTGAGCGCGGTGCGGGATCTGGCGCGTTGATGTCTGATTCTCTGAAACCAGACTGCAACTGCCTTGGGCACGGACACAGACTGACAGCGACGGACACAAACTGATAGGGCTACCCCGGACTCACCTAGCGAGCGTTGTCGTAGGCACAGCCCGGTCTTGTTGTTTCCAACGCAGAACACAACTCCCCCGACCAACGAAGCCTGCAGGGAGAGATTCACCCAGCCTTATCAGTTTGTGTCCGTCAGTGTCCGTCGGTGTCCGTGACCCCGAAGCA
>Ga0070679_100001798_pt1 | contig 19340 bp, 18 predicted proteins | sample KBSC63BmetaG_FD_65652 | JGI IMG/M metagenome (GOLD analysis project Ga0070679, IMG submission 65652) | Corn rhizosphere microbial communities from Kellogg Biological Station, Michigan, USA - KBS C6-3B metaG | ecosystem: Host-associated > Plants > Roots > Rhizosphere | place: USA: Michigan... | reverse complement strand
ACGTCGGTCTGGTCGCCGAACACCTGGGGCGAGGCCACCGGCAGGTCGGCGTACCAGTCGTAGAACGACAGCATCGACCCGCCGACCAGGTGGGTGAAGCGCGCTCCGGAGGCGTGGGAGACCATCGACATCGCCGGGATCGGCGAGAAGCCCGCCACCCGGTCCGGGCCCCACTTCTCGATCGTGTGGACGTACGCCGCGGCGACGAGCTCGAGCGCCTCGTCCCAGGATGCGCGCACGAGGCCGCCCTTGCCCCGCGCCGACTTGTAGGCCTTCGCCCGCTGGGGGTTGTCGACCACGTGGGCCCAGGCCTTGACCGGGTCCCCGTCGTACTGCCGCTTGCCCTCGCGGAACATCTCGAGGAGCACGCCCCGGACGTAGGGATAGCGGATCCGCGTGGGGGAGTAGGTGTACCAGGAGAAGGCTGCGCCGCGCGGGCAGCCGCGCGGTTCGTAGTCGGGTCGGTCCGGACCGGGGGAGGGGTAGTCGGTCTGCTGGGTCTCCCAGGTGATGATCCCGTCCTTGACGTAGACCTTCCACGAGCACGACCCCGTGCAGTTCACACCGTGGGTGGAGCGCACGACCTTGTCGTGGCTCCAGCGGTCGCGGTAGAAGCTGTCCGCCTCGCGCCCACCTGTCCGAGTCATGGTGCGCCGGTCGGCGCTGACGGTGGCGCGCGTGAAGAACCTGCGCGAGCCGACGAGCAGATCCTCCAGAGGCCCGTCGAGGCCGGGTGGGGTGGCGGTCACGTGGTGGTTCTCCCTTCGAGCGTGCTGTCTGCGACGGAAGCGGTGCCGTGCGTCGACCCTAGCCTCAGCGCACCATTGTCCCGGGGGTGTCCCGGGGGACTACCGGTCCGGTGGTCGGGGACTCGGGTCGTCGGTGACCGATACCGCTCGCCGGCCCATGTCGGCGCGGCGGATCAGTCCGGAGACGAGCTCGCGTGCCTGGGCGATCGTCTCGTCCAGGATGCGGCGGCCGGTGTCCACGTCGCCGCTCTCGAAGTAGAGCCGTGCGGCCGCCAGCCCCTGGACCAGCATGTCGTTGATCTCGATCGCCTCTTGGTGGAGCAGCGCGGAGGTCTCCATCCGGCGTCGCTCCTCCTCGGCCCGGTTCGCCTGGTCGGTGGCCTGCCCCAGGAGGACACCCAGCAGCAGCAGCGGCACCACCCGGGACAGCCATCCCGACGGGGTCAGCGAGATGTCGGACTCCAGCACCCACACGGCGATCAGCGCGATCGCGACCAGGCCCGCCAGCGTTCCCGCCCGGAGGCCCAGCGTGCTGGCGATCAGGGCCACCGGCAGCGCGTAGAGCAGCGAGAACGCGTCGGACACGTTCCCCGAGAGGAGCCGCAGGACCAGGACGGCGGCGAAGAGCGCCCCCGCCACCGTGACCGCGCTCACCGGATGCCGACGGAACCACGGCCCCAGCTGCGAGGACCGGAGCGTCGGCAGGGTGGCCACGGTCACGCCGCAGCGGTACGACGGACGACCGTGACGGTCAGCACGAGCGTGAGTGCCGCCGTGATCGAGAGGAGGGCGAGGCCGAGCGTGTAGGACTCCGTACGGCCGTAGATGTAGCCCATCAACAGCGGCGGCACGAAGCCACCGAACCCGCCTGCGGCGCCCACCAGGCCGGTGACCCCGCCGACCCGCGCGGGCTCCGTCACCTGGGCGATCAGCGCGAACGTCGCGCCGCTCCCGCAGCCCAGCGCAGCGGCCATGGACAGGAAGGCCACCGCGCCGAGACTGTCCACCGGCGGGTGTCCTGCGGCCACGGCCGCTCCCGCCACGACCACGGCGTACCCGGTGGCCAGCACCGGCACGGACCCGATCCGATCCGAGAGCCAGCCGCCGACCGGGCGCATGATCACGGCGACGAGCACGAAGCCCGCCATCCGGTTGGCCGCGCCCGCGGGGGACAGGCCGTACTCGGTCTTGAGGTAGGCCGGGAGGTAGACCGAGAACGCGACGTACCCGCCGAACGCCACGGCGTACAGGATGCAGGCCTGCCAGGTGATCGGAAGCCGGGCGTTGTCCCTCACCCGGCTCCACAGCGACGACTGGGGTACGACGCGGCCGGGTGCGTCGCGCAGCACCAGCCAGGCGACGACGGCGTACGCCGCGAGCGCGGCCGCGGTGATCAGGAACGGCGCCCGCGTGCCGAGACCGCTGTACAGCTTGACGGTCGTGAGGGCGCTGATCGCAGTTCCGCCCATGCCGGCACCGAACACGCCGACGGCCAGACCCCGGCGCTCCGGTGGGAACCAGGCGTTGACGAAGGGCACGCCCACGGCGAAGGCCGTGCCCGCGACGCCGAGGAAGAAACCGCCGACCAGGATCAGGGAGTAGGAGTCGAGCGCGAAGAACGCCAGGAAGAGGACCGGCAGGATCGTCACCGCCGAGATGATCGGGAACATCACGCGGCCGCCGTACCGGTCGGTGAGTGCCCCGACCAGGATCCGGCCCAACGAGCCCACGACGACCGGGACCGCCACCATGAGCGCGACGTCGGACTCGCTGAGCGCGCCCAGCGTGCCCTGTTGCCGGAAGAGCGGCCCCAAGGGGCTGATCAGGGCCCAGGCCCAGAAGTTCACCGCGAAGCCGATGGTGGCCAGGGCCAGCATCAGCGAGGGGGACCGGCTCCCGACGTCGACCGCTCTGGGGGCCGCGACGTCCTGGGTCTGGCTGGGGGTCGGGATCACGTCTGCTCCTGGTACCTGGTCTCGATCACGGGCTCATGTACACCTTGGGTCCAGGACAGGCCCTGCCGTCAGGGACCAATGTCATTGCCACGATGGCACATGGACAGACGGGTCAACAGGTCGTGGGGTGACCGTGGTCCCTCCGGGCCCCGGCCGAAAGCACCTCCCACCCGGCGAAGCGATCGATGCCGGCTCGGCTTCAGTGTCGGGAACGGTCCGACAGGAGTCGCGACGCGAGCACCGCCGCCTGGGTACGGCGCTCGAGCCCGAGCTTGCCGAGCATCGTCGACACGTAGTTCTTGACCGTCTTCTCGGCGAGGAACATCCGCTCCCCGATCTGGCGGTTGGTGAGCCCCTCGGCCACGAGCTCGAGCAGCCTGAGCTCCTGCTCGGTGAGGTCGGCCAGCTCGGGTGCCGTCTCCGGCCCGTTGCGGACACGCTCGAGCACGCGCTCGGTGAGGACCGGATCGAGCAGGGAATGACCGTCCGCAACCCGGTGGACCGCGCCGACCAGGTCCTGGCCGGTCGCCTCCTTGAGGATGTAGCCGGAGGCGCCGGCCATGATGGCGGCGAACAGCGCCTCGTCGTCGTCGTACGACGTGAGGATCAGGGCGCGGATGGCGGGGTCCACCGCACGCACCGCACGGCAGACCTCGATGCCGGTGCCGTCCGGGAGTCGGTTGTCCAGGATGGCCACCTGGGTGCGCAACGCCGGGATGCGCGCGGTTGCCTCCGACGCCAGGCCGGACTCACCGACGACCTCGATGTCTCCCGACGACTCCAGGAACGTCTTCAGGCCTTGGCGCACGACGGCGTGGTCGTCGAGCAGGAAGACCCGGATGCGGCCCGACGGCGCCTCACTCACGTGCCCCGCCCTCTCAGGCCGTGACGTGTTCGCCCGCACGTCCGGCGTCGAGGTCACCGCGGGCGAGGGCGCGTACGACGTCCCGGCGGCTGATGACGCCGAGCACCCGCTCGTGGAGCAGCACCGGAATGCTCTTCAACGTGGTGCCCGTCATCAGGGCGACGACCTCGGCCACGCCGTCGTCGGCGTCCGCCGTGAGCACCCGATGGGTCATCACGTCGCCGACCAGCGGGTCCTCGTCGGCACGGCGCGAGCCCCGGGCGTGCTCGTCGGGGGTCGAGAGATGGCCGATCACGTCGGCCTCGCCGATCAGGCCGAGGAGCCGGCCCTCGTCGTCCACGACCGGCAGGGTGGTGACGCTGAAGCGGTCCAGCACTCGCGTCGCGTCTGCGACGGTCGCGTCGGGACGGATCGTGACGGCGGGCGACGACATGATCTCGCGGATCAACATGGGGACCTCCTCGTGTCGGCTGTCTCGATCCTCCGCGTCCCGCTCGCTCGTGCGAATGGCCGTTCGCACCCGGGCTGGATGACCTTGGGCCCAAACGCCCAGCGGCCTCGAGAGCGCGAGCGCCCGTCACCGATCGGACCTTGGGCCACCCGGACCGGTCACCAGCCGGCCGGGAACAACCGCTGCCGAGACGTGTGGGCCGGCCCGGGGAGGGACCGGCCCACACTCAGGGGGGTCAGGACGCGTGAGCCCAGGCGCACATACCCAGCGCGGCACCGCTTGCGATCACGTCGGCCGCCTGCTTGTTGGGGACGAGCTTGGTCTTGTCGCGGACGCAGGCAACCGTGTAGTCGCCGTACCCGGCCATGTCGGCGAGGATCTGGTCCCAGTGCCGGTACTGAACGGTGTGGCCCTCGTCCGGGTACACCGTCGCCCTGACGACGTTCGGCAACGCTGCCTCCCATTGCGCCATCACGCTGACCGGAACCGAGGTGTCCTTACCGCCCCAGTACAGGTACGTCGGGGCCGTGATCCTGCTCGGATCGACCACGGCTCCCGGGGAGCAGTTGAGGATGCCGGGCAGGCTCATCGCGGTGGCGTCGTCCAGTTGACCGCCCATGAAGAAGGCCCGAACGCCATCCAGGTAGGCCGTGGCTTGCCACCCGGGCACGGCCAGGACAGGTGATCCCGGCACGGCCCACCAGGCCATCGGGTCCCGCTTCCACCGCATGTTGGCGGCGTTGCGCTGCTCGAGGGTCTGGTCGCAGTTGCGCGGCGGGGTACGGGTCGGCAACGACGACGAGACGGACGCGGCGGCGTGGAGCGAGATCACTCGGTCGGGCACGGCCGCGGCCAGCTGGGCCCCGTATGCCCCGCCCCCGGAGATGGAGAGGATCGAGAACCGGTCGATCCCGAGGTGGTCGAGGACGGCCAGGACCTCGTTGTTGTAGTCGCTGTAGCCGAGAGTGGGGTCGACCTTCGACGCCCCGAGGCCGTTGCGCTCCACCGAGATCACCCGAAGGCCCAGTTCCTCGCGCATCGTGCGGGCGAACTCGGTGAGCTGGAAGGCCTCCACGCTTGTGCTGGCGCCGCCGATGAAGACGACAGCACGGTCGCCCTCCTTGCCCTCGTCGATGTAGTAGGAGGTCCGCCCGTTGGTGGTCAGCTCGTGAATCTCGGCACCGATGTGGTCGAACTCGTCCTGCAGCTTCAGGGACGACGCCGGCCGCAGCTTCTCGGACTTTGCTTTCGGCTGGCCGGCCGCATCGGCCGGTAGGCCGCTGACGACCAGGCCCAGAAGGCCTGCCATCGCCAGGGGTAGGAGGAACTTGGTTCTTCTGCTTCTCATCGACACGCCCTTGCTGTGCTTGATGTGAGTGGCGCGCATCGCCGAACTCTGAGCAGGCACGACGTACGACGTGCGAGCCGGCACGGAGCTGCCGGCTCCGACGGGTGCCGGTCCGGGAAGCGATGGCTGGGCCATGGAAGTGGCGAGCCCGGCAGTCGACCGCTGTCGCAAGACCGCCGGACGGACGGACCCGTCCGGCGAGCTCGGACATCGGTCGTCCTGCGGGCTCGAGACGAGTCTCTCCGTCCTGCGGGGGGCGGTTGAATAGGGTCTACCCCCTATCTGTGGCCCGGCGGCTCGACCGTGCTTGGAGGGCCGCTTCACCTACGTCAGGCTGGCCGGGTGCGGCTCTACTGGAAAGTCTTCATCATCAACGGGCTGGTCCTGTCCGCGGCGACCGTGGCGCTGGTCCTGGGGCCCGTGACGGTCTCGCGGCCGACTGCTGCCTCCGAGCTGACGGTGCTGACAGCAGGCTTGGCCGGGATGCTTCTGGCGAACGCACTCCTGCTCCGGTCGAGTCTGAGTCCGATCGACCGCATCATCGAGGAGATGAGCCGGCTGGACCCGACGTACCCCAAGACGCGACTGGCCCCTTCGACCTCCGACCCAGGTCGTCGACTGGTCCAGACATTCAACGACGTCCTGCAGCGGCTGGCCGAGGAGCGTGCCTCCGGCCAGGCCAAGACGCTCGCCGCGCAGGAGTCGGAAAGGCATCGCATCGCCCGGGAGCTGCACGACGAGGTCGGCCAGCACCTCACCGTCGTCCTGCTGGGTCTCAAGCAGCTCGAGCACGAGCTCCCCGAGGGTCTCTGCGACGAGGTCGCGCTCCTTCGAGAAAGTGTCCGCGAAGGGCTGGACGACATTCGGCGTGTCGCGCACCAGCTACGTCCCAGTGTCCTGGCCGATCTCGGGCTCGCGAACGCCCTCGCGGCCTTGACCAACGACTTCGAGCGGCACCACTCCGCAGCACTGCGTCGCACCATCTCCCCCGGATTGCCGGAGCTCCCTCCCGAGACCGAGCTTGCGATCTACCGCATCGGCCAGGAGGCTCTCACGAACGCTGCCCGCCACGCGGATGCCGACCTCGTCGAGCTGTCACTCCTCCACGTGGGCACCGAGGTCGTCCTCACCGTGGTCGACGACGGCCGTGGCATGCAGTCGACGCGGCAGGGAGGGCGGGGCGCGGGAATAGGAGGGATGTATGACCGAGCCGCGGGGGTCGGGGGAGACCTGTCGATCACCGGCAGAGCCGGGCAGGGGACCACGGTCCGGCTCGTCGTCCCGTGCGAGTCGCAGGATGTTCGATGAGCGCACCGGCCAAGCTGTTGCTCGTCGACGACCATGCATTGGTGAGGCGGGGCGTGCGTCTCATCCTCGAGCAGGAGTCGGACCTCACCGTCGTCGCCGAGGCAGGTGATGGCGCTGAGGCGCTCGGGTTGATCCGCCGCCTCCCGGTCGATCTCGTCGTCCTCGACATCGCCATGCCTCGGATGACCGGCCTGCAGGCCGCCCGTGAGATCACGCGCGCCCGGTCCGGGCACCCCACGCCCAAGCTACTGATGCTCTCGATGCATGACAACGAGCAGTACCTGTTCGAGGCCCTCAGGGCAGGAGCCAGCGGATACGTGTTGAAGTCCGTTGCCGACGAGGACCTGGTCACTGCCTGCCGTGCTGCGCTCCAGGGAGAGGCGTTTCTGTATCCCAGCGCGATGAACGCCCTCATGCGTGACTACCTCGCCCGGCGACGACGGGGCGACCGGGTGCCCGATTCGCTCCTGACCGAGCGCGAGGACCAGGTGCTCAAGCTCATCGCCGAGGGTCTCAGCTCGAAGGAGATCGCACGGACGCTCACGATCGCCCTCAAGACCGTGGAGAACCATCGAGCCAACATTCTGGCCAAGCTCGGTATGCGCGATCGCACCCAGCTGACCCGCTACGCCATCCGTGCCGGCCTGATCGAGCCCTGACCTGCAGACAAGCGGGAAGTCGGCTCCCGGCTCGCCAACGGCTCGGCGGGGCCGACGTCAGGACCCCTGGCGGGGGTGCCTGGCCTGCAGTGGCGCCTTGAGAGCGCGAGCGCCGACTGCCACACTTCACATATGAACGATCTGTCATACGTCGAGCTCGAGGACGCACGGACCGTTCATCGCGAGCAGGTCGAGACGGTGCGCTCGGCGATGCCGGCCGACGACCTGGTGGTCGACGTGGCCTCCGTGTTCGGGATGCTGGGCGATCCCAACCGCCTGCGTCTGGTGGTGGCCCTCCTCGAGGGCGGAGAGATGTGCGTCTGCGACCTGGCGGCGGTCGTGGGCATGAGCGAGTCGGCGGCGAGCCACGCGCTCCGCTGGCTCCGCGCCCACCGGATCGTGTCGGCTCCGCGTCGCCGCGGGCGCATGGCGTACTACCGGCTGGCCGACGGTCACATCCGGATGTTGCTCGACGTGACGCTGCGTCACAGTGAGCACACCACGCCGCGCAGTCCCGAGCGGGGAGACGCCGATGGGTAGCGACCACGCTCACGCGGTGTCCCCCGGCTCGGATCGTCGGCACCTCTGGGCCGTGCTGCTTCTGCTCCTCGCGTTCATGACCGGCGAGGTCGTCGTCGCGTTCGTGGCCGGGTCGCTGGCGCTGCTGTCCGACGCCGGTCACATGATGTCGGACATCGGAGCGGTCGGCGCGGCTCTCTGGGCGATGCGCCTGGCCGCACGCCCCGCCGCAGGCGTGTGGACCTTCGGCTGGAAGCGCGCCGAGATCGTGTCGGCGGCGGTCAACGGCATCACCCTGATGATCGTGAGCGGGATCGTGACCTTCGAGGCGGTCCGTCGCCTGATCGACCCGCCCGACACCCAGGGCGGCCCCGTGCTGGTGGTCGCCCTGGTCGGCATCGCGGTGAACGTCGTGGCCACCGCCCTCCTGGCCAGGGCCGACCGCAGCAGCCTCAACGTCGAGGGCGCGTTCCGTCACCTCCTGACCGATCTTTACGGGTTCCTCGGCACGGCCGTCGCCGCGCTGGTCATCCTGCTCACCGGCTTCGACCGCGCCGACGCCCTCGCCTCGCTGGTGGTCGTCTGCCTGATGGTGCACGCGGCGTGGGGGCTCCTGCGCGACTCTGGGCGCATCCTGCTCGAGGTCGCGCCGGAGTCGACGAACCTCGACGAGCTCCGCGAGCACCTGATGCGCGAGCCGCACGTGCACGACGTACACGACCTGCACGTGTGGACGGTGACGTCCGGGCTGCCCACCCTCTCGGCTCACGTCGTCGTGGACGACTCGTGCTTCACCGACGGTCACGCTCCGCAGGTCCTCGATCAGCTGCAGGCCTGCCTGATCGGGCACTTCGACGTCGAGCACTCGACCTTCCAGCTCGAGCCGGTCAGCCATCTCGCCCACGAGCAGGGCGCCCACGCCTGACCCGGTCCGGACGACCCTGGTGGCTCGCGAGGCCGGGGTGACCTCGCCCTAGGTCGTCACCCTCCGTGCCGTCGCGGTGCTCACCTGTCGTCGGCGCTGGACGTCGGCGAGGAACATCGCGACGGTCGGTCCCGCGAGGCGCACCCAACGCCTCCCTCCGGGGTCGTTGGCCACTTGCTGATGGGTCAGCCCGGCCACCATGGCGGTGAACAGGTCGAGGTCGTTGCGCCGGGTCACCCCCGCGGCAGCGAGATGAGCGCGCGCGAGGTCGTAGAACTCCACGGCGAGCCGGTAGGAGTCCGGGGAGGGCTCGAAGCCGGGGATGGTCCGCTGGAAGAGCAGCTGGTGCCGCTCGACGTTCTCGCTGCAGAACCGCACGATGTCGCGGACGTACGCCGTCAGCGCGGCCTGGGGCTCCTGGGCGCGGCGTCGCCGACCGACGAGCTCCAGGAGCTGCCGGTACCCGTCGGCGAACATGGCGTCGTACAGGTCCAGCTTCGACTCGAAGTACACATACAGCGAGGGCTGCCGGAGACCTACCCTGCCGCCCAGGTCGCGCAACGAGATGGCGGCCAGGCCGTCGCGCTTCCCGAGCTCCCAGGCCTCGGCCAGGATCTTCGCTCGCTTCGCGTCACGACTCGCTCGTCGCCGGTCCGCTGCTGCTGAGGTCATGTCCGCACAACTCCTCACGTCCCTCAACGCTGAGTGCACTATCGGGAGGTGAACCCCCGCTCGTCAATCATCAGAGTGGGTCCTTGACACGGTCGAACTATCACCGATAGGTCTAAGGCCCAAGGTGGGTCTCGGCGAGGAGCGCGCACACCCGGTCAACGGGGGAGCGTGGAGGGGGAGATCCGGGTTGGCGAAACGTGTGCTGGCGAGGGTCTCCCCTTCCACGGCGCTGCTGGTAGCGAGCTTCGGGGCCTTCCTGGCCTTCCTGGACGCCACGATCGTGAACGTCGCCTTCCCCAACATCGCTGCGTCGTTCCCGCACTCCTCCATCAGCTCCCTCTCGTGGGTGCTGAACGCCTACAACATCGTCTTCGCGGCGTTCCTCGTCGTCTGCGGTCGGCTCGCCGACCTGATCGGGCGACGCCGCGCCTTCTCGGGCGGGATCCTGCTGTTCACGCTCGCCTCGGCGTGGTGTGCGGCAGCCCCTACCCTGGAGCTGCTGGTGGCGGGCCGGGTGCTGCAGGCGTTCGGGTCTGCGCTGCTGGTGCCGGGCTCGCTGGCGATCGTCGTTGAGGCGTTCCCCGAGGAACGCCGGGCGCACGCGATCGGCCTCTGGGGCGCCACCGCGGCCGTGGCCGCCGGTCTGGGTCCCGCGATCGGCGGGGCGCTGGTGCAGGTGGGCGACTGGCGATGGGCGTTCCTGGTCAACGTCCCCTTCGGTGCCGTCGCGCTCGTCGCCACGCGACGCAAGCTCGTCGAGAGCCGCTCGCCGGGGAGACGCCGGCTGCCGGACCTGCTCGGAGCCATGCTGCTCGCGGGGGCGCTGGGTCTGCTGAACCTCGGCATCATCCAGGCGCCCGACTGGGGATGGGGGAGTCCGGCGGTGCTCGGCGTGCTGGGCGGCGCTGTCATCATGGGCGTCGGCTTCGTGATGAGCTCGCGGCGACACCGCACTCCGATCGTCGACCCGGCGCTGGTGCGGATCCACGGGTTCCGTGTGGGATCGATCGCCACGGTGCTGGGCGGCCTCGGCTTCTACGCCTACCTGCTGACCAACATCCTGTGGCTGCAGCTCGTCTGGCGCTACGACGTACTGGAGTCCGGGCTCGCGGTGGTGCCGGGAGCGCTCGTCGCCGCGGTGGTGGCGGCCCGTCTGGGCCCGCTCGCGGACCGGGTCGGCTACCGCGTGCTGGTCGTGCCCGGAGCGCTGGTCTGGGCGGCGGCGTACGCCTGGTACGACCTGCGGGTCGGCACATCCCCCGCGTTCCTCACCGAGTGGCTGCCCGGTCAGATCCTGTCCGGCATCGGTGTCGGGGCCACCCTTCCCCTGCTCGCCAGCGCCACCCTTGCCGCGGTGCCGGGCGGTCGGTACGCCACCGCGTCGGCGCTCGCCTCCAGCGCGCGCCAGGTGGGCGGCGTGCTCGGAGTCTCGGTGCTCGTCCTCATGATCGGTACGCCGACACCCGAGACGGTCGTGGGCTCCCTGCGCGACGGCTGGGCGCTGAGCATCGTCGCCTTCGTGCTGACTGCCGCCGTCTCCCTGCTGCTCCGCCGCGAGCACGGCGAGGCGCAGGTGGACGACGGGGCGCCGGCCGCGCCGCTGCTGCTGGCGGCCGAGACCCTGCGCCCTTCGGAGATCGAGGGGCTGACGCACTCGGTCGATCTCGACGCGATCCCCCTCCTGGCGGGTCTCTCCCCGGCCGCTCGGGCCGACCTGGACGCCGCCGCGCGGACCATCCGGCTGGCGGCTGGCTCCTGGCTGTTCGAGGAGGGGGCCGAACCCGGGTCGGCGTACGTCCTGTCCGGCGGACGTCTGCAGGTGGTGGCCGACGGCGCCGTCGTACGCGAGCTCGCGCCCGGGGCGGTGCTCGGCGAGCTTGCGCTGCTGACCGGCGAGCCACGATCGGCCGGCGTTCGGGCCCTGCGGGACGCGACGCTGCTCGAGCTGCCGCGCGAGTCCTTCGACGCCCTGATGGCGGCTGACCCCGGAGTGGCGCGCTCGCTGCTCGTCCAGGTCGCCGGCCAGCTCCGCACCGCCCACGGCGCCCGGACGTCTGCTCCCGCGGTGGCGCCGCGAGTCGTGGCCGTGGTCGGTCTGCAACCCGGGACCGCCGCACGGATCACGGCCGACACCGTGACCGCTCGCTTGGAGACATACCTGCGGGTCACCTCGCCGGGCCGGCTCGACTCCGACGGCCTCGCCCGCGCCGAGCGCGAGCACGACCGGGTCGTCCTGGTCGCCGACGCCCCCACGGACGAGGGCGACGGCGAGTGGCGCGACTTCTGCCTCCGGCAGGCGGACCTGGTCGTGCTGGTCGGCGACGCCGACTCGGCCCTCCCGGCCGGCACCCTCACGGTGCCCCACGGCGTACCCGAGCTGGTGCTCATCGGCTCACGTCCCGGACCGGAGCTGTTGAGCTCGTGGGCAGCCGCCACCGGAGCCGGTCAGATCACGGTCGTTCCCGGGGATCTCGCGGTCGGGCTGCGAGCTCTGGCCGACCGGATCGCGAGCCGCAGCCTCGGCCTGGTCCTGGCGGGCGGTGGTGCTCGCGCCTTCGCGCACATCGGCGTCCTGCTCGAGCTCGAGTCCGCCGGGTACCACGTCGACCGCCTCGCCGGCGTCAGCATGGGGGCGATCGTCGCCGGGCTGTACGCCGTCGGACGGGATGCCGCGGAGCTCGAGGAGGACTGCTACGCCGAGCTCGTACGCCGACGGCCGTTCAGCGACTGGACCCTGCCCCGACACTCCCTGGCCAGGGGCGCGCGCACCCGGGCCGGGCTCGTCCGCACCATCGGCCACGACACCGTGTTCGAGGGCCTGGCCCGTCCGCTCCAGGTGACCAGTGCCTGCCTGCTGTCCCACTCGAGACAGGTGCACCGATCGGGCAACGTGGTCGATGCCGTGGCGGCGTCGTCCCGGCTGCCGATCCTGTTCCCACCCATCCCGACCGAGGATGGGCGGCTGCTGATCGACGGCAGCGTCCTCGACAACCTCCCCGTCGACCTGCTGACCGATCGCGCCGAGGGGCCTGTCGTCGCCGTCAACATCTCCCTCGGCGGGGGCAGCGGCCGGTCGAAGGGCCGATCGGGCCCGCCCCGGGTCCCGGCGCTCGGGGAGAGCCTGTTCCGGACCATGTCGATCGGGGCCGGCGGTGCCGTGCAGGCCGCCCACGAGCGCGGCGCTCTCGTGGTCACTCCCGCATCGATGGGCGTCGGTCTGCTCGAGTTCCACCAGTTCGACGTGATGGTTCGGTCGGGACGCCAGGCGGCACGAGCCCTGATCGACTCCGGTCTCCTCGACGGCGTCACCGGCTCACAGGATGAGCCGGATCCGGACGAGGACCGCGAGCTCGCCCCCGTCGCTCCCTGATCCCGGTGTCGGGCATCATCGACACGTGCGGCGAGGACCTCGATGACCACAGTGGCTCGGGCGATCCTCGAGATCGCCCACGCGGCCGGGGTGCGCACGGCGTTCGGGTTGCCAGGAGTCCACAACCTGTCGTTCTGGCGCGAGTCCGGCCCCGGGGTTCCCGACCTCGTGCTGGTGCGTCACGAGCAGACGACCGTGTACGCCGCGGACGGGCTGACCCGGGCCACCGGCGGGCTCGGGGTCGCACTCACCACGACCGGTCCGGGCGCCGCCAACGCGGTGGGCGCGTTCGGCGAGGCGTCGCGGTCCCGATCACCGGTCCTGCTCGTGGCCAGCGAGGTCCCGACCACCCTGGTGCGGCCGGGCGTCCTGCGCGGAGTGCTCCACGAGTCTCGTGACCAGGCCGCGCTCTTCGAGCCGCTCGCGAAGGCCGTGTTCCGCCCGCGCACGGCCCGCGACGCCGTACGCGACGCAGCTCATGCGGTCGAGGTGGCGATGACCCACCCGCGCGGGCCCGTGTACGTCGACGTCCCCACCGACGTGCTCGTCCATGAGGCGGGACCGTTGCCGACGCTGGCGCGCCCGATCGTCCCGACCGTCGACCCTGCGCAGCTCGCGCAGGCCCTCGACGTGCTCCGCGCTGCCGAGAGCGTGGTCGTCTGGGCGGGCGGCGGAGTCGTGCAGTCCGAGGCCTCCGCCGAGCTCGCGGAGCTCGCCGATCGACTCGGGTCGCCGGTCGTGACCACGTTCGCCGCCCGGGGCGTGCTGCCGCCAGGGCATCCACGGCTCGTCGGCCTGCCGCCCCACGAGCCCGAGGTCGCGCGTCTGGTCGGCGGCGCCGACGTGCTGCTCGTGGTCGGCAGCGAGCTCGACGGTCCGATGACTCGCAACTGGTCGATGCCGCGACCACCGGTGCTGGTGAACGTCAACGTCGACCCCAGCGCACTCGCCACCGGCTACGAACCTGACGTCGGTGTGGTGGGAGACGCGCGCGAGGTCCTGGCCGCCCTGGCCGGGTCCCTCGCCGGTCGCGAGGCCGACGACGTCGGGCTGAAGGCGGTGCGCGCCGAGGCCTGGGCGCGCCTGCGGGGCGACGAGGCCGGCGGCCCGGCACTGGACTTCCTCGAGGCCGTCGACGAGGCCGTGACGGCGGCGGACGCGACCGTCGTGTGCGACATGACGATCCCCGGCTACTGGTACGGCGGGTACGCACGGGTCGCCGCGCCCCGGCGGCTGCAGTACCCCATCGGCTGGGGCACCCTCGGCTACGCCCTGCCCGCGTCCGTCGGCGTCGGCACGCTCGGATCACCTGTGCTGGCGATCTGCGGGGACGGAGGCTTCATGTACGCCGTCGGCGAGCTGGCCGTCCTCCGCCAGGAGCAGCTCCCCGTGACCGTGCTCGTCGTGGACGACGGCGGCTACGGCATGCTCCGCTTCGACCAGGAGCGTGCGGGGGACGAGCACCGCGGCGTCGACCTGACCAGGCCCGACTTCCTCGGGCTGGCCACGTCGTTCGGGCTTGCGTCGGAGCGGACCGACGTCGCGGGCCTCGCGACCGTGCTGGCGCAGGCGTTCGCGTCGGGAGAGCCGCGCCTGATAGTGCTCGAGCTGGCCCTCACGCCGCCGCGCACGACGTCGCCGCGCTGGCGCGACTAGGGTCTGCTTGCCGCGTTCCGCACTCCCCGCCGGCGTACGGCGAGCCAGGCGATGCCGGCCACCACGGTGGCGGCGGCCGCGGCGGGGCCGACCACGGTCGGGTCGACGCGTCCGTCCTCGCGCCGGCCACGCAGCGCGTGCGAGCTCTGCCACGACAGGATCGATCCGTCGGACTGGCCCGAGAGCACCGAGGCCCCGGCCTGGAAGGAGCCCACCGACATCGTCGACATCGCCGAGGCCAACGACCCGAGCGACGCGAACGACGCCACCGACCCGATCGAGAGCACCGAGCCCACCGACCCGATGGACAGCACCGAGTCGCGGGAGGCGATGGACAGCGCCGAGTTGTGGGAGCGCACGGAGAGGGGCACGAGCCGCATCCTCCCTCACGCGGACCAGCGGGTGACGCCGGGTAGCCTGCACCCGTGGAGCTTCCTTCTGGCCGCGCGGTCATCGGCGGCGTGCTGGTCCTGGTCATCGCAGCGGGATTCGAGTTCGAGCACTCCTGGCTCTTCCTGGCGGGCCTGATCCTGTTCCTCGGCTGGTGCGGCTACATGCTGATGGCGCCCGACGAGTCCTGACCCGGCGCGCGGCACGAGCGTCCTGCCGCGCGGTGCTCAGGTGATCGTCATCCCGCCGTCCACGGCCAGGGTCTGCCCGGTGATGTAGCCCGCTGCGTCGGAGGCGAGGAACACGACCGTCGCAGCGAGCTCGGCCGGATCACCCCGGCGGTCGGCCGGGATGCGCGGCCGCATCGCGTCGAGGTAGCCCTCCGGGTACTGATCGGTCATCTCCGACTCGAAGAATCCCGGGGCGATCGCGTTGACGCGGATGCCCTTGCGGCCGGTCCACTGCTGGGCGAGGTCGCGGGTCAGACCGATCAGGCCGGCCTTCGAGGCGGCGTACGCGGCTTGCGGCAGGCCGGCCGTCGTCAGGCCGAGGACCGAGGAGACGTTGATGATGGACGACCCCGGCTGCATGACCCGACCGCACGCCTGCGCCATCCAGTAGCAGCCGTGGAGGTTCACGTCGATCACCGAGCGGAACTGCTCCGGGGTCTCGCGGGTCGCCGGTACGGCGGTGCCGACACCGGCGTTGTTGACGAGCACCTCGACGCGGCCGAACGCATCCATCGCGGCCTTCACCAGCGACGAGCACGCCTCAGGATCGGTCACGTCGGTCTCGACCGTGACGGCACGACGTCCGGCCGACTCCACCAGCGCCGCGGTGTCGGCCAGCCGCCCGACACGACGCGCGCCCAGCACGACGTCTGCCCCCGCCTCTGCGAGGCCGCGGGCGAATGCGACGCCCAGCCCGGACGACGCGCCGGTCACGATCGCCACGCGTCCGTCGAGCCGGAAGAGGTCCAATGAGCTCATGGGCGGCATCGTAGGGAATCACCCTGGTAGCACCCCGGTCGTACCCCGGAGCGGACGTGTGGGCCCGGCTTCCTTGCCACACTGGGCCCATGACCGAGAACCCGTACGCCGTCCCGCCGACCGTGTCGCCGTCCGAGGAGCGCACGATGGGCACGCTCGCCCACGCCATCCCCTTGGTGGCGATGGTGGTGAGCGCCGGCACCCTCGGCTTCGTGGCGTCGCTGATCCTCTTCCTGATCTACAAGGACAAGGGGCCCTTCGTGCGTGCGCACGCCGCCAACTCCCTCAACGTCCAGATCACCACCGGCATCGTGCTGCTCGTCTCGATCCCGCTGATGTTCGTCCTGATCGGCTTCCTGACCTTCGCCGCCGCCGTGGTGATCGCATTCGTGCTGCACCTGGTCGGTGCGCTCAAGGCCAACCGGGGCGAGTGGTGGCGGCCGCCGTTCACGCTGCACCTCGTGCACTGAGACCTCCGGCTCGGCGACTGCGGTTTCACCTCGACTCCGCAGGGGTACGTCCATCGCGACTCCGCCTTCCGGGGAGTCGCCGGGAGTAACGTGCCTCACGCTCTCTGACTCTGGAGGTTCTCTGTGGAAGTCATGGCGTCATCGATCCTGCGCATGGACGCGAACTGGGTCGACTACCTGTTGATCGCTCTCTACTTCGTGTTCGTCCTCGGGATCGGGTTGTCCGCCAGGGCTTCGGTCTCCAGCAGCATCGACTTCTTCCTGTCCGGGAGATCGCTGCCCGCATGGGTCACCGGTCTGGCGTTCATCAGCGCCAACCTCGGTGCCGTCGAGATCATGGGCATGTCGGCGAACGGCGCACAGTTCGGGATGTCGACGTTCCACTACTACTGGATCGGTGCGATCCCGGCGATGCTGTTCCTCGCCGTGGTGATGATGCCGTTCTACTACGGCTCCAAGGTCCGCTCGGTCCCGGAGTACATGCTCCGGCGCTTCGGCCCGGCAGCGCACCTGGTCAACAGCATCAGCTTCGCACTGGCGCAGGTGCTGATCGCCGGCGTCAACCTCTACCTGTTGGCCACGATCGTCAACGCCCTCCTCGGCTGGAACATCTGGCTGTCGACCTTCATCGCCGCGGCGATCGTGCTGTCCTACATCACCCTCGGCGGCTTGTCGGCCGCGATCTACAACGAGGTGCTCCAGTTCTTCGTGATCGTGGCCGCCCTGCTCCCGCTGACCTACCTGGCGCTCCACAAGATCGGCGGCTGGGGTGGCCTGCAGGACGCGATGGACAAGGCCGGCACCGGCGACCAGACCAAGTCCTGGCCGGGCACCGACCTGACCGCGTTCTCGTCGTCGTTCTGGTCCGTGGTCGGCATCATCTTCGGCCTGGGCTTCGTGCTGTCCTTCGGCTACTGGACGACCAACTTCGTCGAGGTGCAACGCGCCATGGCGTCCAAGGACATGAACTCCGCTCGCCGGGCACCGATCATCGGCTCGTTCCCGAAGATGTTCATCCCGTTCATCATCATCGTCCCGGGCATGCTCGCCGCCGTCCTCGTCTCGCCCCTGGCCGACATGAAGGCCAAGGGCGCCGACGCCGGGGCAGGCGGCATCACCTACAACGACTCACTGCTCCTGTTGATGAAACAGCTGCTCCCCAACGGACTGCTCGGTGTGGCCATCGCCGGCCTGCTGGCCGCGTTCATGGCCGGCATGGCGGCGAACATCTCGGCCTTCAACACGGTCATGAGCTACGACATCTGGCAGACCTATGTCCAGAAGGACAAGCCGGACCACTGGTACACGGCGTTCGGTCGCTGGGCGACCGTCGTCGCCACGGCACTGGCCATCGGGACGTCGTACTTCGCGAGCCAGTTCCCGAACATGATGGACTACCTCCAGACGCTGTTCGGGTTCTTCAACGCACCCCTGTTCGCGACCTTCATTCTCGGCATGTTCTGGAAGCGGATGACCGCCACGGCGGGCTGGACCGGGCTCGTGTCCGGTACGGCGGCCGCGGTCGTGGTCGCCTTCCTCTCCGAAGATGCGTTCGGCTCGGCCAGCACGGGTGTGCTGCACCTGAGTGGCCAGGGAGCCGCGTTCGTGGCTGCCGGCGCGGCGTTCGTCGTCGACATCGCGGTCAGCGTTGTCGTCACGACGATGACCCAGCCCCGGAGGGAGTCCGAGCTCCGTGGGCTCGTCTACTCGCTGACGCCGAAGGAGGACCTGCTCGACGACCACGCCGGGCACTGGTACACCTCGCCGACCAAGCTCGCCGGGGTGTCACTGGTCATGGTCATCGTCCTCAACGTGATCTTCCGTTAGGAGTCAGACATGAAGAAGGCCAGTCTGTTCGACGTCCGCACCATCGTCGGTGCGCTGATGTTCCTGTACGGCGTGATCCTGATCCTGGCGTCGTTCGCCACCTCCGATGCCGACAAGGCCAAGGCCGACGGCATCAACGCGAACCTCTGGGTCGGGATCGTGCTCCTGGTTTTCGGCGCGCTGATGCTGTTCTGGGCGGTCACCCGCCCGATCGAGGTCGACGAGGAGCAGATCGAGGCCGACAAGCGAGCCGTCGAGGAGGCCGCCGGGCGTCGTACGGACGACGAGGGCGGGGCCGGCGGCGTCGCCTGAGGCCGTCGCCTCGTCGTCGACTTCCCGGGTCGGTCGGTGGTCGAGGAAGGCGCTCTGGCGCCTGTCTCGAGACCCGGTGACGGTGCCTGAGGTCCCAGCGTCGGTTGCGGTGGTTTCGTGACGGTCGCAGAGCGACCTCCTCAACCCCCAGGGGGCAGGGCCGGTGACGCCGCCTGAGGTCCCGGCGTCGGTTGCGGTGGTTTCGTGACGGTCGCAGAGCGACCTCCTCAACCACCAGGGGGTGGGGCCGGCGGCGTCGCCTGAGGCCGCCGTCTCGACGTCGACTTCCCGGGTCTGTCGGTGGTCGAGGAAGGCGCTCTGGCGCCTGTCTCGAGACCGGGTGACGCTGCCTGAGGTCCCGGCGTCGGTTGCGGTGGTTTCGTGACGGTCGCAGAGCGACCTCCTCAACCACCAGGGGGTAGGGCCGGCGGCGTCGCCTGAGGCCGTCGCCTCGACGTTCGACCTCCCGGGTCGGTCGGTGGTCGAGGAAGGCGCTCTGGCGCCTGTCTCGAGACCCGGTGACGCTGCCCGAGGTCCCGGCGACGGTTGCGGTGGTTTCGTGACGGTCGCAGAGCGACCTCCTCAACCACCAGGGGGTGGGGCCGGCGGCGTCGCCTGAGGTCGTCGCCTCGACGTCGACTTCCCAGATCGGTCGGTGGTCGAGGAAGGCGCCCTGGCGCCTGTCTCGAGACCCGGTGACGGTGCCTGAGGTCCCGAGCGACGGTTGCGGTGGTTTCGTGACGGTCGCAGAGCGACCTCCTCAACCACCAGGGGGCGGGGCCGGCGGCGTCGGCTGAGGCCGTCGCCTCGACGTCGACTTCCCGGGTCGGTCGGTGGTCGAGGAAGGCGCTCTGGCGCCTGTCTCGAGACCGGGT
>Ga0070679_100001797_pt1 | contig 19345 bp, 16 predicted proteins | sample KBSC63BmetaG_FD_65652 | JGI IMG/M metagenome (GOLD analysis project Ga0070679, IMG submission 65652) | Corn rhizosphere microbial communities from Kellogg Biological Station, Michigan, USA - KBS C6-3B metaG | ecosystem: Host-associated > Plants > Roots > Rhizosphere | place: USA: Michigan... | reverse complement strand
GGATGGAGACGCCGGCCTCGGTCGCGGCGCGCAGCACCGACGTGCCGGCGGGTACGTCGACGTGCCGACCGTCGATCGTCACCGACACGGTCTCGGTCGCGTCGCGCACTGCCGGGGTGCCGAAGTCGACCTCCGGGTCCCAGATGCTCGGCTCGTCGATGAGCGTCATACCGCGGCTCCTTCGAAGTCCTCGGGGAAATGCCGGATCGCGCTCTGCACGGGCATCGGGGTGAGCCCGCCCATCGCGCACAACGATCCCTTGGTCATGGTCTCGCAGAGGTCGTCGAGCAGCACGAGATCGGTGGTGACGTCGTGCCCGGCGATGATCCGGTCGAGGGTCTCGACGCCGCGGACGGCCCCGACCCGGCAGGGCGTGCACTTGCCGCACGACTCGATCGAGCAGAACTCCATCGCGAACCGGGCCATCCGCGCCATGTCGACGGTGTCGTCGAAGACCACGATGCCGCCGTGGCCGAGCATCGCGCCCGCCTCGGCCAGCGCCTCGTAGTCCATGGCCACGTCGAAGCCCGTCGCCGGGACGTACGCCCCGAGCGGTCCGCCGACCTGCGCTGCGCGCACCGGCCGGCCGGAGAGCGTGCCGCCGCCGTACTCCTCGACCAGCTCGCGGAGGCTCACGCCGAACGGCAGCTCGACGATGCCGCCCTGCTGGACGTTGCCGGCGAGCTGGAAGACCTGCGTGCCGCGGGAGCGGCCCGTGCCCAGCTCGGCGTACCTCTGCCATCCCGGGCCGCCGTCGACTGTGCTGCTCAAGATCATCGGCACCGCGCACAGGGTCAGCACGTTGTTGACGGCAGTCGGTCGGCCCCAGAGTCCCTTCAGGGCGGGGATCGGCGGCTTGGCCCGCACCTCACCGCGCCGGCCCTCGAGGCTCTCGAGCATCGAGGACTCCTCGCCGCAGATGTACGCGCCGGCGCCCACGCGGACGTGCAGGTCGAAGGAGAGGCCGGAGCCGAGGATGTCGGCGCCGAGGTAGCCGTGGGTGTACGCGGCGTCGATCGCGCGCCGCAGGGCCGCGATCGCGTGGGGGTACTCCGAGCGGACGTAGACGTAGCCCTCGCTCGCGCCGACGGCGTGGGCGGCGATCGTCATGCCCTCCACCAGCGTGAACGGGTCGCCCTCGACGACCATGCGGTCGGCGAAGGTGCCGGAGTCGCCCTCGTCGAAGTTGCAGGCGACGAACTTCAGGTCCGAGACGGCGTCGTGCACGGTCTGCCACTTGATGCCGGCCGGGAACCCGGCACCGCCGCGACCGCGCAGGCCCGAGTCGGTGACCTCCTGGACCACCGCGGCCGGGGTGAGGCTCAGCGCCCGGCGCAGGCCGGCCCAGCCGCCGTGCGCCTCGTAGTCGGAGACCGAGGCCGGGTCGACGATGCCCACGCGCGCGAAGCTCACCCGGCGCTGCGAGGTCAGCCACGGGTGGTCGTCGACGATCCCGATGCACCCCGGGTGGTCGAGGAGGTCGCTCTGCGACCCTCGCGCAACCACCTGGACCAGGTCGCCGACCTGCTCCGGCGTGACGTTCGCGAAGCCGACCCGGCCGGCGTCGGCCTCGACCTCGACCAGCGGCTCGAGCCAGAGCATCCCGCGCGAGCCGTTGCGTACGACCGCCATCCCCGCCGCGTCGAACGCGGCGGCGACCTCGTCGGCGTCGACCGAGACCGCAGCCGCGTCAGCCGGGACGAAGACGCGCGGTGCGCTCATCGCCATCTCTCCGTCAGCGTGTCGAGCCGCTCGCGTGACAGGCGGCCGTGGAGGCGCCCGTCGAGCGTGCCCGACGGTCCGAGGGCGCAGTTGCCGAGACAGAACACCTCGTGGACCTCGACACCCTCGCCGAGGTCGGCGGCCCGGGCCCGGGTCTCGTCGTACAGGCGCTCGGCGCCGACCGACTGGCAGGCCTCGCCGCGGCACAGCGCGACGGCGTGCGCCGGCGGCGGCTCGGTGCGGAAGTCGGTGTAGAAGCTCACGACCCCGTGGACCTCGGCGACCGACAGGTTGAGCACGTCCGCGACCGCCTCGACGTCCTCACGCGCGATGTGCCCGAGCTCCTCCATCACCCCGTGCAGGACCGGCATCAGCGGGCCACGCTCGGCGAGGTGCTGCGTGGCGATGGCGCGTACCAGCGTCACCCGGTCGGTGGCGGACGCGGTGGTCATGCGGGCGGCTCCAGCAGCAACGAAGAGCGGGGTGTGGTGGTCCTCACCATCCTAGGGCGCACGAGGCTCGCTGTCGCCGTCGGTGTTGCGACTCGTGACGATGGTTGCGCCATGTGCAACGAGTCCGCGGACAGGCGTCGTACCTCCCGGGCGCGTGACCGGTGACCTCAGCGGTCCCATCCGTCACACGGGCAGGCGATCTGCGGCCCGCCCACGCGAGACCCCGGCTGAGCGTCCCGAGGCGGAGCCGGGGGGACTGGGATGCCCCGGGACGCACGCGTCGCCGGCGACGGGGTCCCGGCGGCACGCACCGGTGACGCTAGCGCTGTTGTGGGCACGGCGTCTCGCAAAGCACCGCCGATCCGCAGCCGGCCGGGGCCCGTACGATGCGCGGGTGCCGACGTCCGGTGGTGGCCCCGACCTGACGAGCAGCGCCAACCCCCGGGTGAAGTCGCTGCTCACGCTGCGCCGTCCGAGGACCCGGGCCGAGCTCGGGCGCACCCTGGTCGAGGGGTACGACGAGGTGCTCCTCGTGGTGACCGTCGGCGTCGAGGTCTTCGAGCTGTACGTCTGTCCCGACCTCGCCGAGCCCGGTCGGGTGGCCGAGGTCGTGGCGGTCGCCCCGGTGCGGCCGGTGACCGTGAGCCGTGCGGTGTTCGAGAAGGTCAGCTACCGCGACAGCCCCGACGGCTTCCTGGCGGTGTGCCGGCCGCCCGGCGTCGCCCTCGACGAGGTGAGGCTGCCCGAACGTCCCATGGTGGTCGTCTGCGAAGGCATCGAGAAGCCGGGCAACCTCGGCGCGATCCTGCGCACCGCCGACGCCGCCGGGGTCGACCTGGTGATCAGCGCCGACCCGCGCACCGACCTGGCCAACCCCAACGTGATCCGGGCGAGTCGCGGTGCGGCGTACGCCGTGCCGGTGGCGACCGCGGACCTGGGCACCGCCTACGCCTGGCTCGCCGAGCGGGACATCGCGGTCATGGCGGCGTCGCCCGACGCGACCACGCCGCACACCGAGGCCGACCTGAGAGGTGCCGTCGCGATCGTGGTCGGCACGGAGCACGAGGGCCTCACCGAGGCCGCCGGACGGCGGGCCGACACCCTGGTGCGCATCCCGATGTCGGGCCGCCTCAACTCCCTCAACGTGTCGGTCTCGCTGGCCGTCCTGGTCTACGAGGCGGTGCGGCAGCGCGGGTGACCCTGTCGTTCGCCACGTCCGACACGGGATCCGGTCCGGGCCTCAGGTCGGGACGCCCGTCAGTGCACCTCGCGCAGGACGACAGGGATGTGCGGCACCTGCTCTCGCGCCAGGCTGCCGACGGGTCCCACCTCGGTGGCCAGCCGTTCGCCTGCTCGCCCGTGGAGGTAGGAGGCCCAGATCGCCGCCCGCTCGGGCGGGCAGCCCCTGGCCAGCAGTCCGGTGACGATGCCGGCCTGCACGTCCCCCGAGCCCGAGACCGCCAGGGTCGGGCCGCCACCGGAGAACACCCACCGCCGACCGTCGGCCGCGGCGATCTGCTTGCTGGTGCCGCCACACAGGACCACGGCCCGGCACCGCTCGGCCACCGAGGCCGCGACGTCCTCCGGGTTCTCGAGGGGCGTTCCGTCCTCGATGCCCGCCGTGAGGGCCAGCTCGGAGGGGTTGACGGTGATGACGACCCGGCCCTCGAGCCGGTGGAGACCGCTCGGCTCCTGCCCGGGATACACCGAGGCCGCGGCGTCGAGGACGAGGGGAGTCGAGAGTCGCGGCACGAGGGCGCGCAGGAAGGCCAGGGTCGCCGCGGCGTCGGAGTAGCCGCAGCCCACCAGGACGGCGTCCGCGCTCTCCGCGTGGGTCAGGACGTCGTCGGCCGCGGCCGCCTCGGGGTGGCCCGAGTCGGTGGTCGGAAGCGGCTCCACCTGCGCCTCCGGGAAGGCGACCGCCAGGGCGGTGGCCGTCGCCGCGGCGGTCATCACGGTCAGCTTCCCGGCACCGGCGCGCAGCGCCGCCTCCGCGGAGAGCGCTGCGGCGCCCGGCGTCGAGGGCGTGCCGGCGACGACCAGGACGTGGCCACGGGACTCCTTGTCGCCTCCCGGCCCGGGTAGGGGGAGCTCGCCGAGGAGCTGCGGCGTCACCTCGATCGGGCCGTCCATCACGTGGCTCCGGGCTCGTGGGTGACCGGGGCATCGTGTCGCTCCACCGCCGAGGTGTCGGCGAAGCTCTCGAGCTCCATGCGCTCGTCCGCGCGGCGGTAGACCGTCATCGAGACGTTGGGCAGGGGGGCCTCGCGGTCGAGCGCGAGCACTTCCTCCTCGTCGAGCCCCTCGAGCACGTAGCGGTGAGCCATGATCACGGCCTGGTGGGTGAACAGCCAGACGCGCGAGTCCTGCAGCTGCTCGAGGTCGCGCAGGAAGCTGCGGACGCGCAGCACGACGTCGACCCAGCTCTCACCCGACGGCGGCTGGTAGTAGAACTTGCCGAGCCGTCGCCGACGCTGCGCCTCCTCCGGATGGCGCACCCGGATGCCGAGACCGGTCAAGCCGTCGAACAGACCGAGGTCCCGCTCGCGGAGCCGTTCGTCCTGCTCGATCTCCGCGCCGACCCCTTCACAGGCCACCCGGGCGGTCTCCAGGGCGCGCCGGTACGGCGAGCTGATCACGACGTCAGGCCGTTCACCGCCGCCGAGCCACCGCGCGAGTCCCGCCGCCTGCTGCCGGCCCGTGTCCGACAACGGGACATCGGCATCACGCTCGGCCAGGTCGAGCACCTCGGCGCCCGCGTCCCGGGCATCCGCGTCGGCGACGTTGCCGAGGCTCTCGGCATGGCGGACGAGCGTGATGCTCGCGGGTCCGGCCGTCCATCTGTGCTGCACGTCCGCGACTCTTCAGCACCGGCTCGTGCGCGACGCCCGGCACTTCGCCGTGCCGATGGCGTCGACGAGCTCGCCCGCGGGCTCCGAGCGGAGCTCCTTCTTGCCGGACACGACGACCTCCTCGCGGTCGGAAGGATGCGAATGCGACCGTCGTACCCGTCGGCCTTCCCACCCACACGTGGTGAGCCTCGGAATCCTGCGCACGAGCTCAGGCGTGCCTCGACCGGCTGGCCTCACCCCAACGGGCGGCGCAGCGAACCACCGGACTCCCTAGTCTCGCGTACGTCCGCCACGGGGACCGACAACCGGAGGTTCCGTGCTCGCTGCCTTTCTCCTCGCGGGGCTGGTCTCCGCACCGCTCGCGACGATCGCGCTGTTCACGGTGCCCTTCCGGGTCGGGCGCGCGGCGGGGGGCGTGGCCGTCGCCCGGCGCCTGATCTTCTCGGCGATCGGCACCGTGGTGCTGGCCGCCATTGCGGCCGGGGTGCTGGAGCTGCTCGGCGCGACCCGGCCCCACGTCGTCGCGGGCGCCGCCGGGCTCGCCGCGGTCAGCGTGTTCTGGCTTCCCGCCACCCGGAACTGGAACGCCCGGGCGCACCTCGCGTGGTCGGCCACCTTCTACGTCGCGATCGGCTACCTCGCGTACATGATGTGGTGGACGTTCGTCAGCCACCTGGGGATCGCGGGCACGCTGGGGGCGCTGCTGCTGTGGCTGATGGAGGCGTTCGCGGCCTTCCTCGGGGTGGCCTACCTGTGGGAGCTGTGCGACGCGCTGGGCCGGGAGAACTGGCGCCGCCGGGTGGCCGACGGCGCGGCCGGCACGGTGCCGGACGCCGAGCTGCCCTTCGTGAGCCTGCAGGTGCCGGCGTACAACGAACCTCCGGAGATGGTGATCGAGACCCTCGAGTCGCTGCTCCACCTGGACTACCCGGCCTACGAGGTCCTCGCGATCGACGACAACACCGCCGACGAGGAGCTGTGGCGGCCGGTCGAGGCCTGGTGCCGCGAGCACGGCGTGAAGTTCGCGCACCTGGCGGACTGGCCCGGCTACAAGTCGGGTGCCCTCAACTACGCCCTGAGGGAGATGGTCGACCCGCGCACGGAGCTGATCGGTGTCATCGACGCCGACTACCAGCTGGAGACCGGATTCCTGCGGGCCTGCGCGCCGCTGTTCGCCGACGAGGGACTGGGCTTCATCCAGTCGCCGCAGGACTACCGCGACTGGGAGCAGGCGTCGTTCTATCGACGGCTCTACTACTCCTACAAGTACTTCTTCGCCGTCTCGCAGCCCTCGCGCAACGAGCGGGACGGCGCGATCTTCGCGGGCACCATGGGGCTCATCCGCCGCACGGCGCTGGTTCAGGCCGGCGGCTGGGACGAGTGGTGCATCACCGAGGACGCCGAGCTCTCGCTCCGCCTCCTGCGCGACGGCTGGTCGGGGCTGCACGTCGACCGATCGTTCGGCCACGGCGTCATGCCGCTGACCTTCGAGGCCCTCAAGGGCCAGCGGTTCCGGTGGTGCTTCGGCGGCATCCAGATCCTGCGCCGCCACTGGCGGCTGATGATGCCCGGGCCACGCACCTCCAGGAACCGGATGGACCAGGGACAGCGGTGGGCCTACCTGTCCGGCGCCGTGCAGTGGTACGGCGACCTCCTCGCCGTGATGTTCTTCCTCTTCCTGCTCGGCGGGGCTGCGAACGTCGCGCTGGGGGGCGGGCTCCTCTTCCGCAAGCTCAGCGGCTTCCTGCTGGCCGCCATCCCCGTGCTCGCGGCGCTGGGGCTCGTGCGGGCGGTCGCGCTGCTCCGACGCGGCACCGGCGCCTCGTGGCGCGACGCCGCGGGCGCGTTCATGATCTGGCAGTCCACCTCGCTCGTCGTCGCGCGGGCGTCGGTGCAGGGCCTCTACGCCAAGGAGGCGGAGTTCCTGCGCACCCCCAAGACCGCCGAGGACGCGCGCTGGTGGGACGCCGTACGCGGCAACCTCCCGGAGTCGCTGCTCGCGCTGCTCGGCCTGGCCGGGATCGTCGGGTCGCTGGCGGCCGCCGGGGCCGGTGGGGTGCTCACCGCCGCGCTCCTGGTCTGGCCGACGGTGGCGTTCCTCTCCGCCCCGCTCAACAGCCTGGCCGCGCAGCGCGCCCCGCTTCCGGGCGAGCTGGCGGCGCGGCGGCGTACCGAGCACCGCAGGTTCGGCGCGCGGCCCGCCACCCTCACCCTCGCCGCGCTGGCCTCGGTCGTCGGGGCGGTGGTCGCGGCCTCGATCCTGCTGGCGCCGGCCGGGCACCGTGTCGTCTCGCCCAACCCGGTGACCCCTGCGCGCGGACACCACCCCTCGCCCGTCGTCGGCCAGAGCGGCAGCCCGACGCCCTCGGCGTCGCCGAGCACGAGCCCGACCACGAGCCCGACCAGCGCGCCCACCACCTCGGCGCCGACCAGCGAGCCCACCACCTCGGCGCCGACGTCGGCGACCACCACCCCGACGACGGCCACGCCGACGCCGACCGAGAGCACGTCCAGCCCCTGATCCGATCAGGCGGCGCGGCCGCGCCGCAGCGCCCGACCGGGCCTCTGCCCGGTCGGCGACCCCGCGCGCAGGGCGACCCGGCCGTTGACCACCACGTCTCGGACGCCGTCCGAGAGACGGTGGGGGTCGGCGAACGTCGCGTGGTCGAGCACGGTGTCCGGGTCGAGCACGACCAGGTCGGCGGCGTACCCCGGCTCGAGGACGCCGCGGTCGGTCAGCCCGAACCGCTCGGCCGGAAGCGAGGTCATCTTCCGGACCGCGTCGGGCAGCGTCAGCACGCCGAGCTCCCGGGCGTAGTGCCCGAGCACCCGGGCGAACGAGCCGTAGGCGCGCGGGTGTGTCGGCGACTCGAGGATGCGACCCTCGGGTGCCGTCGACTGGGCGTCGGAGCAGACGCCGACCCACGGCACCGCGAGCTGCCGGCGCAGGTTGTCCTCGCTCATGGAGTGGAACGCCGTGAACACCGAGGTGCGCTCCGAGGCGATCAGGTCGAGAGCCGTGTCGACCGGGTCCTGCCCGCGGTCCGCCGCGATGTCCGCGAGCCTGTGTCCCTGCCACCGCGCGTTGTCGGGGTGCGCGAGGCGCAGGACGAGCACGTCCTCTGCTGCCGGGGTGTCGCCGTAGCGACCGATCGTGACCATCTCGGCGCGGATCCTGGCCCGGTTCGCCGACTCGGCGAGGCGGTCGTAGAGGGCGTCCGAGCCGCCCTCGTGCCAGTGGGGCGGGATCGTGGACGACAGCCCGGTGCCGCTCCAGGTGTAGGGATAGACGTCGGCGCCGATCGGCAGTCCGTCGTCGCGCGCGGCCTGCAGCAGCGCGAGGGCGCGGTCCATCAGGGGCCACTCGGGCTCGCCCGCCGCCTTGAGGTGCCAGTGCTCACCGTGCACACCGGTACGTCGCACGATGTCGACCAGCTCCTCGGTCGCAGCCAGCAGGTGCTCACCCTCGTGCCGTACGTGCGAGGCGTAGGTGCCGCCGTAAGACCCGGCGACCTCGCACAGCGCCACCAGCTCCTCGGTGGTGGCGTACGACCCGGGCGCGTAGATGAGCGACGAGCCGACACCGAGCGCGCCGTCCTGCATCTCCTCGGCGAGGATGCCGCGCATCCGGTCGAGCTCGCCGGCCGCGGCCGGCCGGTCGTCGTAGCCCACGCCGTGGATGCGCAGCGTCTCGGCACCGACCAGTGACGCGACGTTCTGGGTCGACCCGGCGCGCTCGACCGTGTCGAGGTACTCGCGCAGGCTGCTCCACCCGACCTCGACGTCGTACGTCGCGGCCTCCCGCTCGAGGGCGGGGCGGCCGGCCGGGGGCACCGGCCCCATCGACTCGCCCTCGCCGAAGATCTGGGTCGTCACACCCTGCACGAGCTCGCCGAGCGACCGGCCGTCCTCCAGCACGGAGAGATAGGAGTGCGAGAGCGGGTTGACGAAGCCCGGGCAGACGACGAGGCCCGCGGCGTCCAGCACGGTCGCGGCCGGCTCGTCCGCCGGGAGCTCGCCCACGGCCACGATCCGGTCGCCGGACACCGCGACGTCGGTGGCGCGGGGTTCGCTGCCGCGTCCGTCGAGCACGCGTCCTCCGCGGACGATCAGGTCGTACATCTCGATGTCACTCCTCGGGTCCGTGTCGACGGCCGGCGCGCTCGCGCGCTTGGTCCAGGAACGTCGTGAAGAGGCGGCTGTGGGCGGGCTCGGCCGCGTGGAGGTCCTCGGGGTGGTACTGCACGCCGACCAGCCACTGGTCGTCGGTGGCCCACTCGATCGCCTCGATCACGTCGTCCTCGGCCCACCCCGATGCGACCAGCCGGTCGCCGAGCAGCCCGATCGCCTGGTGGTGGGCGGTGTTGACGCGCAGGCGGTCCGACTGCGTGATCTCCGCCAGGCGCGAGCCGGCGAGGAGCCGGAGGTCGTGGGCGATCACGCCCCGGTCGGGGCCGCCGCGGTGCTCGACGGGGCCGGGCGGGAGGTCCTGCACCAGGGTCCCGCCCAAGGCGACGTTGACGACCTGCAGGCCGCGGCACACACCGAGCACCGGGATGCGACGCTCCAGGCAGCCGGCGAGCAGCGCGTACTCCAGCTCGTCGCGGGCCTCGTCGATGACGGTGGTCGGATGGATCTCCTCGCCCCACAGCGACGGGTGCGGGTCGGGACCGCCGGGCAGCACGAGCCCGTCGAGCCCGGCGTAGAACGCGTCGTCCAGCGGAGGATGACCGAGCGCCGACAGCAGACGCAGCGTGGCGCCCTGCCCGGCCAGCGTCTGCAGGATCGCCCCGCGGACGCCCAGCTGGCCCGGGTTGCGGGGCAGGTCGAAGCCGAGGGTGACCGCGACGGTGGGGCTCACCGTGCTCCTCCGCGCGCGGGGCCGGGACGGGGCGGCCGAAGTTCGCTCATCACGCGGAGCCCCGGGGCGGCGTGGCGGATGCTGCCGACGGTGTTGACGAGCGCGGCGGCGGTCGCGAGGTCGCCGTGCAGCCCTCCGGGGACGGTCAGGTGCAGGTCGGGGTCGCCGGAGAGCCGGATGTCGTCCAGCGACGGGCCGATGCCGACGGCCATCTGCAGGTGCAGCCGTACCCGCTCCTCGCCGTCGACGCGCACGACCGCGAGCTGGTCGATGCCCGCGATCCGCCCCGGCTCGATGGTGCCGAACGCCGACGGTGTGGGCGACCGGGCGACGACGGCGTCGATGGTCTCGGTGGTGTCGGAGGCGTCCCAGCCGAGTGCGGCCGCCACCGCCTGGGCCGACTCCGTGAGCCCGACGTGCCCCATCGACCCGGCGGCGACCCGGCGTTCGAACTCCTCGCGGGTGATCCCGGCCCCGACCTTGGCCTGAAGGGGCTCGCGTCGCAGCCCGGCGTCCTGCACGCGATGGACGTGCACGGAGTCGACGCGCTTGGTCGCCCCCGACAGCACGACGGGGAGGTAGTCCATCGCGAAGCCGGGGTTGACCCCGGTCCCGACCACAGCGACCCCGGCGGCGACGGCCGCGGCGTCGAGCCGCGCGGCGTCCTGGGGAGCCCGCACCCACGGGTAGGAGAGCTCCTCGCACGACGACACGACGTGCGCCCCGGACTCGACGGCCGCGAGCAGCTCGGGCAGGCAGCGTGCCAGCGAGGACGACGTCGTGTGCGTGACCACCAGACCCGCGGGTCGGACGCCCGACTCGAGGAGCCCGGGACTGACCGTGACCGCACTGTCGACGTCGAGCACCTCGCCGATGCCGGTCCCGACCAGCCTGGGATCGATGTCGCAGACCGCGACCAGCTCGAGGTCGGCGCGCCGCAGGGCCAGCCTGACCACCTCGCGTCCGATGGCACCGAGCCCGACGTGGGCGAGTGGCACTGCTGTCATGGTGTGTCTTCCTCCTGGAGGGCCGGGGCGGGGTGTGTCTCGGGGCGTGGGTCCCGATCGGAGTCGGGGGCACCGCCGAACGCGCGCACCCACGGGTCGGCGATGGCGTCGTAGTCGTCGAGCCGGGCGGTGCCCGCGGCGCCGAGCCGACGCGCGACGTCGGTGGCCAGGGTCTCGACCAGGGCGACGGTCGGCGTCAGGATCTCGAACGGCGAGGGACCGTCGATCTGGGCCGGGAGCACGGCGTCGGCCAGGTCGGCGATGGGGGAGAGCCAGGGGTCGGTGACCAGGACGAGCCGACCGCCACGGTCGCGTGCCAGCCGGGCGAACTCGAAGGTGTCGAGCTCGTAGCGCCGGAAGTCGAAGACCACCACCGTGTCGCGCCGGCCCAGGTCGGCCAGTGCCGCGGCGCGCTCGGCGGCCAGCGACGGCACGTGGAGCACGCGGTGGCGGAAGGGCCGCAGCAGGGAGGCGAGCGTCGCCGCGAGCAGGTGGCTGGTCCAGCCGCCGGTCACCAGCACGGGGTGCCGCTCGTCGGCGAGCAGCGAGCTCGCCCGGTCGAAGTCCACCGGGCTGAGCTGGGCCAGCGTGCCGGACACCGCCTCGGCGAGCGCTGCGCCCATCCGGCCGAGTGGGCTCTCGTCGCCGTCGGCGACGTGGCTGCGGTAGACCTCGACGGGTGAGAGCACCCGCGCCGACAGGTCGTCGCGCAGCGCGCGCTGGAACGCCGCGTAGTTGTCGAAGCCGAGTCGCGCCACGAACCTGCTCACCGTCGGGCCGCTGACCCCGGCGCGCACCGCCAGCTGGCTGACCGACTCCAGGCCGATCGTCGGCGGACCCGAGAGCAGGGCGCGGGCCACCTTGCGCTCGGACTTGCTGAGGTCGCCCAGGCTGCGTCGTACCCGTTCGCCGACGCCCAGCGGCGGTCCGCCGGGGTGCGCCGGATGCCCGGACTGGCCTGCCACGCCGGGCAGCGTAACTGATCCATTTCATTCAGGCGAGGACGTTGACCGCACGTTCTGAATGGTGCTGTACTGCGCCGCGTGGTCACCGTCACACCCCCCGGGTCGGCGCACGCCGAGCGAGCCGACGAGGCGACGACGCCCTCGCCGGAGCTGCGGCAGCACCTCGCGGGAGCGGCCGACCGCTTCGGGACTCCGGTCTACGTCATCGAGACGTCCGTCCTCGACGCAGCCGCCGCGGCCGTGGAGGCGGCGTTCCCGAAGCCGTGGATGCACCAGTACTCCCTCAAGGCCAACGACCTCCCCGCGGTCATGGAGGTGCTCGCGGCGCGCGGCTGGGGCGCCAACGTCGTGTCGGCAGGCGAGTGGGCGAGCGCCCGGGCGGCCGGGGTGCCGTCCTCGCGGACGACGTTCGAGGGTGTCGGCAAGACCGACGACGAGCTGCTGATGGTCGTCGACGCGTCGGCGGCCGGCACGCCGCTTCGGTGGGTCGCCGTCGAGTCGGCCGACGAGCTCGGGGCATTGGGGCGGATCCACGCGCTGCGGCGTCGGGAGGCCGGCCGGGACCTGGACCTGCCCGTGCTGCTGCGCCTCAACCCCGACGTACAGCCGGAGACCGCGCCGGGGCTGGCCGTGGGCCTGGCCGCGAGCAAGTTCGGCCTTGCGGCCGACGACCTGGTCGAGCTGGCCGGATGGCCGGTGTGGACCGGCGGCCTGCGCCTGCTGGGGATCCACGTCCACATGGGCTCGCGCCTCCAGGACGTCTCGTCCTGGGCGCTCGCCGGCTGTCGCGCCGTGCAGGTTCTCGACCGCGTGCGCACGGCGTACGCCGGACCGGGCACGCCGGACGCGGTCGACTTCGGCGGCGGGTTCCCGACGTTCGGGAGCCACCCCGGCCCGGCCGACTTCGCACGCGCCCTGACCGACGAGCTCGACCGCGCCGGGCTGAGCCTCCCGGCGACGACCGCGATCGAGCCCGGACGAGTGGTGGTCGGCGGCGCCGGCTGGCTCGTCGCGGCGGTGCTGCACACCCGGCAGCGCGGCTCGACCCCCCAGGTCGTTCTCGACACCGGGATGACCGAGCTGATCCGGCCGGCGCTCTACGGCAGCCACCACCCGGTCACCGCTCTCGCGGACGGGCAGCCCGACGCAGTGCACGACGTCGACGTGCAGGGCGCGGTCTGCGAGTCCACCGACGCCTTCGGCACCCACCGCCTGCCGGAGCTGCACCGGGGAGACCTGGTCGTCCTCCACGAGGCGGGCGCGTACGGCGCCTCCTTCTCGTCGCGCTACAACGGCCGGCCACCGGCGCCGGAGGTCCTCCTCCGCCCCGACGGCTCCCTCACGCTCGGGGAACGCACCCCGCCGCCTCCTCGGAGGCGATCGCACGAGCTCATTCCGACCGACGGCCCAGATCGGTCCCACCCAGATTGGAGTCAGTCATGACAGCGCCCTTCGCCGGACTCCGGAGACGCAGGAGAGTCGCGGCTCTCGCGGTCGCCGCGGTCACGGCCGCCACGATCAGCGCCGGCCTGTTGGCCGGCCCGAGCGCGTCCGCCGCCTCGTCGGGGGATTCCACCCTGACGGTCCAGGCCGACACGCAGATGACGACGTTCAACCCGTTCCTGAGCTACTACGACGGAGAGCTCAACGTGATCGGGGCGATCTACCCGGCGTTGACGATGCTCGACGACCAGGGCCAGCCCGAGCCCTACCTCGCCGACTCGTGGAGCACGTCGTCGGACAAGCTCACGTGGACGTTCAAGATCCACCCGGGGCTGAAGTGGTCGGACGGCCAGCCGCTGACCGCCGAGGACGCCGCGTGGACGTTCAACCTGATCATGCACAACGCCACGGCCGCGACCTCGAACGGCTCGCTGGTGTCGAACTTCAAGTCGGTCACCGCCCCCGACGCCACCACGCTGGTGATCACCACCAAGCAGCCGCAGGCCAACATGCTCTACCTGAGCGTCCCGGTCTCCGGCATCCCGATCGTGCCCGAGCACGTCTGGAAGGACCACGTCACCGGGCTGAAGAACTACCGCAACATGGACTTCCCGGTCGTCGGCTACGGCCCGTTCACGCTGACCGGCTTCAAGACCAACCAGTACGCCGAGCTGACGGCCGACAAGAGCTTCTTCCTGGGAGCCCCGAAGTACGACAAGGTCGTCACCAACTACTACGCCAACAGCGACGCCGCCGCGGCCGCACTGACCAGCGGTGAGCTGGACCAGATCGGCGGGCTGACCCCGGCCCAGTTCAACAAGATGTCGAGCGAGTCGGGGGTGATGACGTACCAGACGCAGTCCAGCGGCTGGACGGCCATCGAGATCAACCCGGGCGCGCAGACCCGGAGCGGCAAGCCCCTCGGGACCGGCAGCCCGATCCTGAAGGACATCAAGGTCCGGCAGGCGATCGCGCTCGGCATCGACCGGCCGGAGCTGGTCAAGAAGGTGCTCGACGGCAACGGCATCGAGGGTGCGGGCTACCTGCCCCCGGGCTACCCCCAGTTCTTCTGGAAGCCGAGCGCTTCGGAGGCGCTGGACTACGACCCCGCGCGGGCCAAGCAGCTGCTCGACGACGCCGGCTACAAGATGGGGCCGAACGGCGTCCGGGTGGCGCCCGACGGCAAGCCGCTCGAGTTCCGGCTCGGCATCCACTCGGACGACGCGACGGACGCCGCGATCGCGCCGTACCTCAAGGAGTGGATGAGCGCCATCGGCATCAAGCTCACCGTCAACGCAATGAGCTTCGACCAGCTCAACAACGACCTGTCCAAGGGCGACTGGGACATCCTGATGGACGGCTGGAGCACGGGTCCGGACCCGACATACCTGCTCTCGATCCAGACCTGCGGGACCCTGCCCGAGGACAACGGCCAGAACGGCAACACCGACGCGTTCTTCTGCAACAAGGAGTACGACCGGTTGTTCGCCAAGCAGCAGACCGAGTTCGACGCCCAGCAGCGGGCTGCCACGATCGCCCAGATGCAGAGCATCCTGTACGCCGGCAACGCCGACCTGATCCTGTTCTACAAGAACGGGCTCGACGCGCTGCGCACGGACCAGGTGACCGGCTTCCTGCAGGGCGCCAAGCAGTCCGACGGGTTCTACCCGCTGCAGCACGGCTTCGCCAGCTGGTGGAAGGCGGCGCCGGTCGCCGGTGCCGCGACCGCCTCGCAGAAGGCCAGCGAGCAGAGCTCGAGCGCCTTCAAGTGGATCGGGCTCGGCGTCGTGGTGGTACTCCTGATCGGCGGCGGTGTGGTGCTGATGCGCCGCCGGACGGCCGCGGAGCGCGAGTGAGCCGACCGATGAGTTCGCAGTGAGTGTCGGCGTACCCCTGGAAGCGCCGACCGTCTCGGGCCCCGAGGAGGGGCCCGAGCGGTCGGACTTCCCGGTCTATCTCGCTCGCAAGGTCGGGGCCGCGGTCGTCAGCTTCGTGATGCTGCTCGTGGTCGGGTTCATCATCTTCAGCCTGATGCCGTCCGACCCGGTGTCGGCGCTCACGCGTGGCCGGCCGACGTCGGACGCCCAGATGAACCAGCTGCGACACGATCTCGGGCTCGACCAGCCGCTGTGGGAGCGGTTCCTGACCTTCGTCGGGCACACCCTCACCGGCAACCTCGGCTACTCCTACGAGTACCACCAGCCGGTGTCGACGCTGATCGCCGACCGGCTCTGGCCGACGCTGCTCCTGATGGGCAGCTCGACGCTGATCTCGATCTGGCTCGGGATGTGGCTCGGCATCCGCGCCGGCTGGCACCCGGGCAGCCTGCTCGACCGCAGCGCCAGCGCCGTGTCCCTCGCGTTGTGGTCCGTGCCGACCTTCTGGCTGGGCCTGATCCTGCTGGTGGTGTTCGGCAGCGGATCGGTGGGCGGGATCCCGGCGATCTTCCCCGCGGGCGGCATGCAGACCCACGGGACCGCCGGCGGCCTCGCCCCGTCGCACGTCCTGGACGTCGCCTGGCACCTCGTGCTGCCGTGCGTCACGTTGGTGGCGGTGATCTTCGCCCAGTACGTCACGATCATGCGCTCCTCGATCATCGACGAGCGTGGCAACCCCTACCTGCTGACAGCGCGCGCCAAGGGCCTGCGCGACGAGGTCGTACGCCGCCGGCACGCCGTACCGAACGCGCTGCTGCCGTCGGTGACGGTGATCTTCCTCCAGATCGGCGGGATGATCGGCGGCGCGATCACCGTCGAGGTCGTCTACTCCTGGCCCGGCCTGGGCTACCTGACCTTCACCGCCCTGCGCATCCCCGACCTCCAGCTCCTCGAGGGCACGTTCATCGTCTTCAGCGCCGCGGTGATCGTGTGCAACCTGATCGCCGACCTGCTGTACCGCGCCCTCGACCCGAGGGTGAGACGCCAGTGAGCACGCTCGAGCACGACCCCGCTCCGGTCGGTGAGCCGGCGGAGGAGAAGGCTCCCTCGCGCCTGGCGCCGATCGGGCGCTTCGTGGTCTCGCTGCTGCGGATGCCGACGGGACTGTTCGGCGTCCTGGTGATGCTCGGCTTCGTCGTCCTGGCGCTCTCGGCGCCGCTGTTCATCCACCCGAGCGATCTCTCGGTCACCCAGGCCGACGGTCCGCTGCTGGCGGGTCCGCGCAGCGGGTATCCGCTCGGCACCGACCCGGCCGGGCGCTCCGTCCTGCTCCTGGTGATCTGGGGGTCCCGGACGTCGCTGGCCATCGGCGTGATGGCGACCTTGCTGACGATGGTGCTGGGCGCGGGCATCGGCCTCATGGCCGGTCACTACCAGGGCCGCGTGGGCCGACTCCTGATGCACGTGACGGACTGGTTCATCGCGCTGCCGAGCCTGCCGCTGGCGATCGCCCTCGCCGCCGTCCTCGGTCAGGGCGCCACGTCGATCACGATCGCGATCGGGGTCACCTCGTGGACCGGTACGGCGCGGCTCGTCCGCGCCCAGACCCTCGCCGTCGAGGCCCGGCCGTTCATCGAACGCGCCCGGGCGCTGGGCGCGACCGACACCCAGCTGATCACGCGACAGGTGCTGCCCAACGTGATGCCGCTGATCCTGGTCTCGAGCACCCTCACGGTCGCCAGCGCGATCCTGTCGGAGGCGACCCTGACCTTCCTCGGTCTCGGCGACCCGACCTCGGTGTCGTGGGGCTCGCTGCTCAACAACGCGTTCATGCAGGGGGCCGTCACGGCCGGCGCCTGGTGGTACCTGATCCCACCCGGCATCGCCATCCTGGTGATCGTGCTGGGCTTCACGCTGGTCGGTCGCGCGGTCGAGCACGTCCTCAACGCCCGGGTGCAGCCACGATGACCGAGACCGCCGTACGCCGTCCTGAGCTCGGACCGGGCGAGCCCCTGCTCGACGTTCGCGGCCTCACCGTCACCTACCGCTCGGGCAGGGACCCGGTGTACGCCGCGCGTGGCGTCGACGTCACCCTGGCTCCCGGCGAGACCCTCGGCATGGCCGGGGAGTCGGGGTCGGGCAAGACCACGGTCGCGATGAGCCTGCTGCGCCTGCTGCCGGTGGACGCCGACGTGACCGGGGAGATCCGCTTCCGCGGCGAGGACCTGCTGTCGGTGAACTGGGCCCGGATGCGGGCGGTGCGCTGGGCAGAGGCGTCGGTCGTCTTCCAGGGGGCGATGAGTGCGCTCAACCCCGTGAAGACGGTCGGCGACCAGATCGCCGAGCCGATCCTGCTGCACGAGAAGGTGGGGGAGAAGGCTGCCCGCGAACGTGCCCGCGCGCTGCTCGACAGCGTCGGTGTGCCCTCGCGGCGCGTGACCAGCTACCCGCACGAGCTCTCGGGCGGGCAGCGGCAGCGCGTGATGATGGCGATGGCGCTGGCCTGCGGACCCGACCTGCTGATCGCCGACGAGCCGACGACCGCGCTCGACGTGATCGTGCAGGCCCAGATCCTGACGCTGCTCACGGACCTGGTGAAGGAGCGCGGCATCTCGCTGATCATGATCAGCCACGACCTCTCGGTGCTCGCCTCCACGTGCGACCGGATCGCGGTCATGTACGCCGGCCGCCTCGTCGAGACCGGCCCCTCGCGGGTGGTCATCACCCATCCGTTGCACCCCTACGCGCGAGCGCTCGCGGGTGCGTTCCCGACCCTCGGCGACCCGGCCTCGCGGCGGGCGCCCGGTGGTCTGCCCGGCGACCCGCCCGACCTGCGGGAGAAGATCGAGGGCTGCCCCTTCGCTCCGCGCTGCCCGGAGGTCGAGGATCGCTGCCGCACCGGCGTCGTACCCCTCGTCGAGGTCGTGGGCGCGCCCGACCGCGAGGCCGCGTGCATCCACGTGCCCGGCTACGACGCGGCGGTGGCCCGTGGCTGACCGGACCGGCCTCGAGTCGGCCCCGGCGCTCGAGGCGCGCGAGCTCACCGTGACATTCCCGGCGCGCCGTGGCCAGGGGTCGGCGCGTGCCGTCGACGGCGTCAACCTGGCGCTCGGTCGCGGCGAGGTGCTGGCCCTGATCGGCGAGTCCGGGTGCGGGAAGTCGACCCTGGCCCGGGCCCTGGTCGGGCTGATCCCGCCCACGTCCGGGGAGATCCGGTACGACGGCTTGCCCCTGCAGCGCACCAGGTCCGGGATGCGGGAGTTCCGGCGCCACGTCCAGCTGGTGCTCCAGGACCCGTACGGCGCCCTGAACCCGAGGCAGAACGTCCACGACGCCGTGGCCGAGGGCCTCCGCCTGCACGGCCAGCGCGCCGGTCTGACGCGCAAGGTGTCCGAGGCGCTCGAGCAGGTCGGGATGCGACCTCCGGAGCACTTCTTCGACCGGTTCCCCCACCAGCTCTCCGGCGGCCAGCAGCAACGGGTGGTGATCGCCGGGGCTCTGACGCTCGGCCCGGACGTGCTGGTGGCGGACGAACCGGTGTCGTCGCTCGACGCCTCGGTGCGCGGCGAGATCCTCAAGCTGTTCCTCGGCCTCCGCGACCGGCTCGGCCTGGCGGCGCTCGTCGTCAGCCACGACCTGGGCCTGGCGTGGAACATCGCCGACCGGGTCGCGGTGATGTACCTCGGCCGGATCGTCGAGGTCGGCACCGTCGAGGACGTCCTGCTCCGCCCTCAGCACCCCTACACGCGCGCCCTCCTGGCCGCCGTTCCCTCGACGGAGGAGCGGGAGGCGACGGCGGTCCTGCGCGGCGAGCCCCCCGATCCCACGGCCATCCCGTCCGGCTGTCGCTTCCACCCGAGGTGTCCGCTTCGCGCCACCCTGCCGGAGGACGCGGCGCAGCGCTGCCTGACCGACGTACCTGTCCTGCCACCCGGCACCGGGACGCGACAGGTCGCGTGCTTCCACGTCGAGGACGGGCCGCCGGCGCCGGCCGCGCCCGCTGAGCAGATCGAGGTGACCGGATGACCACGCTCCAGGTGGGGCACGACCCCGTGCGTACCACGCTGCGTCGGCCACCGCGCCTGCGCCGCGGCGACCGGGTGGCACTGCTGTCGGTGTCGAGCACCTCCAACCTGGAGCGCATCGACGAGGGCATCGACGTGCTG
>Ga0070679_100001796_pt1 | contig 19346 bp, 19 predicted proteins | sample KBSC63BmetaG_FD_65652 | JGI IMG/M metagenome (GOLD analysis project Ga0070679, IMG submission 65652) | Corn rhizosphere microbial communities from Kellogg Biological Station, Michigan, USA - KBS C6-3B metaG | ecosystem: Host-associated > Plants > Roots > Rhizosphere | place: USA: Michigan... | reverse complement strand
GCGATGCTGGACGTGGTCGCGGGCAACGTGGACATGACGGTAGCGACGCCGCCGACCTTGCTCGGTTTCGTGCAATCCGGCAAGCTGCGCGCGCTGGCTGTCGCTGCGAAGCAGCGCTTGCCTCAGTTGCCCGACGTGCCGACCTCCGCCGAGGCCGGATTTCCCGGCTTCGAACTGGAAGCGTGGGTGGCGTTGTTCGCACCGAAGGGCACACCGCCGGCGATCATTGACAAGATCAGTGCTGCGGCGAAACTGGCCCTGGATTCACCCAGCGTGCGCAAATCAGCCGAAGCCGCGGGCCTGGAGATCCGGTACATGACACCGCCGCAACTCGACGCGGTGGTGCACTCGGACATCCAGTACTGGTCGAAGGTGATCAAGTCGCGCAACATCCGGATCGAGTAGCGCGGGTCGGCCGCTGCAGTTCACCTGCTGCTTCGGTCATCTGCCCGGAATCATCGAGCGCAGCACGCCGTCCCTGAGAAAGAAGTGGTGATAAAGCGCGGCTGCCGCATGCAGCCCGGCGATCCACAAGATGGCGTCGCCCAACCAGCCGTGCAGCTCCGCGATCTGTTTGCCCAGCGCGTGCGAAGAAGCGATCCACGGACCGATCTCGCCACCCAACCAGGTGACCGGGTGCCCTTCGAGCCACGCACCCGTGATCGCGGTGAGCGGCAAGGCGAACAGCAGCAGGTACAGCACGGCCTGCACTGTTTTCGCGGCCACGCCCATCCACCTGGAGACCGGCTCGGGATCGGGCTGCCGGTCGAACAAGCGCCAGGCGACGCGCGCGGCGGAAAGGATCAGCACGGACAGCCCGAGCGTCTCGTGCAACTGGCGGTCGAAGTCGCGCGCATGGGAGTAAACGCGTTCTTCGTTTCCACCCGGACCGTAGCTGAACGCAATCAGCACCAGCACGGCGGTGAGCCAGTGAAAAGCCTGCGCGACCGCGCCGTATTTTTCCGGCGCACCGGGTGTTCGTGGAGGATGTTGCATGCAGTTGTTCTGGATCAGGGTCTCGATCGGTCTGTGCTCAGAATCTCGTTCGCCATCCGACCGTCACGGCTTTCGGCAACACCGTGACGGTGAACGGCTGTTCGCGGTGATGTGCATACCAGCCAGCGCCGGTGCCCAGCGCCCATCCGGCCAGCACGTCGCTTTGCCAGTGCGCATGCGACTTCACGCGGGCAACGGCATCGTAGGCGGGCAGCAACTCCAGCGCGTACACGGCCGGGTGATCGCCAGCGTATTCAAACACGAAAGGCGTGACGGCCGATGCGATGGTCGTGACTTCGCCGCTCGGAAAGCTGTGCCCGCCGCTCTTGAACCATTGGTTCGGATCGGTGGTCTGGTCCGGGCGCAGCCGGCGCAAGCTGTTGTTCAACACCGCGTAGCCGACTTGCCCCAGCAGCATCGAATCCGTCGATTGCCAGAACGTGCGGCCCAGGCGCGTGTCCGAACCTTCCCACAGCGCGCCACCGAGCGTGCCCACGATGACAATATCGTGCAGCGCCTTCTGGTTGCCGCGGCTGAAGATGCCTGTGGCATTGCCCGAGACTTCGCTGTCGATCCCGAGCGGTCCGCCGCCCGCAAGCGCGAATCCGGAAGCGGCTGAAACAAGCAAGCAAAGCACGATTCGAGCGAGATTTCTCATGCGGCTCTCCCGTTGGAAACGATGGTACGTTCCACTCAGAAAGTATGGTGCGATGGCCGAAGGCTGCGTTGACGCAGCGCAACTCGGCGGGTCGCGGCGCACATCCACCCAGACCGGCGCAGAGATGGTGTACATTCAGTTACATGATCGAAAAGCCGCAGCCTGTCGACGGATTGGCACAGTGGGAAGCTGCAATGCAGGCGGTTCGCGCAGCCGAGCGGCAATTCGAGGCCGCGGAAAAAACTTCCCTCGCCTTGGACCACCCGTTGCGTGCGCGGCTGAACGAATTAAGGACCCGCGCCGACCTGCTTCTTGCCGACGCGGTGAAGGCGATGCACGACAGTCACCACGACGAGACGCACACCCAATGGGGCAAGGCGGACTTCGAACTGGAGTGACGAAGCTGCGCATGGTGCATGCGCTCGAAGTGCGCAACGCAGCGAACGCCGGGAGGCGCGCGCTGGTCGAAGCGATCTGGGCGAATCCGCTCTAGGTATTCGCCGCGATCGGCATCAGTTCTTGACCGGACCGGTATAGCGCAGCACGTACAGGCCCTGCTGCGCGCCGCCGGTCACGTAGATGTAGCCGCGATCGTCGACCAGCACGTCTTCCATCCGCACGAAAGGGCCGTACGCTTTCAGGTATTGCTTGGGCGGTGGGCCGGCCATGAAGTAACCCACTTCGCGCGGCGCGCGGCTGTTGCTCACGTCGAAGACGCGCAGGCCGCCGTTGAACCACGTCATGTACGACAGGTTTCCCTGCTTCTGCACGTTCGGGTTGTATTGCAGCTGGTTCTGGTTATGCGGACCGAAGCGACCGCCTTTGTCGCAAAAGCTGGTGTAAGGCAGGCCCGCATCCGGCACCGGCGTCGGAAACCGCGCCAGCGGCACCGGCTTGGCGGGATTCGCGATGTCCACCACCGTGACGTGATCGAGCGGGCCCTTGCAGTTGTACGTCACCGCTTCGGAGTTCACGTACACCAGCTTCTTCTTGAAGTCCGGCGTGACGGTGTGCGCGTCGAAGCGATGGCCGTGCGTGAAGCGGGTCTGCGACACCAGCTTGGGCTTGGACACGTCGCTGATGTCGAGCACCACCATGCCGGCGTCGCCGTACGACAGGTACACGAGATTGCCATCGACGAAATCGGGATTGTGCAGGTTGACGTTCGGGTCCTTCTGCGGCTTCTCGCCGCCCGCGACGTGCTGGCCGGGCATCCACCAGCGCCCGGCTTCGACCGGCTTCGCGGGATTGCTGATGTCCACGATCACGTAGATGTCGCCGTCGTAGCCTTTCATGTCCGCGGCCAGGTGGATGTAGCGCCCGCCCTGGTACATGTTGCGATGGGTGCCGCGGCCTTGGGGATTGTCGGTGAGCCATCGACCCAGCTCTTTCGGATTGAGCGGGTCTTTCATGTCGATGAGCGCGACGCCGGTCGCGTACGGCTTGTTCACGAACATGCCCGCGTCTTCACGATCGGTCGGCCGCCCGAGCGCCGCAACCAGGATGTCGTCGGCGAGATCGACCTGGTTCGTGGTGGTGTTCGGCGGACCCGGGATGAACTTGGCGACGTGCGGATTGCGCGGGTCGGTGACGTCCACGACGCTCCACCCCGGGATGTTGTAGTGGCCGCCGACGATGTAATAACGATCGCCCTTGCGGGTCATCGTGATCTTGAAAGCCGGATGCTCGTTCATGAGCGTGTAGCCGAGGAGCTCGACGTTGGATGCCGTCCAGCCGGCAGGCGGCGCATCGGCTTGGGGACCCATCGCGCTGTGGGTGGCGCAGCCGGCGAGGGCCGCCAGCGCGAACGCGCATGAAACAAGGCGCAGCAACTTCATCCAATGTCTCCTCGGTTGTTATCGGTGGGATGCGATTATAGAAAGCGCTGGGTCCGAGCCCACCTGGTGTAAGCCGCGCGCGCTCGACAGGAAACTATGGGTAGACCGGGTGGAAGCTCGGACCTTCGCCGGGGCTGCGCGGCGGATTCGCCGTTGCCCAGTAGTCGCCCGACGTCGCGTAGCCGCCGGACATGTCGATGCTGGAGCAGGCGGCAAGCAGTGCGGCGAGGACTGCGGCCAGGATAAATTTGAACATGGCAATTTCCCCTGATGGCCGCTTCGGATCCAGCGGCGTTGGATCCGGCCCCATGACCGGGTGCCGAGAAGGTGCAATCTAGCACCGACCGTCCACACGTGCTCGTAAGCAGCCCGGGAGTCACTGTTGCGCTGCGCCTGAATCAGCGCACCTTCTTGCCCAGCCCATTGAGCAGCGTTTTCCAGCGGACCAGGTCGGTCGAGATGAAATCCTGAAAGGCATCCGGTCCCATGCCCACCGGCTCGAGCGCCTGCGAAGCGAATTGCTTCTTCATTTCCGCCGTGTCCATGGCCTTGAGGATCGCACGATGCAGCGTCTCCACGATGGCTTTGTCCGTATTCGCCGGGGCAAGCACGCCGAACCAGATGGAGTAGTCGAAGTCAGGATAGGTCTCGGCCACCGTGGGCAGGTCGGGCAAGAGCGAGATGCGCTTCCTGGACGTGGCCGCGATGAGCCGCAGCGTGCCCGCTTCGATGTGATCCTTCAACGCGGGCACCGGGTAGATCATCATCTTGATCTGGCCGCCCAGCAAGTCGGTGATCGCCTTGCCGACGGCGGCGTAAGGCACGTGAGTCAAGGAGATGTGCGCGCGCATCGCCAGCGCCTCGCCGGACAAATGCGTGGTCGTTCCGGTGCCGGCCGAAGCGTAGTCGAGGCCCGGGTGCGCCTTCACGTAGTCGACCAGCTCCTTGAGATTGGTGGCCGGGATGGAGTGATGGACCACGATGACGCTGGGCGCCGTGGCCACCATCGTGACCGCCTGGAAGCTCTTGACCGGGTCATACGACACGTTGTCCATCAGCAGCGTGCCCACGCCGTGGCTGCCCACCGTGCCGAGCACGAGTGTGTACCCGTCGGCGGGTGCCCGCGCGACCAGCGCGGCACCGAGCGTGCCGCCGGCCCCGGGCCGGTTCTGGATCACGACCGCCTGTCCCAGCTCGGCGCTGACCGTCACGCCGATCAAGCGGGCGATGATGTCGGCGGTCGAACCGGCGCCGAATGGCACCACCAACTGGATCGGCCTGCTGGGATAGCTTTGCGCCCACGAGGCGGAGTGCGGCAAGACTGCGCTTGACGCGGCGGCGATCACGACATGGCGACGGTGGATCATCAGCGGCCTTTCGGTATTGGGGTGCTCGAAAGCACGGACGAGGGTTGGGATTGGAAGCTCAGCGCTTGCTCGAGCAGCTGCCCGATGTCGATCAGCTCGCGCTCCGCATTCGGTTGGCCGATCAACTGCACGCCCAGCGGAAGTCCTTCATGCAAGCCCGACGGCAGCGCCAGTGCGCACAGCCCGAGATAGTTCACCGGCCGGGTGAGATAGTTCGGCAGCGCAGAGTTTTCGTCGATCGTATCGAGCGGCGGCGCGGGCGTGGCGACCGTCGGCAGCAGCAAGGCGTCGCAATCGCGAAACCACGCGTCAAAAGCGCGCCGCCGTTCGGCCATTTCGCGCAGAGCGCCGGCGTAATCCGCGGCTCTGAAACGTCGAGCGTTGAGCACGCGCGCGCGGATGACGTCGTTAATAGGCTGCGCGGGATCGTCGATCCAGTCCCGGTGCACGGTGAACGCTTCGGCGGCGATGATCAGGCTCGCGGGGAGGGAAAGATCGAAAAATCCGTCGGGCAGCGGCAGCGGCACGATGGTGGCGCCCTGTTGTTCGAGCAAGGAGGCGGCGCGCTGCCAGCTTTCGATCACTGACGGGTGCATGAAGTCGGGCAGCTGCGAGCGCGGCGGCAATGCGATCCGCACTCCGTTCAGATCGTCGAGCAGCGGCGACGGCGTTTGCAGCGGGGGCTGCGAGAGAGTGCTTGGATCCCGCGGATCGGGGCCGGCCAGCAAATCGAACAGCGCCGCGCAATCGGCAACCGAGCGCGCCATGGGGCCCACGGAATCGAGTGTCCAGCTCAGTGGCGCGGCCCCGTGAAGGCTGATGCGGCCGTAGGTGACTTTCAGCGCGGTGATGCCGCAGAACGCGGCAGGCACGCGAACCGAGCCGCCGGTGTCGCTTCCCAGTCCGGCCGGCACCATCCCGGAGGCCACCGCGACCGCGGTGCCGCTTGACGAACCCCCAGGCACACGCGCGCGTTCGAGGTCCCACGGATTGTGGGGCGTGCCCATCAGCGCGTTCGTGCCCCAGCCGCCGAACGCGAATTCGACCATGTGCAGCTTGCCCAGCGGGATCATGCCTGCGGAGAAAAGTCTCTCGACCGCAGCCGACGTTTGGGTCGCGCGGCGCGTGGCCCACATTCGCGAGCCGACCGTGGTGACCTGGCCTTCAATGTCGAACAGGTCCTTGATGCCGATCGGCAGCCCGTGAAAACGCCCCACCGGCAGGCCCGCGGCGCGGGAGAGATCCGCTGCATCCGCGAGCTTGCGTGCGGCGTCCCGGTAGACCTCGACAAAGGCGTGCAGCTGCGGCTCGAGCAGGTCGATCCGCGCAAGGTGTGCATCCACGAGCTCTCGGCTCGAACACGCTCCGCGCGCGAGCAGCCAGGCCTGCTCGGTCAGCGTGAGATCCGTCAGCTTTGTGTCCATCGCGGGTTCACCCAGCGCTTCGCAGGCATGACATTCAGTGGGACAGCTCGGCCGCGATTTCGGCGAGGTCGAACAGCGGTGAGCGCGGATGCGACTGCCACGCGAGCATGTCTGAATTGCGATCCGCGAAGGCAGCCGGCAGCTCCTTGAACGCATCGCCGCTCAACCAAAGCCACAGGCGCAGCAAGTGGCGCTTGCGCTGCGGCTCGGGCCAGTCTTCATAGTCGGTGCGCGAGTGCAGCACCACGTAATTGCAAATGAACTGCATGTCGCCCGGCTCGAGCGACATGTCGAGGTAGAACCGGGGGTCGTTGCACAGGCTGTCCATCATCTCCAGCGCTTCTTCCTGCTGCGCGCTCAACCTCGGAACCTCGGGCAGACGTTGCGCCGTCTGGATGTAGTTGCGGTTGTAGCGAACGAAGAGCTTGCCGTGCAGCATGTTGAAGCACGGGGTCACGTAGAAGGGTTTTTGTCCCTCGCTCTCTTCGCCGCGGCGGTCGACACAGAAGGGCTCGCACAGCACCTTCCACAGATCGGGGCGCTCGGCGAGGATTTCATTGTGGATCGCCGTTGAACTCACGATGCGCGACTCGCCGCCCGACTTGGCCTCGTGCAGGCAAAGCAGGCCGACGACGTCGGTCGAATCGTTGTGGAACGGCAGATGGGAGCGCGTCTGGTAGCCGCGCGCCTTCATGTTCGTTTTCCAGTCGGCGCCCAGGTCACGAACGTGGCCGAGCACGTCGCCTTGCGCGTTCTGCGCCGCAGCCGACCCCAGGTGCATGCCCAAACCCCAATAGATCAGGGCGGCGTCGGCCTTCGAATATCGCTGGATCGGCAAGCCGCGCACCAGAACAAAGCCGCGGCCCTTTGCCATTTCCTCATAGACCTGGCGGATTTTCGGTGCGAGTTGCGGCAGGGGAAAATCTTCGCGTTTCAGCGCGGGAATGCCGGTCCCGCGCGACCGCGCTTGCACGAGCGCGGCCTCCATTTCGGCAACGTCGTTCGAATCCAGATGGATGATCCAGTCGTCGCGGGTGGCGAGTTCCGGCCCGCGCCACACCGAAGGGTGCACGTAAGGTTGAGGTTTCATGATGTCTCCGTTGACGTAAGGCTCGCCTGGCGTCCGAGGAAATCCAGCAGGACCTCGTTGAATGCTTCAGGCTGCTCGACATTTGGAAAATGGGCGGCGCCGTCGATGACGGCGAGCCTCGAATTGCTGATCCGATCGTGGATCACTCGGGCCATGGACACGGGAGTTCCCACGTCGCGCGCGCCGACGATCACCAGCGCGGGAAGATCCAGCTCGCCCAGCCGGGCGGTCGTATCGATCTTCACCAGGGCCCGCGAACAGGCTGCGTAGCCGTCGAGAGGCGTTGCCTCGATCTGCCGCGCAAACGAGGCGAGCACCTCCGGTCGCGAGCGATGGGTTTCGGGCGTGAACCATCGCTCCAGCGTCGCGTCGACAACGCTTGACATGCCGCCTTCGCTAGCCTGCTGGATGCGCGCCTCCCATGCCGCCTCGGCGCCGGGCGGATAAGCGCTGCTGGTATCGCACAGCACCATCGAACGGAAAATGCCGGGGTGGTCAAGGGCGAACGTCTGGCCGATCATGCCGCCCATGGACAAACCGACGAAGTGGCAATTGCGAACGGACAGCGCATCGAGCAGCGCCTTGAGGTCCTCAGCGAGCATCTGAAGTGAATACGGCCCGGGCGGTGCGCTCGTCCCTCCATGGCCGCGCGTGTCGTAGGCCAATACGCGAAAGGAACGGGCGAGCAGGTCGATCTGGGGCTGCCACATCGTGTGGTCGCAAGCCAGGGAGTGGGACAGCACCAGCCAAGGACCCGCACCGCGAATTTGATAATGGGTGCGGATGCCCGGAGCCTGCATGACGTCAGGAGCGTTCATCGGACCTGGCCTTCCCGCGAGCTGCCCAACAACTCCGCGATCGCGTTCGGCGTCAGCGGCAGCCGCGTGATGCGCACTCCGAAAGGCGCGAGCGCATCCTCGACCGCGTTGGCTATCGCGGCCCCGACCCCGACGATGCCGCCCTCGCCGGCGCCCTTCATCCCGAGCGCGTTATGTTGCGACGGCGCGTCTTCGGACAACAGTATCTCGACGTCCATCGGCGCTTCCATCGCGGTGGGCATCAGGTAGTCCATCAGCGAGCCCGTGAGCAATTGGCCGTCGTCCGAATACACCAGCTTCTCAAGCAGCGCGCCACCCAGGCCCTGAACGAAGGCGCCGACCAGCTGGCCTTCGACGAGCTGCGGATTGATGGCCGTCCCGATGTCGTAAGCGATCAGGTATTTGAGGACGCGAACGGTGCCCAGGGCTTGATCGACCTCGACCAGCGCGGCATGCAGTCCGTAGGGATGGACCGTATCCGTGACGACGAAAGTGGAGGATTCGTCCAGGCCCGGCTCCATTCCCGGCGGCAGCGCCTGCCCCGGCTTGGCAGCGCGCGCCAGGTCACGAAACGACATCGAGTGGTCTGTTCCCCGAACACCGATCCGTCCCGCCGCGATCTCGAGATCGTCCACGGCGGACTCAAGCTTGTGCGCCGCGAGCCGAAGCATCTTCTTGCGCAGCGCGGTGGTGGCGTTCCACAAGGCCGTGCCGCCGGTCACGGTGCCGCGGCTGCCATACGAGCCGCAGCCTTCGGCGATCATCGCGGTGTCTCCATGGCGCACAGTGATCGCGGCCGGATCGACGTCGAGCTGTTCGGCGCAAATTTGCGCCAGGACGGTTTCAACACCCTGCCCGACCGAAGTCGCCCCGGTGAACACCTCCACGTTTCCTGAGCCGTCAATCCTCACTCGCCCGGTTTCGAACGGGCCCACACCTGACTTCTCCACGAACGCGCCGAGTCCAATTCCCAGGTACCGACCTTGCGTCCGCGCCTTCTCCTGCGCAGCGCGCAGCCCTTCGTAGTCGAAGTGCTTGAGTGCGCGCTCGAACAGTGCCGGATAGTCGCCACTGTCATAGACGATGTCGTGCCCGAATGCCCACGTGCCGACGTTGTAGGGCATCTCTTCGGGGCGTATCAGGTTTCTGCGCCGCACCTCCGCGGGATCGAGGCCGATCTCGCGCGCCACCAGGTCGATCGCGCGTTCACGCACGAACGTCGACTCGAAGCGCCCAGGCCCGCGGTAGGAGCCGATCGGCGTCTTGTTGGTCATCACGCAATCGATTTGGGCCAGGTAGTTCGGCACGCGATAAGGACCCGGAACGAAGCCGGCCGAGCGTTCCGGCACGACGAAGCCGTTGGTGCGGATGTACGCACCCATGTCCACCACGCCATGGATCGTGATGCCCACGATCGTGCCGTCGCGCTCGACTGCGATTTCAAGATCGTGAACCTGCTCGCGCGAGTGGTTGGTGGCCATCATGTGCTCGCGCCGGTCCTCGATCCATTTGACCGGCCGGCCGAGCTGGATCGCGGCCCAGGGGACGAGGAAGTCCTCCGGATAGAACTCACCGCGCGTGCCGAAGGCCCCACCGACATCGCTCTCGACCAGCCGGATACTGTTCTCGGGACGGCAGAGCAGATCGGCGAGGATCTGCCGGTTGAAATGAGGCACCTTGGCCGCGCCCCAGACCGTCACTTGATCGGTGCCTCGATCGTGCGCGGCAAGCAGGCCCCGCGTTTCCAGCGGAACCGCCGTATGGCGCTGGACCTCCAGCCGCTCACGCAGCCTGATGGGCGCGCGCGCCATGGCCGCCTCGGGATCGCCCACGCGCATCTCGATGCGCTCCGCGACGTTGCCTTCCAGCGAAGGATGAATGACTGGCGCACCGCTGCCGCGGCCTGCACCCGCGTCGGCCACCGCGGGCAGTTCCTCGAATTCCGGGTCGATCAGTTCGAGGGCGTCCTCGGCAATGTAGCGATCCTGCGCGACGATCAACGCGATCGGCTCGCCCACGTAACGCACCACGCCGTCCGCCAGGGGCTTCTGGAAGCAGGCGATGAGTGCCGCGCGCGGGGCCAGCCGCATCGGGATGGAGCCCACATTGCCGATATCGGCCGCAACATACACGCCCATCACGCCGGGCAGCGCTCGCGCTCGTTCGACGTCGATGGACACTATCCGCGCATGCGCCATCTGGCTGCGCAGCACCACCGCATGCACCATGTCGGGCAAGCGCATGTCGCCCACGTAGTTGCCGGCGCCCGTCAAGAAGCGCCGGTCTTCTTTGCGCCTCACGCTCTTGCCGATGTACTTAGCCATCGCGCTCCTCTTTCGGCGCAAGTGAGGAAACGGCGCAGGCCGCTCGCACGATGTTGCGGTAACCGGTGCACCGGCAGAGATTGCCCGACAGCGCGACCTGGATCTCGCTTTCCGATGCGCCGGGATGTTCACGCATGTAGCTGTCCAGGCTCATCAGGATCCCCGCGGTGCAGAACCCGCATTGCAGCGCGTGATGCTCCGAAAACGATTCCTGGAGCGGGCTGAGCTGCCGGTCGGCGGCCAGGCCCTCCACCGTGGAGAGTTCGGCGCCGTCGGCTTGCACCGCGAACATCAGGCAGGAACGCACCGCCTCGCCCTCGAGCTGAATCGTGCAGGCACCGCATACGCCGTGTTCGCAGCCGACGTGCGTGCCGGTCAACCCGAAATCTTCACGCAGCACGTCGACCAACAGCTTGCGCGGCTCGACGCTCGCCTCATAAGGCCTTCCGTTCACGCGCATTCGTACCATTCTTTTTTCCATCAGGCAGGCTCCCTGCTGCTGCGCGCGCGCTCCAGCGCTGCGGCGAGCGCGCGTTCGGTCAGCGCTTGTGCAGCCCGCTTGCGATATTGCGCACTCGCGTGCATGTCGGATCCGGGGGTCAGCTTGGTGGCAGTCACCGAGGCAGCGGCACGCAAGTCCTCGGCGCTCAGCCGGCTTCCCACCAGTGCTGCTTCAGCTTCGCGCGCGCGCAAGGGCCGGGTGTCGACGCCGGTCAACACGATCGATACCGCCGCACAAGCATCTCTTCTGTCGAGCGTGACTCTCGCCGCGACGCCCACGAGGGCGAAATCACCATGGCGCTGGCTCACCTCGACGAAGGCGGATCCCGAGTGAGCGGGGTCAGGCGCGATTCGAATCTCCACCAGCATCTCATCGGGCGCGAGATCCGTCTCGAGATAACCCTTGAAGAAACTGTCGCAGGTGACGGTGCGTTCGCCGCGCCGGCTGCGCAGCACCAGTTGTGCATCCAACGCGGTCATCACCGCCGGCAACTCGGCCGCCGGATCGGCGTGCGACAGCGAGCCGCCGATGGTCCCGCGATTGCGAATCTGGAAGTGCGCGATCAAAGGCAGCGCCTGCGCGAGCAGCGGAAATATCCGTGCAACCGCTTGCGAACGCTCGAGCGCCGCCTGCCGTGTCATCGCGCCAATGGCGAGACCGCCGCCTTGCGGCTCGATGCCGGACAGGCCTTGCACGCGATTCAGATCGACGAGGCGGCTGGGCCGCAACAGCCGGAAATTGAGCATCGGCACCAGGCTTTGGCCGCCCGCCAGGAGCTTTGCATCGTCCCCGTGTTCGGCCAGGATCCCCAGCACTTCATCAACGGATTGCGGCGCGTCGTATGAAAAAGCAGGAGGCTTCATCGGCTCAGGCTATCAGATGCATTTCAGCTGGCCACCATCGACCGTGAGGACCGAGCCGCAGATGTAGCTGGCTCGCTCGGAGGCAAGAAATACAATCGCGTTCGCGATTTCCACCGCCTCCGCAAAGCGGTGCAGCGTGATCGTCTTCAGATCGTATTCCACGCCCCGGTTGAGCAGGTACTCCAGGCGCGCTGTATTCACCGTGCCGGGGCTGACGCCATTGACCAGGACCCCGTTGGGGCCGCCGAGCTCGGCGAGCGCGCGCGTGAAATTCAGGAGTCCCGCGTTCGCGACCCCCGCCGGCATCGCGTGCGCTTCGGCGAGCTGCGCGTGCGTTCCGATGACATTGACGATCCGGCCCCAGCCGTTCTTGGCCATGATCGGGTAGACCGCACGGGCAACCCGGATCTGCCCCATCAGCTTGAGCGAAAGGCTTTGCTGCCAGTCTTCCTCGCTCAACTCCAGGAAGTTTCCTGCTTTCGCGGAGCCGATGGAATTCACGAGGATGTCGATTCGTCCGAAGCGATCGACCACCTTCGCGACCATCGCCTTCACATCGGAGTCCTGGGTGCAGTCCGCGGCAAGCGCAAGCACCTGCGCGCCGGTTTCCTGGTGCAGCCGGGTGGCGGCGGCATCCAGTTCCGGCTTGCGCCGCGCGCTGATCGCGATGCTGCAGCCTTCTTGGGCGAGCAAAGTTGCGGCGGCGCCGCCAATGCCCATGCTGCCGCCCGTGATGAGCGCGACCTTGCCCTTGATACCTAAATCCATGTTGAGTTGCTCCTTGTGTAATCGTGCGGATTGGAATGTGTTGTCGATCGAGCAGGGGTTGCCGTGCTCAAAGGCGGAACAGGCGCCGCGGATTGCGCTCCGCGATCGTGTCAATCTGGTCGGCGGTGAACGCCGCCGCCCTCAGGCTGCCCAGCGGGTCCTCGTCGGATGGAGGAAACGAGTCGTCCGTGCCTACGACGAGTCTCTCGATGCCGACGCTGCCTGCCAAGAAGCGCAGGACCGTGGGACTGTGCAGCAACGTGTCGTAATGCAGGCGGCAACGGTATTCGGAAGGTTTGTTGCGGGCCTGATTACCCGATGCCTCGCGGGGTGTTCGCACGTGCAGGCAGTCAAACCGGCCGGCCAGATAAGGGAAGGACCCTCCGCCATGCGACACGATGAGTTTGAGTTCCGGGAACCGGTCCAGCACGCCGCCCGATATCAGCGAGCCGATGGCGAGCGTCGTGTCATACGTGTATTGCACGATGGGATTCAGCGCGTACCGCTGCACGCGCGCGGGAGGATTGGGCTGGGCCGGATGAATGAACACCGGCACATCCAGTTCGCAAGCCGCGGACCAATATTCGTCCAGCGGCAAGTCGCCGAGATTCGTTCCTTCTGCGTTCGCCGCGACAACACCGCCAACCGCGCCGGCATCGCGCACCGCGCGCTCCAGTTCGCGGGCCGCCAGTGCCGCATGCGGAAGCGCTCCGGAAGCCAACCAGGAGAACCGGTCAGGCCGATGCTCGCACCAGGCGGCGAGCTCTTCGTTCATGAGGCGGTGCCATGCGCTGCCCTGTTCGGCCGAAAGTCCGTACCCGAAGATGTCGGTCCAGATCGACAACACCTGGCGCGTGATGCCTTGGCGCTCCATGTGCTCCAGTCTTGCATCGAGCGGTTCGACCAGGCGAGGGAACATCGGCCGCGACTTCAGGCCATACGCGAACGAAAGGCACTGCCTGCATGCCGGTGGATCACCCAGGACGTCAATACCGCAATCCGCACCCGCTTGGGCCAGCCGATCCAGAATGGACGGCGGAACAAGGTGGGCGTGTACGTCAATCGGCATGAGCCGTCACTGGTTTTGGAAGAAACTGCGCCGCAGGGAAAACCGCGGGCTGGCTGGCAATCTAGCAGATTATTTATAATCCTACAATGGCCGAGATACTCATGAGCAAGCAGAATCAGCGCGTCAGATCACCGCGTCCGGCGCCTCGCCGCACGCGTTCGGCGGGCACGGAGACGATCGCCGCCGCGGCGGCGCAGACGATGCCCGAGCGAATAGCCGAAGTGCTCAGCCAAGGCATCATCAACGGCAAGTACGCCTCGGGAGAGCGCCTCATCGAGGTCATGCTCAGCAAGGAATTCGGCGTCAGCCACGGACCGGTCAGGGCTGCGCTGAGGCTGCTCGAGAGCTTCGGGCTGGTGACCATCCACGCCTATCGCGGCGCCGAAGTGACGCGGCTCACCGTGCAGGAAGTGCGCGATGTGTACAACGTTCGCGCGGCGATGGTGAGCCTGCGCGCGAAGTGGATTGCCCAGGATCCGGACCGGATGGTGATCGTCGGCCAGGTGCGAAAGCTGGTCGACCGGCTGTTAGGACTGGGCGACGACGAAATGGAGAGCTTCCTGAAGATCAGCTTCGAAGTGAATCGGCTTCTCACGGACTCGCTGCACAACCGTTGGCTGCGTTCCACCCTGCAGGCCATCACCATGCAGACCAGCCGCTACAGCCGGCTGGCCCTCATCGACCCGGCCCGGCGGCACGAATCCGCCCGGCTCTGGCGCATGCTGGTCGACGTCATGGCGGCGGGCGATGCCGATCTCGCGGAAAACGTCGCGGTCACGCTTTCCCTGACCACCCGCGACGCGGCCGTGCACGCTCTGCAGTCAGAGGAATGAGTGGGGAAAATCCTAGCCAATTATTTACAATCTTACGCGCATCATGGCATTTTGCGCCTCCAAGCCGTTCAGGAGCCACTCCATGCCAAAGTGTTTTCTCGGGCCCGCGCTGTTCGCGCTGGCGGCCTTCTTCGCATTGCCCGCGGCGGCTGAAAGCGCCGCCGATTACCCATCACGGCCGGTCACGATCGTCGTGCCCTTCCCGCCGGGCGGAAACACCGATATCAGCGCGCGAATCATCGCGGACGCGTTGACCACACGACTCGGCAAGACATTCGTCGTGGACAACAAGGGAGGCGCCGGCGGCATCATCGGCGCCAAAGCGGCCGCTGGTGCGGCGCCGGATGGGTACACGCTATTGCTCGGAGCCAGTGGTCCCACCACGATCAGCCCCTTGATCTACAAGAAGGCGGGCTACGACGTCGCGCGTGATTTCGCGCCCATCAGCCTGCTTTCACTGGCGCCGATCGCGATCGTCGTGCACCCGTCGTTCCCCGCAAAGACCGTGGCCGACCTGATCGCCATTGCAAAAGCCAGGCCCGATCAAGTCACTGTCGCCTCGGCGGGCAATGGGTCCTCGAGCCATCTCGCCAATGAACTGTTCCAGATGCTGGCCGGCGTGAAGCTGCGCCACGTGCCGTATCGCGGCGGCGGACCCGCGGTAACGGACCTGGTTGGCGGACACGTCGATGTGCTCTTCGATCAGGTGACATCCACGATGCCGTATGTGGCCCAGGGAAGTCTTCGCGCGTTGGCGGTGACCAGCGCCAAGCGGCTGCCCGCGTTTCCGGATGTGCCCACGGTCGAAGAATCCGGCGTCAAGGGATACGTCGTGGAAAGCTACACGGGCCTGCTCGCTCCGGCCGGCACGCCGCCGGCGATCGTCGAAAAATTGAATGCCGCGATCACTCAGGCGCTGAAGGACCCTCAGGTCCGCACCAAGTTCACCGATCTGGGCGCCGAGCCGGTGTCCATGAGCCCGAGCGCGTTCGCCAAGTACCTCGCGGAAGAACAGAACCGCTGGGCACCTGTGATCACGAAGGCGGGCATCAAGATCGACTGAAGCAAACCGAGGCGGCGTTGCTCACGACCAGAGATCGTTCATCGCACCCGCAAATGAAGCGCGCGCCAAGGGGTCCTGTGCGCCAACCAGATTTCCTGCGACGAATACCTGCGCCGGCGCGGCAGCGGGGCTGGAGAAGATGAGTGCGTCCAGCAGGTGGTCAGGTGGGATTCCCGCCAATGCGGGGGCGGACATGTCCAGCACCATGAAGTCCGCGCGCTGTCCCGGCGCAAGGCCGCCCAGGGAGACCCCGGCCGCTGCACTGCCACCCGAGAGCGCGCCCTGAAACAGCGCGGTGGCGCTGCTTTCGCAACGACCGGCGCGCGCGGCGACGTTGCGCTGGCGCAGGCTTAGGCGCTGGGAGTACTCGAGCAGCCGCAACTCTTCGCACCAGTCGCGCGTCACATGGCTGTCGGAACCGATCGCCCAACTCCCGCCCTGGCCGATCCAGCCGCCAAGCTCGAATACGCCATCGCCGAGGTTCGCCTCGGTGCTCGGGCAAACCACGATCGAAGCGCGCGTCTTGCGCAGCCCTTCCAGTTCGGCGCGGCTGCAGTGCGTGGCGTGCACCAGATTCCAGCGCGAGTCCAGCGGCATCTTGTGCAGCAGCCATTCGACCGGGCGCAGACCGTGCCGCTCGATGCAATCGTCCACTTCGCGCTGCTGCTCTGCCACGTGGAGATGAATCGGCATCGCCGTTGGCGCTGCGGCGACCGCTTCGCGCATCGCGCCTTCGTCGACCGCGCGCAATGAATGCAGCGCGATCCCGACGGTGAGAAGATTCACGTCGCCGCATTGACGCGACACCTCCTGCGCGACACGCAGGATCGATGCCGGCGTGGACGCAAACCGGCGCTGGTCTTCTCGCAGCCCTTCGGCACCAAAGCCCGACCGCATGTACAGCGCCGGCAGCAAGGTCAAGCCGACCCCCACGCGCCGCGCCGCGCGCACCAGCGCGAAAGCCATTTCGCTCTCGTTGGCGTAAGGCCGCCCATCCGCATCGTTGTGCAGGTAGTGAAACTCGCAGATTTGCGTATAGCCGGCACGCAGCAACTCGCCATACACGAATGCCGCGATCGATTCGAGCTGCTCTGGCGTGACCCGACGCGCCACCCGGTACATGCGATCGCGCCAGCGCCAGAAATCGTCTTCGCCGCCGTCGGCGCGTTCGGTGAGCCCGGCGATGGCCCGCTGGAACGCGTGGCCATGCGCGTCGACGAGTCCGGGCAGGATGGGCCCGGCGAGCGACTGCGCTCCCGCGCGCGCCTGCAGCGGCGCATCCGCAGCGATGTCGCTCCAATGACCGTCGGCGCCGACGGTCAACATCACGTCGCGGACCCAGCATCCGTTGACCCACGCGGCCGGCGCGAAAAAGCGCATCGCTTCAGCGGGCATACAGCGCCTTGCAAGCCCTCACGGCCGCGCCCACCATGTCCTCGAGCACCGGCCGGATGGCAGCGGCCCGCGCTTCGTCGTAACCGTAAGGCGCTTGCTCGCTCATGTACAGCTTCTGGCACATCTCCAGTTGAACCGCGTGCACGTGGTGCGCCGGATCGCCGTAATGCCTCGTGATGTAGCCGCCTTTGAAACGACCGTTGACTGCGTGGCTTACGTCGTCCACGCGACGCGCGGCGGCGTCCGCCACGGCTTGCGTGATGGTGGCGTCCGCGCTGGCACCGCCGGCGGTGCCGATGTTGAGGCCGGGCAGCACACCGTCGAACAACCACGGGATCTCGGAGCGGATGCTGTGCGCGTCCCACAGCAGCACGAATCCGTGTTCAACCCGGATCCGATCGATCTCGCCTTGCAACGCGGCGTGATACGGCTGCCAGTACTGGACCTTGCGGCGCTCGCGCTCCTGGGCGCCCGGTTCCTCACCGGCGCGATATAGCGGCTCGCCGTTGAAAAAGCGGGTCGGGCACAGTTCGGTATTCGATGCGCCAGGGTACATCGGCGCGTCATCGGGTGGACGATTCAGGTCGATCACGTAGCGCGAGTAGCGCGCGTGCAAGATCGTCGCGCCCAGCGAGGACACCCAGTCGTACAGGCGCGGCAAGTGCCAGTCCGCGTCTTCCGCATCCAATGCGCGCGGCACGTAGCGCGAGCGCAGGTCGGCGGGAAATTCGACGCCCACGTGGGGCATGCTCACCAGCAGCGGCGACGCACCCCGTTGCAACACAAAGCTCATTGGGCCATTCCTCCAAACACGGTCTGCCGGCGCGGGTTGAGACCCATCGCGTAGCTCAATTGCGCCGGATGATCGACATCCCACATGACGAAGTCGGCGCGCAAGCCGGGCGCGAGCGTGCCTCGATCGTGCAAGCCAAGCGCTCGCGCGGCGTTGCGTGTCACGCCCGACAAGGCTTCTTCCGGCGTCAACCGGAACAGCGTGCACGCCATGTTCAACATGAGCAGCAGCGACGTGCAAGGCGAGCTGCCCGGATTGCAATCGGTCGAGACCGCGATCGGCACGCGATGCTCGCGCAGCAAGGCGACCGGCGGCACGCGCGTGTCGCGCAGAAAATAGAAAGCGCCCGGCAAGAGGACAGCGACCGACCCGGCCCCGGCCATCGCCGCCGCACCTGAATCGCTGAGCCACTCGAGATGGTCGCAGCTCAGTGCGCCAAATCGCGCGGCCAGTTGCGCCCCCGCGCTGTCACTGAGCTGTTCGGCGTGCAACTTCACCGGCATACCGCAGCGCGCGGCCGCTTCGAACACCCGTTGTGTCTGGGCCGGCGTGAACGCGATGCGTTCGCAGAAGGCATCGACAGCGTCGACCAGGCCCTCGGACTGCAGCAGCGGCAACATGCGCAACACTTCAGCGATGTACTCGTCCGGGCGTTGCGCGAATTCCGGCGGCAGCGCATGCGCGCCCAGGAACGTGGCGCGGACCTCGAGCGGCGCGTGCCGCGCCAGCGATCGGGCGACGCGAAGGCACTTGCGTTCGTGTTCCAGCGACAGGCCGTAGCCGGACTTGATCTCGATCGTCGTCACGCCCTCTTGCACCAGCGCGCGAAGCCGGGGCAGGCTCTGTGCCAGCAGTTCGGGTTCGCTCGCGGCGCGGGTCGCGGCGACGGTCGATGCGATGCCGCCACCCGCGCGCGCAATCTCCTCGTAGCTCGCACCATGCAGGCGCAACTCGAATTCCCGGGCACGATCTCCGGCATAGACCAGGTGCGTGTGGCAGTCGATCAACCCGGGCGTGATGAGTGCGCCGCCGGCATCGTGCTGCTCAGCGGCGCCCGTGCGCCAATGCGATGGGAGCTCATCGCGCGCACCGACCCACGCGAGCTTGTCGCCTTCGACCACGACGGCGGCGTCTTCGATCAAGCCGTAAGGCTGCGAAGCGCCGGCGGCCATCGTTGCCGCGCGGCAATGCGTCCAGAGCTGAACCGTCATGGGGCGATCTCCATCCACAGTGCTTCACCGGCCAGGTGAAGCGGCGTCTCACGTTCCAGTATGCGCCACGCGAAAGTGTTCGCCGGAAGCCGCAAGGTCTCGCCGCTGCCATCGAGCGTCGCACCCGAGTCCAGCGCATACACGGCGCCAAGGGCCCGCGCCGCCGGCTTCAGATCGATCGCGCCGCGCACGCGCTTCATGCTCGCACGGCCTTGCCGCAGCATCAGGTTGAAGTCGCGCGTCGGTCCGTCCAGCAATATGCAATCGGCGTGCGCGGCCCCGTCGAATTCGAGCGGCTCGGAGCGCGTCGTGAGTTCGTGAATCGCATCGCCGA
>Ga0070679_100001794_pt1 | contig 19362 bp, 17 predicted proteins | sample KBSC63BmetaG_FD_65652 | JGI IMG/M metagenome (GOLD analysis project Ga0070679, IMG submission 65652) | Corn rhizosphere microbial communities from Kellogg Biological Station, Michigan, USA - KBS C6-3B metaG | ecosystem: Host-associated > Plants > Roots > Rhizosphere | place: USA: Michigan... | reverse complement strand
GAGGATGAGATCGGAGAAGCCATTAATGACTGCTGGTTGCTGTGTGAAGCCGGGCGCTGAATAGACCATCCCAAAGACGTGCAGCCACGCCTTGACGGCATCCAGATCGCCAAGCATGCGTTTGAGGCTGCTTAAAATAGCGAGCGCGGTGAGGCGGGCCGCTTGATATCCCTCTTCCAGCGAAACCTCTGCTCCAACTTTGCCAAACGGTGGCGCGAGCGACCCATCGGGAGCCAGCGGACCATGCCCGGAAATATACGCACGATTGCCACGAATCCGTACCTTGGCGAACGGCAAGCGAATCGTGGGCGACATCTCAAGAGGCTGAGGTAGGATCAGCCCCAACGTCTGTAGCTTTGCTTCAATCTGCATCTTGTTTCCCTCTGCAAGAATAGAAGCGAGAAATCTTCTCGCATGCTCCAAGCATATCACATTGGCGCGCATAAGGTATTCTGCTGTTCAAGAGGTGTTTCATCCATTTGCGCAGGTGAGATCTTGTGATATTCTCGTGGTGGATGTAGCGCTGCTCCTCGTGGACGGCGCTTGCTTCGGCTTGCCCGCGCGACGGCGTAGTGATCGGCCTCAAGGCACACGGCAGAGGCCGGACGTAGTTCTTTTTCGTACACGCGATAGAGGCAGATCGTACAGAGGTCGTCCTGGGATGGAGCCGCTTCTGGCCAGGTTGGCATGACACTGGCATCAGCAATTCCATATGTTCGCGCACCTGGAATTGGCAACTCACGGCTGGCCTGCATATGATGGAAAACAACGCGTATGACCTGTTCGCCAGCCTGATAGCCTTCGCGGTCGAAAAGATTTTGCGCGCCCGCGTTGGCCAGATTGATCAATCCTCGCAGGATCACGCGCTCGCCAGCTTGGGCAAACTGAGCGTGCTGGCGTGCTCGCATCTCAACAAGCCGGAGCAGCAACGTTCCGATGCCACGATTGCGATAGGCGGGAGAAACACAGATAAAGGTTGAAATCTGTCCTGGCGCGTCACACCAGACACAGGCGAAACCGACAACCTCTCTGGTTCTGGTTGCGATCATCCAGGCGTCGGTTGCCATCTGAAAATTCTCGTGCTGCCAGCAGGGCAGCAATTGCTCTAATGCCTGTTCGCCTGTCGCCGCTCCGGCTCCTTCGCACGTGGCAATCAAGCGGGAAATAGCCTGAAGATCGTGTATTTGCGGGGTGCGTGCCACCAGATTTTTCAGTAGTACAGCCATTGTTGATTCCTCTCTTCCTCAATGGAGCTTCCACGCTATCCAATTTATGCTCCGCTTTCGCAAATTTTCATTAATATGCTGGCAATCCTTCGTGTCTATGGAGAAATATTATCATCGATATATAAATTTGTCAAGTGAAATGGCAATAAAAATCATTTTAATGGCAATATTTTGCAAAATAATAGGAGAAGCGTTATCTTCTATGGTCAACTGAGAGGCAAATTATTCTCGGAACCAGATGTGTGTAGAGAAAGCCCTTCGTCTGGAAGCTACGCGTGAAGGGTGTGAGAAAACAAAGAGTCAGGCGTGATAACTGGATCGCGCCTGGTGAATAAGCATGGCCAGTGCAGATCTGGTCAGGGAGAGCGCGCCATTTTTGCTAAGCAAGCGATTTTAGCACGTTCGAGACCTGCTCATATTCGCGCATGCCCATTGCCTCGTATAGTTGACGCGCGCCGGTGGAATTGTGCGCGTCAACGGTGATCGTGATGTGCTGGATACCGCGCTGGTAGTAGGCGGTGAAGACCCTTTGCATCAGGTGGCGCGCGATCCCACGCTTGCGCCAGGACCGCAGGACGCCGAGTTGCGTAATATGCCCCTCCTGATCGCCCTCGTAATCCTCGCTTGCATACGTGCGGCAGGTAATTGCGCCGACAACCTGTGCGCCGTCCAGCGCAACATAGGTCTGAGCAGGGTCAAAGTGAGAATGTCCGGTGGCGCGTTCGCTCCACTCTTCAAACGTGCGATAAGGATGCCCGCCAATATCTTGAAAGCTCTCCTGAATGACCGTGTAGATGGCGCGCTCGTCCTGTTCCGGCTGATAAGGCCGCACGGTAATGCCCTGGATATTTTGAGGTGCGTCTGGCTCATGCTCCAGCAGAATATCCAGATTAACTTCGTTGGACGTTACCTGATATCCCTCCTGCACAAGCAGCCCGCGTTGCGCATCGTTAAAAGCCCAACCACGAATCAGAGCGGGGATCGGTTCATCAGCCTCGGCGAGCAACTGACTGGCGCGTTCTTCTGCCAGGGCCAGCAGCGCGTGTTCCAGGCCGCGCTGGCGCTGTGAAGGATGGACGCAGGTATGTACATCGAGCCGGATATACTCATCATCGGGACTGACAGCAGTATAGCCCACGAACTGCCCAGTGCTGGTCACCAGTGCAAACGCATCGGTAGCCAGGTTTGTATCTTCCCACATATCTTCGATATCGGCGGGAAGCGTTGCGGTCTGACCTACATCGGCCAGTTCCCAGGCACGAACCAGTTCGGTGAGCGCCTGTAGATCATCGCGTGTGACTGAGCGCAAGGTGAGATCGGGAGGAAAAGAGATAGCCATAGGTTGTGCCTCCAAATCATCTCTATTTATCGTAGAACGGTAATATTGATCTTGTTTGGATCGGTTGGAAGTTTATTCCAGAGCCAAAAACTGTGCATCAGAGCGATGGTTGCGTGTCCAATACCGCCTTGCTGCGAGAGAAGCTTTTGCGCGTCGGCAATACTTTTTCCTTCAATAAGCTGGGCAAGATGCAATTTCTGCGCATTGGTGAAGTGAGCTACCCATGTTCCTTCGGATGTCAGCGAAATTACCAGCGTTCCCTGTTGTTGATTGGCTACCTGGACCTTGTTGATGGTTGTGGAGATTGCTCCAAGCAATTGATAGGCATTGCCAAGCTCGCTTTGTGCCAGCGCCGTCAAATTTTGCGCTGCCGCAGTCTTTACCGCCTGAGTATCGTAAACTTCGCCAGAGCAGGTTGCTGCTACCGTGACGTGAAAATTTTGTACTGCCTTGCCAACTGTGCCATCAGTTGTAGGCGTTGTTGTACAGGTAGGAGTCTGGACCCATTGTTCGCTGCTCGAAACCTTTGCATTCAAAGCACTAAGTGCGCTCTGCCGGACAGTCGGAGCCAACGCCTGCTCGCCAGCAGTGATATCGCTCTGCTGAACGACTGTGTAGGGGGTGCCGTTTCCTCCGCCGGTAAAGGCGGTTGAGTTTACAAAGGTGGCTGACCATCTGACTTTTTGAATTGTAAGACCAGATGCATTTATATGAAATGCGCCTACAGGCATATTACCATATGCTCCAGGAGATGAAACGTGGGCAGGAATAGAGACAGAGCCAGGATCACATATGCACAATGAAGCAGTCTTATCTGTGATTACTGTAATTCCATCAGTCCCTGTGATTGTAGAACCAGCATATATAGTAAGATCCCCGAAAGCATTTTGCTCATAAACAATAGCATCGCTCATTGCAATAGTGCCAGAAGCTGTGGTACCTGATGTATAAGCTACGCCACTACTTGTCGCTGCCGATGTTTGTTGCGTCGTTGCGGAGAGCAAATGCGCTCCAACAATCTGATTCTGTGTCACATCAGATTGGTTAGTAACCACATCCAATGTGGAGGCGTTTTGTACATTCTTCTTCATTGGCTGGATGTTTACCTGGGCAGTGATTGGACTGGCAAAGATATAGATAGCAGCAACGCTTCCAGAAACGAGCAGAAGAAGAATGAGGGTGGCCAGTGCTATGAAGAAGATACGCTGTTTTTTCATGGGATGGATTTCCTTTCCCCAGAAGCAATCACAGAGAAAATAAACCTCTCTGTAAAGATGGTAACAAATATTGATTTTTACGTCAGCAGTATAGCAGAATAAATAAAGGTAAACAAGCATTTTCTCTCTCTCTCTCAAGGCTGTGTCATAATAGTGAGCATGAAGTGATTTTTGTGAATACAATCGTGAGGATAGAACTATCATGGAACGATCTCAGGCCATCGAACGTTATCTGGAGGCCGCACCTAAAGCTGAATTACATGTTCACCTGGAAGGGGCGATTCGCCCGCAGACATTGTTAGAGTTGGCTCGACGCAACCGGGTTGCGCTTCCGGCGACGGATCTCGCGGGGTTGCGGGAGTGGTTTGCTTATCGCAATTTTCAGCACTTCGTCGAGATTTTTGGGTTGGTTTCAGAATGTTTGCAAACCGCCGAAGATTACGAGTTGATCGCCTATGAATTTGGCGAGGAGATGGACCGCCAGAACGTGCGCTACGCGGAAGTGACTTTTTCGGTCAGCACGCATCGCTATCGCTTTCATATCGATCATGATAGCTATTTTGCGGGGTTGAACCGGGGACGCGAGCGGGCGCGGCAGAAATTTGGCGTTGAGATAAACTGGGTTTTTGATATTGTGCGCGATATCCCGGATGAGGTTGAGCGGCGCAAACGGGCCGATTTTACCACGCGCGCCGCCATTGAGTGTATGCGTGACGGGGTTGTGGCGCTTGGTTTGGGTGGAGCTGAAGAGGGCTATCCACCAGAACAGTTCGCGCCCTGGTTTGAGCAGGCACGAGCGGCAGGTCTGCACAGCACTCCGCACGCGGGCGAGTGCGTGGGTCCGGCCAGCGTCTGGGGCGCTTTGCGTACGTTGGGAGCGGAACGCATCGGGCATGGTGTGCGCTCTAGCGAAGACCCGGAGCTGGTGCGGTACCTGGCGGAGAACCATATTCCGCTGGAGGTTTGTCCGGGCAGCAATATCTGCCTGGGCATCTATCCCGACTTTGCCGAGCATCCCTTGCCGCGTCTCTATAGGGCGGGTGTGCCGTTGAGCGTCAATTCCGACGATCCGCCGCTTTTCAATGTCACGCTCAATCAGGATGTCGAGCGGCTGCACAGCGCTTTCCATCTCGACCTGGACGCGATCGATGACATCCTGCTCAACGGCGTACGCCACAGCTTTCTGTCGGAAGAGCGCAAACAGAGCATGGAGGCAACATTTCGCGCCGAAATGCTCCGTTTGCGTGAGGAATACGGTCTGCTTGACGGCTAAACGCGCTTAGTTGTGCGACCAGAGGCGATTGAGCAGAATTGGCGCGACGATCGACAGGGCGGTGAAGGCTCCGTAAGCCAGAGCCGCCAGGCCAATCGTTTTGCGCATCGTGGCTTTTTGCTCGTTCGTCATGGATAACTCCTCTCTTGCTCAAACACGACTTTTCGCGGGCGTTTCTCATTCCGAGAATAGTATATCTCTCTGAGAACTTGATCAAACCGATCCGTAAAATCTCTAACTCTAGCCGTGAGAAAGCGTCATAAAAGCGCTTCAGCCATGACGCGCAGGGCTTCCGTTTGACTGGTTCCACAGATGATGGTCGTGGCGCGCGACTTTTTCCAGGGTTCAAGCAATTCGATAATGCGCTCCTTTGGGCCACAGAGGGCGATTTCGTCCACCAGCGCGTCCGGCACAGCCGCCGCTGCCTCCTGTTTCTTACCGGCCAGGTAGAGATCTTGAATCTCGTGGGCCGCTGCTTCATAGCCGTAACGGCAGGCCAGGTCGTTGTAGAAGTTTTTTCCGCGCGCACCCATGCCACCGATGTAGAGCGCCAGCGCGGGCTTCACGAAATTGCGGCAAGCTTCGGTATCCGGTCCCATCACAATGGTGACGGTTGGCGCAATATCAAGCGGCTCAGCTACTTGACGTTTGGCCAGCCCGGCTTCCAGGTATTCGAGATAGGCGTTTTCCCTGGTGGGCGAGAAGAAGATGGGCAGCCAGCCATCAGCCACTTCGCCGGTCAGAGCAATATTCTTGGGGCCGATAGCCGCGAGATAGATTGGGATGCGTGGGCGCAAGGGATGGACGATCAGCTTGAGCGGCTTGCCAAGCCCCGTGCCTCCCTGAATTGGCACCTGATACTCCTGGCCCTGAAAATCCAGTGGAGCCTCACGTGCCCAGATCTGGCGCACGATCTCGATATATTCGCGTGTGCGTGTGAGCGGCTTGCCGTAGGGCTGACCGTGCCAGCCTTCCACCACCTGTGGACCCGATAGACCGAGGCCCAGCAACACGCGCCCGCTGCTTAACAGGTCGAGCGTCGCCGCCGTCATGGCCGTCATGGCTGGGGTGCGCGCTGGCATCTGTAGAATAGCCGTTCCCAACTTAATTTTCGACGTTAATGCTCCCACCCAGGTCAGCGGGGTAACGGCATCAGAGCCATATGCCTCAGCCGTCCAGACCGAATCGAAGTCCAGCTTTTCAGCCTCCAGTGCCAACCTCACACCATCAGCAGGTCCAGTTCCCCAATAGCCTAAATTGACTCCCAGACGCATGATTTGCTCCTCTCTGATGTACCATCAACAAAAAGATAGCTCTATTATAACCAGCATTGCACGCGAGCGTCTATTGCCAAGCAGGGCGCTTCCGCACAGATGTTATAATAGAGCCTGCTTGGATTCGTTATTATTTCTCTACTCCTGGAGATTGCATGGAAGATATCAAACACTACCTGATGGATATGGATGGGGTGGTTATACGCGGTGCGACGCTCATTCCTGGTGCAGCCGAATTTGTGCAACGTCTGCACGATCAACGCATCCCTTTCCTGATTCTGACCAATAATTCGCTTTACACGCCGCGCGACCTGCAAATGCGCCTCGCCTATCTCGGCCTGCGCGTCCCGGCAGACGCGATTTTTACCTCGGCCCTGGCCACCGCGCAGTTTCTCCACGAGCAGCGCCCGTCGGGCCGCGCCTACGTCATTGGTGAGTCTGGTCTGACAACTGCTTTACACGAGGTGGATTATATTCTCACCGACCAGGACCCAGAATATGTTGTCCTGGGCGAGACCACGACGTATAGCTTTGAGCGGATCACGCAGGCGATTCGCTTTGTGCAGGCAGGCGCGCGTTTCATTGCCACCAACCCGGATGCGTCCGGGCCTGGCGACGGTGGCCTGGTGCCGGGAACAGGCGCGGTGGCGGCGCTTATCACAGCCGCTACCGGCGTCAAACCATACTATATCGGCAAACCGAACCCCCTGATGATGCGTACCGCTCTGCGTACCCTCAATGCGCACTCTGAGAATTCGGTTATGATCGGCGATCGCATGGATACCGATGTCATATCGGGCCTGGAGAGCGGCTTGCGCACGATCCTGGTACTCACGGGCGTGACCGCGCGCGAGCAGGTCGAGCGTTTCCCCTATCGTCCCACCTGGGTTTACGAGTCGGTCGCGGATATTCAGGTATAAGGACGTTGCACCACGAGCGGGCAACATCAGCGCCGATGTTGCTATTCAGGTGTGCGAAAGCTCGCTGTTACATAGCAAAAAGCAAATTTTCGCGCGCGTGCCAAATGGGTATTGACTTTTTCAGGAGATTGCAGTATTATTCTCCTGTTCTTACCGCAGCGGTTTTCATCGAAGGCCATTGAGCGGGATAAGCACATAAGGAGAGGTCGCATAGTGGCCTAGTGCGCTTGTTTGCTAAATAAGTGAGGTTTTACCACCTCCGTGGGTTCGACTCCCACCCTCTCCGTTGACATAACTCTACGCAAGTAGAGATGTGTCATGTATAGGCGGGTAGCTCAACGGTAGAGTCCTCGTCTCCAAAACGAGTTGTTGCAAGTTCGAATCTTGTCCCGCCTGTCTGGAAGCGGCTTTAGAGCAATTTAGTTCTAAAGCCGCTTTGCTTGTGTAACCCCCTGAGAGATTTTAATTTTCTTCTGGTTGTACTTCGATAAGTTCTGTGATCTCAACCTTTAATGCTTTGGCGAGTTTATCCAGGGTGCTGACTGCTATATCCTTCATTGGATCATCCCATATGGCTCGAATAGTATTATAATTCAAATCCGCCATCCTACTGAGTTTAGACATGTTAATGTTTCTTGCCTCTGCAATTTCTCGGACTCGTAATCGTATCATAGCGTAACCCTTTTTGTACTATTTACTTCATTTTACCATTGACTTAGTTACATGTCTATGGTAATATAATACTATTGCTATTATAATATCAATAACATAAGCAGATTGGAAGCTAGTAGATGAGTGCAAGGTTTCTGGAGGGTCTATCTGGGAACTTTGAGCAAGGATAGTGCATATGAAAAAGATCTGTAATGGTTGTGGAGAAGAGCGTGATGTAGAGGAAGATTTCAACTGGAGATATAAAGATCGTGGTATCCGCAGTTCGCGATGCAAATATTGTCAATCTCAGACTAGCAAGCAACATTACCAGGATCATAAACAGTCATATATTGACCGGAATCTTCTTCGTAATCCCCGTGTTCGGGAAGATAACCAGAGAAAAATTGCGGTATATTTAGCTTATCACCCATGCGTTGATTGTGGCTGCTCTGATATTCGTGTACTCGACTTCGACCATGTACGTGATACGAAGAAGAAAAATATAGCTACGTTGCTTGCACAAAATGCTTCGTGGCCTATGTTTGAGAAGGAAATCGCCAAATGCGAAGTCCGTTGTGCCAATTGCCATCGTATCAAAACGATAGAACGTGGCGGCTGGTGGCGTGGGCAAGACGACTTCAATATCAGTCAGGACAAATAGACATCATTCTCACAGGCAATATTCGCAAATTATTGTGGGCGGCTCAATGTTTGCCCGTTTTTCAAACGGTGGCGGGCGCTGATGATGTGGTAGAGCAGGATGAGTTGGGTGAGGGCGAGGCAATCACTCTGGCGCAGGTCGTTGCCGAGTGGGAAGTGGCCGAGCTGGTCGAGTCCGGCGGGGCGCAGATCGCTGGCCTCGGCCATGTGCGCCCAGATACAATCCTCCAATTCGCAGGCTTTTTCGTGGCTGATCTCGGCATCGATCTCCAGTGCGCTACAGGGGTTGCCGTTGTACTCCTCCATAAAAAGACGCAGGGCCGGGCGCACGCCGTTGGCGGAGGCTTCGATGACATCGGAGAGATCGATCCTGGGCGCGTGCATGGGCTGGATCAGGCGCACATCCAGGTGAGCGAGGCTGCGTGTCTGGTAATAGCGATGGCTGCGCGAGAAACGCACGATCATATCGGCAAAACGCTTCTGCGGCTGAATATAGAGATAACTATCGCGGCGGCGCTCGGCGATTTGCTGGCGCACCTGCTCGACGGTATAGCCGCGCATGGTGCTATCGCGGATAATCTTCCATTGTTGTTGCAGGGCGTGTTCCGGGTCGAGATAGATGCGCACGTGCGCCAGGTCGCGCAATTCAGGCGTCAGCAGTGGGTGCAGACCGTGGACAATGATAATCTCGGTTGGATGAATGGTTTCGGGCGCGGCAAAGGTCCCGCTGGTGTGATCGTAGACCGGTTTGACTATGGATTCCCCACGCGCCAGGCGTTGGAGCTGCTCAGTCATTAAGGCCAGATTATTCGCGTCAGGATGCAGCGCGCTAATCCCTGCGCGTATACGGGCAGTGCGATCGAGGAGGTGATAGTCGTCGAGGCAGATATGCTGAATGCGCTCCTGCCCAAAAACCTGCACCATGCCATCCGTGAGCGTCGTCTTGCCCGAACCGCTATCGCCACAGACCGCGACAATCAATGGCTGTTGAATCCCGGTTTTCCCTTGCATACCTTCCCGCTTTTTCCTGCGTTCCCCTGCGTTTTCATCTTTGATCGCAGCATTGGGATGATTGCCAGGTGGCTGTTTGCTTGAACGGGAGCCGGCTCCTTTGCCGCGTCTTTTCCGTCCGGTCTTCACCTGGAATTTCCCGTAGTATAGCAGAGAATGGGCAATCCGACTAGAGTCAGATTCCCCGCTTCCCGAATCGCGGGAAACCAGATACAATACAGGGAAAGATTATGCTAGATTCATCGATTGAAAAGAAGGAGCCTTTATGGAGCATCGTTTCCTCCAACTCCTCAGAGAGCGCCCTATGCTCTGCGACGGAGCAATGGGGACGCTTCTCTACGCGCGTGGTATTCCGTATGAGAAATGTTTTGATGAACTGAATCTCAGTCAGCCAGAGCTGGTTGGGAGTATTCATCGCGAGTATATGAATGCCGGGGCAGAGATCGTCGAGACCAATTCTTTTGGTGCAAACCGCATTCGCCTGGCTAACTATAACCTGGAAGCTCAGGTGAAGCAGATTAACCGTCGAGCCTCGCGGCTGGTGCAGGAGGCTCGTGATGTGACCGGAAAACAGGTCTTTATCGCTGGAGCCGTCGGTCCTACCGGTCTGCCCTTGCAGGCTCCCGACGATCACCGTTTGAGCGAACTGCGCGCGATTTTCCACGAACAAATCGAGGGTTTATTGGAAGGTGGCGCGGATCTCCTGATTCTGGAAACCTTCACCAGCCTGGCCGAGTTGCGCCAGGCAGTGCTGGCCGCGCAAGAGATCGGTGGTCTACCGATTGTTGCTCAGATGAGTTTCAACGAGGATGGTCACACGCTCTCCGGCCAATCTGCCGCGCGTGTTGTGACGGTCCTACGTGATCTGGGCGTCGATGTGATTGGGGCCAACTGTAGCGTCGGTCCAGCCGCGACCCTGGACGTCTTGCAAGAGATGATCGGGCAGGCGCGCCAGGAGCCGGAGGTAGCGCAACCAGCTCAACTCTTCTCCGCGCAGCCGAACGCAGGCTTGCCCGCGCGCATCGGGAATCGTTTCTTCTATATGGCCACGCCCGATTATTTTGCCGATTATGCTCGGCGTTTCGTTCAGGCAGGCGTGCGCTTGATTGGTGGCTGTTGCGGCACAACGCCTCATCACATCGCGGCCATGCGCCACGCGCTTGATGCCCAGTATGGGCCGCTGGATCAAGTGGTGGGGCCACAGGCCGAGACTGAGAAGATCACGGTCGCATCGAATGGACAGGCAATTGTGGCACGGCTGCTGGAGAAAGAAGTCATTTTGCCGCAAGAGGGTTACACGACGCCGCTGCAAGAGAAACTGGCGGCTGGCAAGTTTGTCGTGAGCGCCGAACTCGATCCGCCCAAAGGGCTGAATCCAGCCAAGATGCTTGCCGGAGCCGCTCTGCTGCAAGAGGCGGGCGTGGATTGTATCAACATCGCCGATAGCCCGATGGCGCGCGTGCGTATGGGCTGCATGGCCCTGGCTCGGCTGATCCAGGACCATCTGGGTATCGAAACGATTATCCATTTCACCACGCGCGATCGCAATCTGATGGCGCTGCAATCTGAGTTGCTGGGCGCGCACGCTCTGGGCATTCGTAATATTCTGGCACTGACCGGCGATCCTGTGCGCGTCGGCGCGTATCCCAACACGACGGGCGTCTGGGATGTCGATTCGGTCGGCTTGATCTCGATTTTGCGCGGGATGAATGAAGGCCATGATGCCGCTGAATCGCCGATCGGCGCGAAAAGCTCGTTTCATATCGGGTGCGCGCTCAACCTGAATATGGCCGATGAGCAGGTAGAGCTTGAAATCGAAAAATATCAGCGCAAGATTGAGGCCGGGGCGCAATTTATCATGACGCAGCCTATTTACGAACTGGCCCCGCTCACACGCTTCCTGGAGCGCGTTGGCAAGCCTCCTATTCCCGTTCTGCTTGGATGTATGCCTCTGCACAGCTCGCGTCACGCCGAATTTTTGCATAACGAGGTACCAGGCGTCTCCATTCCAGACGCGGTGCGCGAGCGCATGCGCCTGGCGGGCGAGCATGGGCATGATGAAGGCTTGCGCCTGGCTCAAGAGATACTGATCGAAGCGCGTGAGCTGATTCAGGGCGTTTACCTGGCGCCCTCGTATGGCCGCTACGATATTATCACCGCCCTGGCCAGGATGCTGCAAACCACCCCCGCATAGGGGAGTGATTGGTACTTGCTCTTGTACTGCTCATTCTTTTCTGATAGAATAAATGCACCGATGATGGTTTTCCGTGCGACCATCAGGCAAGGAAGAGTTTTTGCAGCATGTGGTTGGCCAGAGAGAAATCTGACCCGCCAAAAAATACGTCATAGTTTCTGATGAAACAAAGGAGGACCAGCCTATTAACAGGGATTTTCGGGGGAACGACCGTCCGCGAGAGACGCGGGTGAATGAGCGCATACGTGCGCGCGAAATACGTTTGATCGATGAAAATGGCGAGATGGTTGGAGTGATGCCGCCGATGCGCGCACTCGATATTGCCCGTGAGCGCAACCTGGATCTGGTAGAAATATCACCGAACGCTCTCCCGCCAGTTTGTAAACTCATGGATTATGGGCGTTTTAAGTACGAGCAAGCCAAGAAGGAAAATGAGGCGCGCAAGAACCAGAAGACGATCGCCCTCAAAGAGATTCGCATGCGCCCGCGTACCGACGATCATGATGTCGAGGTGAAAACACGCAAGATCCAGGAGTTTCTCGCTGAAGGCGATAGAGTGCGCGTCAGCGTGCAGTTTCGCGGCGCGGAAATGCGTCACCCGGATATTGGCCGGAAACTGCTCGACGGTATCGCAGAGGTACTCAAGGGGTCGGCTGTGATTGAGCGCCCACCAAGCATGGAGGGCCGGATGATGTCCATGACGGTTTCACGCGCGCCCGGTTGGGAGCCAGCCAAAAAACAGGCAGCCACTTCAGAGAAAGAGAAGGTACGCTCTGCCGCGTCATCCGGTGGCAAAAAGCCCGAAACGGCCTCAAAGGCCGACTCGACTACACCTGAACAGCCCGCCAGCGCGGCAGAGACGGGTGAGGCGGTAACGAGTCAGACCGAGAATTAGGCTTGCTTCTTTTCTCCTCTCCGTTTATCCAGAATCGTCGCTGGTCGAACGCGAGGACAGAGGCAGAATGAAAGAGACGGAGCAGGGGTGTAGTTTAGCGAAACTGCATCCCTGTTTTTCTGCTTCTCAACATGATCGACGTATGTAGATATGATCTTTTCGATATTGAACCCTGCAAACAGGCCCATCAGCTCCTCAGTCTCAGACACAGGGATGCTATGGGCGATCGATAGAGGAGGCCCCAGGTGAGCTACTATGATCCTCGCTGGTATGAGCGATATGAACAGCCGGAGAAAAACGAACCGCAGGATTTCGCGCAACATCCTGATTCCGTCCCGCCAAATGGGCCAACTCAACCTGAAACGAGCAACGTGAAAACCGTCGTAGGCGAAAAAGCCTTGCGCCGTCAGCGGATCATGACCCAGGTGGTTGTGACGCTTGGCTTTATGGTCATCGCCTTTCTCGGCGGCTGGTTCGGAAATCAACTGTATCAATCTTCGGTCAATACACCTGGCAGCCAGTCGCAGAAATACGCCAGATTGATCCAGCAGGCCTGGGACACTATCGATAAAAATTATGTCGATCGCAAAGCGGTGAATTATAAGAAAATGTCGTATGACGCGATCAATAATATGGTCAACGATCTGGGCGATACCGGCCACTCGCGCTTCCTGACACCCCAGGATGTGAAGTCAGAGCAACAGCAGTTGAGTGGAGGTTTCGTAGGCATTGGCGTCTATGTACAGCAAGATCCCAAGACGAAAACCGTTACTATTTCCTCAACCATTTCTGGCTCGCCTGCTCAGAAAGCTGGCTTAAAACACGGCGATATTCTGATTGAGGTCGACGGCAAAAATATCGTTGGCCAGGATTTCAGCAAAATACAGCCGCTGATCGAGGGAAAAGCCGGAACGCAGGTGTCGATCACGGTCCGGCGTCCTTCCACCAATCAAGTGCTGACCTTTAAGATTACGCGTGAGCAGATCACCGTTCCCGGCGTGACCATGCACTACATCCCTGAGGATCATATCGCCGATATTCAGATTGTCTCGTTCTCCAGCGGCGTCTCCGACCAACTCAAATCGGCCATTTTGCAGGCCAAAAAAGACGGCGCGACCAAAATCATCCTGGATTTGCGCAACAATCCCGGCGGCTATCTGCAAGAGGCGATCAACACGGCCAGCGAATTTATGGCCAATGGCACCGTGCTGATCGAGCAGGATAGATCGGGTCAGCAGACCAAAATGCAGGTGACAGGCCAGACGGTTGATACCGGTATCCCGATGGTCGTGCTGGTCAACAGCGACACAGCCAGCGCGGCAGAGATCGTCTCCGGTGCTCTCAAGGACAATCATCGCGCGGTGATTATGGGCACCAAGACCTTCGGTACCGGAACTGTTTTGCAGGAATTTCCACTCTCAGACGGTTCGGCCATTCTGCTTGGTATTCAGGAATGGTTAACGCCCGATGGCCAGTTTATTCGCAATCAGGGGATTACGCCCAATATTACCGTGAGCATGGACCCGAACAACGTCCTGACTCCCGATGTTCTGGATCAGGCTAATATGAGCCTGGCGCAGATCATGAAGAGCAACGATCTACAACTGATCCAGGCGCTTCAATACCTGCAAAGCCATTGAGGTAAAGCCGTAGACGTTATATCGATCCTATGAATGGAATTGCCCCTTGCGACGTGGGCGAACCCACGTCGCAAGGGGCAATTCCATTCATGAAAAATTTTATGCTTCCGCCGCTATCGCTGCTTGATAATACTTACTCGTGGGTGCGTGATTGAGATACGGTGCGATGAAGCGCGTGGCGGCTACGACTTTCTCCAGATCGACGCCGGTTGCGATATCCAGGCCGTTGAGCATGTAGAGCAGATCTTCGGTGGCGAGATTGCCAGCAGCTCCCGGCGCGTAGGGACAGCCGCCGAGGCCACCCGCCGACGAATCGATGATCGTGATGCCCATTTGCAGCGCCATCAGGACGTTGGCGAGCGCGGTGCCGCGTGTGTCGTGAAAATGCACAGCCAGTTGCTCGACGGGGATTTGCCCCTCGCTGAGCAGCAGATTGAGAACCTCGACGACTTGATTGGGCGTGGCCACGCCGATTGTATCCCCCAGTGAGAGTTCGCTGACACCCATCTCCAGCAGTTCACGGGCGACGTGTAGCACCTGGCGCGGGTCCACATTGCCTTCATAGGGGCAGCCAAAGACCGTTGAGATATAACCGCGTACGGGAATGCTGTGTTGCCGGGCCAGCTCGATGACCGGACGGAAATTGGCCAGGCTCTCTGCTATGGTGGCGTTAATATTGTGGCGTGTGAAGCTCTCGCTGGCAGCGGTAAAAACGGCAATCGAGGACACCCCGGCGGCCAGCGCGCGTTCCATGCCCTTGAGATTGGGGACCAGCACCGGGTATTCCGTCGTGGGTAAACGCGTCAGGCCGGCCATAACCTCGCCCGCGTCGCTCAGTTGCGGGATCGCGCGCGGGCTGACAAACGAGGTCGCCTCGACCACTGGCAAACCAGCCTCGGCCAGCATCTGGATGAACTGGATCTTTTGCGCGGCAGGGACAAGCGCCTTCTCGTTTTGGAGACCATCGCGTGGTCCAACTTCGACAATCCGCACAGCTTGCGGTAGGGTGGGTGAAAACGTCATCTCTGGTTCCTTGTTCCAGGCGGTGCTTCCCGCGAGAAGCACCGCTCCATTCATCGCACGCTCGTACTCAAGAGTCTCGTTTATTGCGCGCGATGTGGCTGTTTCTGGTGTTGCTCGTGCGCGGGTGTTTCCTCAGTTTTGCTCAACCTGGTTTCGAGCGGGAGTACCGATCCCACCTGGCCTTGCTCCGCTTGAGTTGACGAGGTTTGCTCTTCTTTAGGCAATGTCTCCACCTGCACCCTCACGATGCGTCGCCCGCGTGTCGTCTGGATGGTGAAACGATGATTGCCAAAGGTGAGCGTATCGCCCGCCACCGGAATCTTATCGAGTTGCGCGTAGAGAAAGCCACCGAGCGTATCGTAATCCTCGTTCTCCAGCTTCGTCTCCATGATCTCATTAAAATCATCGATGCTGATTTTGGCCGAGAACGTGTACTCGTGGTCGTTGACCTGCTCGTAGAGTCGCTCTTCGTGATCATACTCGTCCTGAATATCGCCAACAATCTCTTCTACCAGATCCTCAATCGTCACCAGGCCGGCGACGGAGCCATACTCGTCAATGACAATCACCAGATGCACGCGCTTCTGACGGATCTCGCGCAAGAGGTCGTCCAGCTTCTTCGTTTCAGGGACATAATAGGCCGTGCGCACAAGGTTACGGATGGGCAAGGTATCGTGTCCTTCGCGCATCTGCTTGAGCATATCTTTGGTGTAGAGCACGCCAATGATATTGTCGATCGTCTCTTCATAGACCGGGATGCGTGAGAAACCGCCTTCCAGCGCCTGGTCTACTGCCTGCTCAACCGTCAGGTCGCTCTCCAGGGCCACGATATCGATGCGTGGAATCATGACTTCGCGCACGGGCGTATCGGCGAACTCGAAGATGCTGTGAATCATCTCCGTCTCAGCCTCCTCCAGCACGCCTTCTTCTTCGCCGACCGTGACCAGCAGGCGCAATTCTTCCTCTGTCACGAATGGGCCATGCCGCACTGCCTTTCCGCCGAGCAGATGGACCAGCGCATTCGTGATTTTGCTTAATGCCCAGATGATCGGATGCAGCAGCCACGCAGCCCCGCGCACGGGATAGATAAGAACGCGCGCCCACCGCAGCGGATTCTGCACTGCGGCAGTTTTCGGGGTAATTTCGCAGAAAATCAGAATAACCAGTGAGAGCAGAATGGTTTCAACCAGGTCCGCCCAGGAGGTAGCAAAACGCAGGGCGAGAAGCGTGGCCAGGCTTGAGGCCACGATCGTCGCGACGCTATTGAAAATCAGGATAGCCGAGAGGAAGACATTGGGATTCGTCAGTATCCGCTCGATTTCGGCGGCTTTTTGATCGCCTTCCTCGACCAGATTTTTCAACTTGATGCGGCTGACCGAGGTCAAAGCTGTCTCAGAGGCAGAGGTCAGCGCGCATAAAATGAGCATAGTGATGAGCAGAATGAATTGGAGCCACGCCGCTGTGTCGAATTGTGGCCATTGAAAACTGCCTGTGGTACGGGCGACCGCTAAGGCCGCCTCGGTTAGACCACCGCCGTCCATAAATTTTTATTTACTCCTTACTGATCCCATCGGCTGTGGAAGAATTCGCCGGTTGGGAAGAACGCAGAAGGCGCGCGGGCACTCCTGCAACGACTGTTCCGGGGGGAACGTCGTGCGTGACGACAGCACCGGCCCCTGTGCTTGCCTGTTCGCCTACCGTGACGGGAGCTACTAACATTGTATCACTTCCGATGAATGCTCGATCCCCAATGATGGTTCTGTTTTTCTGCACCCCGTCATAATTGCAGGTAATTGTGCCAGCCCCGACGTTGACGCGCTCTCCCAACGTGGCATCGCCGAGATAGCTGAAGTGATGCATGGCAGTTTCGGGACCGATATATGAATTCTTGATCTCGCCAAAGTTCCCCATATGGACATTACGTGCCAGATAGGCTCCGGGACGACAGTGGCTGAACGGGCCAATACTCACGCCCTCTTCAAACGTCGTCTCCTCCAATACCGATTGGTATACGCGACAGTTATCCCCGATATGCGAATTTTCGATCGTTGTATAAGGGCCGATCTGGCACAAAGAGCCGATGCGCGTCGTACCTCTCAAGATTGTGCCCGGCAGGATCACGGTATCGCGTCCGATCTCGACCTCAGCCTCGATATACGTGGAGGCTGGATCAAGAAGCGTGACGCCCGCGTACATATGTTTTTCCAGAATCCGCTGCCGCACCAATTGCTCGACCTCTGCCAGTTGGACACGATTATTAATGCCCACGGTTTCATCCAGCGAGCCGGTGACAGTAGCGATGGTGTGCCCCTGCCTGGCTGCGATGCCGATGAGGTCGGTGAGGTAGTATTCGCCAACGGGATTGCGCGGCAGCGCGGCCAGAGTGGGCCAGAGCCAGGCGCGGTCAAAGCAATAGACGCCAGAGTTCACCTCGCGGATCTGTAATTGCTCTGGCGTGGCGCGTTTGACCTCGACGATCTCACGCACACTCCCCTCCTCATCGCGCACGACGCGCCCATAGTCTGAAGGCAAATTGGCCATGCCCGTAAGGAAAGTGATGGTTGCCTGGCGTGTATGGTGCTCGGCCAGAATGCGGGCCAGAATGTCGCCGGTCAACAGCGGGGTATCGCCATAACAGACCAGGACGATTTCAGGTAGCGGCTCAAGCGCGTTCACCTCGTCCTGAGCGGCGAGAACGGCGTGTCCCGTTCCCAGTTGTTGCTCTTGAATGGCGTAGTGGCAGCGTTCGCCGAAATTGGCCGCGACATGTTCGGCTCCGTGACCAACCACGACCACCGGGCGATGCGCGGCAATCTCCGCCTGCAATGGAGCGAAGGCGGGCGCGTCAGGAATAGCCTCCAGCGCGTTCAGCACATGGCCTAGCAGCGGGACGCCCGCGACCTGGTGGAGCACTTTGGGGAGAGTTGAGCGCATACGGGTTCCCAGCCCGGCGGCAAGCACGACCGCTGCATATGTCTTCGTCATAATTGAGCGTTTTACCCTTTAGAACGACAATCCCGCATCATCTGACAAAAAAGCTGAATAGCGACCCCGAAGTGAGCGACGCTCCTTTTCCGCAGAAAAGATACGTTATTCCGCTCTCCTCACATGAGTCTCGCTATTCAGCAAAAGAAGCTCGGGCGCCAAGATTCGAACTTGGGATGGCGATTCCAAAGACCGCTGCCTTACCGCTTGGCTACGCCCGAATGCCAATTCGTTCACTAACTCGTAAACATGTCGTGATTATATCATGCTATTGAGGTATTGACAAGCCCTTTATTATGTAGATCAGGATTTCTAAATAGGTTAAGTGGAGGGTGTTCATGGGATTCAAAGACAAAAGCCGTTATCAGTCTGAAGAATATAAAGAGTATCAACGGAATTATCAGCGTGTTTGGCACCAACGCAATAAGGAGAAGCGACTCGCTTTGGCCTACGGAAGAAAGGCCGTAGCATACAAGTATATCCAAGATTTCAAAAATCAATCGCACTGTGTCGATTGCGGTCAGAGTCATCCCGCAACCCTACATTTTCATCACCTGAACTCAGATGACAAATTGTTTAATATTGGCGAGGCAGTTGACAAGGGTATTAGTTTGACTAAAATTAAAGCGGAAATCGATAAATGCATTGTTTTGTGTGCTAACTGTCACGCCATCCGGCACTACAATGAGCGCAATAAGGATAAGAATAGCTCAGGCGTTGCTCCATGGCTTGAGAAATATTTGCCTCCTGAGCCGAAAGATGCAGAAGCTAGCGACGATTAGCCAGCACTGAATGACGCCTTGCCCGGCTCGCGCCAACAGCTAGCACATTTATTCTAACGAAATCCCTCATGAGGTGAAGGAATCGCGTTTCTCGGAGATGGATGCGGTGGCTCCCAGGGCGCGGGCAAGCAGCGCCCCTACTATGGACGGGGATTTCAGTAGTTCAAGGATTCTCGCGTAAAATGAACGTGATTTATGTGAATGTTTCATCTCACCTGATCAACCAACCTCGTCCATAGTAGGGGCGTCCCCTTGCGTGCGCCCTGGGAGCC
>Ga0070679_100001793_pt1 | contig 19369 bp, 14 predicted proteins | sample KBSC63BmetaG_FD_65652 | JGI IMG/M metagenome (GOLD analysis project Ga0070679, IMG submission 65652) | Corn rhizosphere microbial communities from Kellogg Biological Station, Michigan, USA - KBS C6-3B metaG | ecosystem: Host-associated > Plants > Roots > Rhizosphere | place: USA: Michigan... | reverse complement strand
GCCGTCATCCCCCGTTGATCGTTGACGCCAATATTCCCGGCCGGCGGGAACAACGCAAGCGAACCTGTTCGAACCGGAGCGGCCGCCGCCAACCGGCCTGCCGCGCCAGATCACGGAGAAATCCCGGATTTCCGTCAGGGTCGGCCTTATTTTGGATTCGCTGATCACGTGAAGTGACAACAACGATGACGAAATTGATCGACGAATTCAGGCACGGCTGGCAGGGAATTTCCCAGCCCTCGCCGCTTTTCAGCGTGGGCTTTGCGGTTTTCTGCCTGGCGCTGGCGACCGTGGCGCGGTGGGGATTGGCCCAGCTCCGCCCCGATGTCTTCTTCACGCCGTACTTCCCGGCGGTATTCTTTGCAACCGCCGTCGGCGGCTCGCGGGTCGGCATGGGGGCCGCCATCGCCAGCGGCATGCTCGGCGTCATCATCAATTTCAGCGGCGCTTTGGCCGATACCGCCCGGTTTGCGCTATTGCTGATCTTCTGGGTGGTCTGCGGCCTTACCATTTGGGGCGTCGAGCACTACCGGACGATCGTGGCCCAGCAACGCCAGATCTCGAAACGCCTGATCGAGGAAGAGGCATACCGCAAGCTCGTCGTCGACGAGTTGCAGCATCGGCTGAAAAACAAGACGTCGACGATCCACGCCGTACTGCATCAGGTGCTGCACGACCAGCCGCAGATCTGGGACAGCATCGATCATCGCATCCGCGCGCTGTCGGCGACTGACGACATGATCGCGCGGATCGACCGCAGCGGCTGCGATATCAAGGACTTACTGCGCTCGGAGCTCGGACCTTACGGTCATGTCCGGTTCAATCTGAACGGCGATCCCTTGTTTCTTCCGGCCAAGCTGGCGGTCAGTCTGGCGCTGATCTTTCACGAATTGGCCACCAATGCTGGAAAATACGGCGCATTCTCCTCCCCGCGCGGGCTGTTGCAGGTGTCCTGGTCGATGTCGGACAATCGTCTCAACGTGACCTGGGACGAAACCGAGGGGCCTTCGATCGAACATGTCGGGCCGGCCGGCTTCGGCACCAAACTGTTGCAATCGGCACTGCGCGCGTTCGACGGCAAGGCCGAGATCAGTTTCCTGAAGACCGGCGTCCACTGCACGATGCAGTGCCATGTCCCGGCGAACTGAGCGTGACTGCGGTTCTCGACGGAAACGCTACCACAAACACGCGAACTGCAACTGCCATCGCAAGTGCCGGGTGAACTCCGTTGACGTTCTGTTAATGACGATCGATACGACAGCGCTGGAATGCGTCGACTATTACCACTGTCGGGGCTTTTCGCAGTTCCACTTAACCAAACCTAGAAGGGGCTTTGCGAAACTCCCGTCGCCATGCACAGTCCCTATAAACATGACTTTCAGGCGGCCGCGATCGCGGCCGAAAATGAAAGCGCCATCGATTCCGAATTGAACATGCTGCGGCATGTCTTCAGGCTGCTCCCGGCCGGCGTGACGGTTCAGGACGAGCGCGGCGAATTCCTGCTGGCGAACGACGCCGCCACGGCCCTGCTGCAGATGACGGCCATCGCACCGGCGCCTTCGCAAGCCGGCGACCGCCGCGAGACCTGCCTTGAATTGCTCCGAACCGGCCGCGCGGCGGTTCTGGAGGAGGCCGTTACGCGCGGCCAGGCCAAACAGGTATTTCTGACGTCGCACCGGCCGGTGCGGATCGCCGACCGCAATTTGCTGCTGTCGAGTTCCGCCGACATCACCGAGCAGAAGGCCTTCGAGGACCAGCTGTTCCGTTCGGCCTATTACGACGAACTGACCGGCTTGCCGACCCGTCGCGTGATCGAACACCGCGTCAACAGCCTTCTGCAGGGCGACAACGGTCAGGGTCATTTCGCGCTGGCTTTTCTCGACGTCGACAATTTCAAGCACATCAACGACTATTATGGCCACGCGATCGGCGACGCGCTGCTGATGGAGATGGCCAAGCGGCTTGGGCTCGATCTTCGCGAATCCGACATCCTGTCACGGATCAGCGGCGACGAATTCATGCTGCTGTTGAACCCGATCCAGACCGAAGGCGAGGTCGCGGAGTTCATCGACTTCATCCTGCAGCGGATGAAAGCACCATTCTTCATCGACGATTCCGAAATCTTCGCCTCCACCTCGATCGGCGTCAGCCTCTATCCCGAACACGGGCGCACCTACGACGTGTTGCGCCAGAACGCCGACATCGCGATGTACCGCGTCAAGAACAGCGGCAGGGGTGCCGCGGCATTCTTCGATTCCAGCATGGAACGGGAAGCGCAGGCGCGGACCAAGGTCGAGCAGTCGCTGCGGCTGGCCATTCTGGAAAAACGCTTCTGCTGCGCCTTCCAGCCCAAGGTCGACATCCGGACCAAGGAGATCAAGGGCATCGAGGCGCTGGTGCGGCTGAAGGACGACGAGGGCGTGATTCAGGCGCCCGGCACCTTCATCAACCTGGCCGTCGAGCTCGGCCTGATCGACGAACTGACCCATCTGGTGCTGGCGGAGATCGTCAAGTCGATCGACCTGATCAACGAGACCTTCGGACCCGATACCACGATCAGCATCAACGTTGCGGCCAAGCAGGCCGGCAATCCCGAATTCATGCGGCCGTTCGCGCAGGCGCTCGAGGCCACCGGATTTCCGACGCGTTTCATGGTCGAGGTGACGGAAGACGCCTTTGTCACCAAGACGCATTTCCAGGACGAGATCCTGCCGATCTTTCGCAAGCTCGGCGTCGGCATCTCGATCGACGATTTCGGCATCGGCTATTCGTCGCTGTCGGCGCTGGCCGACATTACCGCCGACGAGATCAAGATCGACCGCTCCTTCATCACCGACATCCATCAACGCCCGCGCAGCCAGGGCATCTTGCGGGCGATCGAATCCCTGAGCGAAGCGCTCGGCATGACCGTGATCGCCGAAGGCATCGAAACCTTCGAGGAACTGGCCTATCTGCAGGCCGCGACCAAGATTCGCTACGCGCAGGGCTATTATTTCTCGAAGCCGATTTTCCTGGAAGACCTCAAGCCGGCCACCCCGCTCGCCAGCGAAGCGCGCGCCAGTCTTGCCAGCCGACCGGCCCAGGAAAGCCGCCCGGCCTATTCGCGCAACGGCAGCTATCGGCGCTGATTTCGCCCATCATCAGCACCGGCAGCGCTTCACGCTGCCGTCCGGCAAGCCGCCAACGCCATCAAGGAGCGCCCGGTTAAGCCTTAAGTAACCGGTTTTCCTAACCGCTTATGATATCAGGACATCGTATGCATAACCCCGGGAGAAGGGGAATGCGCGATCTCTTTCATTACAGGCGGAGCATCAGCTCCCGGGCCCGGGCGATCGGACGGCATCTGGCCGCGACGATCCGGGGGCCGGTGCTATGGCTGACGTTTTGCGGCGGGCTACTGGTCGCCGCGATCTTCGCCGGCACGATCATGATGGCCGTCGAATTCCGCGAGCGCGCGATGGTCAACAGCGAGCGCGAACTGAAAAACGCGGTCCAGTTGCTTACCCGCCACTTCGACGAGCAATTCGAGGACTCCGACGCCATCGCAGCCGATGTGATCGCGCGGTTACGCGTTTCCGATATCGATTCACCGGTTCTGTTCAAGTACCGGGTCGCAAGCGTCGACGCGCAGGAAATCCTCAGGTCCAAGGGCGGCGCGCTGTCTTATCTCGGGGACATTTCGGTTTTCGACTCCGATGGCCAGATCATCAACTGGTCGAGGCCGTCACCGCTGCCGTCGCTCAATATTTCATCCCGCTCGTATTTCCACGCCTTCAAATTCGACCCGAAAGCGCCTGCGATCATAACCGAGGCGGTTCCGAGCCTGATCAACGGCAATCTCAATACCGTCATTGCCCATCGGCTGACGGGGGCGAACGGCGTCTTTCTCGGTGTGATGACGCGGCGTATCAATCCCGCCAACTACGAGAAATTCTTCGCGTCCATCGCCCTCGGCGCTCACGCCACCATCGCGATGATGCATACCGACGGAACGATGCTGGCCCGCTATCCCCGCATCGACGCGAAGATCGGGCAGAAGTTTCCAAATGCGCCGCTGTTGCAACTTGTCTTGAATCAAGGCGACGCACAGACGCTCCGCTTGCTCAGTCCGATCGACCACGCGGACCGGCTCGGATCCGCGGCCCCACTGCAGCATTTTCCGGCTATCGTAATCGCGACCAACACCGTATCCGCGGCGCTGGCAGACTGGCGCGCTCAGACCAGATTCCTCGTTGCAGCCGCCGCATTGTCAGCCGTGGTCATCGCCTTGATCCTGTTTCTGATCATCCGGCAGATCACCCGGCAGAACCGTGACGCGCAGCAGTGGCTGGAGGCGGAACGCCGCCAGCTCGACACCGCGTTGAACAACATGATCCAGGGTCTGGTGATGTACGACGCTGCCGGGCGCGTCGTCACCTTCAACCGCCGCTACATCGACATGTACGGACTGTCGACCGAAATCGTGAAGCCGGGAGCGGAGTTGCGCGACCTGATGCGGCATCGCAAGGAAACCGGGTCGTTCTCCGGCGACGTTGACGAATTCTGCTCCAGAGTGATGCAGAACATCACAAACGGCAGGATCGATCAGACCAGCATGCAAAGCGCCGACGGGCGCACCTTCCTGGCGATCAGCAGGCCGCTGGCGCATGGCGGCTGGGTCGCGACGATGGAAGACATCACCGAACGCTGCAAGCTCGAACAGGAACGCGACCGCAACCAGGCCTTCCTGAGCGAGATCATCGACCACATTCCTTCGCAGATCACAGCGAAGGACGTACACGATCGCCGTTATCTGCTGGTCAACCGCGTCGCGGAAACCCAGTTCGGCATTTCGCGCGACCACATCATCGGCAAAACAGCCTTCGATCTGTTTCCGAAAGCCAGCGCCGACATCATCCTTGCTGATGAGGAAATGGCCCTGCAATCCGCCGGCGGCGGCCTGTTCAAGGAAGAGCATGTCTGGGAAAGCCAGGCCAAGGGCAAGACTTACATCACCTCCAGAAAGCTCGTCATCCGCGATGCCGCGGGGGACCCCAGCTACATCATCAACGTCGTCGACGACGTCACCGAACGCCGCAACGCCAACGAAAAGATCGCACATCTCGCGCATTACGATGCGCTCACCGACCTGCCGAACCGGGTGTTGTTTCGCGAACAGATCGAGCGTGAACTCCAGAACACCATTCGCGGCGAAAAATTCGCCCTGCTCTATATCGACATCGACGAATTCAAGGGCATCAACGACTCGCTCGGGCACCATGTCGGCGACGAATTGCTGAAGGCCGTCGCGGCCCGCATCAGGGGCTGCATCAAGCCGACCGACCTCATCGCCCGTCTCGGCGGCGACGAATTTGCCGTGATCCAGACCGCCGTCGGCGACCGCGACGACGTGGTGGAATTCGTAACGCGGATTCACGACGCGATCCGCCAGCCCTACCAGTGTCTCGGCCATCATCTGGCGACCGACGCCAGCATCGGCATCGCGCTGGCGCCGCAGGACGGCACCGAACTCGACCAGTTGATCAAGAACGCCGATCTGGCGATGTACGGCGCCAAGGCCGAAGGGCGCCGCACCCACCGCTTCTTCGAGCCTGCGATGGACGCCCGTGCCAAGGCCCGGCTCACCATGGAGCAGGACCTTCGCCAGGCGATGATCGATGGCGGCTTCGAAATCCACTACCAGCCGCTGGTCGATCTCCGCAGCGACGAGGTGAGCGGTTGCGAGGCGCTGCTGCGCTGGCGGCATCCCGAACGCGGCATGGTATCGCCGGCGGAATTCATCCCGCTCGCCGAGGACACCGGTCTCATCAACGAACTCGGCGACTGGGTAATGCAGACCGCCTGCGCCGAAGCGGCCGCATGGCCGCCCCAGGTCCGGCTCGCCGTCAACGTCTCGCCGGTACAACTGAAATCGCCGACGCTGGCGCTGCGGATCACCGGCGCGCTCGCCGCCTCCGGGCTGTCGCCGGACCGGCTGGAAATCGAAATTACCGAGGCTGTGCTGATTCATGACGACGAGACCGCGCTCGCGATCCTGCATCAGCTCCGCGCCATCGGTGTGCGTATCGCGCTCGACGATTTCGGCACCGGATTCTCGTCCTTGAGCTACCTGAAGCGGTTCCCGTTCGACAAGATCAAGATCGACCGCTGCTTCGTCAGCGATATCGAGGTCGACGGCTCGGCGGCGATCGTGCAGGCGGTGGTGAACATCGCCGCCGCACGCAACATGACCACAACGGCCGAAGGCGTCGAAACCGAGGCGCAGCGCGAGGTGTTGCGCAAGCTCGGCTGCACCCAGATGCAGGGCTATCTGTTCAGCCGGCCGAAGCCGGCCAGCGAGATACGCCCGCTGCTCGGGGTTGGTGGCGACAAGGTCCGCGCGTCGGCCTGACGCTCCGGTCCCGTCGTTGCAGACCTACGCCGCCCACCGGCCGCGATTATTCTCGGCGAGAATCGGCCGGATCAGCCGCCCGAACCGCTCGGCTTCCTCGTCGTGCAGATAGCCCGACAGGCAGAACGAATGGCAGCCGGCATCGATGAATTGCTGCAGCGTTTCGGCGCATTGCGCCGGGTTGCCGACGACGGCGATACCCGCACCTGGGCGGACCTTGGTGATCCCGGTCCATAGATGCGGCAGCAACAGGTCGCCGTGTTCGCGGGCGAGCTGCTGCACGCGCTGGTTCGCCTCGGACTTGTTGTAGAGCGTCTTCATTTCCTGCTTCTGACGCTCGGTGGCATGCCGCACCAGCTGGTCGGCGGCCTCCCAGGCGTCGGCTTCGTTTTCTCGGCATATCACCTGCAGCCGCATGCCGAATCCGATGTCGTTTTCGCGGCCATGTGAGCGCGCCATCTGCCTGATCTCGGCGATATTGGACGCAATCTTTTCCGGCAGATCGCCCCAAAACAGATGCACGTCGGAATGCCTGGCCGACAACTCCCAGGCCTGGCGCGAGCCGCCGCCGAGATAGAACTTTGGAAACGGCTGTTGCAACGGACGCGGCCGGATGTGGGCGCCGGACAGCTTGTGGAACTTGCCGTCGAAGGTAAGCGGACCCCGCGTGGTCCACAACGCCTTGAGGATCGAGACTTCCTCCTCCATCAGCGCGTAGCGCTCCTCCTTGGGGTAGCGCACGCCCTCGCCTTCGACTTCGCTTTCGTTCTGGCCGGCGATCAGGTTGACGCAGATCCGGCCGCCCGACATCTGGTCGAAGGTCGAGATCATCTTCGCCAGCAGCACCGGATTGATGTAACCGGGCCTTGCTGCAATCAGCGGCTTGATGGTCGACGAACGCGCCGCCATGAAGGCGCCGGAGATCCAGGCCTCCCAGCAGGTCGAGCCGACCGGGATCAAGAGATATTCGAAACCGGCCTTTTCCGCCGCCTGCACCACGCGATCGCACAGCTCGGGCGAGCCGGCAATCTGGGCCTCCATCAGGCCATAGGCGGTGGTGTCGCCATGCGTGGGCAAATACCAGCCGAATTCGAGCGGACGCATCGACGCTTCTCCCTGTGCATTTCTGTCGTTTAGCCGTCGTGACAACAGGTTCCGGGGAACAGTTTAGCGCCTGCGCCGTCCGCGGCAATCCGGTTCGAGACGCAGCACGGTTCTGATTTGAATCAATGTCAGCGGCGGCGTATTCTGATTTCCATCGCGTCCCTGCCAGATGGAGATTGAACCCATGTCACCGGTCTCATTGCTCCTGAACGTGCTGTGGATCGTTCTCGGCGGCGCGTGGATGGCATTCGGCTGGCTGGTGGCAGCCGTCGTCATGGCGATCACGATCGTCGGCATTCCCTGGGCGCGGGCCGCCTTCAATATCGCGGCCTACACCCTGTTCCCGTTCGGCTCCCGGGCCGTGTCGCGCGCGGTCCTTACCGGGCAGGAGGATGTCGGCACCGGCCCGCTCGGCGTCATCGGCAACATCATCTGGCTGGTACTGGCGGGATGGTGGCTGGCGCTCGGCCATGTCATCACGGCCGTCCTGATGGCCGTGACCATCATCGGCATTCCCTTTGCGTGGGCGCATCTGAAGCTTGCCGGCATCGCGCTGTGGCCGATCGGCAAGGTCATCGTTCCGGCGTAGCCTAAGAGTCTTTTTTGACGCGGTTTCCTGACGCGAACCGGATATTCCACCCTCGGATCACGTCCGAGGGCATGCTTCGTTGAAAACGCTATGAGGCCGCCTTTTCCGGCGGCTTCAGCCGCTCGAATTCATCGTCGCTGATCTCGGTCTGCCCGACCAGCACGCTGCAGCGCAGGCGTTTGACCAGATAGCTGCCGATCGAGCCGAACCAGCGCGCCAGCGGCCCTTGCGGGCGATGACCGACGACGACGAGATGCGCCCCGATTTCTTCGGCGACTTCGGCTATTTTCTGGCCGGCGTCCCCGACCTCCAGCCGCGCGGTGGGCGTGAATCCCACCGCCTTCAGGCGCTCCACGCCTTCGTTGAGGATGGCGCGGTAGTCTTCGGTCTGCAGCTCGATCGGGATGGTGAGCCCCGCCTCGGGCGTCATGATCGAGGAAACCTCGACGACGGCCAGCAGAAAGACCTCGGAACGACAGAGCTGCGCCAGCTTCGCACCCTCGCGCAACGCACGCCGTCCTTCGACGGATCCGTCATAGGCCAGAAGAACCTTCTTATACATCGGACGTCCCCATCGATGGCGAGAAGATCAACGAGCCAAGACTAGCACCAATTGGCCGGAATGGATCAGTTTTTTGGCCGGGAACGCGGTCCCGGCTCCTGCACCTTAGTCGTCCCCACCCCGGAAGGGCCGTTGCCCCTGCCCGGCCAATCGGCTAAATGAAGCCCTGTTGCACCCGTAGCTCAGCTGGATAGAGCGTTGCCCTCCGAAGGCAAAGGTCACACGTTCGAATCGTGTCGGGTGCGCCACTTTCAAATATGCGATTGACGCCGGAATGCGCCGATTTTCCCGATGCAAGGCGGCAAGCCGCGAATTGCGATGACAGAGCAAGAATTAAATGCGCTGTCATCAATCAACGTTACGCTGTTCCGTTCGGCCGCGGCGTTAGATGGCTGAGCAGTTCCAATGGCAGCGGAAAGACCACGGTCGATGATCGCTCGCCTGCAATATCGTGCAACGCCGCAAAGTAGCGCAACTGCATCGCCTGCGGCTCCTGAGCGAGTATCCGGCCGGCCTCGACCAGCTTTTCGGCGGCTTGCTGCTCGCCCATCGCATTGATCACCTTCGCGCGCCGCAGCCGCTCGGCCTCCGCCTGTTTGGCAATGGCGCGCACCATGTTTTCATTGAGATCGATATCCTTGATCTCGATGTTGGTGACCTTGATGCCCCATGCGTCGGTTTGCTGATCGAGAATCTCCTGAATGTCGGCGTTGAGCTTGTCGCGCTCGGCGAGCATCTCATCCAATTCATGTTTGCCGAGCACCGAGCGCAGCGTGGTCTGGGCGAGCTGGCTGGTCGCGGCCATGAAATTTTCGACCTTGATGATCGCGCGTTCGGGATCGACGATGCGGAAATAGAGAACGGCGTTCACCTTGACGGACACGTTGTCGCGGGAAATCACGTCCTGCGGTGGTACGTCCTGCACCATCACCCTGAGATCGGCCTTCACCATCTGCTGCACGAACGGAATCAGGATGATGAGACCCGGACCTTTCACGCCGGTGAAGCGCCCGAGCGTAAAGACGACGCCGCGTTCGTATTCCCGCAGGATGCGAATGGCCGAAAAGAGAAATGCGATCACGACGATCGCGAGCAACATATAGCTTACATAATCGAGCATCATCGCATACCTCCATCGCTGGTAGTGAGTGTCGGCCGGCGCCGCACCACCAGTGTCAGCTCCGCGATGTCGGCTACCTCGACCGTCTCTCCGGGCCTGAACGCTTCCACGCCGCGGGCTTGCCAGCGCTCACCCTGCGTCAAGACGTGGCCTTCGACATTGTTCCAGTCGAGAATCTCAGCGGAGAGGCCGCGCATGGCTTGCGCGCCAACCCGTGCCGGAGCGTTGCGGACGCGCCGAAGCGAGCCGAATACGACGAGAATCAGTCCGATCAACATCGCCGCCACGATGCCGACCAATGTCCATGACAGCCGGTATCCGGGCGCTTCGATCCTGAACAACATCAGCGCACCAAGGACGAAGGCGATGGCTCCGCCGAAGCCAAGAACGACGGTTGGGTTGAAGGCCTCGATGGTCAGAAGCGCGATCCCCAGCAGCATCAGCCCAAGGCCGGTATAGTTGATCGGCAGCAGGTTGAGGGCATAGAAGCCCAGCAGCAGGCAGATCGTGCCGACCACGCCGGGCGCGATGGCTCCGGGGGACATGAATTCAAAGATCAAGCCGTAGATGCCGACCAGCAGAAGAACGAAGGCGACATTGGGGTCGGTGATAATCGACAGAACCTGCAAGATCCATCCGGGACCGATCGTCTCGACGGTCGCGTCCTTTGTCGCCAGATGCCGCCTGCCGCCATCGGGAAGTTGCACGACGCGACCATCAATTTGCCCGAGCAACTCAACCGGGTTGCGCGCGATGAGATCGATGACACCCGCTTGCAACGCGGCGCCGGCGGAAAGACTGGCCGCCTCGCGTACGGCCTTCTCGGCCCAATCGGCATTGCGGCCGCGCAACTCGGCAAGGCTGCGGATAAAGGCGACAGCGTCGTTCGTCGCCTTCGCCGTCATTGCATCCTTCGGCTCCGTCTGGTTGGCGCTGTCGTTCTTGTCCTTGCCAGGGATGGCCGGCAGATTCGGCACCGGACCGCCAATTTGCACTGGCGTCGCCGCGCCGACATTGGTGCCTGGCGCCATTGCGGCGATGTGCGTTGCATAGAGCAGGAAAGTGCCTGCGCTGCCGGCATGGGCTCCGGACGGAGCAACGTATCCAATGACGGGAACGCGCGACGCCAGCACGTCGGCGACGATCTCGCGCATGCTGGTGGCGAGGCCGCCCGGCGTATTCAGGCGCAGAATGACCGCGTCTGCGTGTCGTTCGCCTGCCTTGACCAGAGCGTCCTTCACGTGAGTAGCGGTCGCCGGTCCGATCGTTCCGTCGATCACGATGGACAACACGAGCTTGCCGGTCTCTTCCGTCGAGGCGGGAAGAGGAGTGAAAACCAGCGCCGCGGCTCCAATTGCCGCCGTAAGAGTCGCCTGTACGATCTGCACAGCAAGAGACTCCGTTTTATCAATAAGACATGGGATATCCCCGCCGAATCTCAATGCCGCCGGAAGGAACGTGAGAGTCGCGCAAGATGAGAAGCATCTCGAAAATATATAGCTATATCAACGGTATAAGAGTTCGCTGTTTTATTCTGAATGGCGCGCCACTCATCATCGGACATTCACGCGCTCTTCGGCCGAAACGCGACGATGGATCCGGTCGGCTCTTCCTCGCGCATCGCCGCCTCGATGGCCTTCGCAAGCGCAGCCTGGTCGAACGGCTTTGACAAACGCGGCAGGCTGGATCGCGCGTCGCTGGGAAGGTCCGCGTATCCCGTGCTGAGGAGGACGACCGTCCCGGCGCGCTCCGCAGCGACAGCGCCGGCAAGCTGCAGTCCGGTCATGCCGGGCATGGCATAGTCGGTAACGACCAGGTCGACGGTACGCGTGCGGCGGAGCAAATCCAGCGCCTCCTCGCCCGAGCGCGCCTCGATCACGGTGTGTCCAAGATCCTCCAGCATCACTGCCGTGTTCTCAAGCACCAGGAGGTCGTCGTCGACAACAAGCACGGAAAGCGGCCGGCTGGCCCGAGGTACCGGTGCCGGAGCCTCCGCGCGCAGGTCTGGCACCGCGGTCGCCTCGGCTATCGGCAGCCAGATATCGGCCGTCGTGCCTTCTCCTGGACAGCTCGTCAATACGAGCCTGCCGCCGGACTGCTCGGCAAGTCCGTGGACCATTGACAAACCGAGCCCGGTGCCTTTGCCGACGCCCTTGGTCGTAAAGAACGGCTCCTGGGCGTGCTTGAGGATCGCATCGTCCATGCCGCAGCCCGTGTCGCTCACCGAGAGCGCAACATAGCCGCTCGTCGGACCGCCGCCATCGTTCAGCTCCTCGCGAGCGGCAATGGTAATCAGGCCACCGTCCGGCATCGCATCACGCGCGTTGACCGCCAGGTTGAGGACGGCCAGTTCGAGCTGGTTCGCGTCGACCTTCACCTTCGGCAGGTCGATCGGAAACAGTGTCTCGACACGAATTCCAGCCTCGAATTTCAACAGCGACGCCATACCGTGCACCAACTCGCGGACATCGACGACCGCGGGCCTGAGGTCCTGCTTCCGTGCGAAAGCGAGCATCCGCTGGGTCAGCGAGGCGCCCCGCTGCGCGCCTTGCATCGCGTTGTCCACCAGGCGCTGGACCTTCGGATCGCCCGACGGCAGGCGCTTCCTCAGGAGCTCGAGGCTGCCGAGGACGGCCGCGAGCAGGTTGTTGAAATCGTGGGCCACGCCGCCGGTGAGCTGGCCGATGGTCTCCATCTTCTGCGACATCATCAGTGCTTCGCGGGCACGATCCAATGCTTCCTGCGCCCGTCGCCTTTCGCTGACGTCGCGCACGATATTCGCAAAGCCGGCGAGTGCGCCGCTGTCGTTCCGCACGGCAACGATCGTTGCCTCCGCCCAGAAGTGGCTGCCGTCCTTGCGCACACGCCAGCCTTCGATGGCCGACTTCCCCTCCCGCCCAGCTTCAACGAGCGCGCGCGCGGGCGCCCCGGCCACGCAATCTTCCTCGGTATGAAAGATCGTGTAGCTCGTCCCCACGATGTCATCGCCGTAGCCCATCAGCCGGCGCGCACCGAGATTCCAGTTGCCCACGCGCCCATCCGGATCGAACATGAAGATCGCGTGGTCGGCGATGCCTTCCACAAGGAGACGAAAGCGCTCTTCGCTGCGCCTCAGTGCGTTGGCCTCGCGTTGGGCGCGCTCCGCTGATGCCCTGTCATAAACAGCGGCGGTGATCCCGATGCTCAGGATCACGATGGTGATGCCGCCGAGCAGGAAGGCGAGCGGCGCCTGACCGACGCCGAGATGTCCTGCCTGCCCTGCCATCGGGATCGTCGGCAGGAACATGGCGCCTTCCATCGCGGCGTAGTGCATGCCGGAGATCGCAAGGCCCATCACGAATCCCGCGAACAGCCGCTGGACCGCATTGGTGTTGCGAAAGGCGAGCCAGAGCGCCACGACCGAGGCGCTGATCGCGATCACGATCGAGAGCACTACCCACCGGGGATCGTACTCCATGAAGGCCGCCATCCGTATCGCGGTCATGCCGGTATAGTGCATGCCGGAGATCCCGAGCCCCATCGCGAAGCCCGATGCGAGCAGCGCCCGTGGGCGTCGTCCGACAACGGCAAAGGCGGCCGCGGCGGTACCGATCGGAATGACAAGCGAGAGGAGAGTCAGGAATGGATCGTACGAGATCTCGATTCCGGGCAGGCTGAAGGCCAGCATGCCGACAAAATGCATCGACCAGATGCCACCGCCCATGGCAATCGCAGCGGCTACGAGCCAGGATCGGCGGGCTCTCCCCGAAGCAGCCCGCATCCGGGTCGCCAAGTCCAACGCCGTATAGGAGGCGAGTGCCGCGATCAGAATCGATAGCGCGACCAGAACGGGATCATGAAATGCAGTGTGGTGATGCATTTCGGCTGACGCTAGCCGAATTTGGATTCGATTTTATGCAAATTGTCCTCCCCCGACGACGCCGAAATCATCCTCGGCACCGGGATTGTTCCCGCCAGACATGACCGCGCCATGATGGCCGCGGCATCCGCACCCTTCGTCAGTCGAGAATCAGTTTAGAAGAGCGCCCGCTGGCAGCCTGTCCTGCAAAGATGGCAGCAAGTCGGCGGATTCCCGCACAGGGTGCATAATAGGCAACCGTGACGGCATTACCCGGCAAGGTCGGCGATGAACTGCCTGATGCCGTCAAGCACGGCTTGCAGGTTCTCGCCTTGGCATCGCCTTTGAGGCTCGGCGCGAAGGTCTCGATGCCGGCGGGACCGCCCCAAGCCGAAACCATCTGCTGCAGCCAAGCCGCATATTGATCAGCGTGCAAGGCATGCAGATCGTCGGGCGCGGCGCTTCCCTTGGCAAGCGATGCAAACAACACCAGCCCCGCGACGCGGTCGGGACATTCTGATGTGAACTGGATGCAGGCCGGTCCGCCTTCGCGTCACTGCGCCCCCGAGCCACCCACCACGATCTTCTCGTTCAGCTTCTGGTCGACGATATCGACCGTGCGGTCGATCTCCGCGCTCGCCGTGCCGAGCTGGTGCGAGATCAGTTTCACCAAGAGGTCGACGCGCTCGATGAAAGGCGCGCCGCTGGCGACGGCGCGGGCAGCCGACGACGGCTTGAGCAGGCTTTCCGCCGCCTTGGCGTATTTCGCGAACGGCACCTGGTCCTGCGGATCGGCGCCCAAGCGGCGGGCAATCGTATCGACGTGGTCATAGATCGACTGCGACAGTTTCAGATCGCCATGCACGGCGTCGCGGATCGACTGCGGTTCGTGCGGCGTGATGCAGCGGTAGTTGCCGGTCAGCAGCATCGACCATTTCGCCAGCGGCACGAACAGCGAATCGAACACTTTCAGCTTGACCGGAACGTCGTGGCCATCCAGCCGCACCGCGTCGATGTCGGCTTCCAGTTCGCGCAGCACCTTGTTGTGCGCCTCGTCCTCGAATATCGAAGCCTTGAAGTTGGTCGGCAGGCCGACGTGGAGGACGTTCGCCGCCTCTTCCGGCGGGCGGAACGCCTGCGGATCGGGCGAGCACAGCGACACCAGCCCCGGCGTGAAGCGCTCCCACACCTGCGCGTTGGTATAGGCCTCTTCCAGATCCATGCCTGCCAGCGCGGGGATGCGTTTCAGATAAGGCAGCGGCGGCATGTTCATGATCGACAGGCACGGCAGTTTCGCCGCGGCGATCTTCACCATCAGCACGCGTACGCTGTGGTTGGCGTATTGCGGCTCCTGCATCGCCAGGCAAACCAGATCGTAGCGCGAGACATTGACGTCTTGGGGCGTGACCGCGTCGAGCTTGCCGGGCAGGTCGCGCGAGAAGATGGCGCGGTGCACCGCCTCGTCGCGCAGCTTGATACGGACTTCGGTGCCGTCGCGGTTGATCAGTTCGGCGGTCTTGCTGCGGCAGACCAGAGAGACGTTGTGACCGGCCATCAACAGCTTGGTCGCCAGCAACGAGCCGTACGAAGCCCCCAGGATCAGAATGTTACGCGCCATGATCTCTCTTCCACAGATAGAGCCAGAATTTTAAATGCCGGAATTTTTCACCCCAAACCTGCCGGAAGTCCGCCAAGGGTCCGCTTGATCCGCGGAACGAAAGAGGTCGGGACAGACGGCCCAGGACTGGCCCCACCACGAGGGTACCGCCCGGTCAGTTCAGGAGTGGGGCGCGTTTATCGCAAATTGCGAGGCAGTACAATCGTACAACCGTTCTCGTTTTATCCTTTCGGATCTGGCGCCTCCCGTCGTGCCATGTTGGTGAAACGGCGCGGCAATATTGCCCATTTCCGCCGAACGTGGCACGGCAATGCTCAACGCAGCCAGGCACGGCGCGGCAAGGAGTGAGTGATAATGGCTGAAGTCGATCTCGACGTCGTCATCCGGCAGATTGCAAAGGCGCAGAACAAGAGCCTGATGGCCGCCGCCAAGAAGCGGCGCGACCAGATCATGGCCCGCGCGGCCAAGGCCAAAACCAAAGAGGCCCGGGATCAGTTCCGCCTTGTCGCCAGGAGCACGATGGAGCTCGGCGCGGCCGCCGCCAAGCGCTTGCAAATCTCGGCCGAAAACACCGCCGACAGCTACGCCCGCGCGATCAAGAACGCCGAGGATGGGGCGGCTGAAGCCGCGAAGAAGGCTGCGGCTGCGAAGAAGCCGGTGAAGAAGGCGAAGAAGAAAGACGCCTGAGGGTTTGACCCCGTCATGGCCGGGCATAGCCGTCTGAAGGACGGCGTCGCTTCCGCTCGCCGATGCCCGGCCATCCATGTCTTCCCTCGTTGCAAAACCGCAGAGACGTGGATGCCCGGCAAAAGGCCGGGCATGACGAGTTGAGGGACGATCGCGCCGACACTCAGGCTGGCTTGCAATCGCGGTAAATACCGCGCTCGAACTGACGATAAACGTTCAGCGCGCGGCGGTCGGCGAACGGCAGGATCTGCATCATGATCACGCCGGCGATGCGCGAGGCCGGGTCGATCCAGTAATAGGTATTGTACAGACCGGCCCAGGTCTGGCTGCCGGCCGCGCGGCCGCCTGCCACCGGATCGATGTTGATCATGCCGCCAAGACCCCAACGCAGGCGGATGCCGGGAAAGAAATCGACATCGCTGGATAGCGGCGGGTTCGTCGTCTTGAGAATGCCGGCGTCGATATCGCCGATCTGATTGATGGACATCTGTTCCACGGTCTGCGGCCGGAGGATTCTTTTTCCGGGAAGCCCGCCACCGTTCAACATCGCCTGCAGCAAGATCAGGTAATCCGGCGCGGTCGACTTGAGACCGCCGCCACCGGAAAACTCTTTCGGCTCGGCCTGCTTCACCAAAGGCTGCGCCACGAGCGTTCCATCGCTTTTGCGCAGATGCAGGCTGGCTTGCCGCGCGCGCTGCGCGTCCGTGATCGCGTAGCAGGTGTCATGCATGGCGAGCGGACCGGTGATGTTATCGCGGAAATAGCGATCCAGCGTCTGTCCGCTGACGATTTCCACCAGACGGCCGACCCGGTCGAGACTGCCGCCATAAGCCCATCGCGTGCCCGGATCCGATATCAGCGGCGTGCGCGGCAGCGCCGGATCGTTGCGGGCGGCCTTGCCATAGCGAAGGACATTCGCATCCCACAATTGATAACTGAACCCGGACGTGTGGGTCAGCAGATGGCGCAGCGTGATCGGCCTTCGCGAAGGCCGCAGTTGCGGAGCCCCTTTGGCATCGAAGCCGTCGAGAACCTGCGGCGAATCCAGCGTCGGATCGATCCGTGCGGCCGGCTCGTCCAGCGCGAGCTTGCCGCACTCGACCAGTTGCATGGCGGCGACGGAGGTCAACAGCTTGGTCATCGACGCGATGGCGAATACCGTGTCGAGCGACATCGCGGCGGGTGCGCCTTTCGCGCGCAGGCCGAAAGCACCCTGATAGATCACGGCATCTTTCATCGCGGCCATGGCCACAACGCCCGGCGCATCGCCGGCATCGACCCGCGCTTTCAGAACCGCGTCGATGTCATTGGCGCGCAGCGGCGCGGCAATGGCCGGAGCGGAAACGCGGGGAAGCGCGCTTGCAACCGCAACGGCTCCCGTGAACAACAGCGTATCGCGCCGGCTGAGCCGCACTGTCATTCGCGTTTCCCTCTAACGGGCCGAAAGCATTTCCTTCAGCTTCATCACCGCGCTGTCAGGCGTGGTCAGCACTGGACGGCCGGTTGCCGCGGCGACCTGCTCCGCCGCGGGCGCCATACTGTATTGGGCGAGCGCGATCAGGTCGCAGTCGCGCAGGTCCTTCGCGGCTTCCACCACCAGGCGATCATGCGTGGCGCGGTCGCCGCGGTCGAGTGCGGCCATGGCGCCTTCCGCGAGCTTCGGCACGATCTGGATTGAGGCCGGAAACTCCCGCGGCATCGACGCCAGCGTCGGCGGAAAGGACGACAACAGGCCGATCTTGCGGCCCTTCGTGGCGGCCTGCTCGATCATGGCCTCGTTGGGCTTGAGCACCGGCATCGGTGCGTGGGCGCGGGCGACGGCCTCGATGCAGGGGCCGAACGCGGAACAGGTGAACAGGATCGCGTCCGAGCCGGTACCAACAGCGTAACGGCCGAGGCCGAGGAAGCGCTCGGTCATGGCGTCGGAAAGCCCGCCGTCGCGTGCGAGATCGGCCGACAGGCTGTCGTCCATCAGGTTCATCAGCCGGGCATCCGGCCAGAGTTTCGCGAACGAGGCCTCGATCGGTACGATCGAATGTTTCAGGGCGTGGACGAGGGTGATGCGCATGTCGGGCATGTAATGGCGGCGGCGCAGCAGGTGTCAACCCGTTGCGCTGCCGCCGCTAGAGCATGCTTCAACTGAGTTGAATCATGCTCGTCGCTTATCTTCTTGTTTGAGCATGATCTTTTCGGAAAACCGGTATCCACTTTTCCGGATCATGCTCCACCTCACTTGAACGGGAGGGCGTACATCAAACCGCCCTTGGCCCAGGTCGCATTCAGGCCGCGCTCGAGCTTGAGCGGGCTCGCCTTGCCCACATTGCGCTCGAAGATCTCGCCGTAATTGCCGCCGGCCTTGATCGCCTGCAGCATCCATTTGTTGTCGAGGCCAAGCCGCGAACCGAGATCGCCGGCGGAGCCGAGCAGGCGCTGGATCGCCGGTGTCGTCGACTTTGTCATTTCGTCGGCATTGGCGGCGGTGACGCCGAGTTCCTCGGCCTCGACCAGGCCGTAATGCAGCCAGGCGATGATGTCAGTCCAGACGTCGTCGCCGTTGCGGGTGAACGGCCCGAGCGGCTCCTTGCTGATGGTCTGCGGCAGAACGGTGTAGTCGGCCGGATTCTGCGCCTGGGTGGTGACGGAGCCGGCGAGCGCCGAAGCATCCTGGGTCATGGCATCGCAGCGCCCGCCAAAGAAGGTCTGCAACATCGTGTCGGTGCGATCGAACACCAGCGGCTTCCATTCGATCCCGTTGGCGCGGCCGTAATCGCCGAGCGTCACTTCGTGGGTGGTGCCCTGCGCGACGCACACCGTGGCGCCGTTCAGGCCCTTGAGATCCTTGACGCCGCTGTCGGCCCGCACGACGAAGCCCTGGCCGTCATAGAAATTGACCGGCCCCTGCCGCAGGCCGAGCGTGACTCCGCGCAGATAGGTCTGCGTGGAGTTGCGGTACAGCACGTCGATTTCGCCGGATTGCAACGCCGTGAAGCGGTTCTGCGCCGTCAGCGAGACATAACGCACCTTGCTGGCGTCACCGAGCACGCCGGCCGCCAGAGCGCGGCAGTAGTCGACGTCGAGTCCCTTGTAATTGCCCTGGGAGTCCGGCGTGGAAAATCCGGCGAAGCCGGCGCTGACGCCGCACACCAGCGTGCCGCGCTGCTTGATCGTATCGAGCGTAGCCGCCGACGCCGCGAAACTGCACGTGACGAGCAAACCTGTAGCGATGACAATTCTCTTCATTCTGCTCCTCCTAATGACCAACACTTTTCAACGCAGTGTCGACGGCCTGGCCCAGCCGGTCGACGATCATGTCAATGTCTTCAGGTGTCGAGATATAAGGCGGCGCCAGCAACACGTGGTCGCCGCGGCGGCCGTCCGCGGTCCCACCCGCGGGGTAACAGGCAAGGCCACGCTCGAAGGCGGCGGCCTTGATCCGCGTGTTGAGCTTGAGCGCGGGATC
>Ga0070679_100001790_pt1 | contig 19377 bp, 13 predicted proteins | sample KBSC63BmetaG_FD_65652 | JGI IMG/M metagenome (GOLD analysis project Ga0070679, IMG submission 65652) | Corn rhizosphere microbial communities from Kellogg Biological Station, Michigan, USA - KBS C6-3B metaG | ecosystem: Host-associated > Plants > Roots > Rhizosphere | place: USA: Michigan... | reverse complement strand
AGCTCCTGAGCAGCAGCCCCGCTCCGCTCAGCAGCATGAGGGCGACCGCCAGCTCGACCACCACGAGTGCGCTCCGCGCACCCTGATGCGCACCACTCCCTCGCGTACCCTGGCGGATGACCTCCATGGATCGCGCGGTCGACGCCCGCATCGCCGGAAGGAGTCCGACCGCCATACCTGCGAGCAACGATACCGTGATGGTGAAGCCGAGGGCCATGGGGTCGAGCGAGATCTCGTCGACACGGGGGAGCGACGTGCGCTCCGCCGCGATGATGGCGCGAAGGAGCACGGCGCCGACCGCGAGCCCCGCGATCCCACCGGCAGTCGCGAGCAGCACGCTTTCAGTGAGCAGCTGCCTGACGACTCGACTGCGCGCGGCACCGAGCGCCCGCCGCACGGCGAACTCACCGTGCCGCGATGACGCGCGTGCGAGCGTCAGGTTCGCGAGGTTGACGCACGTGATGAGGAGCAGGAACCCGACGGCACCCATCAGCATGAGCAGCCGGGGACGGACGGCAGACACGATCGTCTCCTGCAGCGACGTGGCGCTCAGATGCAGGTCGGTGTTGAAGTCGGCGTGATCGGTCCGGAGCCGCGTCGCCACTGTCTCGAGCTCGGCCGAGAATCGCTCGACCGTCACACCGGGACGGAGCCGCGCGACGATCTGGAGATAGTACTGATCCCGGTTGGCGGTAAACTCCGGTGACCACTGTTCGGGCATCCAGAGGTCGGCCGGCGCGGCATCGAACCGGAAGCCGGGCGGCATGACGCCCACGATGACGCGCGGCTTACGGTTGATGGTGACGGTCCTGCCGATGACCGAACGATCCTCGCCGTAGAGGCGCTGCCACGTCTCGTGGGACAGCACGACCGCCGCCGCCGCCGATGGTGAGTCATCGTTAGGTGTCAGCGTACGGCCGAACAGCGGTCGCACGCCCAAGACCCCGAAGATGTCGCCCACCGTGGTGACCGCCTGGAACGATTCGGGTTCACCGGGGCCGACGACGGTCGCCGGCGACGTCGAGAACGCCGCGAACTGGCTCGCCGCGCGCGTGTCGCTGCGCAGATCCATGAAGTTCGCCGGCGACGAGCCGTAGACCGACGGAGGCACTGTCGCGGAATAACTCATCACGGTGACCACGCGATCCGGGTCACGCACCGCGAGCGGCCGGAGCAGCACGCCATTCACCACGGAGAAGATCGCGGTGTTGGCCCCGATGCCTAACGCCAATGTCGCCACCGCGATGGCCGCGAACGACGCGTTCTTGCGAAGCGCCCGCGCGGCGTAGCGGACATCCTGGAGCAGTGATTCGATCATCGATGTGTCCTCGGAGTACGGACGCTGATAGGACGCGATCCGGCGCAACTGTCGACGACGCATTCGCTCCGCGCGCCAGGCCGCGGCATGTTCTCGCACGACGAGGTGGGCGAGGTCCGGCAGCTCTCGCGCGAACGTCAGCGCCGCGCCAGGCCATCCGCGCGTCCGCCGCGTCTCGGCGTCCAGTGCCTCGTAGATGTGCGCGAGCTCGCGGGCATCGCCGGGCGCGAACGTGGATGGAAGGAGCCGCAGCGCCGCGCGGAACGCGCGCGACGTGAGCGAAGCCCGAGGTGTTGCTGGTCCGGCGAGCGTCATCGCGAGCCCTTCGGTTGCGGCGAGCGCCCGAGCGGACCCAGGAGCCGCTTCTCGCGGGCCATGTCGGTCAGCCGCTGGAGTCGCTGCGCCTCCGCGCGCGCGGCGGCCCTGCCGGCTGCGGTCATCCGGTAGTAGCGACGGCGCTCGTCGTGACCGGCGGGAGGCTCCTCGGGTTGGACCTCTTCGATCCATCCGACGCCGAGCATCCGCTTGACGGCAGCGTAGAGTGTGCTTGCCGTAAGTACGACCTCGTCATCGGTTCGGCGCCGTATGTCCTGGATGAGGGCGTACCCGTGCATGTCGCCGTCGAGCAGCGAGAGCAGGATCTGGAAGACCTGCGCGCTCAGCGGCGCTTCGGCTTCTGGTTTTCTGTGTTCCGACATGGAGGACCGGGCAAGTTATACCGCAGTGCGATATACCGTCGGAAGGTATAGTTGGGTGCTTACCATACATCCGTCAATAGTCTCTCCATGGATTGCCGCCGATCCGATGTCGAGCTCGCTATTCATGTTCTGTTTAGAGTTCCCGAGAGACCGATTCGAGCCGACGCCGCGGCGCACGGGTTGCCTTTACACGGCTGGTACAGCGAGCGAGGACGCTCCGAGGAGTACGCCGAACCGAGCTCGCGATGGAACCAGACGAGGTAGTCAGATGGCCCGACTCGGAGGATACGTGAACAAGCTGCTCACTTTGACAACCGGATTGGGGCTGGCGGTGGCGACGATCGCCCCCGTGGCGCAAGCGCAGCCCACTGATACGACTCATATCTCCACCGAGCCCCTGTTCACGAAACGAGACGCGTGGATCGCGCTGGGGTTCGCCGCTGGGACGGTCGCGCTGTATCCGGCCGACCGATATTTCGCGCGGAAGCTGCAGACGCCGCACAACCAGGAAAATCAGTTCCTGCAGAACGCCGCAACCGACTTCCGCTTCACGGGCACGCCAGGGTCGATCTACATCGGTCTCGGCATGTATCTCGTGGGTCGTGTCGGGCGAATCGATCGCATGGCCGACCTCGGCCTCCACGGCACGGAGGCGCTATTTCTTGCCTCGGGCACCGTCTACGTGCTCAAGGGGCTGGTGGGCCGTAGCCGACCGGAGGTGGACATCAACAACCCGCGCAGCTTTGTGCTCGCGCGCGGGTTCAAGAGTACCGACGAGTATCGATCATTTCCGTCGGGTCACTCGGCGATGGGGTTCGCGGCCGCCGCGGCAGTGACGAGCGAAACGTCGAAGTGGTGGCCGAATGCGACGTGGGTCATCGCGCCGGTGATGTACGGCGGCGCGACGATGATCGCCGCCTCACGCATGTACAACAACAAGCATTGGGCGAGCGACGTCGTGATGGGCGCGGCGATCGGGACGTTCTCGGGACTGAAGGTCGTGCGCTACAGCCACTCACACCCGGGCAACAGAATCGACAAGTGGCTGCTGCATCCGCATGTCGAGAAAAAGCCTGATGGCTCGGTGGCTGTGGGCGTGGAAATCCAGACCCACTAGGGAATAGGGAATCGGGACTAGGAGAACCCTCGGGAATGTCACTCTCAGAGCGAAACGAGAGACGTCCCGAGGGTTTCCGATTCCCTATGGAAGGTTCAGTGCCGGCTTGACCTGCCCGCGATGACACGTCGTGCAGTTCACGATCGCGTTCGGCCCCTTGAGGTTCGGGATATTCTTGAGCAGCTCGTTGTTGATCGTCGCAACCATCTTGCTCATGTCGCGCGCCGTCTGCTTTTGCGTCTTGTCCTCCCTGTCCCATTCGCCCGGCGTGTGACAGTGCGTGCAGCTCACTCCGAGTGACTTGCCGTAGCCGATGTTCATGATGCCGAGGAGGCGGGAGGCCGGGACGTCGGTCAGCATCTTGATGTTCTTGAATACCTGAGACGCCGGAAGATTCTCCTTCCCAGCAATCTCCTGTCTCACCTCGGCCACGTAGCGCTCGCGTTCGAGCGTCACGGAGTCCCTCGTCGCCGCGGAAGCCGTGGCGGGCAACTGCGTCGGACCGGGAGCGGGAACCTGCGCCGGCGACGGGCCGCCCGATTTGGTCTTCTGTGCGCTCCTGCATCCGGCTGCGACAACGAGCACTCCAAGGAACGAAACGATGCGCATGGTAGGCTCTCGGTTGTGCCTGAATGCTTGAACCTTCAAGCGGTTCGCGCACGTTGCAAGCGGCACACCGATGAAGCCGGGGACGGGCGCCGGGCGCACTATTTTTCGACGATATCCTTCAACGCGTCCTTCACGCGCGGGTCGTCCGACCGGCCTAACGCGTTCACGGCTCGGCGGCGGTTCTGATAGTTCTGGTCGGCCTTCGCGATGGCGAGCAGCTTGTCGGTTGCCGCTTTCGTCCCGTTGTTCGCCAGCGTCGAGATGATCGCGTCCTGCATCTGCGGATCAGCCGTCTGGTCATACAACTTCGACAGGTCGGCCACCGACGTCCCGGCACGGTCGCTCAACTGGACCGCGCGACGACGAAGGCGAAGCGACTCGTCGTTGTTGCCGGCAATTGTAATGAGCCATTTCGCGTTCGCCGTGCCGCCCATCTCGCCCATCGACTCGAGCACCGCTTCCTTCGCCCTCTCGCTCGGTAACTTCGCGTAGAGTCCGCGCAGGAACTCCGCGTCCTGGCTCGTGGCGTAGTCCCGTCCGATCCCACGAATGGCCGCGACGCGCATTTCATCGTTGAGGTCGGGGCGCTGGACGGCCGTGCGCAGGTACGTGCGTGCGCGCGGGTCGCCCGACTGGGCGAGCACGCTCAGGGCCTGCTTCCCGAGCCAGACGTCCTGCGTGCTCCGCGAGATGTCGATCAGCGCAGGAATCCCTTCAGCGTTTTCCTGACGCGCGAGCACACGCAACGCGCTCTGGCGGACCTGTTGGTTGTCGTTCTCGTCGCGTGCCATGTCGCCTAACGCCTTGGCCAACTGACTTGGCGACACGCCGCCGCGCTCGTCCGGTGCACGGTTCAGCCAGTTGATCGCCGAGCTGCGCGTTTCGCGGGCCCGCGTCTGGTCGCGGGCAATGGCGAGCAGCTGGGGTGATACGGTGGCGCTGTCGGCGAGAAGCGCCGGCGTGATTGCGTCGCGCCCCGGACGGCCGTCGACTTTCGCGGCGAGCGAGAGGAGGTAGTCGGCCGCGTCCTTCGCCGGGACAGTCCCCAAGTCGGTGACGCCGGAGCTCTGCTGCGCGGGAGCGGGGCCGACGTACACGTTCACGTCAACGATCTCCTTGCCCGCCCTGCCCAGGACCACGCGCACGGGGCCGGGTTGGCAGGGATCCGAGCGCAGCGTGTTGTCGTTCATCGAGCCGAACCACATCGACCCGTTGATCGAGTAGTACGTGCGTCCGTTGCCGCAGACGCCCGGGCGAGCGGCGTAGGCGAACTGCACGGCGCCATCGGGCGCCGAGGCAATGCGCTGGGAGAGACCCTGCGCCAGCACGGTCTGCGGCATCAGGATCGCGGCGGCGACGCCGGCGCGAACGCCGTGCCTAACGAGCCACGTATGAGCGGTCATTTGTCGATGAGCTCCAGCAAGAGCTTCGTCGCGCGCGGGTCGTTCTTGCGCTGCAGCGCGCCGATCGCCTGGCGGCGAAGGTTGTAGTCGGTGTCATTCTTCACGATGTCGAGCAGCTTGTCAGTCGCTTCTGGCTCGGTGCGCTGTCCATAGATGTTGATGAGCTGCTGCCGCATCTCGCGGTCCGCGACGGTCCCGTACAGCTTCACGGCGTCGGCGATCGGCATCTTGCGCGAGGCGACCCGCGACAGTGCCGCGGTGCGAACCTCGAGTGGCTCGTCGTTGTTCCGCATGAGACCCAGGAGCCACTGGTCGTTCACGTCGCCGCCGAGGTTGCCGATCACGCGTGCGATCCGTGCCTTGACGCGCGGGTTGTCGATCTTCGTATACACCGAGCGGAGGTACGCCGCGTCCTCGTCGGTGGTGCGCTGCGAGTCCTCGAACCCGCCGACGGCCTCGATCCGCAGGCGCTCCGGCGCGTCCGTACGCTCGATGAGGGCGCGCACCGACTGACGGGCACGCGGGCTCGGGTTGGACGCGAGTGCTCGCGCGGCGGTCCGTTGGACGTTCGGGTCCGTCGACGTTCGCAACACTTCGTCGAGCGTGTTGACCGCGATGTCGCTCGGCGACCGCGCGAGGTACTGAATCGCCGTGCTGCGCACCTCGGGCTCGGAATCGTTGAGGGCGACGTCCCGCAGGATGGCCGGCGTGTCGTTGTCGCCCGACTGGCCTAACAAGTAGACGACCGTCCGACGCAGCGGAGCCGAGCAGGCATCTTTCTTGGCCAACACGCGCTTGGCGATCGGCGCGAGCGACGACGGGTCGGTATTCGCCAGCGACTTGATCGCTTCGGCGCGTACCGCCTGGTCCTCCCGGTCGCACTGCACCGGCTGATCGTTCATCGTCTTCTTCAGATCCAGCTCGGCCTTCCGGTCGCCGCGGGCTGCGAGCGCCCCCTGAATCCGCGCCGCGAGCGCCGCGGCGTCGGACTGAGACTTTGCCTGAGGGTACTTTGTCCGCATCGTTTGCAGCGACTTGAGCGCGATCTGGAGGTCGTCGGTGTTCCCGATGCGGTAGAGCGAGAACGCCTGCCAATACATCGCGTCGGCCGCGTAGCCCGAGTTCGGATACTTTTGCGGGATGCTCGCGAATGCCGTCGCGGAGCGACGCCATTCACCACGATTGAGGAGCTCGTACGCGTTCTTGTAGACGGAATCGGCGACATCGCCCTGCAGCCACGGCGCACGCGGGCGAGTCATGAACGACTCTCGCCCGTCCGGCCAGCCCGACTTGTACTCGAACTTCGTGTCCCACTTATCGAGTCTGTCGAGCTTATCGAGTCTGTCGAGCTTATCGAGTCTGTCGAGCTTCTCGAACCTCTGGAACCCGTCGAGCTTCATGTCGATGTCAGGCATCCAGAGGTCCATCTTCGGCACGTCGACGTGCACGTCAGGCATCTCGAAATGCCCGAGGGGCATGTCGTAGTGAAAGTCCGGCATCTCGTAGTGGAAATCGGGCATCTCGAACTTCCAGTCCGGGATCTCGAAATGTCGGTCCTCGTACAGGAAATCCCGCTTCGAGAAGTCGAAATCGCGCGACTTGTCGAAGTCGCGCCAGCCATCCGGGCGAGGCGGCTTCTCGCCACGGGGCGCCTCGGCGCGGGGCTGCGGGGCACGCTTCGGCGGTACCGGGGGCGCCACCTGCAGGGCGAACGCGCCAGCCGCCGGTATAGCCATCAACAGCGTCGTTAGGCGAAGGGCGGAGGTCATCGATCCAGGTCCTGTCGTCTGGTGAGTCGTTCTCAGTCATCGCTCGAGATGCTCGCCGCCGCCGCACGCACCCGCGGCACGACGTCGCGCTGCTCGAGCGCTTGCGTGATGAGGTTCAGTTCCGGTCCGCCGTGCTCCGACGGCAGCCGGGAGAGCTGCGCGAGCACGAGCTCCAAATCCTCCAGCAGGCTCTTGAGGCGTGGATCCGATTCCGCCGCCGGAGAGTCGAGCAGGAGACGCGTGGTGGTGAGGAGATCGCTTGCCTGCGTGACGAAACGCGCATCGGGTTGCCCATCGCGAGTAGCCGCCGGAAGCGCCGTCAGCAGCGCGACCGTCTGTCCGAGGTACTCCGTCGTCGCCTCACGATACGGTGCCGCGTTCGCCGTCCAGTAGTCGTACTGGCCCTCACGACCGTTGTCGGCGATCACCGGCGCGATGCCATGCGACATTCGACCGACCGCGATACCAAGGATCAACGCCGCTGCGATGCCGGCAACCAACACGCTCCACGATGGCGAGCCGAAGGCCCGGCGCCGCTGCGGGCGAGAACGCCCGTGATCCGCGAGTGCCACGACCGGTGCACCGAAGTGTCGCTCCTCGATCCGCTCCCACATTGCATCCAGCGGAGGTGCAGGCGGCACGCGGTAGCCACGCAGCGCCTCACGCGTCCGCTCGTTCAGCTCGTCTTCCTTCATAGCTCTCACTCCTTCACGAAGGCTGCGAGCGCCTGGCGTAGCCTGCCACGCGCCTCGAACAACCGCGACTTGCTCGTCCCTTCCGCGACCCCGAGCGCCTCGGCGATCTCGGCGTGGGTATAGCCTTCGATGTCGTGCATGATCAGCGTCATTCGCGAACCTTCGGGTAGTGCGTCGATCGCCGCGGTGATCCGGCTTCTCAGATCGGGATCCGCCCGCGGCGACACCGCGCCGAAGCCCGGGCCATCATCGAGCGTGGTTTCGCGTTCGCGGATCCGTTTGACCTTTCGCATCCCGTTCAGGGTGACCGTGACCGCGATGCGGTGAATCCAGGTGCCGAAGGCCGCCTCGCCACGGAACCGGCTCAGCTGGTCGAACGCACGTACGAACGTGTCCTGCGTGAAGTCCTGCGCGAGCTCCGCGTCTCCACAGAGTCGGTAGACGAGCCGATGCACCCGGGCCGCGTGCGCTTCGTACAGCTGGCGCCCGGCGACCCGGTCCCCGTCGAGGATACGAGCGATCAGCGCTCGTTCGTCCAGCGGCACCGACTCTTCCCGAAGAATCGCGACTCTCGGCATTTGCTTCGGAGGGATAGACACGCGACGCCCGGAAACCGTTCGACAAAATTTGGGAAGGGCGAGCCGGGGAGTCGCTCATCTTGCAACTCCATTGTTCGGGCTGCATAGTCCCTCCACCACTTCCCTCCTACCGCGCCGATGACGGCGGCCCAGCCACCGCGCAAGGATTCCATCGTCACACCCGCCGAAAGTGCCAGCGCGCTCCGCGCGCTTCTCGAACAGCACGCGCTCGGCAATCTGACCCAGCTGTTCGTCGACAACGGCCTGAGGGTCGAAGACCTGAAGGATCTCACTGAGGCTGACCTCCGTGAGCTTGGCTTGTCCATGGGGGACCGCAAACGCGTCCTCCGCCTTCAGGCAGCTCTTCGCGGCGGCGCCAGCGCGCGTCCGGCGGTCGCGGAGGATGTCGCGGAGCGCCGGCAGATCACCGTCGTGTTTGCCGACATGGTGGGCTCGACGGCGCTTTCGGCCCGGCTCGACCCGGAAGACCTTCGCGAGGTGGTGCGTTCTTATCAGCAGGCCGTCGCCGCAGCGGTCGACGCGTATGGCGGCTACGTCGCCCAGCACCTCGGCGACGGTGCGGTCGCGTATTTCGGTTGGCCCGAGGCGCGCGAGAATGACGCTGAGCGTGCGGTGCGCGCGGCGATCGCGATCGTGGCTGGGGTAAAGGCGCTCAGCCCGTCGCTCCCCGAGCCGATTGCGACGCGAATCGGCGTGGCGACCGGACGGGTCGTCGTCGGCGACGTGCTGTACAATCAGGACTCGGTGGAGCGACCGGTGATCGGCGAGACCCCCAACCTCGCGGCGCGGTTGCAGGGCGTTGCCGACGTCAACTCGATCGTCATCTCGGCCGCAACGCGACGCATGATCGGCGGATTGTTCGAGGTCGCTGATCTCGGCGAGATGGATCTCAAGGGGTTCAGCCGGCCGGTGCGCGCGTACCGCGTCGATCGCGAAAGTTCGGACGTCGAGCGATTTCGTGCGCTGCGTGGTAGCCGGCTTTCACCGTTCGTTGGACGCGAGCGGGAACGCGAGACCTTGACCAACGCATGGCACGAGGCCACGCACGGCAGCGCGCGCGTCGTGCATCTCGTCTCCGAAGCCGGCATGGGCAAGTCGCGGCTCGCGCATTGGCTTCGCGATTACGCACGCGACGACGGTGCTTCGGAGCTCCGCTTCGACTGTTCGGCGTATCACGGGGCGAGCGCGTTTTACCCGATCATCCGCCATCTCGAGTCGAGCGCGGGCATCCTGCGTGACGACGATGCGGCTGCCCGCTGGGCGAAGCTCGCGTCGCTCTGTGCGACCAGCGGTCTCTCATCGGATGTAGCGCTGCCCGTACTTGCAAAGCTGCTACAGGTCCCGATTCCTGACGGCGTGCCCGTTCCGCGACTCGAGCCGATCCAGGAGAAGGAGATCGTCATCAACTCGTTGATTGGGCGGATCAAACATCAGGCGCGACTCGGTCCGACGTTGCTGACGGTCGAAGACCTGCATTGGATCGACCCCAGCTCGACGGAGCTGTTCACGCGACTGCTCTCGGAGATCGCCTCGCTCCCGCTCATGGTGCTGCTCTGCTACCGGCCGGAGACGACGCCCACCTGGGCGCTCGGAGAGAGCTCGCCGGTCATCGAATTGAGTCGCCTCGAGCCGGAGAGCTGCCGCGAGCTCGTTCAGTCCCTTGCCGAGGCGGGCGCGGTGTCGAAGGACATGGTCGAGCAGATCGTTGCTCGAACCGACGGCGTGCCGCTGTTCGTTGAAGAGCTCACGTCGACCGTGGTGGAGTCAGGGCTCGGCAACGCCACGCGAGATGACGGCAGCGTCGACGCAGCGATCCCGGCAACGCTCCACGATTCACTTCTCGCGCGACTCGACCGCCTGGGCGATATAAAGCGTATCGCGCAGGTCGCCGCATGCATCGGCCGAGAGTTTCGCCGCGAGCTGCTCCAGCAGGTTTCCGGTCTCTCGCATCCGTCACTCGACGAGGCACTCGAGCGCCTCGTTGCGTCCACTCTCGTGCAGGCGGATGTCGAGAGCGATTCCAATCGATTCGTCTTCAAGCACGCGCTCGTGCAGCACACAGCCTACGAGTCGCTGCTTCGTTCGCGTCGCGTGGTCTACCACCGTGCAATCGCCGGCGTGCTCGAGGGAGAAGTGGCCGAGACCGAGCCTGAGATCATCGCGCAGCACTACTCCCGCGCCGGGGTGGTCGACAAGGAGATCGACTGGTGGCTTCGTTCCGGACAACGGGCGTTGCGCACGTCGGCCTATCTGGAAGCGCTACAGCATCTCACCAACGGGATGAAGGCGATCGAGCGCCTTCCGAAAAAGGATCCGGTTCGCGAGCTCCAGATGGTCGCGCACCTCGCGGTGCCCATGGTGCTCACGCGCGGGTGGGCGAACGAAGACGTCGGCGCCGCATACCGGCGCGCATACGACCTCGCCAAGTCACTCGGTCAGCCACCCGAGCTGTTCCCGACGCTCAGCGGGATCTTGTCGTATTACCTCGTGCGTGGCGAGTTCGCACATGCCTATACGCTCGCGCACGAGAACTACGGCATCGCCGAACGCTCGGGTGATCCGGAGCTCATTCTGGAGGCTGCGCACGATCGCGGCACATGCTCGCTCTACATGGGCAAGTTCGATGAGGCGTCGCGATTCCTCGGCCAGGCGGCTGAGATATTCGATCCCGCTCGGCATGCGCACCACGCGTTCCTGTATAGCAAGCTCGCTGGCCCATCGGCGATGGCCCATCAGCTTCTCATTCACGCGGTCCGCGGCGATCGCGAAGGCGCGAAGGCAGTTGCCGAGCGATCGCTGGCCGATGCGGAAGCCGGGAATCACGCGTTCTCTCGCTTGTGGGTGCTCACCGGGCTCTGTGTGGCGCACATCATCTTCGGCGATTACGAAGCTCTCGCACAGGTGAGCGCGCGTCAGATCGCCGAGTCCCAGGAGCTCGGGTTCCCGAACTGGTTGGCGCAGGGCTTCGTCTGGTCCGGGTGCGCGCAGGCCGCGTTAGGTGACGTGGAGCCGGGGATCGCGCTGATCCGCCAGGGACTCGGTATCTGGCACATGACGGGCGCCGAGCTCATGAAGCCGTTCATGTTGACGCGCCTCGCCGAAGCGCTCCTCATCGCGGGAAGGCTCGACGAGGCAGAGGAGACGTACTGGCAAGTCGTGTCGACGATGGACGCGACAGGTGAGATCTGGGCTGCGCCCGACTCACATCGCCTCGGCGCCGAGATTGCGCGCCGCCGGCTCGGAAAGAATCACGCATCGGTAGGGTCGCGTGTTCAGCTCGCGCGTGAGATGGCGAAACGCACCGGCGCGACGCTGTACGAGGCGGCCATCGATCGGGACGAGGCGCGCGCGCTCGCGACATGACTGATTCAGTATCGGTCGTCCGCCCGGCGGATGTCGCCAAGCGAAAGCGTCTCGCCCTGCTGCTGGCCCAGGCGGCGGAGTTGGAGCACGCGGCGATGTGTATGTACCTGTTCGCGTCATCGACGATGAAGTCGACTGTCGCGGAGGGCGGCGTGACGCTCATGCAGCTCGAGACGATGCGGCAGTGGCGCGCGCACATGATGGTCGTGGCGCGAGAAGAGATGGAGCACCTCGGAATCGTGCTCAACCTCTTGAGCGCTATCGGCGAAGCTCCGGTGCTGCGGCGTCGCAATTTTCCCTTCACGGTTGAATACGAGGGCGACACGCTCGACCTGTCGCTCGAGCCGTTTTCGGTTCGAGCAATTCGGTCCTTCGCCTTGCTCGAGATGCCGCAGGGATTACCGAGGAATTCGGAGGGCTGGCGTGTTCTCGGTGGGAACGACCCACATTTCTCACCGAAACAGTTCGACCTCATCGCGAAGCTGTACGACGAGATCGAGCACCTCGTCTCGACCATCCCGGAGGGTCATCTCTTCATCGGGCCGCACGACGCGCAGTTCGTGAACGACTCGTTGATGCCGCTCACCATCCGTGGTATCTCGATCGCCGGCGCGCCGCTGTACAACGTGAACCTCACCGCCATCACGAACCGCGAGACCGCCGTCGCGGCGATCAAACAATTGAAGGAAGAGGGTGAGGGGTCACGGCTCGAGGGGGGCAAGGAGAGCCACTTCGGGATCTTTCTCGATATCCTCGTAGCGCTCACCACGCACGGCGATCCTGCGTTCCAGCCCGCGCGGCCAGTGCTGTCCAATCCGACGGCCGCTGGCACCGGACCGAACCGGGTGACACACCCGGTGACCGCCCGCGCCATGGCGCTGTTCGACATGTGCTACGAGACGCTCACGGTCATGCTGTCGCGCTACTTCGCGGCGACCGACGAGACGCCTGACGATATCTACGCACTCGAGCGCGCGGCGTTCTTTCCGATGATGACGACGGTGATTCGACCGTTGGCGGAATGTCTGACGTACATGCCGGCGTTCGAGAACGGCGACCCGTCCATGCTCGCGGGACCGAGCTTCGTTCTTCCCTCGAACATTGATTTTCTTCCGCACCATCGCGCGGCGTTCGAGCTGATCACGCAGGATTACTCGCAAGCGATCGAGCAGGCTCACGCGCTGTCACAGCTCGCCGCCAAACGGGACGCGCCAGCCTGGCTCGCCGCGCAGGCGGACCGCATCACGCAGGTCTACCAGATTCTCTGGCGTTCTCGGATGAACCTCGCAGTCAACCGCAAGACGGGGAAACCGGCACCATGACGCCGCCGCCCAATCTCATACTGGAGTTTTCCGGATGGTGCATGATCCGGCAGCCGACGGATCCGGATCCGTACGACGAGCGGCGCGGCGTCAGCGGCTACACCTTCGCGTTCGGTGACGAGCCGGATCTCAACCGCGTGATCTACTTTCACGAATCACCCGCCTCGCCGCCGCGCTCACACGGCCCGCCGATCGGTGTGTGGGTAACGTCCGCAACGAAGACAACGCCTAACGGCCCGCAGGTGATCGAGTCGTTGGTGAACGCGAAGTTCGACCTCCTGAGCGACCCGATGCTCGAGAATCGCAACTGGACGTTGACGCTCCCGGGCTACGAGCCGATCGTCCCGTTCGACGTGGCCATAACGAGCCGATCCCGCGGAAGCGACGACACGCCTCTCGTCAGCATTCGCCGCGCGATCCCTCTCGACCCGAAGCATCCCAAGCTCGACGCCTGGCAAGTGAGCGAAGACGTGCTCACCACGAAAGGCGCCACCGGAATGGCGTTCGAGCCGCAAACCGTGGGCACCGCCACAGGGATCTGGGACTTCTTTCAAGCCGCCGTCGATCGGCGCGCGGCGTTGCGCACCGATCTCGAAGCGCTCGAGCGGAGCAACCCACATTCTCCCATGGTCGCGCAGCTCAAGGGACGGATCGTCCAACTCGATTTCGCGATCGCGAATCCGAACGACCGCCGCATCGGCATCCGACAGATCATCGAGCGCTTCGGGTTCGACATGCTGGGTGGTAACGCGACCATTCACGATCCCACCAACGCCCTCGACGGCTCTCTGCAAGCAACGCCCGAAGCCGATTGGCGCGTGGACTTCTGGATGGGCGGCTGGGACTGCGACGCGCTCGCGTGCTATGTGCAGGGCGCGCTACAGATTCCCTATTCGCCAGCCGCCTAACGCGGAACGTCAGCCCGGCGTGCCAGCCGGCACGGAATGCGACGCGGGGTGCTGGTCGGCTAGCGCGGCGTCGGCGACGCGCGGCTGAATGCTCTGCGCATAGACGAAGAAATTGTCGGGGTCGTACCGCCGCTTGATCGTGAGCAGGCGCTCGAACGTCGCGTTGCCCCAGTACGCCATGCGATAATCCGAGAGCGACGCATCAGGATAGTTCTGATAGACCGCGCCGGTGACCATGGGGGCGAGCACGCGTTTGAAGCCGCGAAGCCACTCGACGGCCGCAACGTGATCAGGTTCCTCGATCCACACCGTGTCGATCACGAGGTTGAGATCGACGCTGCGATGCACGAAGGCGGACGCGCCCACCGGATAGCGATTGATCGCGCCACCGTACGGCTCCGTGTACACCATCGTCCAGTGATTCTTCGCCGTGTTGAAGTAGTCGACAATCGATTGCCACTCTGCCCGTGACAGCTGCCGGCCAATGTAATAGCTGGCCTTCGTTTCGGACGGAGGCGAGTCAGGCATGTCGTAGGGCAGCGGGTACGGCTCGTTCTCCAGATAGTTGTTCATCTGGGGATACGTGCCGGTCTTGTCGACGAGCAGCTTGGCGGTCGGAATGTCCAACAGTGGTCGCAGCGCTGCGTGACCCGCGTCCCTCGGCCCGCAGTACATGCCCTGGACCATGTACACCGGGCGATCCTTGTAGAACCCCAGGTTCATCATGTACCCGAGGGCGTCGTGGGGACACGTGCTCGTGTATCCGCTCTGGAGCAGCGCGAGCGCTTCGGCCGCGTGCTCCGCGTCCCACGAGATGGCCCACGCCCACACCGACGCGAGGCGCACCGCGCGATACGTCACCTGCGTGACGACGCCAAAGTTGCCGCCTGTTCCGCCGCGCAGCGCCCAGAAAAGATCCGGGTTGTCGATCTCGCTCGCGTTCACGACGCTGCCGTTCGCGAGGACAACGCGGAACGAGAGCACGCAGTCGCTTTGGATCCCGAACGCTCTCGATGTATACCCGTAGCCGCCGCCCTGCACGAACCCGCCGACACACACATTGCCACACGCGCCGGTGGGCACATGCCAGCCGGTGCCATCGAGCGCCATGTTGAAATGATCGAAGTCGGTGCCGACCCCCGCAGTGACGATCCCCCGCGATTCATCCAGCACGACGTAGCTCAGCGTACTCACGTCGATGACCATGCCGCTATTCACCGAGTAGCCCGCCGTACTGTGTCCGCCGGATCGAACCGCGACCCACATCCCGGCGTCGCGCGCGGCATTCACGCATTTGACGACGTCGGTTTCCACCGCGCAGTAGACGATGATCTGCGGATACGCCTGGAACGCCGGATTCGACTCCTGTCGATCGGCGTTGTACTGCGGATCGTTGGGAAGCACGACGTGTCCCGCGATGTCCGCCTCGAGCTTGGCGACGTTCAGGCGTCCGATCCGTACAGGTGCGGCCGCGGCGCCAACATGGGCAGTCGGTGGAACGGCCTCGAGATGTCGAACTCGCCGTTCTTTGGCGATGCGGTTTGGGCTCTTCCGGTGGGCCACGTCGAGTCCTGGTGTTTGGGAGGATTCGGAAAGGCCCAGCGAGTGTAATGTCCGGATCCGACGGACGCCAGAGAAACGGCGCCGCCTCGCCTCCCAACCCGCGCCTTCGATGCTCGCGCCTGACTCAGTGCGCGACTTGTCGTATCATACTGCTCGTCGCCTCCACCGTTGCCACTCTTCATGGAATCTCTGCGGCCATCCCTTGCACCCGACTATCATCTCGAGCGGGTGCTCGGGAGTGGTGGAAGCGCGACGGTGTACCTGGCGGCGGACGTCAAGCACGATCGGCGGGTCGCGATCAAGGTCCTTCACCAGGAGCTGTCTGCGACCGTCGGCGCAGAGCGATTTCTGCGCGAGATTCGCGTCGCCGCCCGCCTAACGCATCCGAACATCGTCCCCCTGCTGGACTCCGGAAGTGCGGATGGCTGTTCCTTTTACGTGATGCCCTTCATCGACGGGGAGTCACTCCGGGCGCGGCTCGACCGCGGAGAGCGTTCTTCGCTCAACGAAGCGATCGCGCTCGTGACCGAAGTTGCCGACGCGCTCGAGTACGCCCACGCGGCCGGCATCGTCCATCGCGACATCAAGCCCGAGAACATTCTGCTGCTGCACGGGCACGCAATGGTCGCGGACTTCGGCATTGCCCGCGCGCTGAAGCGGGCGACCGAGAGCCCGAGCGGAACCACGACGACCGGCGGAGTAGTAGTTGGTACTCCGGCATACATGAGCCCCGAACAGGCAGTTGGCGACGGGGAGATCGATGGTCGCAGCGACGTCTACTCACTCGCCATCGTCCTCTTCGAGATGGTCAGTGGCACATTGCCATTTTCCGCGACGACGATTCAGGGCTTGATCTCGAAGCGCTTCATCGAGGTCGCGCCGAGGCTGTCCAGCCGAGTGGCGGGAATTCCGGACGCGGTAGACGAGGCGCTTGCAGCGGCACTCGCGCTCGATCCCGCAGATCGACCTGCTGGAGCCACGGCGTTCGCACGCTCGCTCACCGGCGGGACCAACACGATCGAACGATCGGCCGCGAGCGCGCGCCCCGCCGCGGTGAGCGCGACGTCCACGGGTTCCGTCACGACGACGACGCTTGGCGTCGTGACCGACCCGGCGCTTCCGTCAGTGGCGGTCCTGCCATTCGCGAACCTCAGCTCGGACGCTGAGAACGAGTTTCTCTCGGACGGCATCACCGAGGAGATCATCAGCACCTTGAGTCGCCTCAGAACGATTCGCGTTGCGGCGCGCGCGTCTTCCTTCGCCTTCAAGGAGCGTCGCCCGAACGTGCAGGACGTTGCCCGCCAACTCGGCGTCACCAACGTGCTGGACGGAAGCGTTCGGAGGTCGGGCAATCGCGTGCGTGTCGCGACCCAGCTCGTCGATGCGGGCACGGGATTCCCGATCTGGGCTGAACGATTCGATCGCCCGTTCGACGACGCCTTCACGATCCAGGACGAGATCGCGTTGGCGATTGCCGACGCGCTCTCAGCAACCTTGTTGCGCGACTCGGGGCCGTGGACGCGAGAGGCCGTCGCGGGCGCGGCATATGAGCATTATCTGCGCGGGCGGTACGCCCTCAACAAACGCACCGAGACCGAGCTGCTTCTGGCGACCGATCACTTCATCGCCGCAGCGAGCGAACAACCCGATTATCCGCTCGCCTACGCGGGACTGGCCGACGCACTCCTGCTGCTCGGCGTGTATGGGGCGAAGCCGGCGGCAAGCGTGTTTCCTCCGGCTCGCGACGCCATCCAGAAAGCGCTCTCGCTCGACCCGTCGCTCGGCGAAGGTCATGCGACATACGGCGCCGTCCTTTCGCTATACGATTGGGATTGGAAGCAAGCCGGAGAGACGTTTCGGCGCGCGGTCGCGCTCAGCCCGCGGTCACCGACAGCGTGGCAGTGGCGCGCGATGTATCACCTGCTGCCGCAAGCGCGGTTCGACGAAGCCCGAGCGGCGGTCGATCGCGCACGGTCCCTCGATCCGCTGTCGATGGCGATCGCCACGAGCGTGGGTGTGGTCTACCACCTTGCCGGGGACAGTGCCGGTGCAGTGCGGGCGCTCCGGCGCGCATTGGAGCTCGATCCGTCGTTCCCCATGACGTACTACTTCCTCGGCGGTGTGCTTCGCGACATGGGTGACACAGCCAGAGCGATTGACGCATTCCTCACTGCGATCGACAAGTCCGGAGGCACGCCCGAGATGACCGCCGGACTCGCGCAGGCGTACGCGCGTGGGGGGGAAGTCGATCGCGCGCGAGCACTCGAGGCAGAGCTCGAAACGATCGCGGCGCGTCGCCACGTACCGCACTCGTTGATCGCACAGGTTCACGCTGCCTTGGGCAACGTGGACGCGGCCGTCGCGGCAATCGAGCGCGCAGCGAAAGCGCGCGAGCCGGAGCTGGTGCTGCTCGGGGTGCGGCCTGTGTACGCGTCACTCCACGGCCATCCGCGCTTTGCCGCGGTGCGAGCGAGCGTTGGTGTCTAGGACCGGGGACGGGCGACGTCCCCTTCAGTTATTCGGTTTCGTCGCGTTCACTGGCTTGACCGCGGCAGTCGTCGGAGCAGGCATGACGATCTTGAACATGAAGGGCTGCTCCACCAACTGCGCGACCTTTTTCGACCGCAGGATCGCCGGGTGGAATCGCATGCCCGGAAGCGCTTCGCGGACGGACTGCGCGAACTCCGCGTGCGTCGCGCTGATCACGCGGAATGAGGTTGTATCCACCATTCCCATGGTGTCGACGACGAACTGGACGTAGGCCCCGCCCTCGACCTTCAGCTCGAGCAGCTTGGCGGGATAGACCGGAGCCGCGCTATCGGCAAACCGCGTGACCGTCGAATCGACGTCTACCGCGGTCGCGATGGTGTCGAACACCGCATTCGGCACCTCCGGCAGCGCAGTCTCCTCGGGCCTGCCTTCCTCGGTCCCTTTCCCGAGGACCGGTGCCTGCGTCGTGGCTGTCTTGTCGACGACCTTGTCCTCTAGCCCGCCATTCCCCGCCTTCTCGCCCTCACGGAGGAACTCCACGCTCTCCTCGCGCGGCGGAGGCGTGTTCGTGTGATTCATGGGGACGAGAAAGGTGACCTTCTCCTGGGAGGCCTCAATGGCCGGCGCGGGCCCCTCTCGCGTGGCGAGAACCGAGGCACCGATGAGAAGCGAATGAGTGACGAGGCTGACGAGAGCGCCTTGACTGAACTGAAAGCGCTTCGTGTTTGACTCGAGCAAGAGGCGAAGCATAGAAGCCTCCTCCCGTAGCACTGATGCCCGTTACAGAGCGTCCCGATCCGGGCGGCTGAACTGGAAGCCTTGCTACAACCAGTATCGTGCAAGGTGCATGCGCCGAGCAAGTGGAACTGGCAATCATCCTAAGGTACGGTACGGACCGGTGCGGAGTGCCGAGTGACGAACCGTGTATGGCGGGGATGACCGATTACCAGCGAAGGCCAAATGTCGCGAGGCCTCTCCGGCCCCGTAAACCTTACCTCAGCATCACACCGATCAGCTCGCGGACAACCTTGCCGGCAACCATGGCCGAGAGACCTGTTGCGTCATTCCGCGGGTTCAGCTCCACAACGTCCCCCGCGACTATCGGCTCCTCGATACCGTGCAGCAGGGACAACAGCTGCCGCACCGACAGCCCGCCGGGTTCGCGATGCGAAACTCCTGGCACGAACGCAGGGTCCAGCGCGTCGACATCGACGGAAACGTAGACCGGCGTAGACAACGGGACACGCAAGTCGCCCTGAATGTTCCGCATCTCGATGACTTCCACACCGAACCGACGCGCCTGCGCGCGCTGATGCGCCGTCATCGTGCGGATTCCCACCTGCACCAGGCGGTCGGCGAGCTGCTCGTCCATGATTCGGGCAAATGGACACGCATGGGAGTACCGGTCGCCCTCGAACTCGTCATACAAATCCGGATGCGCATCGATGTGCAGAATCGTCAGGCTCGGCGCATGGCGTCGAACCGCGCGGAGCACGGGGTATGTCACGGAGTGATCGCCGCCG
>Ga0070679_100001788_pt1 | contig 19380 bp, 21 predicted proteins | sample KBSC63BmetaG_FD_65652 | JGI IMG/M metagenome (GOLD analysis project Ga0070679, IMG submission 65652) | Corn rhizosphere microbial communities from Kellogg Biological Station, Michigan, USA - KBS C6-3B metaG | ecosystem: Host-associated > Plants > Roots > Rhizosphere | place: USA: Michigan... | reverse complement strand
CCGCGCCAGACCGCGGGAAGCGGCGGATGTTTCTCCTGGGATTCTGGCGCAGCGAAGACTGAGCCGGCCTGGAGCATTCGCTGCGCACTGGGCTGAAAGGTAATGGCGGAGGGGATGGGATTCGAACCCACGATAGGGGTTTACCCCCTATAACGGTTTAGCAAACCGCCGCCTTCGGCCACTCGGCCACCCCTCCGCAGCCCGTCAAGACCCCGGCGACCGTATCCACGGCGGATGCCCGGCGCTTCTAGCTGCCGAAGGGCAAGGTGTCAAACCAACCTCCAATTTCGCAGCCAATATCAGGCATTTGGACGCTTGGACCGATCCGTGCGACCCTTCCGCAATGAGCACAGAACCTGTCAGTTCGATCGAGATGCTGAAGCGCCTGGTGGCCTTCGACACCACCTCGCGCAACTCCAATCTCGACCTCATCAAGTACATCCAGTCCTACCTCGACGGCCACGGCGTGAAGAACACGCTGGTCCCCAACGAGGACGGCACCAAGGCCAATCTCTTCGCCACCATCGGGCCCGAGGCCGAGGGCGGCATCGTGCTGTCGGGTCACACCGACGTCGTGCCGGTCGACGGCCAGGCGTGGACGACCGATCCGTGGACGCTGACCGAGAAGCCCGACGGCAAGCTCTACGGCCGCGGCACTTGCGACATGAAGGGCTTCATCGCCGTCGCCCTCTCGCACGTGCCGAAGTTCAAGAACGCCCGGCTCAAGGTGCCGATGCACCTCGCCTTCTCCTACGACGAGGAGATCGGCTGCCTCGGCGCCCATTCGCTGGCCGAGAGACTGATGGGCAATGTGCCGCGTCCGCAGGCGGTGATCGTGGGCGAGCCCACGATGATGAGCGTCGTCAACGCGCAGAACGCCGGCGGCGGTCTCAACGCCACCTTCACCGGCGTCGAGGCGCATTCGTCGATGACCCATCTCGGCGTCAGCGCCATCCACTTCGCCGGCGAGTTCATCCATTGGCTGAACGAGTTGCAGGAAGAGCTGGCGCAGCGCAAGCACCCTCATCTCGATACGCTGCCCAACCACACCACCATCAACGTCGGCATCGTGACCGGCGGCACCGCGGGCAACATCCTGGCGCGCGAGTGCGTACTCAACTGGGGCTATCGCACCCTGCCCGGCGACGACTACACCGAGGTCCAGCGTCGCGCCGAGACGTACGTGGCCGAATTGCTGCTGCCCAAGATGCGCAAGAAGCATCCCGACGCCAACATCGAGATCAAGCGGCGCTCCTTCGTGCCGGGCCTGTTACCGCAGGAGAACGAGGCGGCGGCCAAACTGGCGCTCGAATGGACCGGCGGCAACCGCACCTACGCCGTGCCCTACGGCACCGAGGCCGGCATCTTCCGCGGCCATGGCGTGCCCACCGTGATCTGCGGCCCCGGCGACATCTCCCAGGCGCACCAGCCCAACGAGTTCGTCCTCAAATCGCAGATGGACGCGTGCGATACCTTCGTCGGCAAGATGATCGCGTGGGCGGAGCGTTAGAGCGCCGCCGGCTTTCCTGCTAGCCCGCGCAGACGGGCTTTTCGGTGCGCAGCACCTCGTGCTGGCGGAAGCGCTTCAGGTAGGCATCGACGAGAGCGCTCACCTTGGCCCGGTAGGCGGGCGTATCGAATACCACGATCACCACCATCTTGCTGGGCTCGCGGCTGATCGCGCCGGAAGGCTCGCGATACTGCCCGGCGGCGTCGAAAACGCTGAAGCCGCTGGGAAAGCGCGGAGTCACCTCGGTCGCCAGAAACGACGCCCAATCGGTGTCGCTCACCAGCCCGCCGCCGTCGATGCTGCGCCCGAAAAAGAGATCGACCTCGACGGCGGGCTTGAGCGGCGTGGCGCAAGACGGCGCCTGCTGCGGGGCACACGCGCCCAACAGCAGCGCCAGACCGATCGTGGCCGCCCTAGTTGAGATACGGCACCGCCATGCCCTTGGTCACCGCCGGACGGGCGTTGATGGTGTCGTACCAACGCTTCACATTGGCGAAGTCGGCCAGGTTCACCTGGTGCCACTCGTGCCGTGCCGTCCACGGGAAGATCGCCATGTCGGCGATCGTATACTCGGCGCCGGCGGCGTAGGTATTGGTGGCGAGCTGCCTGTCGAGCACGCCGTAGAGGCGCTTGGCCTCGTCGACGTAGCGCTTGATGCCGTACTCGATCTTGGTCGGCGCCGCGCGCAGGAAGTGATGGGCCTGGCCGAACATCGGGCCGACGCCACCCATCTGCCACATCAGCCATTCGAAGGTCTTGTACTTGGCGGCCGGCTCCTTCGACAGGAACTTGCCGGTCTTGTCGGCGAGATAGATCAGGATCGCGCCCGATTCGAAGACGCTGATCGGCTTGCCGCCCGGACCGTCGGGATCGACGATCGCGGGAATGCGGTTGTTGGGGCTGATCTTCAGGAACGCGGGCTTGAACTGCTCGCCCTTGGAGATGTCGACCTTGTGCACGCTGTAGGGTAGCCCGCACTCCTCGAGCATGATGGAGGCCTTGCGGCCATTGGGCGTGCCCCAGGTGTGAAGTTCGATCATCGACTAAAGTCCCCCCATTCAAATCGCTCGTTCAAACGTCGTCCGATCCATCGAAGCCGGAATCCCCGGAGTCGCTGGACGCGAGATCATAGTCGTCGGCCGCACCGTCGTCCTGCGCCAGGTCCGCAGAGCTGAGCTGATCCGGCGGCAGGGGCGGTGTCATCGCGTTCGCCGCGGACGCGCCGAACGGCCCCGGATTGTGCCCCATCATGTTGCGGATGCCCTCGAACAGGAGCACGCCACCGGCAACACCTGCCGCGGTCGTGAGTGCCTGGCGCAGGAAGCCTCCGCCTGCCGCGGTGGGCGCCGGTCCCTGTGTCCACCCCGGCGCGGGCGCCGCGACCGGCGGCGGCGCGGGCGTGGCCGGCACCGACGCGCCACCCCACGGCCCGATCTTCGGTGCGCTCGCGAGGAAGCCCGGCGCCGGCGCGGCGGCAGCCCTGGCCTCGAGCGCGGCGATGCGATCCTGCGCGCCCTTCAGCGCCTGTTCCTGTACAAGCACGGTCTGCACGAGCAGGTACGGCGCCCCGGGCTGGCTGGCGATCGCGCTGCCGATCAGGCGATCGGCGTCGGGATCGCGGGGCTGGGTCTCGAACGATTTCAGACGGCCGAACAGGCCGGCGATCAGGTCGCGTTCTTCCGGCTGCATTGACAGTGCCTCCCGCCCTCCAGGGCACCGTCAACGTGGTTGTCCACCCGGTGAGCGTCAAGGGTCGCCGAGCACCCCCAGACGCAGGGTCCAGGGGGCGATCCAGCGTCGCTCCAGGAAGCCGTTCATCATCCAGACGTCCGGTGCGAGGCGCACCTCTATCTCGGCCTCATCTTCGGCACGCACGATCAGCAGCACGTCGCGCGTGCCCTCCAGCGGCCCGCCCAGCACGATGAAACCGTCGGCCACCAGGGCGTTCATGAAATCGGCATGCACGCGCCAGCCCTCTTGCGCCTCCATCGGCCTGGTGTGATCCCATGTCGGGCCGCGCGCGTTGAGGACGGCGAAGAGTTTCCGTTCCATGACAGTCACACGCGCCTGAAGTCCATGATCCAGTTGGTCTCCCAGGTGCCGCCCTTGTCGAGCGAGAAGGCCTGCTCCCAGCGCGCGCCGTCGCGGTCGATGCGCGACCAGACGAAGCGCACGCGGATCGCGCGACGCCCATGCCCATGCCCATGCTCGTGCTCGTCGTCGCCGTGGAAGATGCCGATGCCCTTTGAAAAGCCGCCAATCACGGGCCGGCCGAGGACGCCCGGCAGCCGCGAATCGAGCCAGTAGATCGACCACTTCGCTGCCACCGGATCCCAGGTCCGCAGCGCCATGCCGCGATAGGGATCACCCGGCATGTTGATCCTGCTTTCCTCGACATTGCCGAAGCCGTCCAGGACCTTGCGCATCGCCGAGCAGCCGTCGAACTCGATCCAGTCGTGGCAGTCCGCCAGCCGCTTTACCAGGTAGCGGTGGCGGACGTTCCAGATGCCCATCAGGAAATCGAAGTCCGGGTTGGCCTTCGGGGCTCGTGTCAGCAGGGAATGCAGCATGGCAGTTCTCCTTCTGCCGCCAAATTACCTGCCAATACCTGTCAATAACCGTCAGGTATTTATGTTAGGTTTTCCCCATGCGCGCCAGCCGCCTGATGTCGATCCTTCTGCTGCTGCAGACCCGCGGCCGCCTCACCGCCGAGGTCCTGGCGGCGCACTTCGAGGTCTCGGTGCGGACGATCTACCGCGACATCGACCAGTTGAGCGCAGCCGAAGTGCCGGTCTACGCCGACCGCGGCCCCGGCGGCGGCTTCCAGCTTCTCGACGGCTATCGCACCAAGCTCACCGGCCTGTCGCCCGCCGAGGCCGAGACGCTGTTCCTGGCTGGCCTCCCCGGCCCGGCCGCCGAGCTCGGCCTCGCCGACGCGCTGGCGACCGCGCAGCTCAAGCTGACGGCGGCCCTGCCCGAGAGCAGCCGCGCCACCGCGCGCCGGCTCGCCGCGCGCTTCCATCTCGATCCCGTCGACTGGTTCCGCAGCGCCGCCTCGGCGCGCCTGCTGCCGGCGATCGCGACGGCGGTGTGGGGCGAGACGGCGATCGATGTTCACTATCAGCCCGCCGGCAAAGACAAGCCGGTAGCCCGACGGCTGCAGCCGCTCGGCCTCGTGCTCAAGGCCGGCACCTGGTACGTGGTGGCGCAGGTCGGCGACAGCACGCGGACCTATCGCGTCTCCAACATCCTCGACCTCGCGCCGACCGGCGAGCGGTTCACGCGGCCGCAGGATTTCGACCTCGTGCGCTTCTGGACTGCCTCGTCGCGGGCCTACGAGGTCGGGCTCTACCGCGGCACGGCCGAACTGCGCCTGTCGGCACGCGGCCTGGCGCGGCTCGAGACATTGGGTGCCACCGTCCTGCAGGCCGCCCGCGACTCGGCCGAGCCCGAGCCGCGCGGCGGCTGGACCAGGGTCCGCATCCCGATCGAGTCGGTCGACCAGGCGGCCTTCGACATGCTCAGGCTCGGCAGCGAAGCCGAAGTGCTGAAGCCCGTCGCCCTGCGCCGCCGCGTGGCCAAGATGGCGCGCGATGTGGCGAAGCTCAATACCTAGTGCACGACCGAGGCGGTCTGACCGAACAGGATCTTGCGCTGCTCCTCGGTATTGATGCCCGGCGCTGGCCGCAAGTCGAGGCCGACCGCCTTGCCCTTCATCACCGCGGGCCGCTTGCCCATCGACTCCTCGAAGTAGCGTTTGAGATGCGCGAAGTCGTCGAGATTCTGGCCGAAGTTCTTGAAGCCCACCAGCCACGGCCAGATCGCGAAGTCGGCGATCGACAGGGCGCCGGCCACGAACTCACGATCGGCGAGGCGCTTGTTGAGTACGCCGAACAGGCGGTTGACCTCGTTGGTGTAGCGGTCCTGGCCGTACTTCAATGCATCGACCGGATTGAACTGCGGGGCGTACATGCGGAAATGATTGGCCTGTCCCGCCATCGGCCCCAGTCCACCCATCTGCCAGTTCAACCACTGCAACGCCTCGTACTTGCCGCGCAGGTCCGTGGGCAGGAACTTGCCCGTCTTCTCAGCGAGATACTGCAGGATCGCCCCCGATTCGAAGACGGCAACCGGCGCACCGCCGCCCGGCGGTTCATGGTCGACGATCGCGGGCATGCGGTTGTTGGGGCTGATCTTCAGGAATTCGGGTTTGAACTGCTCGCCAGTGCCGATATTCACCGGTACGATCCTGTACGGCAGGCCGCACTCCTCGAGCATGATGGTGATCTTGAAGCCATTGGGTGTCGGCCAGTAATGGACGTCGATCATGGTGTCTCTCCTCGAGAGGCCGGTTCGGCGAAACCGTACTCCTTGACCATTCACACCCGCAACGACAGGCTCGAAACGAGGGAGGCATTCATCATGGCCATTTCACTCTACGATCTCAGCGTCACGTCGTTCCTTCAGGTCCTCGGCGGCGTCGACGGCTTTCTCGCCAAAGGCCTTGCCCATTGCAAGGAAAAGGGGATCGACCCGAACGAGATCGTCGAGACGCGGCTGTTTCCCGACATGGCGCCGTTCCGCTTCCAGGTCGTGTCGCTCGCCCATCATTCGGCGGCGGGCGTCAGTGGGGCGATGGCGGGGCACTTCTCGCCCCCCAAGCCCGCAGGCGAGGACTACGCCGGCTTGCAGAAACTCGTGAGCGACGCCCGCGGCAAGCTCGAAGCGATCAAGCCCGGCGAGGTCAACGCGCTCGAGGGCAAGGACGTGATCTTCTCTGTCGGCGACCGCAAGGTGCCGTTCAAGGCGGAGGGATTCCTGATGTCCTTCTCGCTGCCGAACTTCTATTTCCACGCCACGACCGCCTACGACATCCTGCGCCAGAAGGGTGTGCCGATCGGCAAGCGCGACTATCTGGGCAAGATGCGGATCGCCAACTGACCGACCGACCGGCTCAGTTGCCGGTCAGCGCCTGATAGACGAGGTCGCGCATCAGGTAGCGGTATGGCAGGCGCGCGGTCTGCGACTGCATCATGAAGACGACGTACATGCGCTCGCGCGGGTCGTGCCAGAAGTACGTGCCGTAGGCGCCGCCCCAGTAATAGTCGCCGATCGAGCCGGGCAGCGGATTGCGACCCTGGTCCGTGCGCACAGCGAAGCCCAGGCCGAAGCCCTGACCCATGGCGGCGCTCGGCTCGAGCGCCTCGAAGCGGTACATGTCGTCGCCCATCTTGATGTCGGGCGGCAGATGGTTGGCCGTCATCAGGTCGATCGTCTTGCGCGAAATGATGCGCGTGCCGTCGAGCTGGCCGCCGCCGGCGAACATCTGCAGGAAGCGCGCGTAGTCGGCCGCCGTCGACACCATGCCGCCGCCGCCGGACTTCCAGGTCGACTTGAAGGTGACATCCGGAATCAGCGGCATCGCGTTCTTGGGCCCCTCCTTCTGCGGATGGGCACCGCGGTCCTTCTTGTCGGGCGCCGCCTCGAACGCCGTGTCGCCCATCTTGAGGGGCTTGGTGATGCGCTCCTCGATGAACTTGTCGAGCGTCGTGCCCGAAGCGACCTCGATCACCCGGCCGAGCACATCCATCGACATCGAGTATTCCCAATGCGTACCCGGCTGGTAGAGCAGCGCCAGCTTGGAAAGCTTCTCCACCATCTCGGCATTGGTCTGGTCGGGGACCATGACCTTCATGTCCATGTAGGACTGCTTCACCGGATTGCTGCCGACCGCGCCATAGGTCAGGCCCGACGTGTGGCGCAGCAGGTCCTGTACCGTCATCGGCCGTGTCTGCGGCTCCAGCGCCATCTCGACCGTGCCGTCGGCGTTGGCGCGCCTCACCGAGACCTTGGTGTCGGCGAAGGCGGGGATGTATTTCGACACCGGATCGGCGAGCGAGAGCTTGCCCTCCTCCATCAGGATCATCGCCGCGACCGCGACCATGGGCTTGGTCATCGAGGCAATGCGGAAGATCGTGTCGGTCTTCATCGGCGCCTTGGCTTCCTTGTCGCGATAGCCGAAGGCATCGAACATCACGATCTTGCCGTTGCGCGCGATCAACACGACCGCGCCCGGCAGCTCGCCCGCCTTCACGCCCTCGTTGATCCGCTCGCCGATGCGCTTCAGGCGGATCGAGGAGAAGCCCACTTCCTCCGGTGACTGCGCCTTGGGAATTCCCTGCGCCCACGCCGACGCGCAGATCGACAGCACCAGGGCCGCGAGACCCATCGTCCGGATGATCGTCATGTCCCCTCCACGTTCTTCACGGCATCAAAGCAAATGGGGCGACGCCTTGCGAGGCCAAACGACCATGTCCGAAAACCGCCAGACCGCACGGATGCATGAACCCTAGATGGGTGCAACGACACTGAAGGAGAAAAGACGATGGCAACCAATCGCCGCGAACTGTTCCTCGGGGTACCCGCCGACAAGGCGTGGGCAGCCGTTCGCGACTTCGCCCAGGTCCACACCAAGGTCGCGCCGGGCTTCCTGACCGCCCTCGAAATCGACAAAGGCGACCGGGTCGTGACGTTCTTCAACGGCCTGGTGGCGCGCGAAAGGCTGGTCACCCTGGACGATGCGAATAAACGCCTCGTCTATGCCGTGGTCGAGGGCCGGCCCGCCCACTACAACGCCGCCGTCCAGGTCGTGGCCGACGGCCCCGCGTGCTGCCGCGTCACCTGGACGATCGATCTGCTGCCCGACGAGCTGGCACCCGCGATCGCCGGCATGATGGATCACGCCGCCCCCTTCATGAAGAAGACGCTGGAGGCCTGAGAATCGCCGGCGGGCCCCCGCCGCTTAAGGATTTGACCGCACGGATTTTGGCTGTATGACCGCAGCCATGAAGATTTCAGCACGCGACATCGACCACCTGACTCTCAATTCCACCGAGCCTGGCACCGTTGCGGCCAAGCTCGAGCAGTTGGGCTTCACGCTGACGCCCGACGGCGTGTGGCCGCGCTGCATTTGCTTCATGCCCGCCGACGAGGACATTCCCAACTACATCGAGATCGCCGAAAGCCCGGTCGATTTCATGAACGTGGCGATGAATGTCGAGGAGTTGAAAGGCGAGAAGCGCACCTTCAAGTGGGAAGGCATCGACGGCGACATCGAGGGCAGCCTGATCGTGGGCGAAGGCGGCGGGCCGGTGCCCTGGCTGACGGTTCAGCAGCTCAACCCCGATGCCTTCGTCGAGCCCGAACTGGTGGTCCATGCCAACGGCGCGCTCGCCTTCATTTGCGTGCACGTCGTGTCGGACAATCCCAAGGACACCGCCAAGCAACTGAAGGCCACCTGGGACGGGCAGACCGAGGAAATCTTCGACGGCTGCATGCTGGTCCGCACCGGCATGGTCGAGTTGCTCATCTGGTCGCCGGCGGCCTGGCAGAAGGAATACAAGGCGGTCGAGGTCATGGAGCCGCAACGCAAGCCGTCGATCGCCGGCATCGCCGTCGCCGTCGAGCGCGCTCGCCCGCTTCAGGCGCTGCTGCGCGCCAACAACGTGCCGTTCGCGCTCACCGAAGGCGACCGCGTGCTCGTGGCGCCGGAGCAGACCGGCGGCCTGCTCATCGAGTTCATGCCGCAGACCTGACTTCCATCCACCTCCGCCACACCGGGCTCGCCAGGACGAGCTCGCCGAGGCGCCTGTAGCCACCTGCGCCGGGATGGGCGCCGTCGCCGGCGCGGGCCTCGTTAAGCCATACCGGCGTCGCCAGCAGCGCATCGAACACCGACAGGAACGGCACGCCGAGCTGCTTGCACAGTGGCGCATAGGCCTGGTCGAGCGCGCGCGAGCGTGCCTGCGTGCCCGCATCCGGCATGGGCACGACGCCCAGCATGAAGATCGGCCAGCGCACCTTCGCCTCGCCCAGGATCGCCTCGGCGTCGGCGAGTGTGAGATCGGGATCGCGCTCCTGCGCGGCGTCGTTCGCGCCGAACGAGAAGACGACCCGGCCCTCGAACTCCGCCGGCAGGCGCCGCTCGACCTCGGCCTTCCAGGTCGCGCGGATCTGGTCCGAGCGGTCCCGGCGGACACCGAGGTTGTATCCGGTCAGCTCCGGCCAGCGCTTGCGCTCGTCCTGCAGCACACGGCCGACCCAGCCGAGATGCTCATGGTCGCCCGTGCCGTTGGTCATGCTGTCGCCGACGAAACAAATACGCATCGCAACGCCCCTCAGAACAGCGGGACGGGCGCTTGCGGCACGCCCTTCCAGAAATCGGGATCGTGGCCGAACACCAGCTTCGCCCCGCCCTTCTCCAGCGCCTCCAGCCGGTCGAGCGACGCCAGCATCTCGGCCCGGTCGTAGACGAAGCGCGGCAGGCGGCGCTCGCGCAAGGTTCGGCAGAAATAGCAGGCGTCGCCGGTGAGGACGATTTCCCCCTTCTCGGTGCGCACCTTCAGCGACTGATGTCCGGGCGTGTGGCCGTAGGTCGGGATGGTGACGACGCTGCCGTCGCCGAACAAGTCGTGCTCGCCCTCGACCTGCTTCACCGGATGGCCGTGGTCGAAGTCGGCCTTGTAGAAGCCGACCTTCGCGGCGGTCTCGGGATCCTGCGCGGCCTGCCACTCGGGCTTCTGCACGACGACCGTCGCGTTGGGGATGAACTCATTGCCGCCGGCATGGTCGAAGTGCAGGTGCGAGTTCACGATGTAGTCGACCTTGCCGGGATCGCGGTCGATCGCTTCGAGCTTGGCCTTCACGTCGTCCCTCGGACCGTAGCCCGCGAAGCCGAAGATGCGCGCCACCCTTTCGCCGAGCCGGCCCGCGGGATCGGTGCGGCACTGCGGATGCATGCCGGTGTCGAACAGCGCGCGTCCCTTGGGGTGCTCGATCAGGTAGGACGGGATCGGCAGGTCGGCCTGACCGTCCTCGCCCTCGATCATGTCCTTGAGGCGCCCGGTCAAACGGCCGCAGGTCATCGCATAGAGTTTCACGGTCATGTGCGGAGCCTAGCATGGCCTGTGCTGGAACCGAACGGCGAGCCGGGCGTTCTGCAAGCGTGAAAGCCCTGACTGTGGAGCCCGGAACGGCGAACTCGATCCGCCTCGACGATCGTCCGGAACCGACGCCCGATCCCACCCGTCTGCTCGTCCGCACACTCGCGCTCGGCATCTGCGGCACCGATCGCGAGATCGTCTCGGGCAAGTATGGCTGGGCGCCGCCCGACACCCCGCGCCTGATCCTGGGCCACGAGTCGCTGGGCCGCGTGCTCGAGGCGCCCAAGGACGGCGGCTTCGCCGTGGGCGATCTCGTCGTCGGTATCGTGCGCCATCCCGATCCTGTGCCCTGCCCCGCCTGCGCCGTCGGCGAGTGGGACATGTGCCGCAACGGCCAGTACACCGAGCACGGCATCAAGTCGGCCGACGGCTTCGGCGCCGAACGCTTCACGATCGATCCCGGCTTCGCCGTCAAGGTGACGACGCAGCTCGACATGCTGGGCGTGCTGCTCGAGCCCGCCAGCATCCTCGCCAAGGCGTGGGACCATATCGACCGTATCGGCCACCGCACGCGAAGCTGGCAGCCCCGGACCGCTCTGATCACCGGCGCCGGCCCGGTCGGCCTGCTGGGGGCGCTGATGGCCACGCAGCGCGGCCTCGACGTCCACGTACTCGACCTGCCCGAGACCGGTGCCAAACCCGACATCGTCAAGGCACTCGGCGGGACCTATCATGCCAGGATGATTCCCGACTCTCTGCGCGCCGACGTCATCATCGAGTGCACGGGCGCGCCGCAACTCGTGCTCGACGTGATCGGTCGCATGGCGGGTGACGGCATCGTCTGCCTGACCGGCGTATCGAGCGGCGGCCGCACGCTGCCCTTCGACTCCGGCGCCTTCAATCGCGGCATGGTGCTGCAGAACGACGTCGTGTTCGGATCGGTGAACGCCAACCGTGATCACTACGAGGCCGGCGCCAAGGCGCTCGCCAAGGCCGACCGCGCGTGGCTCGGCCGTCTGGTGTCGCGCCGCGTGCCGCTCTCCCGCTGGCGCGAGGCCTTCGAGCGCCGTGACGACGACATCAAGGTCGTGCTGACCTTCGGAGACGACACACCATGAGGACGCCGATCGAGGACTACGCCATGATCGGCGACTGCCGCACCGCGGCACTGGTCGGCAAGAACGGCGCGATCGACTGGCTGTGCTGGCCGACCTTCGATTCGGATGCCTGTTTCGCGGCACTCCTCGGCGGCCAGAGCAACGGCTTCTGGCTGATCACCCCGCACGAGGAGATAAAGTCGATCACGCGCCGCTATCGCCGCGATACGCTGATCCTCGAGACCGGCTTCGAGACCGCGAACGGCCGCATCACGCTGATCGACTTCATGCTGCCGCACGGCAAGTCGTCCGACCTGATCCGCATCGTGCGCTGCGACGAGGGCGAGGTGGCGGTGTGCATGGAGCTCGCCTTGCGCTTCGGCTACGGCGCCACGATGCCGTGGGTAACCCGGCTCGAGGACGGCACGATGCGCGCGGTCGCCGGCCCCGACATGGCGGTGCTGCGCACGCCGGCCAACTTCCGCGGCGAGAACTTCAAGACCGTGGCGCAGTTCACGCTCGCCGAGGGCAAGTCGATGCCGTTCGTGTTGAGCTACGGCCCCTCGCACCTCGATGTACCCGAGCCAGTCGACGCGGAAGAGGCGCTGGCGCTGTGCGAGAAATTCTGGACCGAGTGGACGGCCAAGACCAACACCGACGGCCCCTACAGCGAGGCCATCGAGCGCTCGCTGATTACACTGAAGGCGCTGGTCTACATGCCGAGCGGCGGCATCGTGGCCGCGCCGACAACCTCGCTGCCCGAACGCTTCGGCGGCGAGCGCAACTGGGATTACCGGCTGTGCTGGCTACGCGACGCCACGCTCACGCTGCTGGCGATGATGAACGCCGGCATATACGACGAAGCCGCGGCATGGCGCGACTGGCTGCAGCGCGCCGTCGCCGGCTCGCCCGACGAGATGCAGATCATGTACGGCCTGCGCGGCGAGCGGCGGCTCACCGAATGGGTGATCGATTGGCTGCCAGGCTACGCCGACTCCAAGCCGGTGCGCATCGGCAACGCCGCGCACCAGCAGTTCCAGCTCGACGTCTACGGCGAGCTCATGGACGCCTTCGAACAGTCGCGCAAGGGCGGGCTCGCGGCGACCGAGGAAGGCTGGGAGATGCAACGCACCCTCCTCACCCACGTCTGCAACATCTGGGACAAGCCCGACAGCGGCATCTGGGAGTCGCGCGCAGCACCTCGCCACTACGTCTACTCCAAGGTCATGGCCTGGGTGTGCTTCGACCGCGCCATCAAGGCGGTCGAGAAGTACGGCCTCGCGGGCGACGTCGCGGCCTGGCGCAAGCTTGCCGACGAGATCCACGCCGACATCTGCGCCAAGGGGTACGACCCGGTGCGCAACACCTTCAAGGCCGCCTACGACGGCACCGATCTCGACGCCAGCCTGCTGCTGCTGGCGCAGACCGGCTTCCTCGAGGCCGGCGATCCGCGTTTCTCGGGCACCGTCGAGGCGATCGAGCAGGCGCTGCTGCGGCAGGGCTTCGTGATGCGCTACAATACCCACCGCACGGACGACGGGCTGACGCCCGGCGAAGGCGCCTTTCTCGCCTGCAGTTTCTGGCTATGCGACGCCTACATCTCGATCGGCCGCAAGGACGACGCCAGAAAGCTGTTCGAGCACCTGCTCTCCATCCGCAACGACGTGGGCCTGCTCGCCGAGGAATACGAGCCTGCCGACAAGCGCCATCAGGGCAACTTTCCGCAGGCGTTCAGCCACGTCGGCCTGATCAACACCGCCTTCAACCTGACGCGCGCCGAGAAGCCGTCCGAGCAGCGCGCCAATGGCGATACGAAGCCCGGAGCGGAGAGCGACACCAAACCCGGCGCCGATGCCGATCCCAAGCGCGCGCAGTCGCCGCCCGGCCTCAGCCGTCGAGAGCCTTCCGAAGTAGATCGTTGACGATCTTCGGGTTGGCCTTGCCGCCGGTCGACTTCATCACCTGGCCGACGAACCAGCCCATCATCGTGGGCTTGGCCTTGTAGGCTTCGACCTGCTTGGGGTTCGCGGCGACGATTTCCTTGATCGCGGCCTCGATCGCGCCGGTGTCCGTCACCTGCTTCAGCCCGCGCTCCTCGACCAGCGCCGCCGGGTCCTTGCCGGTCTCTTCCATGATCGCGAAGAGGTCCTTGGCGATGCGGCCCGAGATCGTGTCGTCGGCCTGCAGGTCGAGCAGCTTGCCGAGATGCTCCGCCGTGATCGGCGACTCGGAGATCGAGACGCCGCGCCGGTTCAGCATGGCGAAGAAGTCGCCGGTGACCAGCTTCACCGCCTCCTTGGCGTTACGGCCCTTGGCGACGGAGTCGAAGAACGCCGCAGTCTCCTTCTCCAACACGAGCACACCTGCGTCATACGGCGTGAGGCCGTATTCCTTGATGAAGCGCGCCTTGCGGGCGTCGGGCAGCTCGGGCAGCGAGGCCCTGATGCGGTCGACGAATTCCTGGGTCAGCACCAGCGGCAGCAGGTCGGGATCAGGGAAGTAACGATAGTCGTGCGCGTCTTCCTTGGAGCGCATGAAACGCGTCTCGTTGCGGCCTGGATCGTAGAGCCGCGTCTCCTGCGTGATCTTTCCGCCACCTTCGATGACCTCGACCTGACGGCGCGCCTCGTGCTCGATCGCCTGCTTCACGAAGCGGATCGAGTTCACGTTCTTGATCTCGCAACGCGTGCCCAGTGGATCACCCGGCTTGCGCACCGATACGTTGACGTCGCAGCGCATGGAGCCCTCGTCCATGTTGCCATCGCAGGTCCCGAGATAGCGCACGATCGAGCGCAGCTTGGTCAGGTATGCCGCCGCTTCATCGGCGGAACGCATGTCGGGCTTGCTGACGATTTCCATCAGCGCCACGCCGGCGCGATTGAGGTCGACATAGGTCTGGCTGGGATGCTGGTCGTGCAGACTCTTGCCAGCGTCCTGCTCGAGATGCAGACGCTCGATACCCACCTTGCGAACCCCGCCGTCGGCCATATCGAGCTCGATCACGCCCTCACCCACGATCGGGTCCTTGAACTGCGAGATCTGGTAGCCCTGCGGCAGATCGGGAAAGAAGTAGTTCTTGCGATCGAACACCGAGCGCAGGTTGATCTTGGCGTTGAGGCCAAGACCGGTGCGCACGGCCTGCTCCACGCAGCGCTCGTTGATCACTGGCAGCATGCCGGGCATGGCGGCGTCGACCAGCGACACCTGGGTATTGGGATCGGCGCCGAACGTCGTCGGAGCGCCGGAGAAGAGCTTGGCGTCGGAGATCACCTGGGCATGGACTTCCAAGCCAAGGACGATTTCCCAGTCGCCGGTTTCGCCTTTGATGAGTGACATGCCGGTTAGATAATGCCTGCCGGCCTTCAGGGCAATTCCCGGAGGCGACTTCCCGCCATTTGCGCTAGGGTTCCGCCGCTTTCGGGGGATTTCATGACGATTTCACGCTGGCGCCGCCTGCTGTTGCCGGTGCTGTTGGGCGCGGCTCTTTCCGCCTGCACCACGCCAACGTCCGCGCCGCCGGCGTCGGTCGACCCCGAGGCCCGCACGGCGGCCTATTTCCAACAGATCCGCGATCGACCGCCGTACCTCGATGCCTTCCTGCGCCGCATGCCCAAGGGCGGCGACCTGCACAATCATTACTCCGGCGCCGTCTATGCCGAGAGCTATATGCGCTGGGCGGCGAACGACGGCCTCTGCATCGATCTTGCGAAACTGGCGCTGGCGAAGCCGCCGTGCCGGGTCCCGGGTCTGGTGCCGGCCGCCCAAGCCAGCCGCGATCCGGCGCTCTACGGGCGGATGATCGACGCGCTGTCGATGCGCGGATTCCTGCCGGTGGCCGAAAGCGGCCATGATCATTTCTTCGCCACCTTCGCCAGGTTCGGCGCGGGCCAGGACAACCATTTCGGCGACATGCTTGCCGAGGTGGCAGATCGGGCTGGTGCGCAATCGGTGTCGTATATCGAGCTCATGGCCTCGCTTGGAATGGGCGCAGCACGGAACATCGGCAGGACCGCAGGCTGGAGCGACGACCTTGCGTCGCTTCGCGACAAGGTGCTGGGACGCGAGATGGCCGCCGCCGTCGCCGAATCCCGCAGAGAGATCGACGCCGCCGAAAGCGCGATGCGCCAGCGGCTGCACTGCGGGACGGAATTCGAGCGGCCGGGATGCACCGTCACCATCCGCTATCTCGCCCAGGTGATCCGTGCCTTTCCGCCGGAACAAGTCTTCGCCCAGTTCGTGCTCGCCTTCGAACTCGCCAAGGCCGACCCGCGCGTCGTCGGCCTCAATCTCGTGGCGCCCGAGGACGAACACGTCGCCGTGAGGGACTACGACATACAGATGCGGATGCTGGGCTTCCTGCATTCGCTGTCACCCGAAGTGAAGATCAGCCTCCACGCCGGCGAACTCACGCCGGCGCTCGTGCCGAAGGAAGCCTTGCGGTCCCATGTCCGGAGCGCGGTCGAAGTTGCCGGCGCCAGCCGCATCGGCCACGGCGTCGATGTCATGGGCGAAGACGATGCGCCGGGCCTGCTGGCGGAGATGGCTAGGCGACGAATCCTGGTGGAGATCAACCTCACCAGCAACGATACGATCCTGAACGTCGTCGGTACCCGGCATCCTTTCGATGCCTATCGCCGCGCCGGCGTTCCGCTCGCGCTCTCGACCGACGACGAAGGCGTGTCGCGCATCGACCTCACGCATGAGTTCGTGCGCGCGACGTCGACCTACGCCTTGAGCTACGCCGACCTCAAGACGCTGGTGCGCAACAGCCTTGAATACGCGTTCCTGCCGGGCGAGAGCCTGTGGCGTGGGACGGCCCCCTTCGCGATGGCCGGCTCCTGTGCCGGCACACGGACCCCGTCGCCGACCTGCCTCGCCTTTCTCGGCCGCAGCGAGAAGGCCGCGGCCGAATGGCGATTGGAGACCGAGTTCGCCCGCTTCGAAGCCTCGAACTGGCCCGCGCCATGAACTTCCGCTGCACCCGCCGCTGAAGTAGTCTCCCGCCCAATCAACAGACAAACGTACTGGGAGAACGTCATGAAGCACCTTCACCGCCGCACCCTGCTGGCCGGCGTCGCCGTTTTGGCCGCGCCCGCGATCGCTCGCGCGCAATCCGCCGCCACCCCATCAGCTGCCGAATGGCCCAAGGGCCAGATCAAGATCATCGTGCCCTTCCCGCCCGGCGGATCGACCGATCCGGTGGCTCGCATCCTCCAGGCCAAGATGATGGAACAGACTGGCTGGAACATGCTGATCGAGAACAAGCCGGGCGGCACCGGCGCGGTGGGTTCGGCGGTCGCCGCCAAGTCGGCGCCCGACGGCCAGACCTGGATGCTGACCTTCGACAGCCACATCCTCAATCCGGCGTTCGCCCCGGCGCTGCCGTACAAGGATTCCGACCTGTTCAACGTCATGCAGATCGGTCGCACGCCGCAGGTCATCGTGGCCCATCCCGACCGGCCCTATAAAACCTTCGCCGAAGTGATCGAGGACGCCAGAAAGCGGCCCGGCAAGATCAGCGTCGGCGTGCTGGGCGCCAGCCAGGCACTGGTGCTGATGACGCTGATCAAGAAAGAGAACGGCGTCGATCTCAACCTGATCCCCTACAAGGGCGGCGGCCCGCTGAACCAGGACATCCTGGGCGGCATTACCGACGTGGCGATCGGCAGCCTGACCTCGCTCAGCCCGCACGTCGCGGTCAAGAAGGTGCGCGCCATCGCCGTCACCGGCGAGGCCCGCACGCCGGCGCTGCCCGACACGCCGACGCTGATCGAGCAGAAGGTCAAGGCCTTCCCGTCCTATTCGTGGTGGGGCGTCTACTCACCGACCGGCACGCCGCGGCCGATCGTCGACAAGATGCACGCCGCGATCAAGGCGGCGGTGAACGCGCCCGACGTCACCAAGAAGTTCGTCGAGCAGTTCAACATGGAGATCCTGACGACCTCGCCGGAGGAATTCGCCGCCTACCAGAAGAGCGAGCAGGAACGCTGGTTCAAGGTCATCAAGGACAACGACATCAAGGGAGATTGAGCATGCGCCGTCGCACTCTCCTTGCCGGCGCCGGCGCGGCGTTCGCCGCCCCCTCGCTGGCCCGCGCGCAAGCGAGCGACTGGCCCAAGGGCCCGATCCGCGTCGTCGTGCCCTTCCCGCCCGGCGGCACGACCGATCCGGTGGCCCGCCTGCTCGCGGCCAAGGTGAGCGAGAACACCGGCTGGCAGACGGTGATCGACAACAAGCCCGGAGCCGCCGGCGCCATCGGCGCGGCGATCGCGGCCAAGGCGCCGCCCGATGGCATGACATGGATGATCACCTTCGACAGCCACATCCTCAGCCCGGCCTTCACGCCCAGCCTGCCCTACAAGGACAGCGAGCTCGAGAACGTGATGCTGGTCGGCCGCGCGCCGCTCGCCGTCGCCTGCCATCCCGACCGGCCCTACAAAACGATCAACGACGTCGTGGCCGACGCCAAGGCGCGGCCGGGCAGGGTGAGTGTCGGCCTGCTGTCGGCCAGCGGCGCGCTGCTCACCACCGCCTACCTGCAGAAGGCCAACGGCTTCGAGCTCAACCAGATCTACTACAAGGGTGGCGGCCCGACGGTGCAGGACGTGCTGGCAGGCGTCACCGACTTCACCGTCACGACTCTCGGCGCCCTACAACCACATTTCCGTGCCGGCAAGCTGCGCCCGCTCGCAACGACCGGCGACAAGCGTGCGCCGACCCTGCCCGCCGTGCCGACCCTGCTCGAGCAAGGCCTGAAAACCTATCCGACCTATTCGTGGTGGGGCGTCTATGTCCCGGCCGGAACGCCGCGCCCGATCGTCGACCGCCTGAATGCCGAGCTCGCCAAGGCCGCGCGCTCGCCCGATGTTGCACAGAAGTTCTCCGAACAGATCGACATGGAGATCATCGCCAGCACGCCCGACGCCTTCGCCGCCTTCCAGAAGAGCGAACACGACCGCTGGTTCAAGGTCATCGCGGACAACGACATCAAGGCGGACTGAACAGCCTCATGGCCTGCCACCGGGTTTCACCTTGGAAGCTGCGCCGGTGCGTAGATAGCTCACCGTATCTTGAGCACCAGCTTGCCTTTCAGGTGACGCGCCGCGCTGACGCGAAGGGCATCCGCGGCGTTTGCCAGGCTGAACTCCGTGACATGGGGGGCGCGGACGGCGCCGATTCGACGAAGCTCGAGGACGCGCTCGAGATGCGGACGGTCGCGGCCAACCGCCGGACGCAACGACACGACGTCGCTGCGGTCGGGCTTGGGGGCCTGGCCCCCTGACCCGATGAAGGCCGCGCGACCGCCCGGCTTGAGGACGGCGAACGACCGCATCGCGACGTCGCCGCCGACGGTATCGAACACCGCGTCGCAATTGCTCACGGCCTTGGTGAAATCGGTCGTGTTGTAGTCGATGACCTCGTCGGCGCCGAGATCGCGCAGGTAGTCGCGGTTGGCCGCGCTCGCGGTGGTGATGACCCTGGCGCCGAGATGCTTGGCGAGCTGGATGGCAAAACTGGCGACGCCGCCGGCACCTCCCTGGATCAGGATCGTCTCGCCCGATTTAAGCTTCAGGCAGTCCTCGATCGTGCATAGCGCGGTAAGACCGGTGAGGGCGAGCGCTGCGGCCTCGACGTGCGTCATGCCAGCCGGCTTCCTGGCGACGATGGCGCCGCCGATCGCGATCTTCTCGGCATAGGTGCCATCGCGGCCGCCTTCCAGGACGCCAAACACGTCGTCGCCGACCCGCAGATCCTGCACGTCCGCACCCAGTGCGCTGACCACGCCGGAGAAATCACGCCCCAGGACCATGGGGAACTTCTCCTGGCCACC
>Ga0070679_100001784_pt1 | contig 19398 bp, 18 predicted proteins | sample KBSC63BmetaG_FD_65652 | JGI IMG/M metagenome (GOLD analysis project Ga0070679, IMG submission 65652) | Corn rhizosphere microbial communities from Kellogg Biological Station, Michigan, USA - KBS C6-3B metaG | ecosystem: Host-associated > Plants > Roots > Rhizosphere | place: USA: Michigan... | reverse complement strand
GCGGACCACGCCACGAGCTGGCCGTTCCTGGACAAAGTGGATGCGCTGAAAAACCGCAACGCGCTGATCCTCACGGCCGACGACGGCCTCACCCGGGAGAACAACGCCTTCGCCGCTGCCTTGCGCAACGCCGGCGACACGCACGTGACCACCCGGCACTTCGACACCGACCACGCCTATTCGGACAAACGCATCGAGCTGTCGCATGCGGTGCTAGCGTGGCTTGCGGGTTTGCCGAAATAAAACCGGGGTCAGAGTGCACTTTTCGGCGGATTTTGGTTTTCCTTGGGCGTGACCCGCAAAAAGGTGTCAGGGACAGTTTTGACAGGGCAAAGGGGGCATCTCGACTGAAAGTCGATCAGGTCCCGTCTTCGTGACCGGGGTCTTCCGCGAGCATCCAACCCACGGCGGCCTGGCAGTGGAGTTCGGTGGTGTCGACGCGCGGGATGTCCGGCGCGTCCCCTGCGCGCAGCAGCATGCCGAACTCGGTGCAGCCGAGGATCACCGCCTGCGCGCCCGCGGTGTGCATCCGGCGCATGATCGCGATGAAACGTTCGCGCGATGTCGCTTCCACGCGTCCCTTCACCAGCTCGTCGAAGATGATCTGGTGCAGCGCGTCCTGTTCTTCCGGCGTTGGCACGGTGATGGACAGGCCGTGGCGTTCCAGCCGTTCGCGGTAGAACGGCTGGGCCATGGTGAAGCGGGTGCCGAGCAACGCGGCGCTGCGGTGGCCGTCGGCCAACAAGGCGTGGGCGGTGATGTCGGCAAGGTGCAGCAACGGAATGCTGACGGCCGCCTCCACCGCAGGTGCCACCCGATGCATGGTGTTGGCGCAGATCAACAGGCCTTCGGCCCCGGCATGTTCCAGCCGGCGCGCGGCATCTGCGAGGATGCGGCCGGCCGCATCCCAGTCATCGGCGTGTTGCAGGCGCGCGATTTCGGCGAACTCGACACTCCACAGCAACAACCTGGCCGAGTGCAGGCCACCCAGGCGTGCGGCAACCAGCTCGTTGATGCGCTGGTAGTAGTGCATGGTGGATTCCCAGCTCATGCCGCCGATCAGGCCGATGGTTTTCATGCCGTGCAATGCCCAATGGATTGAATCGGGAATTCTCGCAAAGAACGGGGTCAGGTTCACTTACTTGGGCGTTCGGTAACTGAACCTGGTCCCGTTCTTGCGGGTCGTGTCAAACTTGCCATGCAGCAGATCGCAAGTGAGGTGGAACATGAAACGCATGGCCGAATCCCATCGGGGCATCATCGCCATCTTTGCCGTGCTCGCGCTGTGGCTGGGCAGCATCGCGCCGTTGGCGGCCGCCGCGGTCACGCCAGCCGAATCCGCTGTATCGGTGACGTACGTCAACCCGGAGCAATTCACCGAAAACCGCCTGTACGGCAGGCAGGACCGGTTCAATCGGATCGACTATCTGGCGCAGATCAAGGCCTACCTGATCAAGCAGGGGCAGGCCGTCCTGAAGCCGGGTCAGAGCTTGCACATCGACATCACCGACATCCGGCTGGCGGGTGCGTACGAGCCCTGGCGCGGTCCGCAATGGGATTACGTGCGGATCATGCGCGACATCTACTCGCCGCGGATCGATCTGAACTTCAGGTTGGTCGACCAGGACGGCAATGTGCTGCGCGAGGGCAAACGGGCATTGCGCGACCTGAACTACCTGTACAGCGGTACGAGTGTGCCGGGCGCAACGGGGTCGTCGCTGTATTACGACAAGGCGCTGCTGCGTCGATGGCTGCGTCGTGGTCCGGACAAGCTTTGAAAAGAGGGCGTTCCGCGGCGAATTAAAAAAGGGTGCCCGGGTCATTGACATGGCGCCCTATCCAGGCTGCTTTTGAACCTGCGCAACGTGCCGAATGACGAGGCCGGCGACGTGCGATGATGCTCGACGCGAAGCCGATCGCACGCCGCGAAACCCGCCAGGTTTCTGGGTATCTCGTCTTGTGCGATCATGCGGCACTCGCCTGCATCGGCACGCGCTGAAAACCGGTATGCTGGGTGACGATGGGGGAAGCCGTCGAAAGTCGTGGTCCGAACCGTCACAATCTTCTCAGGGGTCCTCGAGGGAGAATCAAGATGCGACGCCTGCTTTGCGGTTTCGTTGTTTCTGCCTTGTTGTTTCTCGTCCCGCAACTCGCCAGCGCCACACTGACCTACACATGGCAGCCGCTGACGGCGGGTTCGAACGACTCGGGTGGCGAGTTTCTCATCAGCGGTGGCAAGTTGGTGGCGACGGGTCCCCTGCAGTATGTGGTGTCCACCGGCAGTTACGATCCCGGCGTGGACTACGGCAGTCCCTTCTCGCTGCTTGCCTTGAGCATCCAGGGAAATCCCTATGGCTTCTACCTGGGGCCGAACCTGAGCGGGAACGTCGGTGATGTAAACATCTCGATGGATATGACGCCCATGGGCAGCGGCATCGGCAGCCTTTTGGCCGGGTCGTTGTACGCAAACAATGCGGACATGGATTTCTCCATGACATCCAGCAACGGCATCTGGTCAATCCTGGATGCGCATTCCGATTTTCCTGGCTGTTTCAGTGACCCGTGGTGCAGCGGGGGAACGGGCCAGTGGGTGCTGATCGCCGTGCCCGAGCCACGGGATCTGGGAATCGTTGTTCTTGGGCTGGGTGCATTCGCAACGGTGTTGCTCGCAAGGCGGCGCGTCCGGTCCAGTCGAACGTACCGGTGACAGGGGGCGCGTACGTAGACCGAAGAGCCGAAGCCACGTGCGCTGACGATTCCCAATCATTCGCCACTGAAGTTGGGAATCCTGTCAGCCGTCTTGAACGACGTTGCACGGCACGGCGATATGGACAAGGAAGAACTGCTCCAGTTGCTATACGGGAAGTGAGTCGACACAAAGGCGACCGATGCCGGCATCGCCCTCTGTTCGCACCCGCATCTCAGGCCGACAGCCCCACGTCTCCTTCGAGCACGGTCTGCCGCATTTGCGGGCGTTCGCCGGCCCGCCACAACAGCACTTCGTGGCGCACGCGATAGCGCAGCGGGCCGCCGTCTTCGCGCGGGTTGCGCTGGATCGGGCGGGGGATGCAGACGAAGTCGGTGGTCATCTTTTCGGCTTCGACGCGGACGGTGGCGTAGCCGTGTCCGCCCATGTCCACGAACATGAGGTTCGGCGCCAGTTCCGGGTTGCTGGCCGCGCGGGCCTTTTCCAGGTTGCCGCTGTTCGCGTATTCCAGCGCGGAGCGCACGCCGTGGTGCAACAGCAGGTTCATGGTCGGCTGCGGCGGGCCACCGCCGGGGTTGGCGATGAACAGCGGGCGAAACGGATTGTTGTCCTTGAGCGCGTGCTCGTACGCTTCCTGCAGGCCGACCGATGAGATGGACGCGCCGACGAAGGTGACGCCCACCGGCTCGAACGCGGCGGGCGGCAACGCTTTCGCCGCATAGCCCGCCCAGAAGCTGTGGCGATCGCCGGACACGATGGCGAAACCGGTGATGCCGGCATCGCGCACGGCATCGAAGATCTCGGCGCGCTCGTGGTAGGCGGTGCCCCAGTCGCCGCTGCTCATGCTGGCGAAGCCGTCGGTCCATTTCGCTATCGCGGCCGGCAGCCGCTGCGCATCGACGCGCCAATCGGGCGTGCCCAGCGAATTGCCCCAGATCTTCCAGGTGGCGTCCGCGCTGCGCAGGCGTTCCAGGAACCAAGCCTTCTGCTTCGCGCCCAGGATCGTCTGCGCGGGTTCGCCGGCGCGGAAATTGGGAATGGTCTTGTCGCCGAAGGAGAGCGTCGCCGGCGGGTGGCCATTCGCGAAGTCGCGGCCGCCGTCGATCTGCATCGCCAGCGCTTCGGGATAGAAGACGAAGAACTTGCCATCGAACAGCGGCTTCAGCTCATCGCGATCCGACGGGTCGTGCGAGCGGAAGCTGTGCTGGTCGGTGAGGATCAGGTCGATGTGACGTCCCCAGCGCAGCGCGCGATAGGCGATCAGGCTGTCGATGGCGGCGAGGTTGTTGGGTTCGATTCCGAGGCCGTGGTCGTCGAAGTCGGTGATCGGGGTATCCACCACGTGCGGCGCGTCGAAGGCGTCGAGGCTGCGTCCGTGCGGGGAAACGCGCGCCGGCTGGAATTCGAACCAGGCCTGGTTGGCCGCGACCTTCAGCGTCTGCGCGTAGACGAAGCCTTCGCCGAATTCCTGGATGGATTGCCAGCCCTGCCACGAGAATTCGTGGTTGTCCCAGATCGGCACGAACGGAAAACGCGCGCGCGCGTCCTGCAGGTCCGGGTTCTCGAGGTAGGCGTGGTAGAGCTCGCGGTAATCGTCGAGCGACGCCGGGACGTGGAAGCGGTTCTTGGCGACGACCTTGCCCCCGGTCGGGAATTGCACCGGGAACGTGACGATGCGGTCGTAGCGGTGCCCGTCCTTGACCTGGTCCGGGTACTGCACGACTTCGTAAATGAAATCGCCGAGGTGCAGCACGAAGCCAAGCCTGTCTTCCGGCGCGGCGCGTTCGTCTTCCCAGATCATCCGGCGATAGGCGTTCAACGCGCCTTCGCAGACGTCCTGACAACTGACGAATGCGAAGCGCGCCGGTCGCGGGTCGTCGCGCCGGGGCGCGGTCAGCGTGCGGCCGATCCGGCTGCCGTTGCCGTCCTCGTCCACGAAGCGGTACCAGTATTCGCCTGCCGGGCGCAGGTTCGCCACGAGCACCCGGCAGGTCCAGTCGGAGCGCGCGAGGATGCGCGCCGTCGTCTTCGCGACCACGCGCGTGAATGCCGGATCCTCGGCCACTTCGACGAACAGCGTGGCTTGTTTACGCCCGTCCGCGTAGGGACGCCGCGTCCACAGCAGCACGCTGTTTTCGTCGGGGTCGCCCGAGGCGACGCCCTGCGGATACAGGTCGCGGCGTTCGCGCCAGCCGCTCGAAGACTCGCGGATGGGCGTACAGCCGACGGCCAGGCTCGCGCCCAGGGCGGCGGCGAGTTTCAGGAATCGGCGGCGATCGAGGTTGGGCATGTCGTCCTCATGGCGCGGCGGGCGCGTTGCTGCGGTCGCCGCCAAGCTAGTGCCCGCCGGGCGCAAGCGAGCGTGCCGAAAGTCGGGGAGACTTCCGGGCCATGATGGCCGGTGATCCGGGTGGATCCGGGGGGTGCTGTTTCGCAGGGAAGAAATGATCGCGGCATACCACGGGCGACTAACATGGCGCCATGTCCAGGCTGCTTCTGAACCTGCGCAACGTGCCCGGTGACGAGGCCGACGACGTGCGCGCGATGCTCGACGCGAAGCGCATCGCGTACTACGAAACGCCGCCAAGTTTCTGGGGTATCTCGTCCGGCGGGACCTGGGTGAAGGAGGACGCGGATTTCGCCGCCGCCAAACGCGCGTTGGACGATTACGAGCAGCAGCGCAGCGCCCGCGTTCGGGCCGAATACACCGCTGCCAGGCGCGCAGGCACCGCGGAGACGTTCGTCGGCATCCTTCGTGCGGACCCGCTGCGCGTCGTGATGACCTTGCTGGGCATACTCCTCGTGTTGGGCTTGGTGGCGCTTCCGGTCATTCTGTTGCGGGGTTAAAGCGCTGGCGGCGATCGATCCGGGCGAAATCTCCAAGGACGTCTGCCAAACGTACGGGCGCGTTGGTGCACCAGTGGTGCCTCGACCACCGCGACGAACTGGGACAAAATCGGAATCAGGCGAAAGAACATGTGAGCGCAGTGGACGATCTCTTTCCCGATACGCTGCAGCCAAGCGAGGTCGGCATTGCCGGCATTCCCGCATTCGTTCCGCGCTTCTTCGCCTTGTATCCGGATGCGGAAGAACTTCCGGAAATCGTTGAAAGACAGTTGCGGTTGTGCCGCGAGTCTGCACCGCCCGGCAGCATCACTCCGCGTCCGGCCTGGATGCTGCATGTGAGCGTCGCGTTGTGCGGTACGCCGCGCCGTTTGCGGGATTCGATGGAGGAAGCCTTGCTTCGGGCGCAGGAATCGTTTTGCTTTCCCGCGTTCGACGTGGTGCTCGATTCGGTGGCATGTTTCGGTGGCGACGGCACGGCATTCGTGGCTGTCGCTGATGCAAGAACAACAGAACTGGTTCATGGTTTGCGGCGCGCATTGGCTGATGCGCAACGACCCTTCGGCCTCATTGGCGAGAGAAGTGCGGCTGTCCCGCACCTTACGTTGGGGTACGGCAAGCGGCCGCTCGGCCAGCGGCATGCGATCCAGCCGATCCGATTCCAGGCGAAGGAAGTTCGCCTGGTGATAAGTACCGGACGTTCCGAGCACCAGTGTGTGGCGCGTTGGCCGCTCGGCGAAAACCGTGGAACGACGTGACGCTTCCGATGCGCGGCGTGCTGACGAGTCGCAGGAAAACCATCGGCGGCAAATATCGGGCAGCATTCGTGCGCACGATCCAGTGACCGCTCGTATCCCCATGATCTTCATCGGCTGTGCAGGCTGGTCGATCGCATCGGCACATGCCGGCTCGTTTCCCGGCGGCGGCACCCATCTCGAACGGTACGCGCGCACCTTCAATGCGGTGGAAATCAATTCGTCGTTCTACCGGCCGCACCAGCCGCGGACCTATGCGCGCTGGGCCGAATTGGTGCCGGCAGGTTTTCGCTTCGCGGTGAAAATGCCCAAGGCCATCAGTCACACGAAACGCCTGCGCGACTGTGGCGGGGACGAGGCATTTCTCGATCAGACAAGCTGCCTCGGCACGAAACTCGGCATCTTGCTGCTGCAATTGCCGCCGGGCCTGGCCTTCGATCCGGGCGCCGTGTTGCCGTTCCTGGACGACCTGCGCAAACGCCACCATGGCGCGATCGCCTGCGAGCCTCGACATGCATCGTGGTTCAATGCGAACGTGGATGCGGCCCTGCGCGAGCGCAAGATCACGCGTATCGCGGCCGATCCCGCACGCGTTCCGCGCGCTGCCGCACCGGCAGGCGACCGAAGGGCCGAATACCTGCGCTTGCACGGCTCGCCTCGCATGTACTACGACGCTTATTCGGACGAAACCCTGGTGCGCTTGGCGCGTCGCTTGGCTCGTCCCGGAAAGCGGACGCGTGAGCGTTGGTGCGTTTTCGACAACACCGCAGAAGGCCATGCGATCGACGATGCCTTAAAATTGAAGGCGCTGATGGCGGATTGCCTCGACTGAGATGGCGCAGGATTTCGGCGCCGGCTGGCGGTCGGCGGTCCCCGAAAGCCCTGGTCCGCGCCTCGGTCCGGCACCGGCTTGAGCGGCCGTCCGCAGCATGGAAAGGTCGTTGGCATCAATCCTGCAGACGATAAAAGAGCCACGTTGAGCCGGAACGATGACCACCACACTTCCCCCGCTCGCCGAGGTGCTCGACCTCATGCCCGATGCGGTGTGCGTCGTCGATCCCGAGGGGCGGCTGCTGTTCGTCAACGCGAGCTTCCAGCGGATCTTCGGCTATGCGCCCGAGGAGGTGCTGGGCAGGCAGATTTTCAGCCTGGTGCACCCGGAAGATCGCGAGGCGACGGTCGAGCAGGCCGAGCGGGTGATGGCGGGGGAACTGCAGCGCCACTTCCGCAATCGCTACGTCCACAAGGACGGGCATACCGTGGACATCCAGTGGTCGGCGCGCTGGTTGCCGGAGCACCGCGTGCGGATCGGGGTCGGCCACGAAGTGACCGAGCTGCGGCGCGCCGAACTCGAGCTCGAGCATCGCGCCAACCACGACGCGCTGACCGGCCTTGTCAACCGGCATCGCCTGCAGGTGGAACTGCAGGCCGCCATCGATCGTGCGGCCGAGGAGGGCGGCGGGCTGGCGCTTTTGTACATCGACCTGGACGGCTTCAAGCACGTCAACGATCGTGCCGGCCATGCGGTCGGCGATCGCTTGCTGCGCGAGCTTGCCGGGCGCATGCAGCGGGGTGTCCGGCAAAACGACCTGGTCGCGCGCGTCGGCGGCGACGAGTTCGTGGTGCTGTTGCCCGATTGTCGCGGTGTGCAGGCCGCGCGGGAAATTGCCGACAGCTTGCGGGCGCGCCTCGTGGCGCCGTGCCGATTGCCGGAAGGGCTGTTCCAACTGGACGCAAGTATCGGCATGGCCACGTTTCCCGCCGACGGGGCCGATGCGGAAGCTTTGCTGATGCACGCCGACAAGACGATGTACGCCGCCAAGCATGGCGGCCGCACCCGTGCTGAAAACCTTGCCGCCGGGACATTGAAAACAGCCACCGGGGCGGCGTGATCAGCGTAGCGTTGTTGCCGGAGCAATCAGGCGGAACCCAGGACCGTCGAACGTGCATGGGGCTGCACGTGCGGCCTCGTCTGCAAAACGCCGCCGGGCGCAATTTCTGACACTTGACCTCGCTCGCGAAAGGGCCACATCGAATGTGCGCTCACGCGAGTGCTGGGTACTGCTCCCAGTTCTTCCCGAATGTGGTTCAAAATTGCACAAGGCTCGTCGAGCCGGGAATGCAGTTCGTTGGGAGGTGGCCCATGTTCGGATTTCTTGAAATCATCACCGGTGCGAAACAGGTTTTGCCGCTTGTTCCAGGTGTCATCGAGGTTGTCGAGAAGCTCACCAAGCAAAAGGAGGATCCGAACCTCGCCCGCATTCTGCAGCAGGTGCGCCTGGACACGCTTGAAGGAGCGCGCGAGCTCAGGGGCGAGCTGGTCGCTCTGCTTCAGGACAAGGCTCTGGATTCGCAACTGGACGTGTCGCTCAAGGAGGTTGGCGACAATCTCTCCTGGATCAGGGACCCTCTCAAGAAGCGTCGCGTGCAAAAGTACCGGGACCGGATCAATGAGATTCACCGGAACCTGACGAGTTCGACGGATGACCTTGCTGGCATCCTGGCATGCATGCAACGCACCGAGGGTCTCGGCAGGGCATATGAAGCGGCGGAAGCGGCGCGCGCAGACCTGGATGGGTTGCTTCAGGCGAAACCGCCCGTACGAAAAGTGCTCGAGACCTACATCAAGTTCCTCGACGCCTACATCGTGCGCCTGCAAAGTTGATGATCGGCCGAGGCGAACGGGGCCGGTTCACGTGTTGCCGCGCGACGGGAAAACAGAAGCAGGTCAGCGAGAAGCTGCAGATGGAACGCGCGGCAGCGGTTTGTAATCCGGATTCGGGTTGGCGAACACCCCGAGGTTGACGCCGACCGCGCGCGCTTCGCCGGCATTGCCATCCGGTTTGTGGTCGCTCGGGAAATTGATGATCCGCGGATGGGGGTCGGCGATCGCCATGGTCGTGGAACCGCCTCCGTCGAAATTGAGCGCTTCGACCACACCGTGCGCCATCAGAAACCGGGCCACCTCTTGCAGGCTCATGCCTTCGCTGAATCCGGGCTGGCGCCCGTCGACGGTCATCAGCAGCAGGTGACCTTCGCGCGTGACCCCAACGGCCGTGCGCGGAGGGTGGCTGTCATCGAATTTCGATCCGGTGGGTGCAACAAGCTTTCCCTGGTCTACGAGCAAATCCGAACCGGCGATCGTGTCATGGAGTTGGCTGTCCGGTTTGCCGACCTCGTTTGCCGTGACCTTGCGGATTTGAACGTGGTTGTCGGGCGTGATGTTGAGGACCCAGGCGCGATGCGGATCCAGCGGGGAGACGACGTGCCCGTCCGAGATCACCAGCGAGACGTTGTCCGTGTCCAGCGTGTGTTTGACGAAGGTGAAGAACGAACCGTTGATGCCCAATTGGGTGTGTTGCCGGGTGATGAACTGCAGTGTCGTCTCGCGGGTGGTTTCGAGGTTGGGGTCGCCCGGCAGCGGTCCATTCGGATCGCCGTTGGACGGGGTTACCAGAAAGCGAATGCCGGGTGCCTCGGGGTCGATGATCGTGAGGTTGATGATTTCGGGCCTTGGAGTCGACCTCACGATCCGTTCCAGCCGCACACCCACGAAGGGCTCGCTGGTCTGTACTGCCGCTGCGGACAGGCTTGGTACCAGCAGCAACACCAACATGAAGAGCGGGGTCAGGTTCATTTCTTGCCGATGACGGGGCGTGAGCCGGGCGATGGGCGGGACGGACGCCGGCGAAGGGACGGGCTTGGATTTGTATCATGGTCTGGAACGAACGGCGACCCAGTGCGCGTTGTTGTTGCAGGTAGGCGTGGATGAGTGAACCTGACCCCGTTCTTTTCTTTGCGTGGCGGAGATGAACACAAAGGCAAAGCGGCGAATCGTTTGGGCGGCGTTGGGCGCAATCGGCGCGGCGGTGATCGTCATCATTGCGCTCAACCTGTGGCCCCACGAGCAGCAGTTGCAGCATCGGCTGCAGCACGTCAGCGCGGTGGACAGCGCACAGTTCCGGCGCGAGATCGGAACGCTGCTCGGTGCCAGCGTGACCGAAGGCAATGCCGTGACCGATTACCAGAACGGGGCGGCGTACTTCCCGGCGATGCTGGCGTCCATTCGTGGCGCGCAGCGCAGCGTGAACATGGAAACCTACATCTATTGGTCCGGTGACATTGCCAGGGAATTTGCCGACGCCTTGATCGAGCGCGCCCGTGCCGGGGTGAAAGTGCATGTGCTGGCGGACTGGGTCGGGTCCTCGAAAATGAAGCGATCCCTGGTTGAACGCATGCGCGCCGGAGGCGTGCGCTTCGAGTACTACCACCCGCTGCATTGGTATTCGCTCGATCGGATGAACAATCGCACCCATCGCAAACTGCTGATCGTCGATGGCAGGATCGCTTTCAATGGTGGCGCCGGCATTGCGGACGCGTGGGATGGCAACGCCACCCGGCCGGACCAGTGGCGCGACATGGAGTTTCGGGTGGAAGGCCCCGTCGCGGCGCAGATGCAGGCAATTTTTGCAGACAACTGGCTGGCCACCACCGGCGAAGTCTTGTTGGGGGACGCTTATTACCCCGACGTGCCACGGGTGGGCAACACCGCGGTTCAGGCATTTGCCAGTGCGCCCGATGGCGGCAGCGTCAACATGCAGTTGCTGTACCTGATGGCGATCAATGGTGCACGGCACAGCATCGACCTGGAGGCCGCGTACTTCGTTCCCGACGATTTGACCCGGACTGCACTGCTCGACGCGTTGCATCGTGGCGTGAAGGTGCGCATCGTCGTGCCCGGTGCGCACGTGGATAGCCCGATCGAGCGCAATGCTTCGCGGGAGACCTGGGGCGTATTCATGCAGGCGGGAGCGCGTTTCTTCGAGTTCCAGCCGTCGCTGTTCCACAACAAGTTGATGGTGGTGGACAGTTATCTGACGATCGGCGGCTCGGCCAATTTCGATGACCGCTCCTTCAAGCTCAACGACGAATCCAACCTCAACATCCCGGAACGTGCATTCGCCACGCACATGACCGCAGTGATCGACGCCGACATCAGCCGTTCGCGCGAAGTCACGCTTGCGCAATGGCGCAACCGCCCATGGACGCGGCGCGTGGCCGACTGGTTGTCGACGCTGGGGTCGTCGCAGCTCTGAGAGAAGAACGGGTCGGGTTCACTTCCCGGCGGTCGATTAGCGAACCTGATCCAGTTCCTTTAGCTCGACCCACGTCGGCGCGTGATCGCTCGTGCGCTCCCAACCGCGCACGTCCCGATCCACACCTGCAGCTTGAAGATGCCGTGCCGCGGCGGGACTCAAGAGAATGTGGTCGATCCGCAGGCCGGCATCGCGCGCAAATGCATTGCGCAGGTACTTCCAGAACGTGTAGATGCGCGCGTCCGGATGCAGCGCGCGCAGCGTGTCGGTCCAGCCTTGCGCCAGCAGGTCCCGGTACGCCGCACGCACCTCCGGGCGGAACAATGCATCGTCCACCCAGCGCTCCGGCGCGTAAACATCCAGTTCTTCCGGAATCACGTTGAAATCCCCCGCGAGCGCGACGGACAGACCGGAATCGAGGAGATCGCGCGCATGGTCAGCAAGGCGTTGGAACCAGCGCAGCTTGTAATCGAATTTCGGACCGGGAACAGGGTTGCCGTTGGGCAGGTAAAGGCATCCGACGACCATCCCGTTCACTTCCGCTTCGAGATATCGGCTTTGCACGTCCTCCGGATCGCCGGCCAGAACCCGCCCGCGTTCCGCGGGATCGCAGCCCTTGCCCAAAATCGCAACGCCATTCCAACTCTTCTGCCCGTGCCATACCGCGCCATAGCCCGCGTCGTGCAGCGCGGCGACGGGAAACTGCTCCTGCGGTGCCTTGAGTTCCTGAAGACAGACAATGTCCGGCGACCGCTCCTCGAGCCAGCGAAGCAGCAAGGGCAGCCGTGCGCGGATGCCGTTGACGTTGAAGGTGGCGATTTTCATGGTTCGACTGGAATGATCAACGCACAGATCACGACGGGTTTCCGGCAGGGCTGGTGACCGCAACGTCACGGCTCAAACGGGGCGCGTTCCGCGGCAACCCGGATACTTGGCACAACCCCAGAACGCGTCGCCGGTACGGCGGTTGCTTCGCTTGACCATCGGCGCCGAACCTTATCGCATTCGGGAGGCAAACGGGTCAGGTTCGCCTTCATGCGGCCAGCACAAGCCGAGCTCGAGCCCACCATTCGTTCATTCGAACGATCCGGTTCGCACCTCGCCTTCACGGATGTAGCGGTTGACCAGCACGCCGCTGGGCGTGGCTTTGGATTCTTCGAGGCGAAACGCGCATGCCTGCGAGCGATCGTCGAACAGGCGCTTGCCGCGCCCGAGCAATAGCGGATGGACCAGCAGGAGCAGTTCGTCGACCAGATCCGTGGCCAGCAACTGGTGCACCAGCTCGCTGCTGCCTTGCGTCACCAGGTCGGGGCCGTCGCCGCGCCTGAGCGTCCGCACCGCGGCGACGATGTCCGGTCCCAGCGCGCGGCTGTTCTGCCACGCGAGCGTGTCGGGATGATGGGTGGCGACATGTTTGGTGGTGCCGTTGAACGCGTCGGCGATGCCGCGATGCGGCGCGTCCTCCGCCACGTGCGGCCAGTAGGCGGCGAAGATGTCGTAGGTGCGGCGTCCGAGCAGCAACTCGAACGGACGCTCGAACACGCCGCCCATCACTTCGTCGGTTTCGTCGGCGTAAGGCCAGACCCAGCCGCCGTGGACGAAGCCGCCGCCGGTGTCTTCCTGCGGGCCGCCTGGGGCTTGTATTACGCCATCGAGGCTGATGAACGCGGGGACGATGAGCTTGCGCATCTCGGTGCTCCTGTGGGGATCAATGTGTCCACCTGTCAGGGCGACGGTTGGCGGACCGCGGGATCGACGGCGGCCAGTGATCCGTTTCGCGCTCAGGCCCGGTTCATGGCGGTGGGCCTATGCCGAAACCGTGATGAAGGAGATCCGGGTCCAGGCTGGACAGGGTAGGGCAACGCAAGAACGCGGTGGAATACTGCGCGTGTTGCGGAGGCTCGTTGCGATCGTCGTGCTGCTGACACTCGCGGGCTGCGGGACCAACGCGACCTTGCCGATCAAGACGCAAACAGGATCGAGTCCGGCGTTGCCGCCGCCCGGTCCCGAACGGATCCCGACCGTCAACATCGCGCCGGCCGAAGGCTGGGGCGAGGCTGCCAAGCCGGACGCGGCGCCGGGTTTCGCGGTGAACGCGTTCGCGCGCGGCCTCGATCATCCGCGCTGGCTGTACGTGCTGCCGAACGGCGACGTGCTGGTCGCCGAGAGCAATGCCCCGGCCGAAGCGCAAGGCCTGGGTGGCTTGAAGGGCTGGGCGATGAAGCGGGTGATGAAGCGCGCGGGCGCCGGCGTGCCGAGCCCCGATCGCATCGTGCTGTTGCGCGACAGCAACGGCGACGGCATCGCGGATGTCCGCAGCGTATTTCTGGATCACCTGCACTCGCCGTTCGGCATGGTCTTGTTGAACGGTTCTCTTTACGTCGCTGACACCGATGCGCTGCTGCGCTTTCCGTATCGCGAGGGCGAAACATCGATCACCGCGCGCGCGGAGAAGGTGACCGACCTGCCCGCGGGCCCGATCAATTACCACTGGACCAAGAACGTCGTGGCGGGCCCGAACGGTGACGTGTTGTATGTTTCGATCGGCTCCAACAGCAACGTCGGCGACCGCGGCATGGCGGTGGAAGAGGACCGCGCCCGCATCGTCCAGGTCGATCCCGCAACGGGCGACAAGCGCATGTTCGCGTTCGGCATGCGCAATCCCGTCGGCATGGCCGTGCAGCCGGGAACCGGTGCGCTGTGGGCCGTCGTCAACGAACGCGACGAACTCGGCGGGGATCTCGTGCCCGATTACCTGACGCATGTGACGCCCGGCGGTTTTTACGGTTGGCCGTACAGTTATTTCGGCCAGCACGTGGATCCCCGGGTGAAGCCGCAACGTCCGGATCTGGTCGCACGTGCGATCGTTCCCGATTACGCGCTCGGTTCGCACGTGGCGGCGCTGGGCCTTGCGTTTTATACGGGCGATCTTTTCCCGGCGCGCTACCGTGGCGGTGTGTTCATCGGCGAGCACGGCTCATGGAACCGGCGGCCGCGCAGCGGTTACAAGGTCGTGTTCGTGCCGTTCGCCGATGGCAAGCCGGCTGGTCCGCCGGAAGACATCCTGACGGGATTCGTCGCCGCCGACGGCAAAGCGCGCGGGCGCCCGGTCGGCGTCGCGGTGGATCATGCCGGTGCACTGCTGGTCGCCGACGATGTCGGCAACGTGGTGTGGCGCGTCACGCCGGCGGCGACCGGCGGCGATTGAGGCACGCGTCGAGCCGGACGCGGGCTCAGGTGTCCTGGACCGCGGCCCGCATACGCTCTGGCTGGTGCCGGTGGGCGGGCGCCGCGCCCTCCTGGCCCGAAATTTCAGAAACTTTCAGATTTTTTTGCAGGACTCGCCGATGCGTCCCGTCCATGGTGCCTGCACCGCCGGAGGAGCTCTGGCGGTGGTGCCCCTTCGAGCACGCGCCTCCATCCGCTTTCGGGGAGAACGGCAATGTCCAGATCGTCAACGACCGTCGGCAATCGTTTGAGTGTTTCAGCTCGTGCGCAGAAGGACGTTGGAAAACGGCTTTCGCACACAGCCAAGCTGCATGCGCGCCTGATCCGCCGCCTCGGCGTCCTCGCCGCTGTCTTGGCATTGGTTGCCGGCGCGACCGTTCCCGCGACTGGTTTCGCGCAGGCCCAGTGCACGCCGATCCTCAGCGGACTGCGGTTGCCGGTAGCCAGCCTCATGACCCATCAGGGCCATCTGCTGATCGCGGAATCCGGAGACGGCACCGCCGGTTCCGGGCGGATTTCCATTCTCGATCGCGATGGCACCTTGCGCACTCTGCTGCAGGGCTTGCCGTCGGCGCCGGCCGACGTCGGCACGCCTTCCGGTCCCAGCGGGCTGTTCATGCGGGGACGCAGCCTGTATCTCGCGATCGGTACCGGCGACACCGGCATCCTGGGGCCGCGCCCCGGGACGACGCTGGTCAATCCGAACGGGCCGTCCTCGCCGATCTTCAGCTCCGTGCTGGCGATGAGCCTCAGCCCGGGCGCGGAGATGCAGACGACCGGGTTCACCATGACCCGCGCGAACCAGGACGCACTCGCCAACGGCCAGTTCGTGATGTTGACCGACAGCCGCGGCTACGTGATGACCATCCGCATGCTGACGAATTTCCCCGAGTACGTGCCGTCGCCGCTGCCGGATGTACCCGGCAACATCAGCCTCTCGAATCCGTTCGGCATCGTCGGATTCGGCCAATGGCTTTTCGTGACCGACGGCGGACGCAATCTCGCATGGAAGGTCGATGCGTTGGACGGCGCGCAGACGGAATTCGTCAACTTCCCGAGCGTACCGAACCCGATGTTCCCGGGCGTGGGCGGACCATTCATCCAGGCGGTACCGACCGGCATTGCCGTGTCGCGGGGCAAGTTGCTGTTGTCGCGGTTCACCGGCGCGCCGTTCGCGACCGGTGTTTCCAGCGTCGAACAAATCGATCCGGTCACCGGCGCAGATACACGCCTGATCTCCAATCTCACGACCGCGATCGGCACGATTCCGCTGCACGAGGCGCACCAGCCGCTGCTGGTCCTGGAGATGGCTGCCCATGGACCGTTCTTCAGCGGGCCTGGCACGGTGTTGAAGTTCAATGATCCTGCCGGCACGCCGACGACGGTCGCGAGTTGCCTCGTCGGGCCGACCTCGATGACGTACGACCGCTCGACCCATACGCTCTATGTCACCGAGGAAGAGGGCGGCCTCGTCGGCGTTCCGTATCCGTAAGCGGGCAAACCAAGCGGGAACCGGGCCAGGGATGGGCCCGGTTCGGAGGGATCGTTTCCATCGGCTGCCAGCACGGCCAGCGTGGGCACCGAACGCGCGCTACAAGATTCCGTGTGCGTCGCCCGCGGTGAATCGCATCTGCTCCATCAGTGCCTGGAAGCGCGGGTGCGGGCGCAGGTTGTTCCAGCGCGCGTCGATCCGGATGAAGGTCATGCGCACGTCGCGCTGCGAGAACGCGAGTTCGAGCAGGTCGAGCGCCTCGTCGCGTTCACCCAGCGCATTGCTGATGGCGGCGCGGCTGGTGGCCGGCACGTAGGTCGTTTGCGCCAGCGTCTGCAATTCTTCGCGCAACTGCCGCGCACCGGCCCGGTTGCCCGCGGCGACCAGCGCTGCACCCAGCGCGGCCAGCACCTGGCTGCTGCGGGCGGACAACGTGGCCGCGCGCTGCAGGAGTTCGACGGCGGTGGCCGTGTCCTTGCGTGCCATCGCCATGCCCGCACGCGCCAGCAATGCCACCCAGAATTCGGGTGCGATCTCGAGCGCCCGCGTGATGCGCACGTTGGCCTCGTCGACGTGCCCGGCGCTGGCCAGGAAGCCGCCTTCGAGTACGTTGGCCAGCGGCGACAGTGCATCCAGTTCGCGTGCCTGGCGCGCTTGCGTCAGGGCTTCGCCGAAGCGGCCGAGATTGTTGAGCAGGTGCGCATAGACAACGTGTCCGTCGGGAACGCGCGGACCGAGTTTGATCGCACGCTGGCAGGCTTGCTCGGCGCCGTGCCAGTCCCAGTCGCCCCAGAACAAATTGAAGGCATGCGCGGCGTGCGCTTCGGGCAGGTCGGGGTCCAGCGCGAGCGCATGCTGGACGGCGGCCCTGGCCAGCGGAAACGCCTGCTTCGGGTCCATGTCGCCGGTGATGGTGAGCGCGCGCCACGCAAAGGCCTGTCCGCTCCACGCGCGTGCGTGGCATGGATCGATGTCGAGTACCTGCCTGAATACGCCGATCGCGCGCTTGCAGCGGGTCAGGCTGGGGGCGTCGATCAGGTCGCGGCCGGCCAGGTACAGGCGCTCCGCGGCAGCGGAGGGATCGATGAAATCCCCGGCGCGACGTTTGTACGGCGAAGATCCGTCGGTGAGCGGTGCGACGAACCGGTAGCCGCGCCCAGAGGTGGTGACGATGAAGCGGTGCTCTCCTGCGCCGACGCCGAATGCCTTGCGCAGTGCCGCGATGGCCTGGCTCAGGTTGTTTTCCTCGACCACCCGGCCCGCCCATGCGGCCGCGAGCAACTCGTCCTTGCCGACGGTGCGGTCGCGCTGCTCGATCAGGTACATCAGGATATCCAGGGCCCGCGACGTAACCCTAATCGGTTCGCCGTCCGGCCCGTGCAGTTCCCGCGCCAAAGTATCCAGCCGAAAGCCGGAAAACTCGTACAAGCGTCGGTCCGTCCCTGCCGCACGTTGCATCGGGCAATTTCAGACCCTTTCCCGGGGTTTTGCAAGATTCCCCGGAAGACGACAGATATCGAGGCGAGCTTGATCGAGATCGGTGTCGAGGCGCGCGGGCGCGTCAGTCGCAAGCGTGCGGTGTGCCTCTGGGTGCCGCATCCGCGGGCCAATTTGCTGCACCCAAGGTCACCTTGCCCCGGCCCTGGAACGACGTTGCCGAGTGGCCCAACTGAAGGAGATAGGTACCGGGCGGCCGCTGCCAGCGCTGATCGTGGCTGTCGAAGTTCACCAGCAGGCGCGAATCGGCGGTGATCGTCAGGTGCGCGGCTTGGCCGGGCTTCAAGCCTATCCGGCACCAGCCCGCCAGCCGTCGCACTTCGTCCGCGCCCGGCAGCGTCACGTAGAGTTGCGGCACGTCCACGCCTTCACGCGCGCCGCGATTGGTGATGGTGAACGCGGCGGTGATGTGGTCGTGTTCGATGCGCGCCACGAAACCGCTGTATTCGAACTGCGTGTAGCTCAGGCCGTAGCCGAACGGGAACAGCGGTTCGAAGTGCTTGCGCTGGTACCAGCGGTAGCCCACGTCGGCGCCTTCGATGTCGTAGTCGACATCCTGCGCCGGTTTGCCTTGCGGTGGCAGGCCGATGGAAGCGAGGCCCGCGCCGGGGATTTGCGGGCGCGGCAGTTGCGATGCGTCGCGCGGCCAGCTCACCGGCAGGCGGCCGCTTGGGGCGACTTCGCCGTACAGCAGTCGTGCGATCGCCTCGCCGCCGGCCGCGCCGGGGTACCACGCTTCCAGCACCGCGCCGACCTGGGTCAGCCACGGCATCGCGACCGGGCCGTTGGTTTCCAGCACGACGACGGTGCGCGGGTTCGCCTTGGCCACGGCTTCGACCAGCGCATCCTGGTTGCCGGGCAGCGCGAGTGTCGGCAGATCGAAACTTTCGGCCGCCCATTGTTCGACGAACACCACCGCGACGTCCGAGTGTGCAGCGAGTTGCGCGGCGGCGGCAATGTCGTTGCCGTCGGCGAAGGTCACCTTGGCGTGAGCGCGTTTTTCGATCGCGGCCAGCGGTGCGGAAGGTTGATAGATGCGTGGACCGGGCCAAGTCGTCGGCGGTACGCCGGGTACCGCGTTGCCCTCGGGCGACTGCACCGCCGACGATCCGCCGCCGGTCAGCACGCCTTTGTCGGCGTGGCCGCCGATCACCGCGACGGATTGCGCGGCGGACAGCGGCAGCATTGAATGCTGATTGCGCAGCAGGACCGCGCCGGCTTCTTCGACGCGCTGCGCAATCTTGCGGTCGGCCTCGAAATCGATTGGCGCCGGTTTCGCCGGATGATCGATCACGCCGGCCGCGAACAGGCTGCGCAGGATGCGTCGTGCCATGTCATCGATGCGCGATTGCGGCACTCCACCGGATGCCACCGCAGCGCGCAGCGGCTTGTCGAAATACACCTCCTTGTCGAACGACTCGCCGGCCGATTCCTGATCCAGCCCCGCGAGCGCGGATTTCGCGGCGCTGTGCACGGCACCCCAGTCCGACATCACGAACCCTTTGTAATGCCAGTCGTGTTTCAGCACCTGGTCGAGCAGCCAGTCGTTCTCGCACGCGTACACGGAGTTGATGCGGTTGTAGGAGCACATCACCGCGCCGGGGTGCCCGGTTTCGATCGCGATCTCGAAGGCGAGCAGGTCCGACTCGCGCGCCGCGGCTTGGGTTATGTTCGCGCTCAGCGTGTTGCGCGCGGTTTCGAGATCGTTGAGCGCAAAGTGCTTGATGGTGGAGACAACGTGCTGGCTCTGGATGCCGGCGATCGCGTTGCCGACGATCA
>Ga0070679_100001782_pt1 | contig 19408 bp, 19 predicted proteins | sample KBSC63BmetaG_FD_65652 | JGI IMG/M metagenome (GOLD analysis project Ga0070679, IMG submission 65652) | Corn rhizosphere microbial communities from Kellogg Biological Station, Michigan, USA - KBS C6-3B metaG | ecosystem: Host-associated > Plants > Roots > Rhizosphere | place: USA: Michigan... | reverse complement strand
ACGCCAGGTCTGGCCGTTCCAGTGCACGCCGGCGCCGCCGACGCCGTTGCCGGGCAGAAAGCTGCCCCATTTGCGGATCGGAAGTGCGGTCTGTGACGGATTGTTCCGCATCGTCAGGGTTTCCTGCTTCGGACGCAGAAATACATCATGGCGGACGGCATAGCGCAGCTCATCGGGTGCGGTGCCGATGTTGAAATCGGACGCGGTGTCGCGCCATGGGCCGCGCTCGATCGCAACGACATCGAGACCGGTGCGCGCGAGTTCGAGAGCGAGGATCGAGCCGGTCCAGCCGAGACCGACGATGACGACATCCTTGCGGGGAAGACGGCGGGCCATCAGTTTTCTCCCCACGCCGGACGGCCTTGCATCGCCACCGGCGGCAGCGTGTAGGCCTGGTTTGGTTTTGCCATCACGTCGCGGAAATCGTAGCGCGTGCCGGGGAAGCCGATCAGCTTCCAGCCTGCCATGTCGCGGTTGCCGCCATAGATCGGATCGGCAAAGAAGCCTTCCATGGTGTTGGCGTAGACGGCGGTGAACAGCATCCGGCTCGAGAAATTGTCGAACTTGACGTCGCCCTTTTCCATGCCGCCGAGCAGCTTGTCCTTTTCGTCGCCATTGAGCTGGACGAAGCTTTTGCCGTTGAAGTTCGCCTTGCAGTAAACTTCCAGCGCCGCCAGCCCGAGCCGGTATTGCTGGCGCGGCACCAGCGGCGATTGCAGCCCTTGCGTCGGCAGCGGCGTCGAGGAAAACGGCCCCTGCATATAGAGCCAGTCATGCCCGCCAAACGGTCCGGTCAGTTGCCGGTCGATGAAGGTGGTGACGCCGGCGTCCTTGGCGCCCGGGCCGAGTTCGTCGGTCGGAATCAGGCGATCGACGATGGCGTCAACGGCGGCGGCTTCCGCCGGCGTGAAGAACAGATAGCCGCCGGGGATTACCGGCGGAACCGGATAGGCTTCATTGGGCTGCCAGGGCAGCACCTTCGTCACCACCCGCGCACTGACGCCTGACGTCATGATCAGAAGCGCGGCGCTGGCAAGCAGGCTCCGGCGCGTGAGGTGGCCTGAATGTTTCGATTTCGCTGGCTGCGGAGGTGTGCGTCCGGCTCCCGGCAAATCACGATCAGTCCGCATGGCAGCCCCTCCCCAGCCTCGGACTATTGCATGTCCGATATCGCTTGAAAGGCAGTCTGCACTTTTGTCCTGATCTTGTCAGGGGGAGATTGCGAGAACAGAGCCGGTTCTGATTCAATCAGAACCGATCAGGCCCTAACTCACCTTTTGATGGTGCCGATACAGAATTATCCCGAGAAACGCAGAGGCCAGAACATAGAAGATAATGACATCGATGTTCGGATGCCCTTCGATCAAAGTGAGCATTGAATCCACTCCCTGGCTGGTGTGGCTTCTTTTTCCCCCTCGGGCGAGCCTTGATGACGGGAATCTAGCCGGAACCCGGGCCTGCTGATAGCCGACTTTATGCGGAGGATTGCCGCGAATGTCCCGCCGCGGTGGCCGCCCCGGGGATCCATTCAATTCGAAGCAATCGGATCAGGACCGGTTAACCCCGCTTCGCACCGGCGAGCGCCGCCCCGGCCAAGTTAACGGAGTAATCGGAATCGCCATGCAACTACGACGGGCAGTTTCCCGGGGACTTGCATGCCGACCGCAGAAAATGAACCGCAGCTCGAACTTCCGCTGGCCTTGCCTGCCCGGCGACCCTCGCGGCTCGCACCGGCGCTGCTGTTGCTTGGCTTGATCGGCGGGGGCGTCTACGCCGCGACGGACAGTGACGGCAAGGACACCGCGAAAGTTCCTTCCCGGCCCGAAGATCTGTCGGCCAATGTCATCACCTTGATATCGCCGGATGACCGCGCCGGGATCGCCGCTGCCGTCGCCGCGCTGAAGGTGTCACCGCCGCAACGCGCCGAAATTGCGCAGGCTGTGGTCGAACGCCGTCGTCAGCTCGGCTGGATCGTCTTTACGGACAGCATGGACCCGGATGGCGACACCGTCTCGGTCGAGGCTTCCGGGTTGACGCAGCAGATCGTGCTGACCAAGAGCTGGACTCCGGTCGCTGTTACCGTGACGGACGGCGCGCCGATCAATGTCACGGCGGTTCGCGACGGGCAAGGCGGCGGTATCACGGTTGCCTTCGCCACCCGCACCGGCACGATGCCGATGCGCGTCATGCAGCCCGGCGAACGCATCGAGGTGGTGCCATGACGGGAATGTCTCCCTGGGTGGGCCGGCTGATCCTGCTGCTCGCCTTTATTACCATCGACCACGCCTCGCCTGCCCTCGCCGTCACCCTGGTGATCGGCGCCGCGGGCGCGGCCGTCGCCATCTTTCTCTATCGAGGTTGCTACCTCCCGAGGTTCGTCATGGATATTCTGGATCGGCTTTCCAACAAGACCAGCCTGCAGGAAGCCTACGAGAAGCGAAGCCAGAGCCTGATCACGATCGATGCCGACAATCTGGCGGCGCGCATCAGCGCCAAAGTGGTCGGCCAGGAAGAGGCCATCAGGGCCATCGCCCAGCAATTGCGGCGCCGGATTGCCGCCCGGCGGCTCGACAAGCCGGTGGCGGTATTCTGCCTCGCCGGCGCGCCCGGCGTCGGCAAGACCCACTTCGCCAAGGTGCTTTCCGAAGAGCTCTATGGCGGACGCAGCCATCTGCACTTCTTCGACATGAGCCAGTTCGGCCAGCCCCATGCCGCAGCCAGCCTGTTCGGCCAGGCCCGCGGCTACGTCGGCTCCAACAGCTACGGCTCACTCACGGCCGCGCTGCGCGACGTTCCCAACGCCATCGTGCTGCTGGATGAATTCGAGAAAGCGCATTCGGAAGTTCACAAACGCTTCCTGACGGCGTGGAATGACGGCTTTATCACCGAGGTCAGCGACGGTGCCCGCGTCGCGACCAACGAGGCCATATTCATCCTCACCACCAACGCCGCCTCACGGCGCATCGGCGAAATCGCGGAGCAGACCAACGAATCCGCCGAAGAACTCGGCCGGCTTGCGAAAGCCGCGCTCGCGGACGCGCAGTTTGCACCGGAGGTGCTCTCGCGCATCGACGACGTGTTCGCGTTCCGCCCGCTCAAGGGCCTCGACATCGCGCGCGTGGTTGCGCTCGAGATGGAGGCAATCGCTTTGCAGTTTGGCCTCAGAATCGCGGGCGGCGGCATCGATCCGCAAATCCTGATGCGGGCGATCGACGCCCTCTCCGGTCGAATGCAGGGCGGCGTCCGCGACATGACACGCGCCATCGAACGTCAGATTACCGATGGCCTGATCGAGGCGCGCAATGCCGGCGCAGCAGAAATCCTGCTGTTGCAGGATGGTGAGCACGTCAGGGTCGAAGCCGTCAGAGGCAGCCGGGAAACCGCGACAGCAAACACGCAACGCGCAACCGTTGACTGACAATGACCGGTCAATCCCACATCCTGCGAAGTGAACGAAAGAGCGCCTTTCGCGTCCTTCTCGCCCTCTATACGAACAACGCCACCTTCCGCGGCTTTGGAGAGTTTGCCGTCATCGGCGCGATCGTCCTGCTGTTCATTCATGGCTTCCAGTCGATACCCGCGATCGGAACTTTTGCGAAAACCGCGATCACGGCACCGAAGCTGACGGATGAAGATATCAGGACGCAGGCCGATATCGCCAAACTCGGCCGCCGCGACGGCACCATGATGCCACAACTGGGCGATCTCGGCCTCGACGAGCGATACTTTGCCGACGATCCGGAGCCGCAAAAGACAGCCCTGACGGAGGCGTGGCGCGCCTATCGCAACAAGGATGCTCGAAAGGCACTAGACCTGCTTGAACCGGCCTCATCCACAGATGCCCATGTGCTACTGGTCCGCGGACTGGCAACCATGGCGCAACCGCAAAACGGCGCGCTGCGCAGCGGCGTTCTCTATGTCGAGCAGGCCGCGGACAAGGGCGATGTCAAATCGATGGCCGTGCTCGGTGTTCTGCACATCATCGGCGTTCCCGGCATTCAGCACGATCTCGAAAAAGGCAAGCAGCTCGTTCTCGGCGCCGCTGCCAAGGGTGATATCGACGCCTCCCGCGTCGCCGGCCAGGGATATCTTTCGGGATGGATGGGCAGTGTCGATCCCGGACGTGCCTCCAAATATTTCCAGGTCGGTGCTGATCGTGACGACACCAAGGCGATGCTCTATCTTGCCCAACTCTATTTCACCGGTCGCGGCGTGGCAAAGAACGATCTGGAAGCCGACCGGCTGATGGCAAAGGCCGCAGCCCAGGGCAATCGTGAGGCCCAGACATTTGTCGGGGTTCGCGCAATGCAGGCCTATGCCCTGCAGATTTCCGACGATCCGTCCAACGCTCTGAGATGGCTTGAACGGGCTGCGGAACAAGATGAACCGACGGCGTTTATGACACTGGCGAAATACTATATCGATTTTTCCGCCCGTTCCGGTCAGACCGACGTTGCACGAGGTGTCGAACTTCTCAAACAATGCGTCGATCGAATCCGCAATCCGGTCTGCGCACTGTCATATGCTCTCGCCCTGGACGCCGGCTTCGGAAAAAGCGACCCGAAGACGCTGTACGCGCTGTACCTGCTCGCCAATCGCGACGGCCGCAACGAGAAGGCGCGTTCGCGGATGGCTGAATTGTCCAAGGAGCTATCAACACAGGAGATCCTGCAGATCCAGCTTGAGGCAAACATGAGGCCGCTGGAGCCCAATGCCAACATGCCGACCTTCCGGAAGATTGCGTCACCCCATGACCGTTAGAGCAGAGAAAATTGCAGCGGCGCTGTTCGCGATCCTTTTCGCCTACCTCCTCAAATGCACGATCCTGGACTATGCAACCGAACCGAAAGTGATCGGCGGCGTCGATTTCGACCGCCCGATTCCGCAATTCATCCCCTGGACGCCAGTCTATTATCCGATGCTGCTGTCGGCAGCCTTCGCTTATTGGATCTGGCCGACGAAGGCATACACCAGCCTCGCCCGAAGAATAGCTGGCGCATCCTTTGCGATCGTTCGGGCCGCTTATTTCGCGATGTTCATTTCATTCTTCTGTGCAATCTCCGGGGAATTCTATTCGTCGATTCCGCACCTGATGAAGATGGAAATCCTGTGGGGGCCCGTAGGCGTTTTTCTTGGGACGTTACAGGGAACGGTAATATTTGGTCTCTTCTTCGCGCATGTCTTCATTATGTTCGGCGTTTTCGTCGGCTCCCTCATCGTCCTCGGCGCCCATTTGGTACAACACTCATTCGGGTCCGGGTCGGACCAACGCTCCAATCTCTCGGCGATCTTGCGAAGCGCGAAGAATCGCCCTGGGTCAGCCGGATCGCAGGAGTCGTCGCCGTGACAATTACGGCGGCCGGACTTAGCCAGGGCGGTCTCTTCGTCGTGTTCCTCTGGCTCATTATTTTTTTCACGCTGGCGCTGCCCCGTATCGCCGTGGGCGCTGCGATCGGATTCTTGACATAGCACTGGGCCTAGTGTGTGGCCGCCACGCCTTCCGATCGCGTGCTGTATGTCAATGCTAAATCCACACTCCCTCGGCATCCTGAATTTTCCGCCGGTGCTGCCTGCAACGTCGCTGGGCTTCGGCGCTGTGGCCCGCTTGTCAGGAAGTTGACGTCCGGCGTTGAGAGCATCGCATCCGTTACGACTGCCGCAGCGTCCGGAAGAAGTCCCGCACCTCCGGCACGAACAGTTCAGGCTGCTCGAACGCCGCAAAGTGACCGCCCTTCGGCATTTCACGCCAATGCCGGATGTTGGTGAAGTTGGGCTCCATCCACTTGCGCACCGGCGTCACGATCTCCTTGGGGAAGACGGCGACTCCGGTCGGTACCGTGACCTTGTGCGCGGTACGGCGCTTCGGGCCAAAGCTCTCCCAATAGAGTCGCGCCGACGAGGCGGCGGTCGCCGTCACCCAGTACAGCATGACATTGTCGAGCAGTTCGTCCCGGCCGAGGATGTTTTCCGGATGTCCGTCGCAATCGGTCCAGGCCCAGAACTTTTCCAGGATCCAGGCGGCCTGCCCGCTCGGCGAGTCCGTCAGCGCATATCCCAACGTCTGCGGCCGGGTCGACTGCTGTTTGGAATAGCCGGAGTCCCAGTCCGCATAATATTTAAGCCCCTGCAACGCCCGCGCTTCCTGCGGCGTCGGCTGACCCTCGACATTGGGCCGCGCGCCCATGGCCAGCGTGATGTGGATACCCGCGCAATGATCGGGATCCTGCGCGCCGAGCGCCGTCGTCACGGCCGAACCCCAGTCGCCGCCCTGCGCGCCGTAGCGTGCATATCCAAGCCGATCCATCAATACCGCCCAGGCAGACGCGATCCGATCGACGCCCCAGCCGGAGACCACTGGTTTCTCCGAAAAGCCGAAGCCGGGCAGCGACGGGCACACGACATGGAACGCATCGGCCGCGTTGCCGCCATGCGCGGTCGGGTCGGTCAACGGCTCGATCACCTTGTGGAATTCGACCACCGAGCCCGGCCAGCCATGGGTGATGATCAACGGCATCGCGTCCGGATGTTTTGAGCGGACATGCAGGAAATGAATACCGAGCCCGTCGATGTCAGTGGTGAACTGCGCAAAGCGATTGAGTTTTGCCTCGCGTTCACGCCAGTCGTAATCCTCGGCCCAGTAGCGGCAGACGTCCTTGATCCACTTCAGCGGCGCGCCCTGGCTCCAGTCGCCAACCAGCTCGGCCTCCGGCCAGCGTGTCTTTCGCAGCCGCGACTTCAAATCGTCGAGCACATCGTCGCCGACCGAAATGCGATAGGGCTTTATTTCTGCATTCTTTATTTCTGCATTCATGGACATTTCTTTCGAAGCCCTGGTTGCGCGCGTGAAATCGTCGAAGCGCGCATCAGCTTGATACCACGGGAGACACCAGGTTTCGCAAGCCATCGGCGATCAATATTGCCGCGGCGGGCCCGCTTTCAGTCATAGAGGTACAATTCCCGCAGCTCCGGCGGAAGGGTCTGTGGGCGACACAGATCCGGCGATGGCGCGTCTGCAAGGCGGATGATCTTCGTTGCCGTCCTTGTGCCGCTGCCCGACGAGCGCTCACCGGCCTCCGCGATCACCAGCAGTGCCAAAACCACGGCGACGAGGCTCAGGCCTGGATTGAGCCAGACCAGGATGGCGTTGAACCGAGCGAGCCAAAGCGGAGCCGTTTTGAGATCAGCCACAACGGAATGCCTTGCAAAATTCGTCCTGATCGATTCTCGCGCATCCGCCCCGTGTGCACAATCCGGGATCAACGAAGCAGCCTTCGGCTAGACCGAAGACTGCTTTTCTCACGACGCAAGACGACGGGCAAAGAACGCCAATATCTCGTCGCGCGCGGCGATGGTCGGCTGGCCGGTCTCATTGATCAGGTGAGCCGTCACCACGCTGTGTGGCGTCGTCACATGCTGCGCGAAGAACGGCGGAAGGTCGGTGTTGGCCGCGTTGTCTTCGAGCACACGGGGCACGAAGCGATCGCCGAGCGCCTCAGTGAACGCCGCAAAGCGCTGCGCCTGGCAGAACCGGTCACCCTTGAACCGATAGGCCAGCACCGTCAAATCATCACGATCAAGGCGCGTCTTGACGGCGGCGAGTTCCGCAGGCGCGATGCCGGTGCCGGCGGGCTCGTTGAGCGGCAGCGACGGCTGCGACAGCACCGGCGCCAGCATCGATGGCTCCAGCATCATCGACAGCGCGAAATTGCCGGTGAAGCACATGCCGATGGCGCCGACGCCAGGGCCTCCACACTCCTGATGCGCGAGCTTTGCCAGTGCCCGCAGCCATTGCGTCACCGGACTGGTCTCGTTGGCGGCGAACGCGCGAAATTCGGCGCTGACGCAGGCGCGCTGGAACACCGCCGCCCCTTCCTCGGCGCCGGGTACGGCGCCGTCACGGCCGAACAGCGATGGCATGTAGACGGTAAAGCCGGCGTCCCTCACCCAGCGGCTGAAGCGGGCGACATGAGGGCTGATCCCGGGCATTTCCGTCATGACGATAACAGCCGGCCCGTTGCCGGCGACGTAGACCCGCTTGGTGATGTCGTTCAGCGTGATCTCGCGAACCGCGAAATCCTCCAGCGCGTCATCCTGCTTCATGGATCGATTGGGCATGCGAAGTGTTTCCTCTGTGATGGACACGGCGAGCGGAGCGACCGGCGCTTCCTGCAATGCAGGGCGCCAACCGGCGCCGAAGGCCGGCCACTTGTTCGGATCAGTGATTTACGACAAGATGTTGCAGGTGCCGGTAGCCGGACGCGGCGGCAAAATCCGGCAGTTTCCACAGACTGCCGCTCACGCCCCACGTACCGTCCTCGATTTCGTTGATGATGAAAGAACTGGTAATCCGGCGTTGCTCGCCCGGAAGCGCATCGACCACCGCCTGGTGCAACAGCTCGACAAAACGGGCGCGGCTTCGATCATCAAGGATTCCTTTCGGCATGTTCACAGCGGCATCGACCGACACCAGCATTTGCGACAGGTCGCGACCGCCGTACGTCCGGTTGCCGGCGCCGATTTCCTCGATCGTGACGACGCACAGCGCACGCATTTTGGGATCGTCCGGAACCTGCTCGCATTCGGCCGCGGCCGCGCAAATGCCGCTGGTGAGCGCAGTCTTTGCAGTGTCGCCGAACACACCGGCGGGGACCTTGACGGTGATGAAGGGCATCCAAATCTCCTATGAGTCCAATTTATGGACTCAGCATAGAACCCTAGATCCAATTTTGCAACTCAGATAAAATGACCCCATGACCGACGCCCCCTTCGTCCGCCGCTCGCCCGTTCCCCCGGACCAGTGCAATCTTTGGAAGGCCTTCGGCCTGATCGGCGACCGCTGGACCCTGGTGATCCTGCGATCAGCGCTGTACGGCGTCCGGCGGTTCGATGACTTCCAGGTCGAGCTGGAGATTCCCCGCAGCGTGCTGAGCAACCGCCTCGCCTCTCTGGTCGGACTCGGAATCATGGAGCGCCGCGAATACCGTGAAGACGGGCAGCGGGCGCGGGTCGAATATCCGCTGACCGAAATGGGACGCGCGCTCGGCCTGCCCTTCATGGCCATGACGGAATGGAGCGACCGCTGGATCGGCAAGGGCACATCGCCGCTGACGCTGCGATCGAAGACGTCAGGTCAAAGGTTCCGGGTTGCCATGATCGATGAAAGCGGCAAGCCGGCACGCAAGGACGACATTGAAACGGTAATCACACTCGGTCCGCGACATCAGGCCAAAGCGAAAACCAGCCGCGTGACGGGCGCCTGACCTCGCAGGCCCAGGCGGACCGGCTTCGTCGTACAAAAAATCCGCCGGCAGCGATGGCTGCCGGCGGATCAAAGTCAGCTCGGGGTCGAGGGAGGTAAGATCACGCCGCTTTTGATTTCGCCACGTGACTGGCGATGGCATCCATCAATGGCGGGTTCAGGCAATCATAGGGCTCGAGTCCAAGCTCCTTGAGCCGGGACCTGATGCCGCTCATTTCTTCCGGCTTGACCCCGGACTCCAGTACCGACGACACAAAGGCCGCAAACCCCGGGGCCGCCCAGCCGCCTTCTTGGAACAATTCGGGATGGATGAAGTCGAGGCCGTAGAACGGATGCCCCTTGTTCTCGATGCGGCCATACATGTGCGTGCCGCAGACCTTGCAGGCGTAACGCTGGATCGCCGCCGAGGTATCGACGATCTGCAGCTTGTCGCCGTTCTCCATCACCTTGACATTGTCGCGCGGCACCACGGCGACCACGGAAAAGTTCGCCCCCTCCGGCTTCCAGCACTTGGTGCAGCCGCAGGCGTGGTTGTGGGCGACATCGCCCTTGATCGCAACCTTGACCGGCTTGTCCTTGCATTTGCATACCAGGGTGCCGCCGGCAAAATTGCCCGAACCTTTCTTGACGCCGCCATCAACCGATGGGTGGATATGTGCAGTCATGGGCTTACCCTCCTGATGTTTGCGTTTGCCTTCAGAATACGACGACCGAACGAATCGATTTGCCCTCGTGCATCAGATCGAATCCCTTGTTGATCTCCTCGAGCTTGAGGACATGGGTGATCATCGGATCGATCTCGATCTTTCCATTCATGTACCAATCGACGATTTTGGGGACGTCGGTGCGGCCTCGCGCACCGCCGAACGCCGTGCCTTTCCAGACGCGACCGGTCACCAGCTGAAATGGCCGGGTGGCGATTTCCTTGCCGGATTCCGCGACCCCGATAATGACAGATACGCCCCAGCCGCGGTGGCAGGCCTCGAGCGCCTGGCGCATCACGCCGGTGTTGCCGGTGCAGTCGAAGGTGTAATCGGCGCCGCCGTCGGTCAGTCCGACCAGATGCTGGACGATGTCGCCGCCGACCTTGGTCGGGTTGACGAAGTGGGTCATGCCGAAGCGGCGGCCCCAATCTTCCTTGGAATCGTTGAGATCGACGCCGATGATCTTGTCGGCTCCGACCATCTTGGCGCCTTGGATGACGTTGAGGCCGATTCCACCGAGTCCGAACACCACGACGTTGGAGCCTGGTGTTACCTTCGCGGTGTTGACCACGGCGCCGACGCCGGTGGTCACGCCGCATCCGATATAGCAGCTCTTGTCGAAGGGCGCGTCCTCACGGATCTTCGCCACCGCGATTTCCGGCAGCACGGTGAAATTGGAGAAGGTCGAGCAGCCCATGTAGTGGAAGATCGGCTTGCCCTGATAGCTGAACCGCGAGGTGCCGTCGGGCATCACGCCCTTGCCCTGGGTGGCGCGGATCGCGGTGCACAGGTTGGTTTTCTGGCTCAGGCAGCTTTTGCACTGGCGGCATTCCGGCGTGTAGAGCGGGATCACATGATCGCCCGGCTTGACCGACGTCACGCCCGGGCCGACCTCGCGGACCACGCCGGCACCCTCGTGACCGAGGATCGACGGAAAGATTCCCTCGCTGTCGAAGCCGTCGAGCGTATAGGCGTCGGTGTGACAGATTCCGGTCGCCTTGATCTCGACCAGGACCTCACCGGCCTTCGGGCCTTCCAGATCGAGTTCGACGATCTCAAGCGGCTTCTTGGCCGCGAAAGCGACAGCGGCACGCGTCTTCATTTCATACTCCCGTTTCGCTTCGCACGGCCGTCAGGCGTGCTGTCATCTGCGGATCCACGCGTTCGTCACTTTCCCATGCAACTGGTTTCGGCCTTGGCGTAAGCATCAGTCTTGTCTTCATGCTTTGCCGGACGCACGCGTCCGACCGCATCGTTGGCGCGGGCCCGCAGATAAACGTAGAGATCGTCCATGTAGCAGGCGACGTTCGGGTTATCGCCGAATGCCGGCATGACGTTCTCCTGCGCCGTACTGACGTTCTTGCGTCCGCTTGCGACCACGCCGAGGAAGTCGGCATAGCTCATCGTCTTCAGCGAATCCTTCAGCGCCGGCGCATAGCTCGAACCCATTCCATCCGGCCCGTGGCAAACATGGCATTCGGAATGATAGCGACGGTACCCGGAGTAAGTGTACCAATCGACCGTCCCGTCGGCCGCGACCTTGAAGGTCGGGTTGCCGTCCTTGTCGAAATACTTGCCGTCCTCGGATTTTACGGCCGTGGGATCGGCCACATCTTCGGCGCAGGCAATTCCTCCAGATGCCGCAAAGACCATCGCAGCAACCACAAACCAGATGTTACGCAAGAGCTTGTTCCTCGACATTCGGTGTCAGACGAACCGGCGCATGGACCAGGCCATGCGCCGGAACGAGGTTGACGTCAGCTCACTGCGGCAGCGCGAACACCGTCATGGCTCCGCCGAGCGCGGTGTAGTTGCTCAGCGCAGCGTAGCCGCCGACGGCGCCAAGCCCGGCTGTCGGATCCGTCAGACCGGCAGCAAGACCGATACCCGCCCAGCCGCCGACGCCGGACAGCACTGCGATGTACTGCTTGCCGCCCTGCTCATAGGTGGTGACGTTGCCGATGATGCCGGACGGGGTCTTGAACTTGTAGAGTTCCTTGCCCGTCTTGGCATCGACCGCCTTGAGGTAGCCTTCAAGCGTTCCGTAGAACACCACACCGCCGGCGGTTGCAAGCGCACCTGACCAGACCGAAAACTGCTCCTTGTTCGACCAGACGATCTTGCCGGTCTTGCCGTCCCAGGCAATGAAGTTGCCCATGTTGCTCTCGCCGGGAGGCGGGTACATCGAGAGCGTTGCGCCGACATAGGGCTGGCCCGCGGTGTAGCTTACCTTGAACGGCTCGTAGTCCATGCAGACGTGGTTGGTCGGCACGTAGAACAGCTGCGTATCCGGCGAGTAGGCACCGGGCTGTTCGTCCTTGGAGCCGAGGGCGGCCGGGCAGATACCCTTGTTGTTGTGGTCTTCGCCCTGCTTGTCGGTCGAATACTGATCGACAACCTTCGGCCGTCCGTAAGTCGGCGAGCTCTTGTTCATGTCGACGCCAGTGGTCCAGTTGACCTTGGGATCGAACTTGTCGGCAACCAGCAATTCGCCGGTGACGCGATCGAGCGTATAGCCGAGGCCGTTACGATCGAAATGCGTCAGCAGCTTGCGGGGCGCACCGTTGACCGTCTGGTCGGTGAGGATCATTTCGTTGACGCCGTCGTAGTCCCATTCGTCATGGGGCGTCATCTGGTAGACCCACTTGGCCATTCCGGTGTCGGCGTCACGCGCGAAGATGGTCATCGACCACTTGTTGTCGCCGGGACGCTGCTTCGGATTCCAGGTCGAGGGATTGCCCGAGCCGTAATAGACCAGGTTGAGCGCGGGATCATAGGACATCCAGCCCCATGTGCAGCCGCCACCGATTTTCCACTGGTCGCCCTGCCAGGTCGCCAGACTCGAATCCTTGCCGACCGGCTTGCCGAGCGCCATGGTCTTTTCCGGGTCGAACTTGATCTGGTCGTCCGGCCCTTCGGAGAACGCGCGCCAGGCCTGCTTGCCGGTTTTCATGTCGTAGGCGGTGACGTGGCACTGCACGCCGAATTCGCCGCCGGAGATGCCGATCAGCACCTTGTCCTTGACCACGAGCGGCGCGGAAGTTCCGGTCGCTCCCTTGCTCGGGTCGCCGTTCTTCACCGTCCACTCAACCTTTCCGGTCTTGGCATCGAGCGCGACCAGCGTGGTGTCGGCCTGATGCAGGAATATCTTGCCGTCGCCATAGGCCACGCCACGGTTGACCGTATCGCAGCACATCACCGGAATGACGTTCGGATCTTGCTTGGGTTCGTACTTCCAGACGATCTGGTTATCCTTGGACAGGTCAAGCGCATAGACCTTGTTCGGGAACGGCGTGTGGACGTACATCATGTTGCCGATGATCAGCGGTCCGCCCTCGTGGCCGCGCAACACGCCGGTCGAGAACGTCCACGCGACCTGCAGCTTGCCGACATTGGCTGCCGTGATCTGGTTGAGCTTCGAATAGCGCGTGTTGGCGTAATTGCCCGCGGGCATCACCCAGTCCTTCGGGTTCTGCGCCATCTTGTTGAGTTCGTCATTGGCAGCGGCGGGGCCTGCGGCAAACGCCGCCATGGCACCAACCCAGGTCGCGAAGAGCACCTTGCGCATTGTGGATTCCTCCCAGATACGAGTTATGGGTTTCCGTTGAAGCGGCCCATTCTTTGCCTTCTTGATCCCTATCCCTATCCCGTTCGGAAGCGGGAAACTTGCCCAAGAGCGAACCGCTCCTTGCTCAAAAGCGAAACACGACAAACTTTTTTCGGACCAGACTGCGCGGGCCCGGCCAACGCACCGACGATGGGTTTATGTTGCGGAGCATCATTCGGCCGTCGCGTGTTGCTGCGGACTTCTGACGGTTGTAATCGGCCGCGACTCTGGGTTGAGGTTCCCCTTGACGCGGTCGCAAACAAGTCGGAGGATTGTCAACGGGATATCGGGAGGAATCTGCGCGCACTTCCCTACGACTGCCTTAAATTGGACCGATAGTGCTTTCGCGTGACCGGAACTTGTGGTGAAGGTCGCGTCCCGATCTCGAAACGGTGTTTGGATCATGTCCGATACAATCCGCTCACTCAGCACTTCCGGATTGTCGCCGAAGAAGCAGATCCAGATTTGGTCAGACGCACTGACTGATCTCTGCGGGCAATTCGATATCGACCCACTGGCGGCTTCGTCATTCGAGGCCCGGATCAACTACACCACGGTTTCGCAGTTGAAGCTGTGCCAGATCGAGGCGAGTCAGCATCGAATTGCCCACACGGTTTCGCGCACGAAATTGAGCGAGCACCCCTTCGTCAAGATCCTGTTCCAGACCTACGGGATTTCTCATTTCGAACAGGCCGGCCGCCGCATCGACATCATGCCGGGCGATTGCTTCGCCTACGACGTCTCCTGTCCGCACTCGATCGTCAGCCCGTCGCTGACGCGGCACGAGGTCGTCATCGTGCCGAAGGAACTGCTTCGCGAACGCGGTTTCCACTCGACGAAAATGTCGCCGTGCAAGCTCTCGGCGCGCAACGGCACCGGCCGCATCGCGCACGACTTCGTCCACGCCGCATTCGACGAGGCGAACAGCCTGTCACCCCTCAACGCGGTCGGCGTCGCCGATTCGCTGATCGATCTGCTGCTGCTGCCGCTGCGCTCGGCGGACACGATGTTCGACCGCGTCGGTCCGGAAGCGATGTACATCCGGGCCCAGGCCTTCATCCGCGAACACTTGCGCGATCCGGATCTGTCGATCGACCAGATCTCCGCTGCACTCGGCTGCACCAAGCGCTATCTGCACATGCTGTTCAGCGACAAGGGCATGACGGTCAGCGACCATATTTGGCGGGCCAGGCTGCTGCACTGCCGCCAGGAGCTCGAGACCCAGGCCGGGAAAACCATCACCGACGTGGCGTTCTCGTGGGGCTTTTCCAGCTCGTCGCATTTCAGCCGCGTATTCCGAAAGCATTTCGGGTTCGTCCCGTCCGCCATCCACAGGGCGCAACATGGCGGTCCCTCCCCGGAAGTTGCCTGACGGCTGTATTTCCGCGTGGAACCGGTTCTAAAAGGTTACCTTTAACCCTGCATAGAAGGCGCGCGGTCGCGCCGGGCTCAGCGAACGCGCATCGGTAAACGATGCGCCGCCGTTCGCGAAGTTGGTCGCCGGTCCAGCGGTAAAATTGGGAACCGCCCCGGTATCGAAGAAAGTGCCGTAGGTCGCGTAGCGGTTGTCGAAAATGTTGTCGACGCGCCCGTAAATCTGGAAGGTCTTGTTGACCTGATACGAGGCATGGGCATTGAACACCGTGTAGGACGACAGCCTTTGCGCCTGGTTGGATTCATCGCCGACGAAATACTGGTCGCTGACGAACAGCGCGTCGCCGCCGACCTTGAGCGCATCGGTGATCGAATAATCGAATCCGGCCTTGATCCGGTTGCGCGGGATCGCGGGAATCCGGTTGCCCGGCGAAATCTGGACGTTGCCATCAGGGTCGGCAAACGGGCTGTTGGAGCCGACCTGCAGCGAGTCGAGGAAGCGTGCATCCACGAGCGCATAGCTGGCGTAGAGCTGCAACGCCTTCGATTGCAGGTTGACCTGGGCTTCGACGCCCTGCCGGCGGGTCGAACCGACGTTCTGGAAGTAGCCAAATCCCTGCAAGGCCGGGCTCGGGATCGCCAGGATGTCATCGCTGTTGGTGGCGCGGAAGGCGCCAAGCTTCCATCCCAACGTTCCGATATTGAGCTCATGCGATCCGCGAAAACCCGCTTCGACCGTGCGGGATACCACCTGCTTCAAAGGCGGATCGGACACCAGAAACGCCGCGATGATGCAGGGACGGGCCGGATCGGCGCACCCCAGTTCCAGCGGCGTCGGCACGCGGTTGGCCTCGGAATAGCCTGCATAGGCCGTCACATCCGACGTGATCTTGTAGGTACCGCCGATGATCGGATTGAACCGGGTGAACGTCTCGCTGCCGTTGAGTGCGGTGCCGATCTGATCCTGCAGATCAATTCGCGCGTAGTTGAACCGCGCGCCCCCGGTCAGCGAGAACGCGTTGGTGACGTCGAACGTGTCGAGCGCATAAAGCCCGTTATACTGGTTGGTGGTGCGAAGCGAGACCGGACCAATTGACACCGGATCGCCGGACTGCCCAAGAAAGATTCCACTGCCGTTGACCACGTAATTCGGGCCGATCGTGCCGAGCTCAGCACTCGCCGAAAAACGGGTCACACTGTAATCGAAGCTGGTTCCGACCACGAAATGATTGTTGTGCCCGAGCAGTTGGTCGTTGTTGGTCGCCTGCAGGGAAAACCCGGCCGTCGTCGAACGAGTCGTCGTTCGGTCGAGTTCGCCTAATATGGCGCCGGAAGCGAAGGGATTCGCAAGCTGGGTTCCGTTCAGACCGTTGGCCGGCGTGCTGTCGTCATTGAAACAGAGCAGCGTCGCATCGGCCGCGCATGGCTGGGCACCGGTCGGATTGCCGTCGGTCACCCTCTGATCGAAAACGCGGACATGAGCCGAGCTGTCGATCGTCCAGGTCGGCGTCGCCTCGACCTTTCCCGTCAGATTCACATAGCCGACCCGGTTGTTGGTGATCTGCGGCGAGGTGTAGGTGGCGCCCCAATATTGCTGCAACAATTCGACCGGCGTGGCGGCGGTCGCGCCGAACTTGTTGTCGGCGACGCCCATATTGACGTGGAATTCGCTGGCGTCACTCTTGTAGCCGACATCGCCATAGAAGCGGCGCACGTCGGAGGCCGAAAAATTCCGAAAGCCGTTGTCGTGCAGTCCTTCGAGGGCGCCATAGACGGAAAAATTGCCATCAACCTGCTTGCCCCATTGCGCTGAACTCTGGATCCGGCCGAACGAACCGCCCATCGTGTCGATCTCGGCACCGTGATAGTTGAAACCGTCCTTCATCTGCACGTTGACCGCCCCGCCAAGTGCGTTGAGCCCGAAGGCGGGATTGTTGGTCACGACGCTGACCGATTTGATCGCGGCGGTCGGAATCAGGTCCCAGTTGACGGTGTCGCCGAACGCCTCGTTGATGCGCACGCCGTTCTGGTAGACCGCAAGGCCCTGCGGCGTCCCGGCCACCGGTGAGGCGACGAAGCCGCGGAATTCCACGTTGGGCTGAAACGGATTGCCGGCCACCTCGTTGATGATGACGCCCGGCACCTGCTGCAACAGCGCGTCGGTGATGTTCATCGACCCCGTGCGCGCAATGCGCGCCGAGTCGACGAAATTGGCGCTGGCGGGAATCTTGTCGACGTCAATGCTGGAACCGGAGCCTGCGGCGGGCGTGGTCGAGTAGACGTAGACGACACGGGAGGGCTTTCGCGCGGTGCGTGCGGTTTGCTGCGTGGGGCCGCGTTTGGCGCGCGATGCCGGTGCCGAAACCACGATCGGCGGCAGCGTCTGGGCCTCGCCGGGTGCACTTTGGGCATAAGCCTGTTCGGTGCCGGGGAGCAAGCACACCGACATCGAAGCGATCACCAGCGATCGGGTACCCATCCGCGTCATCCCCACTCCCCGCCGGCCGTTATGAATTGCCGGTCGGGTTGTGGATGATCCTAGTGCGATGCCGGAATTGTGCTACCTGCAAAAGGTCCGGTTTCGAGCGCGCCAACTTTCCCGACGCGTCACGGGAAAAATTCCCGAAACGATGCCGCGCAGGCCGGATTTGCGAGACCGATTCAGGCGCGCACGCCGTTGGGAACCAGTGCCTCCACGGTCACGCCGCCCTCGTCGGAAGCGATCGTGAGCGTACCCCCCAGCGCCAGTATCCGCTCGCGCATCCCGGTCAGGCCGAAGCCGAGCTTGTGATCCGGCTTCATGCCGCTGCCGTTATCGCGGACACGCACGCGCGCGAAGCCGCGGTCTGCGTGCAATCCCGTCGGTTGTTCGGCCGGCTCGACGCTGACATTGACGGAGGTAGCACCCGCATGGCGGAAGACGTTGGTCAGGGCTTCCTGAATGACGCGGTAGATCGTCAGCTCCGCGGTTTCTCCGGTCTCCCCGAGCACGGGTGAGATCGTCGTTTCGATCGCCATGTCGGGATGTGATTCACCCCAAAGACGCAGCAGGGCGCCGAGCGCCTCGCGAAGCCCCAGCTCCGCCAGACCCACGGGGCGAAGCCGCTCCAGAATCCGGCGGTTGAACTGCTGCAGTGCATTGACCTGTTCGAGGATCGCGGCGCCGTGCTTTCGCAACGCGTTCGCATCCGGCACGCCGACGTCCGACAGCCGCATCAGCGCGCCGGCATGTGCGCGCAGCGCGAACAGATAGGGTCCGAACTCGTCATGCAGCTCGCGCGCGATTTCCTTGCGTTCGACGTCCTGGAGCGAGACCGTCCGCTCGGCCAGATGCCGATTTTCCTCGACGGCCTCGCCCAACGTCGCCGCGAGGTGGTTCAACCTGGTACAGATCGCCGCCAGTTCGGGCGCGCCGCCCGGCGTCACGCGCGTACCGTAACGCCCGGACTCGATGTCGGTCATGGCTTGCGATAGCGCCTTGAGCGGCGCCAACGCACGACCAACAACTGTCATCGTGATCAGAAGGAGCGCGGCGGCAATAGCCGAACCGACCTCGAGCTGGGTCACGATGCCATCCCAGATTTCAGCCATCTCGTCATCGGGATACGACGTGATTACAAGCGCTTGCGGCTTGCCGCGGATCGTGATCGGCACGCTCACTGAGGTTTTCTCCGGATGCACCAGGGCAACGAACCACGCCGGCGGCGAGCGGGCGGCGTCATCGTCATCGGAACGGGCGGATGGCCGCGAGATTTCGGCCGCAACGTCCTGCCGCGCAATACTGACATGACGCAGCCGACTCAGGTCGCGCACGATCTGGTTCAGCCGCGCCTCGGGGTCCGGCGCTTCATTGAGGCCGGCGACGATGGTTTCGACAAACTCGCGCGCCAGCCTGATGACACTTTGATCTTCGGCCTGGACACGGGGCGTCGCCTCGACCACCAGCCGCGCGATATTGATCGCCAGACCGAGCGCAAGGACGAATGCCAGAAGCAAATTGATCCGGGCACGCAGGGATAATTTTTGCCACATGACGTTTATCCGAGACCGCGTTGCATCCGGTTCCTCACCAAGAGGAACGTTGACAGACGATGAGGCGGCCATCTAATGGAAGCGTACAGCAACATCGCGCTCGTTGCATAATCGGTTGACGGCGATCCCGACACCGACGCTCATGCGACTGATGCGGTGCAACAACGCGACGCGTTGCGGGACACATCACGGGACGCATCGGAGACAAATGCCATGCGCATTCTGATCGTAGATGACCATCCGATCGTCGCATCCGGCTGCCGCGCCGTTCTCGCCGACGAACCCGCGATCGTGTTGCTGGAAGCCTGCGACGCAGAGAGCGGTGAACGTGTATTCGACACCGAGCATCCCGACATCTGCGTGATCGACATCAACCTGCCGACCGTGTCGGGATTCGAACTGGCGCGACGCATTCTCGTCCGCGACCCGTCC
>Ga0070679_100001780_pt1 | contig 19417 bp, 11 predicted proteins | sample KBSC63BmetaG_FD_65652 | JGI IMG/M metagenome (GOLD analysis project Ga0070679, IMG submission 65652) | Corn rhizosphere microbial communities from Kellogg Biological Station, Michigan, USA - KBS C6-3B metaG | ecosystem: Host-associated > Plants > Roots > Rhizosphere | place: USA: Michigan... | reverse complement strand
GAACCAGAACACGTTCTCTAACCTGTCGGCCAATCAGCCGACGTTTTTCAACACGTATAAGCGCAAAGCGATTAATGTCGACATCTCCCATTTGCAAAGCGGATGGGCCGGGTTGCATAACTTCAAGGGCGGCTACCAGTTTGTTCGGACCGGTAACAACGTGAAGACGATTTATGACTTTGCGAACGTCACCCTGTACTACGGCACGGGCCAGTCCTACTCGCCCGGCACCAGCCCAACGGCCTGCGACGCGATCATCGCAGCCAACCAGGCTTCGTTTGGCGTAACCAACGCGTCGAAGAGCTGTACCGGCAACTATGGCTATTTCATTGTTCATGACGGTACAGACGTCCTGGGCAGCGTCAACTCCAATGCACATGGTATTTATGTGCAGGACGATTGGACCGTGGCCCACACCGGCCTGACGATCAATGCGGGTGTTCGCTTTGACCGTGAGTATATTCCGCCCTATGTGGCGGGCGATCCGAGCATCACATTCGGCTGGGGCAGCAAGATTGCTCCTCGCATCGGCGGCGCGTACGACCTGCTCCACAATGGCAAGGTCAAACTATTCGCGAGCTATGGGAAGTACTACGACATCCTGAAGTTCTCTCTTCCACAAGGCAGCTTCGGAGGCAATTACTGGCATGATTGCGTCTATACGCTGGACAACCCGAACTACAACCTCATCACGCCGACGGCGCCAATCTCTGCCGCTGACGGCTTCCGCCACTCCTGCCCTACGACGGGCATGGCTCCAGGCGTTGGCTCGAATGCAGTAACTGATACCGGTTCGGTTGCCGTTCCTTTGCCGACTGGGCCAAACAATGGCCGCTTCATCGAAAACATCGATTTCCGTGCCGTGAACAACAGCTCGGATGATCCCGGCGTCGATCCCAACATCAAGCCCACGGCACAGCATGAGTATGAAGCCGGTGCGGAGTATGCCATGACTCCTTCCCTGTCGTTCAGCTCCCGCTACGTTCACAAGGCGCTCGATTCCACGACAGAAGACATGGGTCTCAACGATACCTATGGCTTCTACATTGGCAATCCGGGTTCGCGGTACGGTGACCTGCTACACCGTGCACTGCCCAATGTCTACCGCTTTGCTGCGCTCAACAATACGCCCAATGCGTCTCAGTTCCTGAGTCCCACCGGCATTTGCCCGCAGTGCCCTTCCACGCCCGCCGCAACCCGCGTCTACGATGGCGTTGAGTTCCGCATAGAAAAGCGCGCCGCCAAATACCAGGTAACGGCTTTCTACACCTACAGCCGCCTGCAAGGCAACTACCCCGGCCTGACCAGCACATTCATCACGGATGGCGCGGGTGGACGCCATAACCCCAACAACAACCGTTCGTTCGATTTGCCGAACATGCAGTTCACCGCTGCGGGCAAGCCGTTCGGTGGCCCGCTGCCTACGGATCGTCCGAACTCCCTGACGTTGTTTGGTTTCTATAAATTGAAAACCTTCGCAGGTGAGACTACCTTCGGCCTGACGCAACTCGCTGCGTCGGGTACGCCGGTGTCTACCTGCCTTGGTCTTCTGTCGACTGCCAGCTCCTGCCAGTTTATCGAAGATCAGGGTCATTATGTGAACCTAAGGGTTCAGCCGACCTCTACTGGCTATACGATCGCGAAGGACTCAGTGGTCGAACGCCGCACCCCGGCCTACACACAGACGAACACGAACATCGGCCACTACATCCACGTTAGTAAGGATCACGAGAACCGAAGGTTTGGTGGCGAGTTCAATGTGACCAACCTGTTGAATCAACACGCTGTCGTTAGCTACAACGTAACACCGACCACGTCGACCCCGACCATCAAGACGACGAGCAATGTGACCGGCACTGACTACTATCAGTTGATGACTGGTTTTGATTACATGGCAGTTATGAATGGAACGCTCGGTACCAGCACGAACGGATCTGTAGCCCCGAAGATTTTGTCGAGCCAGTATGGCCAACCGAACGGGTTCCAGACGTCGCGTTCCGTTCGTTGGAAGTTGGCGTACATCTTCTAACCCCGCCGGCGGCAGGCCGGTGTTTGGAAACGGGGACCGCTAACGCGGTTCCCGTTTTTGTGCGCTCAGCGAAGGACTGATGTTTGGGCCCTGCTGCGTTTGCCCTTGGAACCCGGCGAAACTTAGTAGTCTGTGTTCTGCGAAGTTGGCCAAAGTGGAAGACGCCGCCCTCGACGGAGATGAAGGTGTTGAAGCCGGTAGTGCCGCTGTCTCTGGTACACGATGGTGCTTCCGAGGGGTTGTTGTTGCGGTTGTGGATCTTGCCGCGATGGTACCCGACAGGCCATGCTGGGCGCGATCCGCGGAGTCATCATGACCCGAGCCGCTTCGTCCCACGTATATCCTAACGCTCGTCACACAGCGTCGTGCCACGATATCGCCATGCGATGTAAATTGCAGAATCTAAATGAATTCACTGTCAAATTTCGCTTGACGGCGGACGTACCCTTGCCCCACTGTAGAGGGACGATCAACCAAAAAATAAGGGTGAACATTCCTTTCTTGGGGATGGAACCCTTGAATTTTGCGACCGGGAGGCAAAAGACCTCTCGTCACATTGGCAAAGTCGATTTCCGGAGGAGTCCATATGAAAAAGCATTTTGTCATGCTGGTCGCGCTGCTCGTTGGTGCGGGCGTCGCATTAGGTCAATCGACGAGCGGAGTGCTCGTAGGTGTTGTCCGAGATGTAACCGGCGCGGTTGTTCCGTCCGCCTCTATTTCGGCGAACAACGTTGCGACAGGCGTGGTCTATGCCGGCCAGAGTGGATCGTCCGGACAGTATCGGATATCGAACCTGCCGAACGGCACATATGACTTGACCACCACGGTCGCCGGATTCGCGCCGCTTGTTGTGAAGGGCATCGCAATCGAGGCGAACAACGTACAGACTAAAGACATCGTGCTGTCCGTCAAAGGTCAGTCTACGACGGTCGAAGTGGCCAGTGAGGCCAATGTCTCAATCGACACCACAACGGCACAGATTGGAACGACCTTTTCCTTGAAGGAAACGGAAGACCTGCCGACTTCCACCATAGGATTAGGCGTTCTCAATCTTTCGCTCCTGGCTCCCGGCGCAACCAGTACAGGCGGCATAGGCGCGGGAACCGGGCCTTCCATTAGCGGCCAGCGTCCGCGCAACAACAACTTCATGTTGGACGGCATTGACAACAACAGCAAGTCCGTAACGGGGCCGCTCCTCTATGTTTCCAACGACGCGGTCGGGCAGTTCGTCCTGTTGCAGAACATCTACTCCGCGCAGTACGGCCACTCCAGTGGCGGACAGTTCAACACCCTAATCAAAACGGGAACGAACTCGTTGCATGGCGGTCTCTATGAATACTTTCAGAATCGCAACCTGAACGCAGTTTCCTCAACCCAGGGTGTTGCGAACGCGGCTAATGGGGTCTCGGGACACTTCAATCCGCGCTTCGACTTCAACCGGTACGGTGGTATGCTGGGCGGCCCGATCCGCAAAGACAAAATTTTCGCGTTCGCGAATTACGAGCGTCAGGAACAAGGGCAAACCGCTGCGTCGACGGCGATCTGCGTTCCCACTGCTGCCGGTTACGCAACCCTGAATGCCCTTACGTTTGCTTCCACGACGAACCTGAAGGTATATGAGCAGTACTTCCCCACCGGGTCTTCGACGAGCACGACTGGCTGCTCTGCGTCGACCATTACGGTAACCCCCACTAGCGGCGTGGCAACGTCTGTCGCGGTCGGCAGCTTCTCCTTTGCTCCGCCGCTCTATTACAACCATGACTACCTCACCACCTCCGGCGACTACGTGATTTCTCAGAAGGACTCGCTCCGCATCCGGTACGTCTACAACCGCGTAGACGGAACAGACACTGCGGCTTCGGTGCCCAGTTTCTTCGTGGGAGCGCCGGCTCGTTATCACCTTGCGGCTATCAGCGAGACGCACGTCTTCACGCCGAACCTGAGCAACGATATCCGTCTGGGTTATACGCGCTTCCTATCCCAGACGATTGTTGGACCGCAAACGTTCCCCGGGTTGAGTTCCTTCCCCAGCTTGTACTTTGGCGATCTTTCCGGTTTTGGCGTCAGCCTGGGTCCGGACCCGAACGCACCGCAGCAAACCATTCAGAACCTCTATGATCTCGTGGACAACGTCACGTACGTGAAGGGCCATCACACGTTCAACATCGGCGCGGAAGTCCGTAAGTTCATCGAGCCGGAAATCTTCACCCAGCGTATCCGCGGCGACTATGAATACAACCAGTTCAGCCAGTATCTGAATGATCTGAGTCCGAGCCACCTGGGACAGCGCAATGCCACGTCCTCGGGCTTGGCCCCGACGTTCTACGGCGATCAGTCGTCCATCTATACGTATGCCAATGACGACTGGCGCATTACGCCGAAGCTTACCCTCAACCTAGGTTTGCGTTGGGAGTTTACCTCGGTTCCCAGCGAAGAACGCCTGCAGAACGCCCAGGCAGCCGCCAGCGTTCCGGGTCTACTCACCTTCGCAGCGCCGCAACCGCAGTACACCAACATCGTTCCGCGCTTTGGCATCGTCTACGCGCCGAACGAGAACACGTCCATACGCGCCGCGTTTGGTATCAACACCGATGTGCTTTTCGACAACCTCGGGCTAAACGCCTCGCCGCTTGTGCTTTCTACCACGGAAAATGTTCCGTCGCTTACCACGCAAACGCCGAACTTCCTGGCGGGTGGCGGCTTGCCGGCGCAGGTCAGCAACGCGATCTTTACCCTTCCTACAACTCAGGAGCGCACTGCCATTTCGGCCTATTTGCCGAACCAGGTGCTGCCCTATTCTGAACAGTGGACACTTGGTGTGCAGCACGTCTTCGCGCATGTTTACACCGCTGAGGTGCGCTATGTCGGCACCCGCGGCATTCATCTGGACACGCAGACGCAGATCAACTCGCAGGCTGCGGCCACGACGGCGAATCAATTGCCCACAAACGTTACAGGCGGCTCGATCACGCCGAACGGCGCCAACACTCTGGCGACCCTGACGGCAAACACCGGCAGCTACACCTATACCAACGTCGCGGGCACTTCCACTACGGTCGCCTGCCCCTACTATCGCATTGCAGCGTACTGCACAGCCGGGTTCACCAGCACCATTACGGGGTATTTCCCGTATGGCGCGTCGAATTACAACGGCCTGCAGACGCAGCTCACACGGCGCTTCCAGAATGGCCTGCTGCTGAACGCCGCCTATACCTGGAGCCGCACGTTCGACGACTCGACCGCGGACGTAAACTCCACCGCCTTGAACCCCCGTCGTGCGCAGGACATGCTCAACATGCACAAAGAATATTCGCGCTCGGCTCTGGACCGGCCAAACCGCCTCACGATCGCGGCACTGTACGACGTCCCCTTCTTCAAGCACTCCAACTGGCTCCTCCGGAACCTGGTGGGTAACCTGGAGATGGCCCCGGTGTACACCTTCCAGTCGCCGCAGCCGGTGACGGTGCAAAGCAGCGTCGATTCGAACCTGAATGGAGACTCAGCAGGGGATCGTGTCTTCGTCAATCCAGCCGGCAACAAGAACGTAGGTACAACAGTTGTGCCTGTACTCAGTGCAGCCTGCGCGACAGGTACAGCGAACGGTGGCGTCATCAACGGTTCCCTGGCACCTGCAACCTCGTGCGCAGCCAACACGATCGGGTATACGGCCGGCACAATCAGCGCTGGTGTATTCACTCCTGTAAGGAATGCGTATTACGTTCAGGGTGGATCTGGGACCGTGCCGAGCGCATCCCGCGATACGCTCTTCACCGGCCGCACCAACAATGTCGATTTGACCGCTGTGAAGCGCTTCACCTTCCGCGAGCGTTTTGGTCTGGAAATTCAGGTACAGGCGTTCAACGTTCTCAATCACTCGCAGTACCTGCCGGGCTCACTCAATCAGGTGAACTCCATCAGCTCGACCGGTACCGGCGCTTCGAACTTTGCCAACGTCTCGAAGGGAAGCCTGTTCGCGAACAAGTATGTCGATTTCAACAACAATGCGCGAGCAATGCAGTTGGCGGGAAAGATCACCTTCTAATTTCGGGTGGTTGTTGCAAAGAGAAGGAGCCCGTTTTGGGCTCCTTCTCTGTTTACGCCCAGCATGGGCGCACTCTTACGGTCCGGGTCTCGTGATGAGCTGGTCAGAGTTAGCGATGTGAAGAGCAACCGCGTGGGGTTACCGAAACTGCTCACTATCCCGATCCGCATCGACTTAACTTTTCGGCGGCAGTTCAGGGCCGCGGGTGGGAGCGGGTGGAGGCGGAACTTTCACTGAACGACCGGTGCGAGCGGACTCGTAGATGGCCTCGACCAGACGCTGGTCGTGCAGGCCTTCCTCTCCGGGCGTGTGAGGGTTGGTGTTTTGCATGACGCAGAGAGCCATGTGGTCCATTTCGAGCGCGAACTGGTCCTGCTCTTCGATCTTTGGTTCCATGATGGTTTCGTGGCCGTCGACGAGGCGCGAGCTGCGCAGCTTGAGGCCGGTATAGCCAAAGGCGGGGTTGAGTTCAGCCCATCCGTCGGCGCACTCCAGACGCAGGAATTGCGAACGATGACCCGCGTAGCCGCTGCTGCACGTTGCCAACAGACCGCTGGGGAAGCGCAGCGTGAAGGTGCAGGAGGCCTCGACTTCTTTGAAGCGCGGATCGTCCGTGGGCTGCCATGTGGCTCCGAAGACCTCTGTTGGCTCTTCGCCGGAGAGGAAGCGCGCGGCGTTGAGGCAGTAGATGCCGACATCGGGAAGGCAGCCTCCACCGCCGAGTTTGCGGTTCTGGCGCCATTGGGTCGGATCGCCTTGGTCCTGCGTATTGCTGGCGATGATGGTGCGCAGAGAACCTAATTTTCCTTCACGGATCATTTTGCCCAGCGCGCGATTCATCGGCTCGTACTGCTGACGATAGGCGATCATCAGCTTGACGTCCGCGGCTTTGCAGGCGGCGATCATGCGCTCGCAATCGGCGGCGCTGGTGGCCATCGGCTTCTCGCAGAGGATGTGTTTGCCGGCCCTGGCGCCGCGGATGACGAACTCCGCGTGCATGGAGTTGGGCAGGACGATGTAGATGACCTTGACTTCGGGATTCCGGGCAAGGCGGTCATAGCTGGCGTAGTCGTAGATAGCTTCCGGACGAATGCCGTATTGGGCGGCCATCTTGCGGGCCTTCTCCGGTGAGCCGCTCACCAGCGCGACGGGCTTGCAGTACTTCGACTTCGCCATAGCCGGCAGAATCTGATTCAGCGTGAGATGGCCGAGGCCAACGACCGCGAAACCGATGCGCTGGTCTGGAGCTTCGAAGGGTCCGGGCGTCTTCTCGGGAGCTTCCGTCGGGGCGTGAAGCTGGGAGAGGCTCACAGCGTTGTCGGCGTTGGGTTGTCCTGGCTGCTGCGCTGTGGCGAGGCCGCTGACGCCCGCGGCGGTAAGGGCGGTGGCGCCGCGGAGAAAGTCGCGGCGATCGAAGGTGAGGTTGGAGGGGGCCCGCATAGGTCTGGTGGGATGCGAGCGCGTTCACGCGGGTTTGCCAGACCGAAAACGGTGCGGGCCTGGGTTGCGGGGATGACATTGGGCGACGCGAAAGAGAGGAGTCGAACGTGGCAAACCAACTTTTCGCGAAATGTTACGAAAGGATGGGTTGCCCAGACTCGCGGCGTGCGAGCGCTACTTGTCGGTTTCGATCTTCAGCGTGAAGTTGAAATCGTTCTTGCTGTCAAAGGAGCTGATGTTGCGGGCCTTGCTGCGCTTGCCCTGGAACTCCGCGTAGAGCTCGTAGTCGGTGTTCTGTGAAAGCTGGCCGAAGTGGAAGACACCAGCGTCATCGGAGATGAAGCTTTTGATGGCGAGGGTGCGGCTGTCCTTGAGGTACACGATGGCGCCTTTGAGCGGCTGGTCGTTGTGGTCGTGGACTTTGCCCTCGATGGTGCGCTGGACGGGGCCGCGCTGCTGCGCAGAGGCCGTGGAGACGCCAGGGCCTGCCGCGAGCGCTCCGAGGGCCAGGGCGAGGGCTGCAACGCCCGCGCGGGCGCCTGCAGCCACGCGGGTATGGTTCGTGCTACTCATCTTCTTCGTCTTCATCTGCGACAACTGCATCATCCTCGTCATCATAACCTTCCGCGTCCACGGGGGCTAGTTCCAGCGGATCGCTGGATACAACCTCGAGATCGCTTCCACATTCATCGCACTGGATCACTTCGCCTTCGTCTACATCATCGACGTCGATGTCCAACGGGTTATCGCACTCAGGGCATACAACTGACATAAACACACTCCTCGCCATATAGTCTCGCGCGCTCTTGCTAGGATGGTGCGAGCGGCGTCTGGGCAGCTTAGATATTGTTCTAGCGTTGAGCGGCTTCCGCGTCAACACATACGGCGTTGATTTTCTGGCCCCGAATTACTTTGGTTCCCTCAGGAGAGTATGCCATGTCGTGCCGAATCAAACTTTTCCTCATGGTTTTCCTCAGCATTACCGTGTCGGCTATCGCCCAGATTGCTGTTTCCCCACCGGCAGACCCTTTGGTTGCCGCCAAGGCCGATCCGCAGATTGCCTCGGCCATTCACGCGATCTCGCCGGCCAGGGTGCAGGAGGACATCGCGAAGCTGGTCAGCTTCGGCACGCGGAGCACGCTTTCCAGCATGGATGCGGACCTTCCGCCGGGGCATGGGATCAATGCGGCGGCGGATTGGGTCGAGGCAGAGTTCAAGGCGATTTCCGCGGACTGCGGCGGGTGTCTGGAGGTAAAGCGCGATGAGTTTGTGGAGACTCCGCCGACGGGGGACGGCACGGGCCGCAGCCGGTTTGCGAAGCCGACCAAGCTGACAAATGTCTATGCGATTATGCACGGCACCGCAACGCATAAAAATGCGCCATGGGTGCTGGTGACGGGGCACATGGATTCCCGGGTGACGGACGTGATGGACTCCCACTCCGATGCGCCGGGAGCGAACGACGATGCGAGCGGCGTGGCCGTGTCGATTGAATCAGCGCGGGCACTCTCGAAATTGAAGCTGCCGGGGACGGTGGTTTTCGTCGCGGTGGCGGGCGAGGAGCAAGGTCTCAACGGGTCCAAGCACCTGGCGCATCTGGCAAAGGAGCAGGGCTGGCCGCTTGAGGCCGTGCTGAACAACGACATCGTTGGCGGCGATACAACTCCCGGCGACAACACCCAGGACAAGTCGGTAGTGCGGGTGTTTTCGGAGAGTGTTCCGTCTGCGGCGACACCCGAACAGCAGCGGACAATCCTTTCGCTGGGCGCGGAGAACGATTCGCCCTCGCGGATGCTGGCGCGCGAGGTCGCGGAGCTTGCGCCGATCTACTTCCAGCCTGTTGAAGTGCATCAGCCAGCCGCCGCTCCTGGCGTGATGCGGAGCCATCTGGTGCATCTGGAGCCGGCGTTTCATCCCGTGTTGATCCTGCGCCGTGACCGCTACCTGCGTGGGGGCGACCACACGAGCTTCAACGGCGAAGGCTTCGCGGCAATCCGGTTTACGGAGTGGCGCGAGAACTTCAATCATCAGCACCAGAAGCTGCGGACCGAAAACGGCATTGAGTATGGCGACCTGTTGAAGTTTGTGGACTTCAACTACGTCGCGAATGTAGCGCGGATCAACTCGGTGACTCTGGCAACGCTGGCGTCCGCTCCCAGCGTGCCGCTGAATGTGAAGGTGTTGACGCGGTCGCTCGACAACAACACCGAACTGACATGGGAGCCGTCGGCGTTTGCCCCTCCGGGGACCACGTACGAGGTGGTGTGGCGCGACTCGGCGACGATGCTATGGAGCCACTCGCGGAGTGCGGGAACGGCGACCACGCTGAAGCTGGATGTGTCCAAGGACAACGTGCTGTTCGGTGTGCGTGCGGTGGACGCAGTGGGGCACCGGTCGCTGGCCGTGCCGCCGGTGCCGGGCAGAGGGTAACGGCGAGCGACTAAGATAGAGCTGTATGGCGATGCAGTCGAACGGCCCCATCATGCTGGCGCTTCCACCGTTCCGCGGAGTGACGCGGAAAATCGTCCTTATTGCCCTGTTGGTGCTGGTGGTCCAGATTGTCGTCGGGGTGGTTTCAGGCCAGGCAGCCGGGGCACTGATGGTCGGTCTCATCCTGGTCCCGAAGCTGGCGTTCCATCGCATGCCGTGGCAGTTTGTGACGTACGGCTTTCTGTCCGAGGGCATCCTGAACACTTTGTTCGCGCTGCTTTCGGTATGGTTCTTCGGCATGGACCTGGAGCAGGAGCGCGGCGGGCGCTGGCTGATGGAATATGCCGCGGTGTCGCTCATCGGCGGAGGGTTGCTGGCGGCGGGGCTGAGCTATGCGCACATTCCGGGGATCGGTCCCGTCGATCCGGCGTTCGGTTTGTGGCCGATGGCGATGGCGTTTCTGCTGGCCTTCGCGCGTAGAAACCCAGAGGCCCAGATACGGCTGTACTTTGTATTGCTCGTAAAGGCGAAGTACCTTGTAGCAATTTTTCTCGGATTTTACATTTTGAGTTCGGTGATTTCGCATGACTACTTCAGTACGCTGATCGTGTTGTGCGTGGGGCTGGCCGGGTATGTGTATTTGCGGACGGCGCCGCGGCGGGGCTTGCAGTACGCGGCGTCTGAAGGGTGGTTCGGATTGCGGAATTCGTACTATCGCGCCAAACGGCGGCGCGCCGCGAAGAAGTTTACCGTGTACATGAAGAAGCAGGGCAAGGACGTGAACATCGATTCCAGCGGACGCTACGTGGACCCCGATGGAAACCCTCGCGACCCGAATGACAAGCGGTGGATGAACTAGTTTCGCCGCATCCAATATTCCAGATTGTAGGAGGAAGAAGATGCAGATCCGCGCGCTGGGTAAGACCGAGCTTGAGATTGTGCCGCTGGTGTTGGGCGGCAATGTTTTTGGATGGACGATCGATGAGGCGAAATCGTTCGAAGTGCTGGACGCATTTGTGGACCACGGCTTCAACTGCATCGACACTGCCGATGTGTACTCGGTGTGGAAGCCAGGGCATGTGGGTGGTGAGTCGGAGACGATCCTCGGCAAGTGGTTTGCGCGCACCGGCAAGCGCAACAGCGTCGTGCTGGCAACCAAGGTCGGCATGAAGATGCCGGCTGGCGAAGGGCTTTCGAAGAAGTACATTCTGGATGAGGTTGAGCAGTCGCTGAAGCGATTGCAGACCGACCACATCGATTTGTATCAGTCGCACAAGGACGATCCGAATACTCCGCTGGAGGAGACGCTGGAAGCGTATGCGCGGCTGATCGAGCAGGGCAAGGTGCGGGTGATCGGCGCGTCGAACTACACGGGCGAGCGGCTGACGGAGGCGATCGAACTGGCGGAGAAGTCGGGGTTGCCGATGTATCGCACGCTGCAGCCGGAGTACAACCTGCACGCTCGTCAAAAGTATGAGGAAGACCTCGCGCCGGTGGCTGCAAAGTTTGGCGTAGGCGTGATTCCGTACTTCTCTCTGGCGGCGGGTTTCCTGACCGGCAAGTATCAGACGCTCGAGGACACGAAGGGCAGAGCGCGCGGCAAGGGCATCGAGAAATACTTCGACGAGCGCGGCAAGAAGATTCTGAAAGCACTGAAAGACGTTGCCGATTATGCGAGTGTGGAGCAGGCGACCGTAGCACTGGCCTGGTTGCTGGCGCAGCCGACGGTGACGGCCCCGATTGCGAGCGCGACGAGCGTGAAACAGTTGCAGTCACTGTTTGCGGCGGTGGAGTTTACGTTATCGGAAGCGCAGTTGCAGACGTTGAACGAAGCCAGCGCTTATTGATCAGGTTTAGCGGGCGGAAAATTTGTCACGCGCGGTTCTACGCGAGGTGAACCGCAGGAGGTGCTGCCGCCGGTGTCGTTGATGACGTTGCGGATGCCGCCCTTATTGGCGAGACACACAGTGATCATGTCATGGAAACGGATGCCGGGAAGCTGCGGCACTTCGATGGCGCGGGTGACGAAGATGTCGGGATGGGTGAAGACGCTGTAAACGCCGAGGCCCCAGGCTTCGTGCGTGGTGATGCTGGGCGCGAGCTTGTAGGCCGCCCAGCCGTCGGTTTTCGGCGCGCTGGTGTAGGCGTCTTGCGTGGGCGGGTCGTAGGGAATTTCCGACTGGTAGAAGTAGGTGCTGCCGGCGTTGCCATTCCAGAGGACTTGATATTGCTGGTGATGCTCGACGAAGAGACCGTAGATGGTAACGCGGTCGCCGTTGACGATGAGGCCGTTGCGGCTGGTGTTCTGCTCCCAGCCGACGTTGTGGCCGTGGTCGGCGCGCCATATCCAGGTGTGGTCGACGATAACGTCGCTGCTGTTGAGGGTGAGGTTGCTTTGCGTGCGGCCCTCGCCTGCACCGCCGACACGGAAGAAGACGTCGAAGAGAGCGGTGGGATCTTTGGCGTGCGAGGCTTTGCTGCCTGGTGGGCCGACTTCCAGCAGAACCGGCGATTCCTGTGGTCCCGCGTCGAACAGCAGCCCGGCGATGGTGAGGCCATCGACGTCGGCGGTAGTCATAGCGGCCGTGCCGTGCGTGGGGTGCAGCGTGGCGAAGCCGAGGCCGAGCACGACGGTGTGCGCGCGAGCGATGCGGATGGGCTCGGTGAGGTCGTAGACGCCGGGCGTGAGCAGCAGGTGTTTGCCGCGTGCTAGCTGCGTGTTGATAGTAGCGGCGGTGTCCGTGGAGGGGTGCGCGATGTAAAAACGGTCAAGTGGGATGGAGGTGCCGGGGGTTGAACCGTGCCCCCAGCTGATGCCGGCGGCGTTAGTTTGCAGCGAAGGGACGCGGACACTCCAGCGGCCTGCGGCGTCGACTTCGAGGAACGGCTTTTCGCGAATGATCGGCGGGCGCTCGACCTTGGTGTACGCGGGTTTCGGCCACTCGCCCGCGGGTGGATGCGGGATACCGACGAAGACCATATTCCAGTTGGAACCGGTCCAGCTTGCCCACTCGCTGTTGCGGGAGATCCACTGCTGCTGCGGGCCGGAGCCAACGTTGCCGTCGATGCGGGTGTCGGACATCCAGCCGCCCGAAGCCCAGCCACCGTGCTGGTGCAGAACGATGTCTCCGCGGACGTGCATGCGGCGGAACGGGACAGCTTGCGAGACGGCCCATTGCATGGCGCCGTCCTTTTCACCGCCGGTCGGTGTAACGGAGAAGCCTTCCGCGGCGCGCCAGAAGGTCGTGGTGGCATTGTTGTTGCGGCTGGCGGCGTCGACATGGACGTTGCCGGTGATGTGGACGGCGTCGGGCGTGGTGCCGAGACCAATGACGGAGGTGTAGAAGCCGATGGGGATATCGAGGTGGTAGTCGCCGGGGGTGAAGAGGATGGCGTTGCGCTGGGAGCCAAACTCATTATGCTGCTGGGTGGCGTAGATGGTGTTGATTTTGGCCTGTGCTTCAGCGACTGGTGTCGATGGCGTGACGAGGAGGACGTTGGGGCCGAGGTCGGGCGGCTTCTGCGCGGCGATGGGAAGAGCAGCAAAAAGTAGGGCCAGAGAGAGCGCAGCTCGCGTCACCGGTTTCTTCACGAATCTACGGTATCCCATAAGACAAGGGTTGTCCTGCACGGGTCACGCTATGGGCCCAGAATAATTTCGCAGGTGCTACCGTGGCAGTTCAGGAAGGCGGTGCGTACGAGACGGGCGTCCGTATCCGGAGGAAAGAGGCCTGGTAGCTTTGCGCCACGAACTTTGGCCTCGCCATCTTGCAGCTCGGCACTGCCGCTGGGTTCGACGCGCTCGATTCCATGGGGAGAAAGGAGAAGACGGTACTCGGCGGTGCCGTTGAGCCCGGCAGAGGGGCCGACCGGGACGGTACGTAGTTTCTGTAGAGCCTCGCGGGAATCCAATGGATCATCTTTGCCGGCTGCAGCTTTGGCTTTGGCGATCTTTGCGTCCAGCTCTGCGGCAGCGGGGTTAGAGCCGGGTTTCACGCGCCCGCCCATGGGATCGATTGGGGAAAGTGTGGCGGCTGCTAAACGGTAGTCGCGCAGAGCTTCGGCAGGTTTGTTCTGGGCCATGTGGATGTCGCCCAGATGCTCTCCGATTTCGAGGTGCTGGTCGATGAGCCAGGCAGCGCGGATGTACCCTTCCGCTTCGGCGGGCTTGTTTTCGAGGAAAAGAATCCAGCCCATGGTGTCCCAGGACGCAGCGAGGAGCGCGGTGCCCTGACGGAGTGTGTTGAGCGACTCGTCCCCGGTCCAGGAGAGGGTCTGAGCTTCCAGGTGCTTCAGGACAGCACGTTCGGTTGCTTCTGCAAGCGGGAGCTGTTGATGGGCTTTCGCGAGCTCGTATGCCGCGTCGTTGCGGAGGCCGTAGTCCGCGTTGTCCTGCGCGATAGCGCTCAGGGTGGCGACACCGGCTTCGATTGCGCCGCCACGAAGTTGGGCCTCACCGAGCTGCAACTGAAAGGCCGGCGATGCTTGAGACTCCGCGGAAAGATTCTTCAACGCCTGGTTGGCTGCGCTCAGGGCTCCAGTCGTGTCGTTAGCGGCGAGCAGAAACCCAACGAGTTCCGTCGCTGCGTCGACATTGTCGGGAGCGTAGGCGATCCATTTCTTCAGCGTTTCGATTGCTGCCTTGCGGTCGCCGGTAGCGTTCTGGAGTTCCGCGAGCGTTTTCCATGCAAACGCCGACTCCGGGTGCAGTTCAATCTCCTTTTTGTAGTCGCGCATGGCTTCTGTGCGGTTGCCGCGGCGAAGGGCGATGAGGCCAAGGTCGCCCCAGAGCGCTTCCTGGTTGGGGTTGAGTTGCTGCGCCCCGAGCAGGTCTGTTTCGGCTGCATCGGTCTGGTTATCCTGCAACTCCTTCCACGCCTTGGAGACCAACCTTGCCGCCTCCGGATTGGAGCTGGAGCGAGTTACAGCCGAGGAGGCACGGTGGCCGGAACCGTGCGTGAGTTGGATGAAGGGGACACCATCGGCTCCGGCCTCGTCGTACCAGGCCTTGTATGCCTTCCATTCGGCCGCGGGGACTTTTTCCTCAAGCACGGTCAGACGGCGTTCGGCGTGGAGGACGCCCTTGTCGAGCTTGTACGTAACGTCGCACCTGGCATAGGGCGAGACGGCGTGGACGGCTTCGGGGAGTTCGGCACTCCATCCGTCGGGAAGCTTCATTTCGATACTGCTGGTCTCGATGCGTGGAACTCCGAGGTCGATGGGAGCGACGGGCGGATCTTTTTCGTCTATAGCGGGCGTTGGAATCATCTGGAAGCTGGCGGTAATGCGGTTCTCGCCCCAACCTGCGTCCTTCACGCGATGGTAGTGGAACGCGATGACGAGAGGCTGCGAAGGATCCTCGACGTGATCGATCTCCGCTTCGCTGGTGGTTCCACCGAAACCCATGCCGGCAATCAAGCGCTGCACGAATTCACCGTACTGGGCAGGCGAAATCTGCCGGAGCACAGCGCGGACGCCGAGTTCATCGTCGTCGTGGAACGTGATGACGATCTTCGAGTCGGAGGTAAGGTCCTTATCCAGCGAGCCGACGAGGGCGAACGAAGAGTACGGCGCGAAGGGATAAGCGGACGGAGTACGCTCGATGATCGCGGCGCCTTCCGATGGAATGACGAGCACCTGCTTGTCGCGGTCTGGGGGTGGAAGCAGACGGAAAGGCGCGACCTCGGCGGTGGAGTCGAGCCAGACCGGCTTGTCGTCGATCTGCACGCGAGTAATGACGTGGTTGAACGCCGCGGGTGACGGCACAGCATTGTTGAAGCGGACTCCCGCCCCGATGAGTACGGCGTCAGGATGCAGGCCGACCGCGGCCAGCATGGAGGCAAGCAGCGTGTGCTTGTCCTTGCAATCGCCGTATTGGTTATCGAGCACAGCGGAGGCAGCGTGCGGCTGGTAGCGGCCGATGCCGAAGGCCACGCCGATGTAGCGGATCTGGCCCGAGACCCAGGCGTAGACCGCTTTTGCTTTCTCTTCCTGTGTCGTTTTGCCGGCGGTGATTTCGGCGACTTTTGCCTTGACGGACTCATCGGGAATGGTGCGGTCGGATGAGAGTGAGCGATACCATTCGCCGACGGCGTCCCAACTGGGGAAGGTGGTCCAGGCGACGTCCGGCAGGCGGCCTTGCTCGGCGTCCAGGGTCTCTTCGGGAGAGAGCGGCTTCTTCTTTTTGGCTTTCGCCGCGGCTTCGGCGGCAGGGCCGGCTGTCGGGTCGAGCTGCTTCCAGTCCCACGTGTAGACGCGCTGGTCGCCGGCAGTGGATTCAGTCGGCTTGATGCCGGAGGCGGGGTTTGTCCAGACGGTGACTTTGGAGGCGGCGGGCACGCGCAGCTCGGAGTGCTGTTCAAGGACGACAGCGTCGCGGACGAAGCCGAAGCTGCCCCAGAACTGGTTAGGCGCCTCGGCTTTGAAGCGAACGCTGTGTGTCTGCCACTCCACCGTATCGCCAACGCGCAGGCCCTTGACCGGCAACTGCTTCTGCTTGAGGTCGCTGTAGAAAGGCGCTTCGCGGGTGACCGGCGCCGCCTGTTCCTGCACGCCGTCGAGTGGAGTTTCGGTGACCGAGCCGTCGGCGTGGCGAACGCGGACGTAACGGAATTCGACACGCTCGGACGCGCTGGCGAAGGCGATACCAACCACGCCGAGCTGGTGCAGCGCGGCTTCCGATTGAATGGTGGCGGCGGTGGTTTCGTCGCGTGTGCCGGTGCCGTCGGCCTTCATGTCGAAGACGATTTCGGCGCGGCGGATGACGATGGATTCAGCCGAGTATTTGGTGGCAGTGGGTGCTGCCGCGGGAGTCTGAGAACGCGAAGGGGCCGAAACGCACAGCGCGAGCATAGCCCAGAGCCGGGCAGAGCGATTGAAGTGTCGCATGATGTCTGGTGTATATCAGAAGCGGGCTTAAGTGCGAAATGGAACGGCTGGGTTAGTGCGATGGCGAACACTACATTGCCTCAGCATCTTTCGCTATTGGGATGGAAGCCGCTTTGGAAAAGCCCGCGTGGCCCGTGCTGGGATGCGCGACGAAGACGACTCGCGGCTTGAGCTTTTCTCCAACGGCGTTGAAGAGATTGGCGATGGCGGGTAACGATGTCTCGGCCGTGTGGAACCGATGCCATGCGCTGCTCGCATGGCGGCAATCTATTGCTCTACAGGGTCATTCGAATGTACGGGCACGCTTGGATGATTGCATATTTTGAGCGGCGGGGAGAATAGCTCGTGAGGTGCAGCTGGTGGAGGATGCGGAGCGCTGGTGGCAAGACGCAGATTCCCTGCGGGAATGACAAAGGAAAAATTGGCAGCTAGCTCTTCATAAGAGCGGTGAAGTCGGAATTGTTTTCGAGGCGGAAGGCGCGGATCTCGCGGACTGAGTGTGGAAACCACGGCAGGGCTTTGAGGTCGTTCATGGCGCTGCATAACGCTACGAGGCCGCCGTCGGGGTTGATGTAGACGCTGCCCTGCTTCCATACGAAACCGTTGCGGGCGAGCGTCTGGCGAATCTCCTCGTAAGCGCGATTGACGGCCTTAGGGTGCGAGCGCTTGACGTCTGCGACAACGAGATCGAACGTGATGGCGAACATTATGGCTTCAGGGGGTCAGCGAGGACGGATTCGAGCTCGTAGTCGAGCGTTTCGCCGCTCTCGATAACGAGGATGGAGACCATCCGATCGCCCTCCGCAGAAGTCGGGGCAAAGCCGGTGACCTGGTACATCGGGCCGTACTCGCCGAAGGTTCGGATGGAACCGATGACTTCTTGTGCTTGAAGTGGAACCGCAAGCGATGCCATGCCGTGCTCTCCTTTATGGGCTGATTGTACGCTCCCGGCTGGAGCCTTAATTTCAACTTCGCGTAGCTATCCGCAAACTCAGTTCGCGCATCTGCTGTTCGCTCACCGGCGTCGGCGCGTTGACCATGAGGTCGATAGCTTTGGCGGTCTTGGGGAAGGCGATGACCTCGCGGAGCGAGGTGGCGCCGGCCAGGATCATGACGATGCGGTCGAGGCCGAGGGCGATGCCGCCGTGCGGGGGCGTGCCGTATTCGAGCGCGTTGAGGAAGAAGCCGAAACGGGCCTGAGCTTCTTCATCGGACATGCCGAGCGAGCGGAAGATTTCAGCCTGCACATCCTGCCGATGGATACGAATCGAACCAGAGCCCAGCTCCGTCCCATTGAGGACGATGTCGTAAGCGAGCGCCCGTACGGCCCCCTTGTCCGAGACCAGGCGGCCAGAGGTGATGTCGTCTTCGTGCGGCGAGGTGAAGGGGTGGTGGGCGGCGTCCCAGCGCTTGTGCTCCTCGTTCCACTCGTACATCGGGAAGTCGGTGACCCAGAGGAATTTGAAATCGGCGGCTGTCTTGGTCTGGTCGAAAAGCTTGTGCTTGTCCGCGTACTTTTTCGCGAGGTCGAGGCGCAACGCTCCGACATGCTTGTAAATCTGTTGCAAAATCGGCTCTATTTTCCGCCCTGCCAAACGGGCGGCCGTGGCTTGGCCAGCGATCGGGTTATTTAACTTTGGAGTAATCACTACAACCAAGTCATCTGAAGACTGACGTTCAAGCTTCTGGTCGATCAGATCGGCGAGTGAAACAAATGCCTCGTTGGTTTTGAGTCGACCAGTGTCCAGATAATCCAGTTCAAGCGAACTGACGGATTGCCGAATCTCCTCAGCGAGAGCTTTTCGCTGAGTCCCGCTCAAAGCGCCAACATTTGGAATGCGGAAACCGAGAACTGGCAGCCACAGACTGATCTTCAGCGTCTCGCGCAGCTCGGTGGTCAGCACTTCCGAAAGATCGACCATCGCGGGCAGCCGCATGTCGGGCTTGTCGATGCCGTACTTGCGGATGGCCTCGTCGTAGGTCATCTGGACGAAGTTGCCTTCTGCCAGCGTGATGCCGGCCGTTGCGAATGCCGCGCGCAGGAAGCCTTCGACGACGCGGAAGATGGTTTCCTGTTTGGGAAACGTCATCTCGAGATCGATCTGGGTGAAGTCGGGCTGGCGGTCGGCGCGGAGGTCTTCGTCGCGGAAGCAGCGGGCGACCTGGAAGTAGCGGTCGAAACCGGAGATCATGAGGATCTGTTTGAAGATCTGCGGCGACTGCGGCAGCGCGTAGAAGTGGCCCGGGTGGACGCGGCTGGGGACGAGGTAGTCGCGCGCGCCTTCGGGGGTGGAACGGGTGAGCAGCGGCGTTTCGATCTCGAGGAAGTCGCTGTCGGAAAGGAAGTCACGGATGGCGCGCGTGACTTTGTGACGGAGCTCGAAGTTCTTCTGCAGCTCGGGGCGGCGGAGATCCAGGTAACGGTACTTGAGCCGGATCTCTTCGTTGGTGATGGGGCTGTCGTCCGCGATGGGGAACGGGGGCGTCTTGGACTCGTTGAGCAGCAGCAGCTCGGACGCGACGACCTCGATTTCGCCTGTCGGCATGTTGGGGTTGGCGAGGCCTTCGCCGCGCACGCGGACCTTGCC
>Ga0070679_100001774_pt1 | contig 19432 bp, 13 predicted proteins | sample KBSC63BmetaG_FD_65652 | JGI IMG/M metagenome (GOLD analysis project Ga0070679, IMG submission 65652) | Corn rhizosphere microbial communities from Kellogg Biological Station, Michigan, USA - KBS C6-3B metaG | ecosystem: Host-associated > Plants > Roots > Rhizosphere | place: USA: Michigan... | reverse complement strand
GACGAACGCGCAGCTGAAGAGCGCTGGACGCGAATGCGCGATGAGCTTGCGCCACGATCGGCGACGGGTGCGATTCTCATACCGAATGGAGCCGATCATCACGCCCGACAACTCCGGTTGAATGACGCACTCGGCGCGCTCGAGAAGGCCGGCAGCGCCGACCACGTTCATCGCAGCTCGCTGCGCCAGTTCGCCGAGCATTTGTTAGCACGTACGACAACACAGCTGCCTCGAGTTCGCGGCGAGCTGCGCGACTCGTACGGATACACCTGGACACTCCAAGGCACATTCGCGACGCGCGCGCACGAGAAGCGACTGAACGCACGCGCCGAGCGCGCGCTCCTTCGCGAAGCGGAGCCGTGGGCCGCGCTTGCCGGGAAAATTCGAAAGTCGTCGCGGCGGCCGCTGCTCGAAGCAGCGTGGCGAGATCTGCTCACGGCGCATCCGCACGATACGCTGTGCGGGTGTTCGATCGATGCCGTGGCGACGGCGATGGAGGGACGCCTCCGCTCCGTGCTCGTACAGGCGCACGGCATCCGTGATGACGCCATCGAGGATCTGATTGGCCAGGATCCTGTCGCCGCGCGCGTGTCGGCCGATCGCTGGCGACCAGTGGTGGTCATCAGAAACGCCGCGCCGCGACGCCGGTCCGGCGTCGCGCTGATCGACGTCGAAGAGTTCGTTTCACACGTTGCTGTCGGACCGGGATCCGCGCCGCGCGCCGACGTTCCCGCTGTCCTGCCTCGAAGCAAGCCGAGAATTCCCGCACTCGGCGCGCTGCAGGTATTGTCGGAAGAGACGCGAAATGCGCGAACCGAATCGCCGCGGCACTATCCCGACAACGATCTCGTCGTTGTGAGGCGTGTCGCTGCGTGGGTGTCGGAAGCACCGCCGTATGGGACTGCGACGTACCCGATCGGTGAAGGAAAGAAGGTCCAGCGACGCACGCATGATGTTGTCGTGGAAGGACCGATGATGCGGAATGCGCACCTTCGCGTAAGCGTCGACGAATCCGGTGAAATATCGATCGATCATCTCCCGAGTGGCCGCCACATCACCGGTGCGTTCGCATTCCTCGATGAGACGGATGTCGGAGATCTCTACACGCCTGCGCCTCGCCCCAGGGAAAGCACCACGGAGTTTCTGGGAGCTCGGCGCATCCATCGCGGTCCGCTTCGCGGTCAGCTCGAAGCACGCTATCGAATTCGCGACCTGTCGCGGCGCGGCCCCGTGGACGTGGAGCTCTCCTTGCGTCTTATTCTCGACGCGGGGGCGTCGTTTCTGCGCGTCGAGGTAGCGGGCGAAAATCGCGTGACCGATCACCGCGTGCGTCTCGTGTTTCGCAGCGATGTCCCAGAGCCCGACGTCTGGGCCGACGCGGCTTTCGGACCGCTTCGCCGCGAACCGCTGGAAATCGGCGCCTCAGAAGCTGCCGTCGAGCACGCGCCACCCACGGCACCGTTGCATCGATATGTGTCCCTGTTCGGCGGCTCCAACGGCTTCACCGTTTTCAGCGACGGCCTCGCCGAGTATGAAGCGCGCGAGTCGGGAGAGGTGCTGATCACGCTCGTACGTGCGGTGGGCGAGCTGTCGAAGAACGATCTGCCCGAACGACCGGGACATGCCGGGTGGCCGACGCCGACTCCCGGCGCGCAATGCCTTGGTCCCTTCGAAGCATCCTTCGCTGTGATGTTTCACGGGGCACGAGACATTCGAACGCTCGATGAGATCGAGCGAACCGCCGACGACGTGTTGTTGCCGTTGACCGGTACGACATTGCGTTCCGCGATCGATCCCATCATCGAAGTGCGCGGTGTCGAGCTCTTCGGCGAAGGACTCGCGTTCTCCGCGATGAAGGAGAGCGAGGACGGCGAGTGGCTCGTGCTTCGATGCGTGAACCGCAGCAATGACGCGACGGCCGGAATCTGGCGCCTGCCGTTCGCAGTTCGCGAAGCCAGCGAAGGGCGGCTCGACGAAACGCTCATCGAGCCGGTTCAGCCGTCGGGCGCCGACGTGCCGTTCACCGCGGCCGCGTGCGCGATCACGACCATCCTCGTCCGCTGACTACGCTCGTTCGCGCAACGTTCCGCCCGCCTCGCCGGCAAGTCGGTCGCGCAGCGTGTCGCCAAGCAACGTGCACGCGAGCACTGTCGCGATGAGTGCGAGGCCCGGAGCGATCGCCACCCATGGCGCCGCCACGATGAGATCGCGGCCGCCCGCGATCATGTTGCCCCAACTCGGTCGCGGCGGTTGGATTCCGATGCCGAGGAACGACAGGCCGCTCTCGAGCAGAATGGCGTTGCCCACGCCGAGCGTCGTCGCAACGATCGCCGGACCAAGTGAATTCGGCAGCGCGTGATGCCACAACACTCGGCTCGACGATGCGCCGAGCGCCGTCGCCGCATCGACGTACGGTCTTGTTCGAACGCCGAGCAACTCGGCGCGGATGAGGCGCGCGACGCCCATCCAACCGGTGGCCACGAGCACGATGACGACGGTCGACAATCCTGGCCGCCAGAGCGCCGCGCAGACAAGAAGCAGTACGAGGCGGGGCAGGGCGAGCAGCGCATCCGCAACCGCCATGAGCACGGCGTCCAGCGCGCCGCCGACCCACGCAGCCACTGCTCCGACGATCGTACCGACGCCGCTGGCGAGCAGCGAACCAACGAGGCCAACCGCGAGTGAGATGCGACCCGCGAGCATCATGCGCACGAAAAGGTCGCGGCCAAAACGATCCGTGCCGAGCAGATGGAAGTCGCCGTTCACGTCCGTGGTCGCGGGCGGCAACAAGCGAAGTCGAAGCACGTCGCCGATGGCCAGCGGATTCTGATGTGAGATCCACGGCACGACGACGGACGCGACAGTCAGCGCGCCGAGAATCGTGAGCGCGACGATGTCCATCCGTCGAAGTGGACGCCGGCGTGTGTCGTCGACGCGAATGGGTGTCGTCATTCGCGGCGGCGGGGATCGACGAGCGGCAGCGCGACGTCGCCAGCGACGTTCGCCAGCAGTACGAGCGCGGCATAGATCGTTGCGGCGCCCATGACGACGGGATAGTCGCGCGCGGTGATTGCGTTGACCATGAGCCGGCCCATACCGGGCCACGCGAACACCGCTTCGACGAAAATGGAGCCTGCGACGAGCCCCGGCAGCGAGAGCGCAAACAAGACGATGAGCGCGGGCAGCACCGTCGCCAACACGTGGCGAAAGTAGACGCGCGAAGGCTTCGTTCCCTTCGCGCGCGCGGTGCGCACGAAATCGCTCGCGAGCACATCCGCGAAGCTCGACCGCGCATAGCGCGCGATGCCTGCGGCGCCGACCGCCGCGAGAATCGTCACCGGAAGAATCGAGTGCCGAATGACGTCGGCGACCGCCGCCCAGCCGTGCACTTCGCCGCCGGGCGATCGCATCGCGAACGCGGGCAATCGGAGCGCCGCGGGAAATCCCCACGATGCCGCGCCGTACGTGAACACCGCCACGAGCGCCAACGCCAGCCAGAAGCTCGGTGCGGCGTACACGACGGTCGTGATGAGCGTCAGCGCATAGTCGACCGGTTTGCCGCGGCGCACCGCCTGCCACATGCCGATCGGCACGCCAACGAGGAACGTCAGCGCAAGCGAGGCGGCGCCGAGGCCGAGTGACACGGGCAACGCGTCAGCCAGGGCACGCGTGACAGGCTGCCTGAGGGCAAAGCTTTCCCCGAGGTCGCCATGCAGCAACGACACAAGCCAGCGTGCATATTGAACGGCGACCGAACGATCGAGGCCGAGGTCAGCGCGAATGCGCGCGGCGTCGGCGGCCGTGGCCGATGGAGGGACGAGAAAGGTCGCGGCGTCACCCGGAGCGAGACGGATGAGCGCGAATGTGATCGTGAGCACCAGCCAGAGCAGCAGGAGCGCGCCACCGAGCCGGCGCAACACGGCAGGAGGATTCACCCGTTGAAGCTGCACGGGTCGCTTCGAGTGTCAACACTGCTCTGCACGATCGCCGCGGCCGGCGCGTGTGCGCCGCAGCGCCCGGCTGACGTCGTCGTCTACGCGTCCGGAACTGATCTCGAATCCGGAAACCCGCTCGTCACGATCCATCCACTCTCGCGGCAGATTCAGCGATTCGCGCTGTTCGTCACGCTTGCCCGCTACGACACAGCGCTGGCGCCGGTGCCATATGCGGCGCGTAGATGGGAATGGGCGAGCGATCACAAGTCGCTGACCCTCCACCTCGTTCCAGATCTCAAGTGGCATGACGGGCCGCGTACGACAGCGCACGATGCGGTGTTCACGCTAAATGCGGCGCGAGATCCTGCGACAGGCTATTGGCGCGCTGCCGATCTCACAGCGATCGATACCGTGCTTGCACGCGACGACACGACGCTGGAGCTCCGCTTTCGTACGCCGCAGCCGTCGTTCCCGCTCGTATTGTGCGAGCTGCCGATTCTTCCGGCGCATCTCCTGGCGTCGGTGCCGCGTCGCGATATGAAGCGCGCGCGTTTCGACATCGATCCGGTCGGCAACGGCCCGTTTCGATTCGTCGAACGACGACCGGGTGAGCGATGGGTATTTCGCCGCAACGATGCATTTCCCGCAGACCTTGGCGGTCCGCCGGAAATGCGCGGCATCGTCGTCAGCGTGGTCGATGAACCGACGACGAAGTTTGCCGGACTCGCGAGCGGCGATCTCGACGTCGCCGGCATTGCGCCGTCGATGGCGTCGTTGGCCGAACGCGATCGATCGCTGCGCGTGATCAACTACCCCGTGCTGTTCACCACCGGCCTCGTCTTCAACGTGCACAAGCCGCCGTTCGACGACGTTCGCGTCCGGAGTGCGATCTCGCTGTCGATCGATCGCGCCCGCATCGTGGATGCGGCGCTCGCCGGATTCGCGCGGCCCGCGGCAGGTCCGGTGCCGCCCGAAAGCCCGTTGGCGCTCGAGGGCGCACCGGCGCACGACACAACTCGCGCCGATTCATTGTTCGACGCCGCGGGCTGGCGTCGCTCGGCAAAGGGAGAACGGATGCGCGACGGCCGCGTGCTCTCCTTCGATCTCCTGACTGTCGGGAGCGGAGACAACGCGCTCGAGCAGCTGGTGCAGGCGGATCTCGCGCTACGCGGAGTGCACGTCAACATTCGCCAAGTCGAGCTCGGAACGTTCCTCACAGAGGCGCGCGCGGCGAGCAAGAAGTTCGACGTGCTCGTGGCAGGCATTCCCGGCGACGTCTCGCTCTCCTTTCTCGCGTCGATGTTCGAAACGCGTCAAGCGGGTGGAGCACTCGACTACGCGGGATTTCACTCGCCCTCGCTCGATTCAGGATTCGGTGCTGCCCGCGCTGCGCGCACCGACGCCGAGCGAGTGGCGGCTTGGCGACGCGTGCAGACGGAGCTCGCTGCCGCGGTGCCCGTCGCGTGGATCTATCACTCGCGCGGCGTGCAGGGCGTCGCGTCGAACCTCAAGAACGTCGTGATGGATTTGCGCGGCGAGCTGCCGACCATCGCGCGTTGGGAGCGCGCGACGCGGTGAGTCTGCTTCTCTCCAATGACGCTCTGATCGCGCGAGGCGACGTCGTCGCGCGATCGCTCGCGCCGCTGGCTGAATCTTTGGCGGGCGATCTCGGGCCGCTCGTGACCGACGACTTGTACTTCCCCGAAGAAAAAGCGCTGTTGTCCCGCGAAGGCGGTCGCTGCCCACGACACGGCGTGTTGCTCGCGTTTGATCCGTGGTCGCCGCACGAGCATCGTTGCCCCGTCGATGGTGAAGTGTTCATGGGCGACCTCCATCACCGGTTCTGGATCTACTGGTATCAGCTCTGGCTGGCGGAGCGCGCGGTGCACGCGGCGGCGCTGTCGCGCCTCGGGATCGGCCAGGCGGCGTTCGCCAACCTGGCCGCGCGGATCCTCGACGGCTACGCCGAGCGATATGTGAGATATCCGAACGTCGACAACGTGCTTGGCCCCACGCGCCTCTTCTTCAGCACGTACCTGGAGTCGATCTGGTTGCTGCAGATCTGCATCGCAACCGATCTCGTCTCGAGCATGAATCGCGAGCTCGCCGAGCGCGTTCGCGATCGGATCATCGAGCCAAGTCGCGAGATCATCGCCGGCTACGACGAGCATGGATCCAATCGCCAGGTGTGGAACGACGCCGCGCTCCTCGCGGCGGCACGCCTCCTCGGCGACACGCATGCCGCCGAGCGCTGGGTGCTCGGTCAGTCGGGCGTCGCATCGCAGCTCGAGCACGGTCTTCTCGCCGATGGCACCTGGTACGAAGGCGAGAACTATCACTTGTTCGCGCACCGGGGACTCTGGTACGGCGTCACGATGGCCGAACAGGCCGGCATCGCGATGCCGCCGTCCCTCACGCAGCGTTTTCAGCGCGGTTTCGTGACGCCGTTTCTCACCGCGCTGCCGGATTTCACGCTGCCCTCACGCCGTGATTCGCAATACAAGATCTCGTTGCATCAATGGCGAATTGCCGAGCATTGCGAGCTCGGGCTCGCGAGACAGAGCGATCCAGCGCTCATCGGCGCGCTATATCGCATGTACCACGACGATATTCCGCGCCGCGAGACTGGCCGTCGAACGTCATCGGCAGATGTCGAGCGCAACGCGCCGCCCTCGACGCTGACACGCGCGGATCTCAGCTGGCGTGCGCTGCTCTGCGCGCTTCCCAAGCTTCCGCCACTCGAACCTATCGCGCCGGCATCCGCGCTTCTCGAATCGCAAGGCATCGCCGTGTTTCGGCGCAACGAAGGGCGCACCTACGTCGCGCTCGACTACGGTCACTCCGGTGGTGGCCACGGACATCCGGATCGTCTCAACGTCCTGCTCGCCAACGGCGAGACGCGTTGGCTCGACGACCCGGGAACGGGTTCCTATGTCGATCCGACGCTCCACTGGTATCGGAGCACACTCGCGCACAATGCTCCGCTGGTGAACGGTGCGTCGCAGCGAGCCGTGGATGGGACACTCGTCGCGTACGAGGAGAATGGAGGTGAGGGCTGGATCGAAGCGACCGCGAACGGCATCGCGCCGGGCGTTGGCGCGACGCGATCGATCGTCGTCATGCCCGGCTATTTGGTCGACGAGCTGAGTGTCGATGCGGAGAAGGACATCACCGTAGACCTGCCGATCCACGCGGACGTCTCGCTCGACGGATCCGCGACGTCGCCGGCCGACGGAATCCTCGAAGGCGGCGTCGGTCTCGAGGACGGCTTTCGATTTCTTCGAGACGGGGCCTTTCAGTGCGTCGAAGCCGGCGCAGTGGTTCGTGGCGAGGCGACGCTCGGCGATCAGAGTCTCGGGCTGTGGGCGCAGAGCAACGTGGAGACCAACTGGTGGCGCGTGTGCGCGCCTGGTGCGCCCGGTACGGGCGATCAGACGTTTCGCGTGCTCAGAGCGGTCGCGCGACATACACGACATCGCTTCGTGCTCGCGTGGTCGCCGCACGTCGCAGTAGCCGAGATGGGAGATGTCATTCGCGTGACGATGACGGATGGTTCGGTGCATACGCATCGCCGAACGGGGACGGGCTGGGAGCTCGAGCGGATCGAGGGGAACAACACCTCGACGGCAGTACTCGGCGGTCGACGCCCTCCGGTCTCCGCTTCCCATCGTCATCCCGAGCCTTCCTTTCGTCATGCCGAGCGCAGCGAGGGATCTGCACCTCCCGTAGTTACCCCCGTCACTCTGGAACTCGGCGAACACCACTATCGTCGATCAGAACAAAGCTGGAGCGAAGCAGGGAGGCCAACCGCGACGATCGGCCTGCGTCGCGCGATCAACGGGCTCGAGATCACCGTGGCGGTCCACCGCAGTGATCGAACCTTTGCCCCCGCGGACGCCGTCAACCGGTACGACAACGAGCACGCCGACATCAACGGCGACGGCGTTCAACTTCATGTCAAAACCCCCAACGCCCTTGCGGGCTGGACCCTGATTCCCGAGCGTGACTCGGAGCGCGTCCGCGTTCGAGCGATCGGCGGCACGCAATACCCGAATGCTCCGCACGCATCGTGGCATCAAACGCCCAACGGATACGAGATGACAATTGAGCTGGCGCAGGTTCCTCTTGCCATCGACGTGATCATCAACGAGATGCCGCGCGGCCGTGAGCGACGCCGCGGGCAGCTCGTCATGAGCGGCGCCGAGGGCGAGTTCGTCTACCTGCGCGGCGATCGCCAGGACGAAGAACGACTCGTACCACTGCGAACCGACGATGCGTGAATCGCTGCTGAATGCGGTCGTCGTAGTGCTGTACGAACCGCAGAATCCGATCAACATCGCCGCGACGGTGCGCGCGATGAAGAACATGGGCTTGAGTCGTCTTCGACTCGTGCGACCCGTCGAGTACGACGTCATCAAGCTCGAGGGCATCGCGCACGGCACGATGGACGTGATCGAGCGCATCGAGCGATTTGATTCGTTCGACGCCGCTGTCGCCGATTGCATCTACGTTGCTGGCTTCACCGCGCGACGCCGGAGCGCGAAGCTGCGTCTCATCGATCCGAAGGCTGTAGCGGCCGAAGCGCTTGTCGCCGCGCCGGAGGGATCGGTCGCTTTCGTCTTTGGAAGAGAAGACAGCGGTCTTCCGAACGAGATTCTCGATCGCGTGCATGTGACGGTGACCGTCCCGACCACGGAGCACGCATCGCTCAATCTCGCGCAGGCGGCGCTGATCAGCTTCTACGAGCTGCATCTCGCCGCCGCGGACGCGACTCGAACGATGGCTCCGCCGCGAAAGGACGCGCCGCCCCCGAGCAATGAACAGCTCGAGAAATTTTTCGAGGACACGGAGCGGTCGCTGACGGCGATCCAGTTCTTCAAGACGCGCTTTCCCGAGCACATCATGCGCACGGTACGCTCGCTCACGTTTCGCGCGGCGCCCGATGCGCGCGAGCTCTCGCTCATGCGCGCGATGGTAATCGAGGTGACCAACTTTCTGAACAGGACGAGGCGATTGTCCTGATCTGAGGATGATAGGTCTGAGCCTGTGACCTGGGACCTATTATCCTGGGACCTGTCTACAGTTTCCTCCAGGTTCAACTAGGTTTTCGTTATGCCATTCGGGCGATTCTTCGATCGAGGCAACAAGGGCCGCGCGACCGACGCGCCGCCACCATCCGCGAGCGACGAGGACGAGTCGTCCGCCGTCGACGAGTCGGAGAGCGAGGTCGAAGTCGAGGTCGAAGCCGATCACGCGGATTGGCGAGAGCGGGCGCAGCTGGTGCTCCCGACCGGCGCGTCGACTGGCAGCAAGCGCGTTGAAGCGCTGTACGGCGGCGCCGACGCGATTGGCCCCACACACTTTGCGCAGGCAGTCGGTTGTCGCGTCACCGACATGGACGGCAACGAGTATCTCGACTGCACGATGGCGCTCGGCTCAGTCGCGTTGGGCTATGCTGAACCCAATGTGACGCGCGCGGTCGTCGATGCGATCGCCGCCGGTCACGTGGCAGCATTGTCGAGCTTCCGCGAGGTCGATGTCGCCGAGCGGCTGTGCGGCATCATTCCCTGCGCCGATCGCGTGCAGTTCCTCAAGACTGGCGCCGAAGCGATGGCCGCCGCTGTGCGGCTCGCGCGCACATACACCGCGCGCGATGTCGTGGTTGGCTCCGGCTACTTCGGCTGGCTCGATTGGTCGGCCGACGAGGCACTCGGCGTTCCGTCTGCGACGAAGGCGCTGTTCCGCCGGGTTGCATACGACGATGTGTCTGCACTCGAGTCGGCGGTCACCGACGCGGGTTCGAATCTCGCGGCGATTGTCATCGAGCCCGTGGTCGAACGCTTGCCGTCGAAGGAGTGGATCACTCGCGCGCGCGATCTCGCTACATCGGCCGGCGCTGTGCTCATCTTCGACGAGATCAAGACGGGCTTCCGTCTCCGCACGGGCGGTTATCAGCAGTACGCCGATGTCGTCCCGGATCTCGCGGCATTCGGGAAGGCGATGGCGAATGGGTATCCGTTGTCGGCGGTCGTCGGCGATCGAGACATCATGGACGCGGCGAAGCGCACGTGGATCTCGTCGACGCTGGCCAGCGAGGGCGCGTCGCTCGCCGCCGCGCAAACCGTGCTCGCGTGGCATGATCAGGCCGACGTCTGCGATTCGCTCTGGACGATCGGCGCCGAAATGCGTCGAGCAATTTCGTCCGCGATCGAGGCGAGCGGTGTCGAAGGTATCACGGTCGACGGCATCGATCCGATGTGGATGCTTCGGTGGGACGCGCCGGCGAGAGAACGACGTTTCCTCGAGCTTGCGGCGGCGCACGGCGTGCTGTTCAAGCGAGGGGCCTACAACTATCCCGCGCTCGCTCACGATGAGGAGGCGATCAGAGCCATCGAGGCCGGAGCGAGCGACGCACTCGTCGAGTTGCGAGACGAGGAAGCCGGGAAGTGAGCGCGGCTCGCGACGCCGAGGGGCCACTTGCCGGTCGCGAGCCCCTCATCGACGCGCACGCGCATTTTCTCTTCGCCGACACAGGACGCGCCGATTGGGCGGAGGTGAACGATGCCCGGTTTCGTGCAGGCGATCGCATCGGCGTCAGCTATCACGTAGCCTCCATCCTTGGAACGTTCGGCTTCTCGTCGCCGACGTACTTCCCGTCGCCTGAAGACGTCAGCCGCGGGAACGACGCCATGCTCGCGATCGCGGAGCGAGAGTCGGATCGCGTCCGCATGTACGCCACGGTGAACCCGAACTATACCGATCACGCCCTGATGGAGATCGATCGCTGTGTCGAGCGTGGCGCGATCGGGATCAAGCTCGCGGCGAGCCGGCGGGCCGACGATCCGCTGCTCGATCCGATCGCCGACGTCGCCGCAACGCGCGGATTGCCGATCCTCCATCACATCTGGCAGCACCGCCGGCGTGAGTGGCCGTCACAAGAGATCTCTGATGGCACCGATCTCGCTCGGCTTGCGGGGCGACATCCGCGGGCGAATTTCATTCTCGCGCACATCGGCGGCGGCGGCGACTACGCGCACACGTTTCCGGCCGTCGTCGATGTGCCGAACATCTATCCCGACTTGTCCGGCAGCGGTGTCGATCGCGGGATGCTCGATGCCGCCGTCGCAGCGCTCGGCGCAAAGCGTTTGCTCTGGGGTTCCGACCTCACGATGTGCACCGGGCTGGCGAAGCTTCGCGCACTCGATGTGATCGGCCTTGACGCCGACGACATCGCGAATATCAGGTGGCGCAACGCGGCCTCGATCTTTCCGCGCGACGCATTTCCAAGTTGTGCGCCCGTCGCCCGTCGCCCGTCGCCGGTCACCGCATGATCGACGTCAACGCCCTGATCGGTCCCTATCCCTTTCGGCACGTTCCGCATCCGGATCCCGAGGTGCTCGTTCGCGTCCTCGATCGGGAAGGGCTCGAGGGTGCGTGGGTCGGCCACCTGCCGTCGGCGTTTTATCGCGATCCGGCCCAGGGCAACGTTGAGCTCTACGCGGCACTTCGCCCGTTCGCCGACCGGTTGCGTCCCGTGCCCGCCGTCCGACCGGACTGGCCGAAGTGGGAGAGCCTCGTCGACGAAGCGGCCGACGCCGGCGCGCCGGCGGTTCGTGCCTATCCGCCGCAGTGGGGGCTTGGCCCCCACGACCCGTTCATGCGCCAGCTCGCGCTTTCGGCGGGTGAGCAGGGAATGGCGCTCTTGCTGACGGTTCGCTTCGAGGATCTTCGCCAGCGACACGCGATGGACAGCGCAGGCGACCTCTCCGCGGCAGCGATTCGATCGCTTGCGCGCGCAGGTGAGGAGGTGCGCCTGGTCGTCACAGCGGCCAGTCGCGAGTTGATCGAAGAAGTGCACTGGGGCCTGACGGACGCCGAACAGCAGCGCGTGTTCTGGGACCTCTCGTGGATCTGGGGCCCGCCCGAGGATCACTTGGCGAAGCTGTTTCGCACGATCGGCGCCGAGCGCTTCTTGTTCGGGACGCACTGGCCACTGCGCCTGACACAGACGCCGCGCGCCAACCTCGATCTGCTTCCGGATGACGTGCGACTGCTGTCACTCGCCGACGTGCGCGCGGTGTGCTCGCGCGCACGTTGAACGGTTGAACGATGGCTGTTGATTTCCGCGCAGTCGGAGATCGAAATCAGTTAGGAATGCAGCGGACAACGCGTTGCTCACTTGCGTGCGCAGGGCAAGGTGTTCAAATTTCTCGCCGGTTGAGCTTGTGAATTCGTTCACAAGCTGCCGGTGAATTGACATATCTCCCCATCGCGATGACGAAGCGAAGGAAGTGGACCGCCATACCAGGGCTGATCGCCTTGGCCGCCGGCGCCGTGATGCTCTCCGCGTACAGCGGCGCCTCCTCCTCGCAACACCGTTCGCCCGTTCAGCCGATCGCATTTCCGCACCCCGTTCACGTGCAGAAGCTCGGCATGAATTGCCTCTACTGCCACAACGTGGCGAACAAGTCGATGGACCCGGGACTTCCCGCGGTCTCGACCTGCATCGGGTGCCACAACATGATCGGGCCCGATCGTCCCGCAACCGATCTTGGTCCCAAGCGCACCAGCGCCGAGCTGCAGAAGCTATACAAGTATGCTGATGTGGCGTCCGTCGGTGCGGGCATGGGCCCGAACGCGAAGCCCATTCCGTGGGAGCGAATCCACAAGCTCCCCGAATACGTGCACTTCCCGCACACGCGGCACATCAACGCCGGCGTCACCTGCCAGACCTGCCACGGCCAGATCCAGAAGATGGATCGCGTCTACCAGTACGCGAGCCTCAACATGGGTTGGTGCGTCAGCTGCCACGTGAACGGCTACAGCGTGAAGGAAGGTCTCGAGGCGGCGGGATATGCCGAGCAGCAGCCCACGCCGGGGACCGTCGGCATGGCCGATCGCAAGAAGGCGCGCTACGACTGCGCCAACTGCCACTACTAACACATGGATAACCGCGACAGAAGTCAGACCAGCGGCGTGGAACGAGACGCGAACGGCGCGACGGCAACGGCGACACCAACACGCGAGAACGGCAAACCCGGCGTCAAGCGCCGCGACTTCCTCAAGGTGCTCGGCGTCTCGAGCGCGGTGGCGGTCACCGCCTGCCAGGAAGATGCGGGAAAGCTCATTCCATATCTCGTATCCCCCGACGAGACCGTTCCCGGCGTCTCGACGTACTACGCCACGGTCTGCCGCGAGTGCGCCGCCGGCTGCGGCATCATCTCGGAAACCCGCGACGGCCGCTCGATCAAGCTCGAGGGCAATCCCGAGCATCCGCTGAACCGCGGCGCGCTCTGCGCGCGCGGGCAGTCGTCGCTCCAGGGATTGTACAACCCCGACCGTCTGCGCGGCCCGATGCAGAAGGTCAATGGGGCGTGGCAGGCGATCACGTGGGACAAGGCGATCGACGCGCTCGGCCAGGGCCTCGCGCAAGCGAAGGGCAAGGCGGGCGGCGCGGTCTTCATCAATCAGCACGAGACGGGAAGCTTCCCGCGCTTCGTCGACAGCTGGCTCGCCGCGAATGGAATGCCCGCGCACCTCAGCGTGGACTTCGAGGCTGACGCCGCGGCGATCGATGCGAACCGTCGCACCTATGGCGTTGCCTGGCCGACGCTCAGCTTCAAGGATGCGAAGCTGATCCTGTCGTTCAGTGCGGACTTCCTCGAGGGCTGGGGCGCGAACGTGCCGCAGCAACTCGATTTCGCCGATGCGCGCGCGAAGCTCGATGGCGCGCCGCGGTTCATCTACATCGGTGCGCGACGGTCCCTCACCGGCTTGAACGCGGACGAGTGGATTGCGTGCGCGCCGGGCAGCGAGAGTGCGATCGCCGATGCGCTCGCGGGCAAGGGCAGCATCCAGGCCGCCGCAACGGCGAGCGGTGTCGATGCCGCAACGCTGCAGCGTCTCGCCAATGAAGTCGCGGCCTCCAAGCCGGTGCTGGCAATCTCCGGTGTGAGCGGCGCGAATGCGCTCGACGTCGCGATGGCCTGCACGGCGATTACACAGGCATCGGGCGGAGTTGGCGTCACGGTCAAACCCGCGCAACCGCTTACCGGCTTCGATGGAATCAGCACGACGGGCCAGCTGCTCGGCGCAGTCGAGCGCATGCGGTCCGGACAGGTCGGCGTCGCGTTCGTTCGCGGCACTAACCCGGCCTACTATCTCCCGAAGGCCGCGAAGTTCGACGAGGCGTTCAAGAACGTTCCGTTCAAGGTTTCGTTCTCGAGCTTCCCCGACGAGACCACCGAGCAGTGCGACCTGGTGATTCCGGATCTGCACGCGCTCGAAGCGTGGGGCGACTCCGAGCCGCTGCGCGGCACGATCGGGTTGCAGCAGCCGGCGATGGATCCCGTCTGGCCGAATACCACGAGAACGCTGCCCGCCGCGCTTGGCACTGCGGATATTCTCATTCAAGTTTCCAAAAAGGATCCGGCGGTCGCGTCGAAGGTCACCGCGCCCGACTATCGGACCTGGGTGATGTCGCAGTTCCCCGGTGGACCGCAGGGTTTTGCGGCGGCGCTGCCGAAAGGCATCGCCAGTGGCAATCTGCCGGCGCGAACCCTTGCTGCCGCGCCCCCTGCGGTCCGCGTCGCGCTTCCCGCTTCCCGCGAGCAAGGCGACCTGTTCCTCATCACGTATCCGCATTCGCTGCTTGGCGACGGTCGGGGTGCGAACAAGCCGTGGCTGCAGGAGCTGCCTGATCCCGTCACCAAGATTTGTTGGAGCACGTGGGTGGAGATCCACCCGGAGACCGCGGCGCGTCTCGGTGTGGAGCGCGGTGACATCGTCGACGTGAAAACGGCGAACGGCACCATCCGCGCGCCCGTGTTCGTGTACCTCGGCATTCACAAGGACGCGATCGGAATTCCCTTGGGTCAGGGACACAAGGCCACGACGCCGATGGCCGTGTTCGATCCGATGAAACACAAACCGAGCGACGTGCAGTGGGGCTATGGCCGCTACGCGCGCGACCTCGGGGCGAACGTCTTCGACCTCGTGCCGGTGGGCACGAACGACGCGGGCGGCTTCGTCTGGACGTCGACCAAAGCATCGATCAGCAAAACCGGCGACCACCGCACGTTGCCGAGTACGGAGGGGTCGGCGCGGCAGCACGGGCGTGGCATCGCGCAGGCGGTCAATGCGGCGGACTTGAACAAGCCGCCCGTCGAAGAAGAGCGCATTCCCGGTCAAGCGAGCCACGAATTTTTGCCCGGCCTGCGGTCACCCGTCGCCGCGGACGCGCAGGGCGTGCTCGGTGCGCCGACGGCCGCCGATCAGGGCACGCACAAGGGCATGTACAATCCCGAGAATCCGCTTGGGATGACCAAGCGTCGTTGGGCGATGACGATCGATCTCGCCCGGTGCACGGGATGTTCGGCGTGCGTCACGGCGTGCTACGCGGAGAACAATGTTCCAACGGTCGGCGCGTTCTGGCAGAACGCGACCTACTTCGCCGACGCGCGGCCTGGCTTCAATATCGAGCGCGGTCGCGAGATGAACTGGATTCGTCTCGAGCGCTACTTCGAAGGGAATCCGGACGGCAAGTTCGGCGAGGACTTCGAGACGCGGTTCGTTCCGATGCTGTGCCAGCATTGCGGCAACGCGCCGTGTGAGCCGGTCTGTCCCGTCTATGCGACCTATCACGCACCAGATGGCCTGAACGTACAGGTCTACAACCGGTGCGTCGGAACTCGCTACTGCTCGAACAACTGCCCGTACAAGGTTCGCTACTTCAATTGGTTTGGCTACGGCGAAAAGGATCGCAAGCAGTATGCGTTCCCGGAGCCGCTGCACCTGCAGCTCAATCCAGACGTCACGGTCCGCACGAAGGGCGTGATGGAGAAGTGCAGCTTCTGCGTACAGCGAATCCGTGAAGCCGAGAATCGCGCAGTGCTCGAGCATCGCGAGCTGCGGCCGGATGAGTTCACGACCGCGTGCGCACAGGGCTGCCCGTCGCGCGCGATCACGTTCGGTGATGCTGCCGACTCACAGTGGACGGTGACGCACAACGTGGAAGACAAGCGTGCGTACCACGTGTTCGAGGAGCTCAACACCTTCACCGCGGTGGTCTATCTGAAGAAGGTCAATCATCCGGCCGGCGCTCCCGCAGCGCCGCGGGCATAGGAGAGCGCCATGGCTACAATGGCACCGCCGTCTCCAAGCCCGGACACTCCCGCCCACCGTCCGAACGTTCCGAGCGCCGCGGTTCGATTCCCGGCGATCCGGGATTATGAACAGGTCGACCGAGACATCGGCCGCACGCTGTCGCCGTCACTCGGATGGTTCGCGGCGCTGAGCATCGCGATTCTGTGCATGCTCCTCGGTGCAACGACGTGGACGTACCAGATTCACGAAGGCCTGGGCGCGGCGGGGTACCAGCCGCCGGTGATGTGGGGCGTCTACATCATCACCTTCGTGTTCTGGGTCGGTATCGGCCACGCGGGCACGCTGATCTCGGCGATTCTGTATCTGTTCCGCGCCGGCTTCCGCACGAGCATCTACCGCGTGTCGGAGGCGATGACCGTGTTCGCCGTCATGACGGCCGGTCTGTTCCCGATTCTCCACTTGGGCCGGCCGTGGAAGTTCTTTTATCTGATTCCGTATCCGAACTGGCGGCTCATCTGGCCAAATCCCAAGAGCCCGCTCGTGTGGGACGTCTTCGCGATCCTCACGTACCTCACGATCTCGAGCACATTCCTCTACATCGGCCTGATTCCAGATATCGCGGTGCTTCGCGACCGAGAGAAGAATCCGGTCCGCAAGTCGATTCTCGCGATGCTCTCCCTCGGTTGGCGAAACTCGGATCGTGAGTGGCGGCATTTCACGCGCGCGTATCTCTTCCTTGCCGCGTTCGCGACGCCGCTCGTGCTCTCCGTGCACTCCGTCGTGTCGTTCGACTTCGCGATGGCGCTGTCGCCGGGGTGGCACGCGACGATCTTCCCGCCGTACTTCGTCGCCGGCGCCATCTTCTCGGGCATTGGCATGGTGTTCACCATCGCCATTCCGCTGCGCAAGGCGTTCAAGCTCGAGCACTACATCACGCTGAACGACCTGGACGCGGCGTCGAAGCTGTGCCTGTTCACGTCGATGGTGGTGGGCCTCGCGTATCTGACGGAGTTCCAGGTCGCGTGGATGAGCGGCAACAAGTTCGAGCAGGACTACTTCTGGAACCGCGTGTTCGGCCAGTGGGCGTGGGCCGCGTGGATCATGCTCCTCTGCAACATGGTCCTGCCGCTGACACTCTTCTCCCAGAAGCTGCGCCGCAACCCGACCTGGCTCTTCATTCTGTCGCTGTTCATCAACCTCGGCATGTGGTTCGAGCGGTTCGTCATCGTCGTGCCGTCGCTGTCGCACGAGTTCGAGCCTTGGCAGTGGGGCACGTATCGCCCCACGTGGGTGGACTACGGCATTCTGCTCGGCAGCTTCGGCTGGTTCTTCATGTGGTTCCTGCTCTTCATCCGGCAGCTGCCGGTGATGGCGATGTCGGAGATCAAGGAGCTGATTCCGCCGCGCTTGAAGCATCCGGACCGGGAGATGGACCACGAGCTCACGGCGGGTACGGTCTACCCAGACGACACAGGAGTGATTCATTGATGCCTGGCGTAATGGGAGCATTCCACGAGATCGACGCCGCGGTGCACGCGATCGAAGATCTCAAAAAGAACAAGACGGGCGACATCACGGTGTATACGCCGACGCCGCGCCACGAGTTCGAGCACGCGATGAATCATCCGCCCAGCAAGGTGCGAATCTTCACGCTGCTGTTCGGTCTCGCGGGCGTCACGTTCGGCTACTGGATTCCCGTCTGGATCTCGGATTATTGGCCGATCGTCGTCGGCGGCAAGGCGATCGCGACGTGGGTGCCGTTCACGATTCTCGGATTCGAGGTGATGGTGCTCATCGGCGGCCTCGCGACGGTCTTCGCGATGTTCGGCCTGTCGCACATTCCGCGACTCACTCTGACCGTGGGCTACGACGCGCGCTTCAGCGGCGGACACTACGGCATCTTCGTCGACACCGAGCCAGATGAAGTCAGCATGGTCGAGGGCATCCTCAAGAAGCACGGCGCCGAGGAGGTCCGACGTGAGCGATAAGCGCGGGAAGCGGGAAGAGGGAAGCGGGAAGCGGGGAACGCGCGCGCTGACGCTCGTCATGGCGCTGACGCTGACCGGCTGTTCCTGGTTCACAGATTTCAAACAGCAGCCCAAGATCGATCCGTGGGATTCACCGTCGGACACGATTCCGTTCCACGGCAATCCCCAAATGTCGGTGCCCATCACCGGCAGCTCCGCGCCGGGATTCATCTACGATCGTGCGCCAACGCCGCAGGCTGTGAGCGCGATGGCGTCGATTCCGAATCCGATTCCTGCCGACCAGGCATCGGTGAATCGCGGCCGCATTCAATACCAGATCAACTGCGCGGTCTGCCACGGGCCGAGCGGCGCCGGCAACGGTGTCGTGACGAAGTATGGGCTGTTTCCGCCTCCGATCGGCACGTCGGCAAGCGCGGCGGCCGGCTACACGGACGGCTACATCTTCGGCATCATGCGCAACGGCCGCGGACTGATGCCGACGTACAACCGCATCGAAGAGTCCGACCGCTGGGACATCGTGAACTACGTGCGCTCGCTGCAAGGCAAGAACTCGATTCCCGCGGACACGTCGCACGGACGTCCGGGTGAAACTGGTCCGCTCGTGCCCGGCGCTTCGACGATGGGTCCGACTCGGCCGGCGCCATTCTACCGTCCGGGAGTTACCGGCGTGATCGGCGCGGACACGAGCAAGGCGCCGCCCGCGGTCGCCGATACGAGCAAGAAACCGCCGACTGAACCGAAGACGAAGCCTCCGGAGCTCGAGCTGTGAGCCTGAATCCCGTCCGAACGCCAACGCCGAACGAGGTTCTCGCGGCGTCGAGCAAAGAGATTCCGAAATCACTGAAGACGGCGCTCATGGCGTCGCTCGTGATCGGCGCGATCATCTTCCTGATCGGCGTGTTCGTGAATCCGGAAGAAACGTGGAGCGCGTTCCACGCCAACTGGTTGTTCTTCACCGCGATGTCGGCGGGCGGCTGCACCTTCGTCGTCGTGCAGCGCATCACGACGGCGCGATGGTCGCGATCGGTCATCCGGTTCATGGAAGGCTACGTCGCGTTCCTGCCGGTTTCGTTCCTGTTCCTGGTGCTGACGTTCATCGCCGGGCGCCGCTACGTGTTCCCGTGGGGACGCGGCGCCGCGCCGAACCCGGAAAAAGCGATCTACTTCAATCCGGCGTTCGTCACGATTCGAGATCTCGTGATCCTGGCGATCTTCTCGCTGCTCGTGATCTGGTTCATCTACCTCTCGGTTCGCCTCGACGTCGGCCGCGTGCCGGAGTGGGGTGCGAAGTGGGCGGCGGGCTGGCGCGCGCGCATGCGCCAGGGATTCGGCGAAGAGCGCCGCGAGATTCACTCGACGCACTCGATTCAGGGCAAGATCGCCGTGTTCACGGTGATCGCGTTC
>Ga0070679_100001773_pt1 | contig 19434 bp, 23 predicted proteins | sample KBSC63BmetaG_FD_65652 | JGI IMG/M metagenome (GOLD analysis project Ga0070679, IMG submission 65652) | Corn rhizosphere microbial communities from Kellogg Biological Station, Michigan, USA - KBS C6-3B metaG | ecosystem: Host-associated > Plants > Roots > Rhizosphere | place: USA: Michigan... | reverse complement strand
AAGGTACGCCGGGGATAACAGGCTGATCGGAGTCAAGAGTTCACATCGACGCTCCGGTTTGGCACCTCGATGTCGGTTCATCGCATCCTGGGGGTGTAGAAGCTCCCAAGGGTTAGGCTGACGTAGCCGGTGTCGGAAGGCGAACGTCATGTTGCTCAAAACTCTGGAGGGCTGTCGATGTTGCCGAGAGCAACCCACAAACGGGCTCCCGACCAGGCGGGGTTATGGTCGTGCGGGATGGGCTCAGGCTGGCGTTATGGATGGTCGGGCGCTTTTGGGAGGCCGCTCTCTGGCGTTCGCGGTTCGGTGCTACCGGCTAGATGGTCGCGGGTCGGCCTCGAAGGTGATTCGGAGGCGGGTGCCGGTGGCGGTCGCGAGGCGCTCCAGGGTCTTGGTGGACGGCCGGGCGCGACCGCTCTCCAGGCGGGCGATTACGGATTGGGTCGTCGCCATGCGGCGGGCGAGTTGGGCTTGCGTAAGTCCGGCTCTCGCGCGGGCCTGGATTACGGCGCGGGCGAGCTCGAATTCGGGCGCCTGGGCTTTGTGGGCCTTGCGATAAGTGGGTTCCTTCATCCATTTGCGGTGAAGGTCGTTTACCTCGGTCATGGGGTTACCTCTCGGGCTCGCTTCAGAGCTAGATCAATTTCGCGGCGCGGAGTCTTTTCGGTTTTCTTCACGAAGACTCTGACCACCACCACTCGCTGGCGGGTTGCGGTGACATAGATGGCTCGCGAGACGCCGTCGCGCCCCTTAAGGCGCATTTCCCAGAGCGGGCCGTGCAGGTGCTTGACGTGCGGCTCTCGAACCCGGTCGAAGCCGAAGTCTTCAATCAACCGCGAGATGTGATGGAATCGAGCGCGCATGTCAGCGGGCAGTTCCTCAAGTTCGGCGTCGACGACGCCGTTGAGGGTCTCTACCGTCCAGGCCATTGTGTGGCTTCTGTAGTATAGCAAATATGCTATGGACAGACTATAATGTGAACTATGGCGAACACGCGAGTTCCTAAGAAGATCGGTGCTCCCATCCATCCACGGGCAGGTTGGGACGCGGAGTTCGCGAAGATGGCAACGTGTGGCGACGATGCGCTGCTCGATGCGCCTGTGCCCACCAGATGGGATGAGAGCGAGTGGACGATGAACCCGATAGCTGACCCGCTTGTAGGCAAGAAGCCTGTTCCACTCTAGAGCCGAGACCAACCCACGGCAGGGCTCCCGGGCAGGCGGGGTTATGGTCGGGCGGGATGGGCTCAGGCTACGGTTGTTATGGATGGTCGGGCGGTTTTGGATGCAAAAGGGGACAGGCGCCAAGAACGGGCTCCAGTCCCCCTTTTGCTCATTTCCCCACAAACTCAGGCGCGCTCTACGGGCGATATGAAGTCGTTCGACTTCGGTGAGGAGGTCGGAGACGACGTTGTTGGAGTTGGCTGGGGTCGAGGAGGCGGGTGGTGGGGAAGTCGGTGGCGAGAAAGTGCAGCAGCGCCCGGAAGGCCTTCGGGCGGGCGTGGATGGTGGCGAGCTCCATTAGAAACGACGGAAAGCGGAGGGCGTGGCGGCGCCAGATCTTGAGCCGCCAGGATTTCGTCGATGAATCCGCTGTTGCGCACATAGCGGATTTGTTTATCGATATCCGTTTTCAGTGGAGTATTATACGCGATGCGCACGGCGACGTTGCGGACTTGTCCGTGGAAGTGGTCGGTGAGGTCGGTCTGAATGGCGGAGAGCGGGGCAGGGGTGTTGGGCGAGTAGCTGAGAAAGAGGTCGACATCGCTATCACGCAGGTCGGTTCCTTTGGCGTGGGGGCCTGCGAGTTTCACCGACTCAAGATACTTTTCGAACTTCATCTGAAATACGCGCTCCAGTCAATTGCGGGGGCGGTGCCCATGGCGCGGAGGCGGTGGAGAAGACGAATCAAAAAGAATATAAGACTTTGGTCTGGAGAGCTGATGGTCTTGCCGTCGAAAGACCCGTGTTCCAGACAGCATCCAATATCGAGCTGGGTGCACCTGCGGAGGTTGGTGGCGAAGGTCGGCGCTGTCCAGACGGAAGTCGTGGCGAGGAGTCCGGCAAGTATCGCGGGCGGCTTGGTGGCCTCGCGGCCGATGACCGATACCGACGTGCGGCGGAGCGATCGGACCGAGGCGGCTTTTTCAGCGGCGTCGCGGAGCCATTGGCGGGAGAAGGTCGGTTTCACCTCGAATACGGCGTAGACGCTCTCGGCAGGCAGGTGAAGTCCGGCGGAATGAGGGAACAGGGGCGGTGTGTAGAGATTGTCGAAGATGGCGAGGTCGATCTGGCCGGAGTCGGGTCGGCGGGGCATAGGACCCGAGTGTAGGGCAGGAAGCTAACGATCGAGGCGCGATGGAGTGGCTAAATCCAACGGCGGACGCGGGCTTTGTAATCCAGATACTCGGCACCGAACTTGGTCTCGAGGTAGCGCTCTTCTTTATCGATCACCAGGCGGCGGGTGAGGAATGCGGCCGGCAGGGCCATGAGGATGACCCAGGGAGAGTTGGCGGCGAGTCCCACACCGACGATGATCAGTTCCCAGGCGAGATACATAGGATTGCGCGTAAATCGAAATGGTCCGAGGATGACGAGCGCGGTGGTGGGGCGGGTCGGATTGGGAGTAGTACCAGCCCGAGACATGAGGGTCGCGCTCCAGACGATTAGTCCGAGCGCAATGGCGAGAAGGAGGACACCCGGGATGCGCATGCCGAACATCGGAATCGGCACGGCCCACTGAAGGAAGAACCCGATCGCGATCGATGCGACGTGGATCGCAGGCGGAAAGATACGCACGCCGGAGCTGGATGGTTGCGTGGTGGGCATGGCCGTGGTTCATACTACTACAGATCGATGCGCACGACTTTCCGGGGGTTGCCGTGGCCGGTGACGATCTGCACGGCCCGGATGGGGACCTTGTAGTGCGCGGCGAGGACGGCACAGACCTGCTCGTTCGCCTTACCCTTTTCGGGAGGCGCGGTGACGTGGACTTTTAGGGTGCCGTCGGCCATCTCTCCGCTGATCTCGTTTTTCTTACTACGCGGGATGACCTTGATGCGGAGAGTCACTTCCCGGATGTTTTCTCGGTGATTTCGGAGACTACGCCGCCCACTTCTTCGATACGCAGGCGCAGGGTCTTGCGCTGATCGAGAAACTTGGGGGGGAACGCGAAGCGGCCGGCGGCCATGCGGTCGACGGTCTGGACCGGAGGGAGCTGGTCCTGAATTGAGAGAACATCGTTGTATTTCGGTCCTAATAGCTTTAAATATCTTGTGACTTTCTCGACATCGGATTTCGAGAATATGACGGCTTTGGCGACTTCGCCGTCGGGAGTTTCCATGCTCATTTCGACGGAGTTGACGACGAAGGGAACGGCGGCGGTGTTGGTGACGCGAAAGTCGACGAAGACGATGGCGCCGTCGCTATCGGGCAGGGAGCGGACCTTGAGGATCTCGCCCTTCAGTTGGACGTGCGATCCGCGGTTGGTGTACAGAACGGCGAAGAGAGCGCCGCCGACTAACAGCAGACCTAGGAGGAAACCGGTGACTCGATTCATCGCTAATCTCCCAGCAGCCGGCCGTAGGGTTTCAGGCTGCTCACGTTATCGCAGATCGCTTTGATGCCGGCGGTGATGGGAATCGCCAAAAGCAGGCCGATCCCGCCCCACAGGATGCCCCATAGCATCAGGGCGATGGTTACCGCCAGCGGATTCAGATGCACGCGCGAGCCTACGAATTTCGGATATAGCAGATTCAGCGCGAAAAGATGCAGGAGTCCAACGCTGACCAGCAAAAACAAATATAGCGCGGGCTCGTTTTTGGGCAGCGCGGCGACCAGCGGGGGGATTAACGCCAGAGGCATCCCGATATAAGGGACCAGGCTGAGGAACCCGCTCATCGGGCCGACCACCTGCCAGTAGGGCAGGCTGACGGAGGCAAACAGGATCACGCTGGCCACGCTCAGCAAAATCCCCAGCAGAAAATTGCCGACCACGTAGGCGCGCACCATGTCGCCTACTCCATCCAGGGCTTTGGCGACGGTGTAGCGCGGTTCGCCCTCGAGTGTGAACAGGAGCCTGGAGCGCAGGTGATCCCCCCAGCTCAAGATGAAATACACCAGGAACGGAATAAAGGACGCCATCAACAGGACGTTATAGAACGAATGCAGATAATCGTAGACGTAGCTGAGAATCGCCGTGGGTTCCTGGCGGAGGCGGACCTCCTGCACGGGCGGCACAGACGGCGGAGGCTCGGCCGATTTCTTTTTGCCGCGAACGGCAGGCAGCTCAGGGGGAGGCAGCGGCGCGGCGTCCTGGTCCTGGAAACGTTTCGGGACCAGCGTGCGATAGACATTTTGCTCGAACGCGTCCACACGAACGGCGGCGCTTTCCACCAGTTGATTGATCCGGGCGCCGTAGGCGGGAAGATCTTCGACCATCGCCACGCCCTCGGTGTAGAGTCCCAGTCCGGCGAAATACAGGCATGCCAACCATAGGGCGCACACCAGGAAGCTGGCCAGCCCGCGGGGCATGCGGATTTTCATTAACAAGCGGACGGCTGGTTCCAGCAGGAAGGCGATCATAAAGGCGATGATCACGGTGATGAAAAACACCTGCCCGTAATACAGCAGGGCGATGCCGCCGGCCGCCGCCAGGATGCTGATCGCAACCCGGTAGGTCTTTTCCGCGGATGTACTTTGAGAGACCACTCCGTCTATCACTATAATTGGACAAAGCGTGCCCACAAACGAAAATCCAGGGAAGGGCCGCATTCTCGCGCTGGATCTGGGGAAAAAGCGGATTGGACTGGCGTTAAGCGACCCTTTGGGCCTTACTGCCCAAGGCCTTCCGACCCTCCAGCGGGTGAATATTCGGACTGATTTGGCCGAATTGGACCGGCTGGCCGCCCAGTACGACGTGGTCCTGATCCTGCTGGGGCTCCCGCTTCATATGAGCGGCGACGAGGGACGCCAGGCGCAACACGCCCGCGAATTCGCCCGAAGGCTAGCCGACTGGACGGGCCGCGAGGTGCGCCTGTGGGATGAGCGGCTGACCACGGTGGAGGCCCAGCGCGTTCTGAAATCGAGCGGCATCAGCATCGCGAAACGCGCTCGGGCGGTGGACCAATTGTCGGCCCAGATCCTGCTGGATAGTTATCTGAATTTGGAGACGCTGGATTGAGGTCGCGCTGGGTGGCCGTGCTCATCGCGGCGGGTCTCGCCGGCGGAGCGTTGTATTCGCTTGAATCGCCCTACAGGGGATTCGAGGACGAGGTATTCCTGCAATTTCCCAAGGGGTCGGGAACGCGGGCCATGGCGCAAAAGCTGGCGGACGCCGGGGTGGTGCGATATGCATGGCAATTCTGGCTGGCCCGGGCGGTCCATCCACGGACTACGTTGCAAGCCGGCGAATACCGGTTCGATCGGCCCGCCAGTGTCAACGGCGTGTTCAGCCGTCTGGGGCGCGGCGACGTGTTCTATTTCAGCTTCACGGTACCGGAAGGCTCGAACATGTTCGACATCGCGGGGCTGGTGGAGTCGGAGAAGATCATGCCGGCTAAGGATTTTCTACAGGCGGCGGAAGATCCGGAAATGATTCACGATATTGCACCGGGCGCGAAGACGCTGGAGGGATTCCTGTTTCCATCCACTTACCGCTTGACGCACCTTACCACTCCGGCGGCACTGTGCCAGATGATGACCGGGCAGTTTCGCAAAGAGTGGAAGAAGGTGATGCCGGATCCGGCGGCCGACACCCTTAAAGTGGTCACGCTGGCCTCGATGATCGAGAAGGAGACCGGGATCGCCGCAGAGCGGCCAAAGGTCGCGAGCGTGTTCGAGAACCGCTTGCGGATCGGCATGACGCTGGATTGCGACCCCACTGTGATCTACGCGGCCTTGCTGGATGAACGGTATGGAGGCGTGATCCACCGCTCGGATCTGGACAACAAGCATCCGTACAACACATACCGGCATGCGGGCCTGCCGCCGGGGCCAATCGCCAATCCGGGAGTGAGCTCGCTAGCCGCGGCGATGCATCCGGCTGAGACCGAATTCTTGTATTTCGTCGCGAACCCGGGCGGCGGCGGGCACGTGTTTTCGTCCAACCTGGCAGCGCATGAGAAAGCTGTACGGAGTTACCGCAATGCCAACCAAAGAAAGCCGCGGAAAGCGCGCTGATCTGCTCCGCTGGCTGGAGCGCGTCCGCCCGGCCCGGATCGGCGAGAGGGAATGGGCCATGCTGCACGTGGAACTGGCCCCGATTTCGGGGAGCCACCTGCGGCGATTGCTGCGCGAATCGGGCGTGCCGCTGGCGCCGCTGGTGGAGGGCGTCCGCCAGGAGACCTTCGACGCGCTGGAATCCAGTTTGCTGAACCTGCTGGCCGAATATGAACGCGGCGACGCGGCTGCAAAAGCATCGGTCCGGCGGTCGGTGATCGAGGCCAAGGACCACGCCCGCTGGGCCGCGCGGATACCGGATAAGCGCGCTGAAAAACAAGAAATGGCGCTATGGATACTGACGTGGCTGGAGAATCCTCCGCTGTTTCCGCAATGGGTTCGGCTGCGGCGTGAAGCTCAGAAGAAAAAGCGCGAAGCTCAGAAGGAATAAGATGGCGTTTCGCACACCCAAGCCGCTCGACATAGAAGGGTTGATGGAGTACGCGGCGCGCGTTCTTTCGGTCCGCGGCTATACGGTCTCCGAACTGAAAACGCGCCTGAAGAAACGCGCGGCGCGGGCGGAAGATGTCGACCTGGTTCTCGGCCGCCTCAAGGACGCGGGCGTGGTGAACGATCGCCGCTTCGCCGGCACTTTCGCCGAATGGCGCCGGGAAAGCCAGGGGATGGGCAAGACTCGCGTGCTGCGCGATCTGATGGCTCGGCGTGTCGCACCGGCGGTGGCGAAGGAGGCGGTGGACGCGGCTTTCGAAGGGGTCGATGAGACGGCGATGATCGAGGCATTTCTCAAGCGGAAATATCGCGGCAAGGATCTGGGTGCGTTGCTCCAGGAGCAGAAGGAGTTGGCGTCGGCGTTCCGCAAGCTGCGGGGGGCGGGCTTCAGCACCGGGAATTCGATTCGGGTGCTCAAGCGCTATGCGGAGGAAGCCGAGCGGCTGGAGGAGATGGAGGAGGACAGCACGGGATGAGGTTCGTAGCGGGCTACTCTGAAAAAAGGAATATATTCAGCGCATGAAGCTTCCTGTTCTATTCTTCGTGGCGGTACTTCTGTCGGCCTTGATTCAAGCTCAGAACCAAGATGTGATTGGGCCGGGCGATATTCTCACTGTAACGCTGCTTAATAAGTGGAACGGTTCGGTCAGTAGAACTGTGTTCGTGACGGCTGAGGGCAAAATTAAGCCACCGGTCTTAGAAGGAACAGGGTTGGGCGAGGAAATCGCCGTTAGCGGCCTGCGGCTGAGCGAGGCTGCTCAGAAATTGCAGCAAAGCTACTTCGGCATTGAACATCGCCGGGGAAGCTTCAGCTCGCAGGCAACGGTAGAATCAAAACGGATCGTTGTCGGACGCGGAACGACCGATCAACTTTTACGCCGGTAGTTACGCCGTTCTTTCTAGCCCCCGCTCGTGCTAGCGGGCGGTGTTGTTTTCTTGACCTTGCATCTAGTTTTGCAAATTCCTTGCGAGTCTCCGCTTGACCCCAATCCTCCAAATGTATTATTATTCAGTCGACTGCATAATCATTCACCGTGGAGACGTCCGTGGCCGCACCGAGCTTCGCCGAACCACTGGTCCAGCACCTGACCCAGGACTTGGATTTGTCCCAGGATGCGCTAGTCCGCGTGCTCGATTTGGCCGCGCAGGTCAAGCGCACGCCGCCGCGGTTTTCGCAAGCATTGACGGGGCGCTACATCAGCTTGCTGTTCGAGAAGCCGTCGCTGCGCACCAGGGTCACCTTCGAGCTGGCGATCAAGCAGCTGGGCGGCGATTCCGTTACTTCGGTCGGCCCGGTGGGCGAGCGCGAGCCGGTCAAGGACGTCGTGCGGAACCTGGACCGCTGGACGCAGGCGATTGTGGCGCGAGTATTCTCGCAGGACACCGTAAAAGAACTTGCACAGTGGTCGCACGTGCCCGTGATTAACGCGCTGAGCGATCTGTATCATCCCTGCCAGGCTCTGGCCGACGTGCAGACGATTAAGGAGCGCTTCGGCCGGTGGGACGGTCTGAAGCTGGCCTACGTCGGTGACGGAAACAATGTGGCGCATTCGCTGATGCTGACGGCGGGACGCCTGGGAATGCACGTTGCGGTGGCGACTCCCAAGGGGTATCAGCCGAAGCCGCAGATTACTGCCGCGGCCCGGTGGCTGGGACAGATCAGTCTGACGAACGATCCGCTGGAAGCAGTTGACGGCGCGCACGCGGTCTACACCGATGTGTGGGCCAGCATGGGCCATGAAGACGAAAAGGATGCCCGGCTGCAGGCCTTCCCTCCGTATCGCGTGGACGAGGCGCTGATGTCCAAGGCTCGTGCCGATGCCATTTTTATGCACTGCCTGCCCGCCAAGCGCGGCGAGGAGACTACCGACGCTGTGATGGAATCCACACAGTCGGTCGTGTTCGACCAGGCTGAGAATCGCCTGCATGCCCAGAAGGGGCTGCTGCTTACGCTGCTGGGCTAAAACAATTTATGCAAAAACCGAAAAAGGTAGCGCTGGCCTACTCCGGCGGGCTGGATACATCGATCATCATTCCATGGCTCAAGGAACACTACGACTGCCAGGTGGTCGCTGTGTGCGGCGATATCGGGCAGGGCGGTGAGGAGTTGTCGGGCCTGGAGGCCAAGGCTCGCAAGACCGGAGCATCCGAGTGCTACGTGGCCGACATGCGCGAGGAGTTTGTCTCCGAATATCTGTGGCGTATGGTGCGCGCGGGCGGCGAGTATGAGCACAAGTACCTCCTGGGCACGTCGATCGCGCGTCCTCTGCTGGCCAAGAAGCAGGTGGAGGTGGCGCTGGCGACTGGCTGCGATGCGCTGGCGCACGGCTGCACAGGGAAGGGAAATGATCAGGTTCGTTTCGAATTGACCTATAAAGCTCTGGCGCCGCATCTGCCGGTGATCGCTCCGTGGCGCGAGTGGGACATCATCTCGCGCGAGGATGCGATAGCTTATGCCGCCAAGCACAAGGTTCCCATTGCCCAGACCACTAAGAAGATCTACAGCCGCGACCGCAATATCTGGCACATTTCGCATGAGGGCGGGGCACTGGAAGATCCCGCCAACGCCGCTCCGGACGATGTGTGGATGCTCACCAAGAGCCCGAAGAAAGCTCCCGACAAGCCGACCGACGTGACCATCGGATTCGAGGCTGGAAATCCGGTTTCGGTGAATGGCAAGAAGGCGTCCGCCGTGGCGCTGCTGGAACAGCTGAACAAAATCGCCGGGGACAATGGCGTCGGGCGGATCGATCTGGTCGAGAATCGCTTCGTTGGGATGAAATCGCGCGGGGCCTATGAGACTCCCGGCGGCACGCTGATCATGGCCGCGTTCCGCGAGCTGGAAGCTCTGACGCTGCCGAAAGACCTGGCTCACTACAAACAAAAGCTGGCACTGGATTATGCGGAGATGGTCTATAACGGCTTGTGGTTCACGCCTCTGCGCGAGTCACTTGATGCGTTCTTTGACGTCGCCTGCCAGAACACCACGGGCGAGGTCACGCTGCGCCTCTACAAAGGCAGTTTCCAGCCGGTGAGCCGCAAGTCGCCATATTCGCTGTACTCTCTGGACATCGCCAGCTTCACGATGGGCACCGAATACGATCAGAAAGACGCCCGCGGGTTTATCAACCTGATCGGGTTGCCGAACCAGGTGCGGGCGGCGGTCATGAAAGCTAACAAGAAGTCCAAGAAAAAAGTCGTATGAAGCTATGGGGCGGGCGGTTCGAGGAGGGTCCCTCGGAGGTGTTCGAGCGGTTTTCCGGTTCGCTCCATTTTGACCGGAGGCTGATCGACGCAGACATCCGCGGGTCGCAGGCGTTCGCGCGGGCGCTCGAAGGGGTGGGCATCCTCGCCGCTACGGAGCGAGCCGAGCTCGTGTCGGCCTTTGATGCGATTCGCGACGAGGCTCGCAAGCTGGAGTTTTTCATGGCGGCAACCGACGAGGATGTTCATACCCTGGTTATCCGCAAGCTGAAGGAGCGCGTGGGTGCGCTGGCCGACAAGATCCACACCGGCCGCAGCCGTAATGAGCAGGTGTCTCTGGATGTGCGGCTGTGGCTGCGCGAAGAGATCGATCGTGCGGCGGGCTTTCTGGGCGGATTGATGGAGGCGCTGCTGGGCTGTGCCCAGCGCTATCCCGACGCCGTGATTCCCGGTTACACGCACATGCGGCGGGCTCAGGCGGTCCTGTGGCCGCACTATCTGCTGGCGTATTTCGAAATGTTCGCGCGGGATTTCGAGCGGCTTCAACAAGCCCGGGTGCGCGTAAACGTGATGCCGCTCGGAAGCGGGGCGCTGGCAGGGAGCGGATTTCCATTCGACCGCGAAGCGATGGCGCGCGATCTGGGATTCGCGTCAGTCACCAACAACAGCATGGATGTATCGGCCGACCGGGACTTCGCTTTGGACTTTCTGTACGCGGCATCCACTACCATGCTCCACTTGAGCCGGCTGGCCGAAGACTGGATCCTGTACTCGAGCGAGGAGTTCGGCTGGCTGGAACTGGGCGACGGCGTCACCAGCGGGTCCAGCTTAATGCCGCAGAAAAAGAATCCCGATTCGCTGGAGCTGATCCGCGGCAAATCAGGCCGCGTTTTCGGAGAGCTCTGCTCCCTTTATCTGACCTTGAAGGGTTTACCAACCACCTACAACCGCGACATGCAGGAGGATAAGGAGCCGCTGTTCGACGCGGCGGATCAATTGCGGGGATCGCTGGAGATGGCGCGCGTGGTGGTGGATTCGGTCAAGCTCAACACTCGACATCCGGCGGCCGCAGCCGAGACTAGCTGGGTGGTGGCAACGGATCTGGCCGAGGCACTGGCGCGCAACGGTACGCCTTTTCACCAGGCCCATAACATTGTTGGTCGCTTAGTCCTCGAGAGTGTTCGTGCCGGGAAGAAACCCGCGGATTGGAACGCGGCCGAGCTGGTAAAGTTCGCGCCGGAATTTACTCCGGAAATGGCGAAGCTCCTGCAGCCCGCCGAGGGGATGAAGACGCGGGAGATTCGCGGCGGAACCGGTCCGAAGGCGGTGGCTGCTGCTTTGACGGCAGCCCAAGATCGTTTGACTGCGCTCAAAAATGAATAAGAGTTACCGCCAGAGCCAGATTCTGAAACTGGTCCGGTCGCGATACCTGCGTACCCAGGATGAACTGGCGCGTGCCCTTCGAACGGTGGGGGTTCGAGCCACGCAGGTTACGCTGTCGCGCGACATTCGCGAACTGGGGCTGGTGAAAACCGCCGAGGGCTATGCGCGCCCCACGGAGTCCGCGGCCCCGGCGGGTCCCGATCTGGCCACAGTGCTGCGCGAGTTTCTGCTGGACGTACGCGTGGCCCAAAATCTACTGGTGCTGATCACGCCGCCGGCGCATGCGAGCTCGGTGGCGGAGGCTCTGGATCAAGCTGCGTGGCCGGAGATCACGGGGACAATTGCGGGAGACAATACGGTTCTGGCGATCGCGCCGACGGGGAAAAAAGCCGTCGCGCTGCGCGAGAAACTGATGCGGTTCCTAGGTTAGGCTTATTGCACGCCGGCGATTTCGCCCCACATCACCTGATAGGCCTCGAGACGTCCGTCCAGATTCGGGCCGGCGCGCACAAACACGCGCGTGTTGACCAGCGCCGAGGCTGCATCCTGCTGCGCGCCATCGCCCAGATAGCGGGTGTCCTTCCGAAGCAGCAGTGTCTGTTCGCCGTCGTGTGTGCGAAGAGTAATCGCGCGGGCATCGCGCCGGATGATGACGCCTGAAATGGTGCGGTCTCCACGGGGCAAATCGAAGGTCGGACGGGCGGCAGCCACCGGTTTCACGCGACCGGGAGGGGGGGCGGGCGCAACCACGTCCAGCATGCGGATGTAGCAATCGCGCGAACCAGGCTTGTGGTCCGTGACGATCTCCAGGGGATCCCCGGGCTCGAGTTTGGCGACCGTGACGCGCTGGCGGGAGAGATGGAGGACGCTCAGTGAATCGTATCCGCAGCCCTCGACGACGCCGGCGGCACTGCGGGCTAACAGCACGCCCTTAACGGGCGAACCCTCCCAACTGACCATGTGTCCGTGAAACAATCCTTTCGGCATGTCCGCCGGAGCGCACCGGGGAGCGACGGCCGCCGCGATCGCGAGCATGCAGAAAACGCGCATGGTCAGGTTCATTATACGACGCTGCCAGTATACAATTTGAAGATTGACATCATTTCTTGAGCACGCGGGCTGCTGGTTCTTGCACTCCGGAATTCAGGAACGCGACGGCGGTGTGGCGCGTTTCTATCGGTCTGATTCCGGAGCCAACGCCCCTGTTTCGACCGAAATTACGGGATATGCCGCGAGCACGCTGGTGTACTTGCACGCGCGGACGGGCAAGCAGGAGTATCTGGACGCGTCGGTGCGCACAGGGCGGTATCTGGCCAACCAGGCTTGGGAAGCCGCGGCCTCGACGTTTCCGTTCGAGCCTGGGGCGGATCGCGCGTATTTTTTCGATATCGGAATTATCGTGCGGGGGCTGCTGGCGGTGTGGCGGGCCACGGGCGAAGAGGAGTTCCGCACGCGGGCGCAGGAAGCGACGCTTTCCCTGGCATTCGACTTTCTGGGTGACGGCGTATTTCATCCGGTGATTTCGCTGCCGGATAAGCAGCCGCTGCCATCAGAGCCCCAACAAGCCCCGCGTTGGTCGCGGAAGCCGGGATGCTATCAGTTGAAATCAGCGCTGGCGTGGCGCGAGATCGGCGATCCACACGCGCGGCAGTTGTTCGATTCCGCGGTCAGCGTGGCGCTCGCCAGTCATGAAACGTTTCTGGAGGAAGAAAAGGATCGCGAGAAGATCATGGACCGGCTGCATGCGTACTGCTACTTCCTGGAGGCGCTGCTGTACACATCCGAACGGCACGTACTCGATTCGGGAATCAACCGCGTGGCCCAGCTTTTGCGGGAGATCCAGCCGGTGTTCGAGCGCTCCGACGTGGATGCGCAACTGCTGCGGGTGCGGTTGATCGCGCATCACCTTGGCATCGTGACGCTGGATGAGAATGCCGCGCAGGAAGAGGCTGCGCGCACGGCTTCGTTCCAGGCTGTGGATGCCGTTGACGTTCGACTCAGGGGTGGGTTCTGGTTCGGGCGCAAGGGGGAGCAAACGCTGCCGTTCTCGAATCCCGTGTCGACGGCGTTCTGTCTGCAGGCTCTTGCGCTTTGGGACGACCATCAAACGGGGCGCTGGAGCTTTGAGCTCCCGCAACTGATTTGAAGAGATCCCAGGTGGTGAAAGTACTATTCGCCTCGGGCTCCGATCCCGTGGTCGCCCTGGCGCTGGATAAGTTCCGCGCCATTTTCCCGGAGCTTCCGCTGGTAGTGGTCTCTGAATTCGCTCCGCCGCTCGCTTTACAGGACGTAGAGTGGATCCCGTATCACATTCGGCGGACGTGGAAGGAGAATCGCGACCTGATTCGCGCGCGTTTGGGGGACCGTCGGGTGCGGCTGGCGGCCATAATCCTCGAGCCGCGCATCCCGCACTGGCGTCTGCGGGCGTTGGGATTCGCGCTGGCGCCGCTGCATTTTCTGGCATTCAACGAAACCGGCGAGCACTTCATGCTGCGCCCTGGCAGTGTCCCCACGATGTTGCGACACGCGGCCTGGCGCGCGAAGAATCTGGTGCGCAGCCAGCGCCGGCCCGAATCGACCACGTATCGCGCGCTGGAATGGCTCCGGAGGCCGGAGAAGTTTCGCCTGTCGCTGCTATATCGGAAAGCGATGGCGCACGGGCGCAAGCTGGCCCACTCGCGTCCCGTGCTCTTGCCCGCGGAGGTCGCAAAGCGGCAGCGGCCGCACGGCATCTCGGTCGTGATCCCTTCGAGGAATGGGCGTGACCTGCTGGAACAGTGCCTGCCCGGTATTCAAGACGCAGACGCGATCATCGTTGTGGACAATGGCTCGGACGACGGTACGGCGAAGTATCTCAGGCAGTCTTGGCCGAAAGTTACCGTCGAGCACAGTCCGCAGTCGCTCGCGTTCGCGGCGGCAGTGAATCGAGGAATACGGCACGCCCGGTTTTCGCACGTGTGTGTGCTCAATAACGACATGCTGGTCGAACCGGGATTCTTTGCGGCGCTGCTGCAGCCCTTTGAAACTGTGCCGGATCTTTTCTGTTCGACGGCCCAGATCTTCTTCCCTGAAGGGCGGCGGCGGGAGGAGACCGGCAAGACTGTCCTGAACCCGACGCCCGGCGTCACCGAGTTTCCGGTGCGCTGCGACATCCCGATTGACGGTGAAGATCACAGCTACGTTCTCTATGGCAGCGGAGGTTGCAGCCTGTACGAGGCGGGCAAGCTGGAATCGTTGGGCGGGTTCGACGAGGCTTATCAACCGGCGTATGTGGAGGATCTCGACCTGGGCGTGCGCGGCTGGCTGCGGAATTGGCCGAGCGTGTATTGCGCCGAAGCGCGAGTGTTACACGAGCATAGGGCGACAACGTCGCGATACTTTACGCAGGAGGATCTGGATCGGGCACTGGAGATCAACTACGTCCAGTTTCTGGCGCGGGCCGTTGGAGATCCTGAGACGTTCTCGCGGTTGTGGCAGCACAATGTTCTGCGGCTCAAGGCTCTCGAAAAGGAAGCCGGGTTGTCGGCGGCCGCGCAGCAGCCGATTGCAGCCGCTCCGATGGGGGACCTACGCTTTCTCGACTTGGTGAATGGCGAGGTCGCGGTCTTCCCGGGACGGGCGGCTTCCGGCAAGCCGGTGATTCTGGTCGCGAGTCCTTACGTTCCGTTCCCGCTGTCGCATGGAGCCGCGGTGCGCATCTATAATCTGATGCGCCGCTCCGCCGCCGACTTCGACATGGTGCTGGTAGCGTTCACCGAGGAATCGCTACCCGTGCCGCGCGAGCTGCGCGACATTTGTGTTGAGATTGTGACCATTCGGAGAGCTGGTAGCCATGCGCTACCGTCGCGGGGGCGGCCCGATACGGTCGAGGAGTTCGACACCCCGGCGTTTCATGCCGCTCTGCGCCAGACCATCGCCAAGTGGAGGCCCGGCATCGTGCAACTGGAATTCACCCAGATGGCGATGTATGCGCCAGACTGCGTACCGGCCCGGACGATTCTGGTGGAGCACGATATCACCTACGATCTATACGCGCAGATGCTGGCCACGGGCAACGACGATTGGGAGGTCCGCCGCCAGCACCAGCTCTGGACCACCTTCGAGACCAAGGCGTGGCGACAGGTGGATCGCGTGGTCACCATGTCGGAAATAGACCGCGCGGTGGTCGGTGGAGCAGTGGCTATTCCCAACGGCGTGGATCTGGATCGATTTCAGCCGTCGTCGTCATCTCCTGATCCGCGAAGGTTACTGTTCATCGGATCCTTTGCACATCGGCCCAACGTGATGGCGCTCGAGTTCTTCCTGCGCGATGTGTTTCCGCGTCTTGAAAACGTCACGCTGCACGTGATCGCGGGCCAGCGGCACCAGCGCTTTTGGGATCTTCAACACTCCGGGGTGGAAGTCGAAGGATTTGTATCGGATGTGCGCCCGGCGTACCAGCGTGCCACGTTGGTGATCGCGCCGCTGGTGGCTTCGGCGGGCACCAATGTGAAGATCCTGGAGGCCATGGCGATGGGCAAGACGATTGTGTCCACCGAAGCGGGGATTCACGGGCTGGAGTTGGGGCGGGGAACCGATGTCGTGGTGACCGACTCGGCGGAAGCGATGGCTGCGGCTATCACGCGGCTACTGGAAGACCCGGCCGAGCGCGCCGCGATCGAAGCCCATGCGCGCCAGACTGTTGAGCGGGTGTATGGCTGGGACGCCATCGCGCGCGATCAAAAGAAATTGTACGAGAGTCTTTTACAGCTTCCGCGCGAATATCGCGTAGTCTAACCCGCCAAAGAAGGCATCGCGGAATCCGGGCGGCAGCTCGGCTAAGACCGGCATGCTGACGACGGCCGGCGCGAGACGCTCGATCTCGACGCTCCCGAAACCCTCCGATTCGAGATAGAAGCGCAAGAGAGGCGCGGGCACGGGACGGTTGTGGGTGGGATCCAGATAGAAGTGAGTGGCAAAGATCGCCAGGCACTCCGGGTTGGGTGTTTCGATCGCCGCCAGCGCTCCCAGGCGCAGCTTTTGAGAGAGAAGTTTCACTAATCGAGGCAAGGCCGCGGGAGAAAGGTGCTCGACGACTTGGGCGCAATACGCTCCTCCGAGCGATCCGTCGGCCAGGGATTCCAGATACTCGAAAAGGTCGCCCTGCTCGACGTTCAGGCCCTTGGAGAGGCACAGCGCGACGGATTCGCTGCTCTGGTCGATGCCTCGTGCCGCAAGCCCGGCAGCCTTGGCGGCTTCGAGAAACTCGCCGCGTCCGCACCCGAGATCCAGGATTTCACCAGAGGCGCCGGTAAAACGCCCGACGTAGCATTTCTGCTGCTCTCGAATCCGGTCTTCCGATCCGCGAAACTGTTCGGCGAAGGCCATCCAGTCGATGTCGAGCGGTTCCTGGATCGAAGGGGTAACAGCGGTCGCGGGTACTGCCGCCGTTCCGGCCGCCATCTTCTGCCGTAGCAGACGCAGTTCGGTATGGATCAGGCGGTCATATTCGCCCCGGATCTTTTCCATGTCCTGCCACAGGCGGTTTTGGATTTCGAGCGTTCGCCGGTCAAGCTCGCTGGTGAAATCGTCGTGCTGCTGGCGAACCGACTCGCGGAAATTCTGCTCGATCAGGCTGGCTCGCAGATGGAATGCCGATTGAAGCTCTGAGACAGTGCGCAGAAGATGAATTTCGCTGGCGGAACGCCGCTCCTCTATGCCCGCGCGCCATTCGTCGAAATGCTTCTTGAAGTCCTCTGCATTTGTACGCAGCTCATGATGATCCGCGGTCAGCGCCACCAGATCTTGATGATAGGCAGTCAGGGCCGCTACACTTCGGTTCAGATCGGCCAGCGCCTCCAGCGTGGCTTGGACGCACACCATAGCGGCGCGATTAAAGTCGACCTGTTCCCGCACGTGCCAGTCGAGGGCGCGGGATATCATCCGCTTGAAGCGCTGGATGAGCTGATTCTTGAACCCGGGCGGACGAGGATTTACGGTGCCGATGGCAGCCACCTTGCCCTCGGCGGCATCGCGAGCGTGCACTAGCGGCATCAGGTCGGCCGCGGCGAGGCCCTCAAATCCGAGCGAACCTTGCGGCACCCGCGAGCGGACGCGCTGTTGGACCTCCTGGATCGCCGCGGTTAGCTCGTCGTCAGTCACGTTGTTTCTTAGTACGGGCGTATTGTGCGGTTATGCGCGTTGAGATGCCGCCGCGCGGAGTGAAATCGCCCACCAGCATGGCGGAAATCGGGCGCGTCCATTTAACCACATCCGCCAGCATGCGATTGACTACGTTCTCCTGAAAGATCCCCAGATTGCGGAACGCCAGGGTGTACATTTTGAACGATTTCAGCTCGAGACAGAGCTTGTCAGGCACGTACCGAAGCGTCAACGTTCCATGATCCGGCAAACCGGTTTTGGGGCAAATGGAGGTGAACTCCGGCATCAGAATTTCGATCTCGTAACCGGTCCGGTACTGGTTGGGCCAGGTTTCGATTTCAGGCAGATCGGCTTTTACGCCAGCGGCGGCATGCCGGTCGGTGTACTGCCTCTTCACTGGGGATCTCCCGCATGAAGATCAGCCTGAGCTGGAGAGAGCGCGTGCTCGAGAGATCCGAGAAATTGTCCGACATCGGTCACCACGCCCACGGCCTGGCCGGTTCCGCGATCACTGACCTTGGTCGCTACGGCCGGATTGATATCGACGCACACGATTTTCACCCAGCTGGGCAGCATGTTTCCGGTGGCGATGGAGTGCAGCATGGAACCCAGACACAGGACGACTCCGGAGCCCTTCAATAGCTCCGCGTACGCATCCTGAGCCTTGTTCATGTCCGTGATGGTATCGGGCAGGGGACCGTCGTCGCGAAGGCTTCCGGCCAGCACGAAAGGGATGCCCGCCTTCACGCATTCGTACATGACGCCGCTCTTCAGACGGCCTGACTGTACAGCCTTGGCGATGCCGCCGGCATGATAAATCGCGTTGATGGCCCGCATGTGATTGCGATGCCCGTGCTCCTCCTGGCGCCCGTCGCTCAAGCGGACTCCCAGCGATGTTCCCAGCAGAGCGGACTCGATATCGTGCACGCCGAGCGCGTTTCCGGCCAAAAGTCCGTTCACCCATCCAGCGCGAATGAGTGCCGCCAGGGGACGGACTCCACCGGTGTGCACCACGACAGGTCCAGCCACTACGACGATTTTCTTTCCCTCGGCGCGAGTCTGCTGCATTAACGCCGCGATCTGCCGGACTGCGGTTTCGAGCTGGCGCTCCGACGAGATTTCGTTGCTCATGAAGGCGAACGCCAGGCGGTCGCGCTCCTTGGATTCGGGAACCACGCGAATGCCGTTCATGCCGACCACTACGCGGTCGCCCGTCTTCAAATCGCGCAGCCTGCGGCAGGTGGCTCGTCCGTTGGCGACGACGATCATGGCGTCCATGCGCTGGTTTTCTACTTCCACCCACTGGCCGGCGTGGCGAACCAGCGTCTTATGGTTGGTGGTGGAATAGAAATCTTCCGGTGCGCAGCAATCGCGCTCGACAGTGTTGAGATCGGCGTTGCCGGTATCGGCCGGACTGCAGCCCAATCCGAGCAACTGGCTGAGCACCTGCTGCATATCGGCTTCATCCGGCGTTTCCACGCGCAGGCGCAGGTAGGACTTATCGGCATTGGTGCGGCCGATGCGAAATTCTTCTACTTCGAATTTGCCGTTGAATTCGACCACCGTGTCAAAGATCTGCTCCATTAGGTGCGAATCGATCAGGTGGCCTTCGGCCTCGACGACTTCCTGTTGCATGGGTAATCTTCAGGATACCGTGGCCCTGTTGTGTGGTGTGAATGACGGCAACCAGGGCGCCTCGATCGCTTTTTTAGGCCGCAGCTTCCAGGATTTCCTTGAAAATGGCCCCCAGGCTTAAGAATTCTTTCAGGCGGAGAGGTTTGCAAATGTACTGGGTGGCGCCGAGCCGCATGGATTCGGCCCGGTCTTCACTGGCATCCGAGGAACTCAGGATTACTGCCGGCGCGTGCCGGCACTTGGGATCCTGGCGCATCGATTGCAGAACCTCATGCCCGGTTCGCTTGGGAAGATTGAAATCGATGATCACAAGATCGGGACAATCGACGGGCTGCGTCTGGAGAGACTGGATATAGCGGATGGCGTGGTCGCCGTCTGCTATGAGCAGGAGTTCGCCCTCGAT
>Ga0070679_100001772_pt1 | contig 19434 bp, 14 predicted proteins | sample KBSC63BmetaG_FD_65652 | JGI IMG/M metagenome (GOLD analysis project Ga0070679, IMG submission 65652) | Corn rhizosphere microbial communities from Kellogg Biological Station, Michigan, USA - KBS C6-3B metaG | ecosystem: Host-associated > Plants > Roots > Rhizosphere | place: USA: Michigan... | reverse complement strand
CCGTCTCTCCTCCGCGCTCGCGGCCGAGGGACGCGCGGCGGCGACCGTCGCGATCACGCTCACGCTCGACGACCGCCGGAGCGCGCTCCCCGACGGCGCCGCGGCCCACACGGTCACGCGCCAGGTGCACCTCCCGCGTCCCGTCGCGCGCGCGGCGCCGCTGGTCGAGCACTGCCGCGCGCTCCTCGACACGTGGACGCTCACCGCGCCCGTGTGCGGGCTCGCCGTCGCCATCGCCTCCACCGTTTCCGCCGCGAGCGAGCAGGGCGACCTCCTCGCGCTCGGCTGGCACGACCCGGCGGCGGCCGAGGCCGCGTTCGCGCGCCTGCGCGCGGAGCTCGGCGCGCGCGCCGTCGTGCGCCCGGCGCTGCGCGACGAGCATCGCCCGGAAAAGAGCGGCGCGTGGTGCGAGGACGATGGCCCGCGCGCGAGCGCACGCGCGCGCGAGAACATCGCGAAGGTCGCCGAGCAAACACCGCGCGCCCCCGCGCTGCGTTTGCTCGAGACGCCGGAGACCGTGGAGGTCGAGTGGGACGGCGACCGTCCGTGCGCGCTCTGGTGGCGCGAGCGCCGCGTCGCCATCGGACACGCGGACGGCCCCGAGCGGCTCTCCGGCGACTGGTGGAAGGACGGCTACGCGCGCGACTACTGGCGCTGCGAGTCCGACAGCGGCGAGCTCCTCGCCTTCCGCGAGCAGGAACGCTGGTACGTGCAAGGGTGGTATGACTGAATCACCGTACATCGAATTGCACTGCCACTCCGCGTTCTCACTCCTCGATGGCGCATCGCACCCCGACGCGCTCGTCGATCGCGCGGTGGAATTGGGTTACCGCGCGCTCGCGCTCACCGACCACGATGAGCTGGGCGGCGTCGTCGCCTTCGCGCAGGCGGGCGACGGCGCGGGGCTCGAGTGCATCATCGGCGCGGAGCTCACCGTGCGCGGCGACGACCCCCGCGCGCCCGTGCACCATCTCGTGCTCCTCGCCGAAAATCGAGCGGGATACGGCAACCTCTCCACGCTCGTCACCCGCGCGCGCATGGACTGCGACCGCGGGCGTCCCTCGCTGCCGCTCGACACCGTCGCCGCGCACGCCGACGGGCTGTTCGCGCTCACCGGCTGCCCGCGCGGGCTCGTGCCGCGCCGCCTCATCGCCGGCGACGCCGCCGGCGCGCGCGCGGCCGCGGGCCGGCTCCACGACATGTTCCGCGGGCGCATCGCCATCGAGTGCTGGGACCACGGGCTCGCCGAGGAGCGCGCGCTCCTCGAGCCGTTGATCGACGTCGCGCGCGCGCTCGGCGTGCCGTGGGTGGTCACCAACGACGTGCACTACGCGAAGTCTTCCGGGCGCGTGGTGCACGACGTGCTCGCCTCGCTTCGTCACCAGCGCACGCTCGACGAGATGGGCACGCGGCTCCGCCCGAACGCCGAGTGGCGGCTGCAGCGCCCCGCGCGGATGGTCGAGCGCTGGCGGCATCACCCCGAGGGCATTCGCGCGACGCTGGCGGTGGCCGAGCGGTGCGGGTTCCGGCTGTCCGAGCTCTCGCCGACGCTCCCGGCGTTCCCGCTCCCACCGGGCGTGAGCGCCGATGAATATCTCGCGCGGCTCGTGGCGCAGGGCGCGCGCGAGCGCTGGGCCAAGGTGGACGCGAAGCAGCGCGCGCAGCTCACGCACGAGCTCGGGCTCATCAAGCGGCTCGGGCTCGCCGGCTACTTTCTCATCGTCTGGGACATAGTCCGCTTCTCGCGACGCGCCGGTGTGCTCTGCCAGGGGCGCGGCTCCGCCGCCAACTCCGCCGTCTGCTTCTGCCTCGGCATCACCGCCGTGGATCCGGTCAAGCTCGGGCTTTTGTTCGAGCGTTTTTTGAGCGACGACCGCCGCGAGGCGCCCGACATCGACATCGACTTCGCGCACCGCGATCGCGAGCAGGTGCTGCAGTACGTGTACGAGCGCTACGGGCGCGAGCACGCGGCGATGGTGTGCGAGCAGATCACCTACCGCGGCCGCTCGGCCGTGCGCGACGCGTGCCGCGTGCTCGGCTTCTCGGTGGAGCAGGCGGACACGCTCGCCGCGCTGAGCGACCGCTTTTCCGCGCGCGCGACAGCGGAGGCGATGTCGGCGAAGGCGGAGAACGGCGGGAACGCAGACGATGCGGAGCGGATCGGAACGCACCTCGTACACGGCACGGAGGTGGTGAACCGCACGCGCGCGCTGGAGGAGCGCGAGCGCAAGGCGCGCGACGCCGAACGTGAATCGCGGCGCAAGGCGCGCCCCACATCGAGCGCCGACCGCCCCAGGCCCAACGCCGCGTACGAGCCGTACGGCAATCCGAACGCACGCGCCGCGGGCCGCGACGTGCCGGCGTGGATGGACGCGCACGCGGCGGAGACGCACAACGAGCGCCGCAATCCCGGCACCGCCATCCGCCCCACGGAGCCGGGCACGCTCCTCCGCCGCGCCGGACTCGACCCGGACGATACGCGCGTGCGCGCGCTGCCCGCGATCGTCGAGGGGATGCACAACATTCCGCGCCACCGGTCGATCCATGTGGGCGGATTCGTGCTCACGGCGGAGCCGCTGTCCACGATCGTCCCTATCGAGCCCGCATCGATGGAGAATCGCACCGTGATCCAGTGGGAGAAGGACGATGTCGAAGCGATGGGGCTCGTGAAGATCGACCTCCTCGGGCTCGGCATGCTCACGCTCATCCAGGACTGCCTCAAGTACATCCACACGATGCGCGGACACACGATCGATCTGTGGACGCTCGACTTCGACGACCAGGCGGTGTACGACGATCTCTGCACGGCCGACACGGTGGGGATCTTCCAGGTGGAGAGCCGCGCGCAGATGAACACGCTGCCGCGCCTCAAGCCGCGCTGCTTCTACGACATCGTCGTCGAGGTCGCGCTCATTCGTCCGGGTCCGATTCAGGGCGAGATGGTGCACCCGTATCTGCGTCGCAAGGCGGGCGAGGAGAAGGTGACATACCCGCACCCCTCGCTCGAGCCCATCCTCAAGCGCACGCTCGGCGTGCCGTTGTTTCAGGAGCAGGGGATGCAGGTAGCGATCGCCGCGGCGGGCTTCACCGCTGGCGAGGCGGACAACCTGCGGCGCGCGATGGGGCACAAGCGGAGCCGCGAGCGCATGGCCGACATCTGCCAGAAGATGATCGACGGGATGATCCGGAACGGCTACTCGCAGGATGTCGCGCAGCGGATTTACAACCAGATCAACGCCTTCGCCGACTACGGCTTCCCTGAATCGCACGCGGCGAGCTTCGCGCTGCTCGTGTACGCGAGCGCGTATCTCAAACACTATTACGCGCCGGAGTTCACCGCGGCGATCCTGAACGCGCAGCCGATGGGCTTCTACTCGCCGGGCACGCTCATCGAGGACGCGAAGCGCCACGGCGTGGTGGTGCTTCCCATCGACGCCTCGCGGTCGCGCTACGACTCCACGCTCGAGCCGGTAGGCGACGAGATCGCCGTGCGGCTCGGCCTGCGCCTCGTGCGCGGCATCGGCGGCAAGTCGCGCGAGCTGCTGCAGCGCGCGGTGGAGCAGGGTGGCCCGTTCGCATCCATCGGCGACGTGGTCGCGCGCTCGGGGCTCGAGCGACGCGCGCTGCGCGCGCTCGCGGAGGCGGGCGTGCTCGACTGCTTCGTGCCGGACGAGCCGAGCGCGCGCAGGCGGCGCGCGGCGGTGTGGCGGATGCTCGAGGAGGAGCGCGGCGATGCGGGACCGCTCGCGCCGTCGCGCATCAAGCTCGACGTGCCGCCGTCCGTCGCGGCGATGTCGCCGCGCGAAATCACCGCGGCCGACTACCGGATGACGGGACTCTCGCTCAACGGGCATCCGATGCGCCACCTGCGCGGGATGATGCGAGAGAACGGAGTGTTGAGCGCGCGCGAGATTCTGGCGCTCCCGGATGGCACGCGCAACGTGGCGGCGGCGGGGCTCGTGATCTGTCGCCAGCGCCCGGGCACGGCGAAGGGATTCGTTTTTCTCACGCTCGAGGATGAGACGGGACTGGTGAACATCGTGGTGCTGCCGAAGAAGTTCGAGAAGCAGGCGCTCATGATCTCGACGGCGCCGCTGATTCTCGTGCGGGGCACGCTGCAGGTGGAGCAGACGGTGGTGAACCTGCGTGGCGATGTGTTTCGCGAGCTCAAGGCGGGGGAGGAGCTCGAGGGGTGGAAGGGGCACGACTTTCATTAGGATAGGGATGAGCGAGGGATTGAACCGAATCACCGCAGAGGACGCAGAGGACGCGGAGGAAACTGCGAAAACCAAAAAAGGAAATTCAGTCCTCTGCGTCCTCTGTGTCCTCCGCGTCCTCCGCGGTAATGCGGTTCAGCCCCGGCGCCTCGAACCCCGACGTGAGAGTCTTGTCATTTCGAAGCGATGCCCGGTTGCCGAGCGGGATGACGCTCACCCACTTTCCAGCATGCGCGCTCTCCCCGTTCTCGCCATCGTCGTAGCGGTCGCGGCGTGCGGACGCCCCGCCGCGCTCGCGCGCACGGCTCCCCCGCCACCTCGCGTGCCCGTCGAGCTCTCCCCCGCGCAAATCGCCGCGCGCAACACGCTCCTCTCCGCGGACTCCGCGCTCTCCACCGCCGCCAACCACTCGCTCCACGACGCCCTCGCGGCCGGCGCGGACGACAGCGTGGTGATGCTCATGCCCGCGCTGCCGCGCATCGTCGGTCGAGACGACGCGCTCGCCGCCATCGACTCGCTCAACGCCGTCACGAATCGCACCATGAGCTGGCGCCCCATCCGCGCCGAGCTCTCGGCTGACGGCTCGCGTGGCTACACCTACGGCTACGGCCGGCGCGTCGCAATCACCGACACGCTCACCTCCGTCGCGCCCATCCAGTACCTCTCGTTCTGGAAGCGCGACGCCGGCGCGTGGAAGCTCGAGGCGTGGATGGTCTCCGCCGGCGGCGCCGATGCGCCCGCCACTGCGCCGCCGGCGTGCGCGCATCCCTCAGCACCCGGGTACTCGGCGGGCTCCGACTCCGGCGCCGTCGCCACCGTTCGCGCCGCCGATCTCGATTTTTCCGCGCGGTCGGTGAAGGCCGGCGCGGGGCAGGCGTTCGCAGAGTTCGTCACCGAGGACGGCGCGTCCATCGGCACCGGCGCCTCGGAGATCACCTGCGGCCGCGACGCCGTTGCGAAGTCGCTCGAACCCCTCGGCCCTGGCGCGCTCACGTGGGAGCCCCGCGTCGCCGACGCCGCGCCCTCCGGCGACCTCGCGTTCACCTCCGGCGACGCGACGATTCACGGCGAGCAGGGGCTCGCCTACAGCAAGTACCTCACGGTGTGGAAACGCTCCGCCAACGGCACGTGGCGCTTCGTCGCCGACGGCGGCAACTCGGCGCCGCCGCCCGCTTCGCCCTGACATCGCGATGCGCTGGGTCCGCTCGCCACGAGCGCGACCGGTCGGCGCATGGCTTGCACTGGTGCATCGTGCTCGGCGCGGATGGCGCGCCGGCATCGACACACCGATCAGGAGCATCTCCATGGCTGCACAACCACTCTCCGGCAAACGCGTCGCGATCCTCGCGACCGATGGCGTCGAACAGGTCGAGCTCACCCAGCCGCGCGAGGCGCTCGAGGCGGCGGGCGCGACCACGCAGGTCGTTTCTCCGAAATCCGGCTCCATCCGAAGCTGGCAGCACGACCACTGGGGCACGGACATCACTGTCGATCGCGCGCTCGATGGCGCATCCGCCGCCGACTTCGATGCGCTCCTCCTCCCCGGCGGCGTCATGAATCCCGACAAGCTGCGCACCGATGAGCACGCGGTGAAATTCGTTCGATCGTTCTTCGAGGACGGCAAACCGGTGGCCGCGATCTGTCACGGCCCCTGGATACTCGTGGAGGCCAACGTCGTGCAGGGTCGGCGGCTGACGTCGTGGCCCTCGCTCGAAACCGATCTCGAGAACGCGGGCGCGCAATGGACCGATCGCGAAGTCGTGGTCGATCACGGGCTCGTCACCAGCCGCAAGCCCGACGACATCCCGGCGTTCAACAGGAAAATGATCGAGGAGTTCGCCGAGGGGATTCACGAGGAGCAGCGCGCGTCCGCGCACGCCGGCGCCGCGCACTGATCTTCCACTAGCTTTCCCATCGTGCGCCTGGGCCGCCACTCGCCCCGGCGCACGATCGCTCATCTTCATCCTTTTCCGCGAATGCACATGCAGCAGCGCACGCTCGGCACGCAGGGACTCACGACTTCCGCCATGGGACTCGGCTGCATGGGGATGTCGGAGTTCTACGGCGATCGCAGCGACCACGGCGAGTCCGTCGCGACCATTCATCGCGCGCTCGAGCTCGGAGTGAATTTTCTCGACACCGCCGACATGTACGGGCCGCACACGAACGAGCAGCTCGTGGGCAAGGCGATCAGGGGGAAGCGCAACCAGTTCGTGATCGCGACCAAGTTCGGCATCGTCCGCGATGCGAGCGATCCGCTGAAGCGCGGCATCAACGGCCGGCCGGAGTACGTGCGCGCATCGTGCGAAGGCTCGCTCACGCGGCTCGGCATCGACACGATCGATCTCTACTATCAGCATCGCGTCGACACGAACACCCCCATCGAGGAGACGGTGGGCGCGATGGCCGATCTGGTGCGCGAAGGAAAAGTGCGCTTCATCGGGCTCTCCGAGGCGGCGCCGGACACGCTGCGTCGCGCGAACGCCGTGCACCCGATTGCCGCACTGCAAACGGAGTATTCGCTCTGGAGCCGCGAGCCCGAGGACGAGATCATTCCCGCGTGCCGGGAGCTCGGCATCGGCTTCGTCCCCTACTCGCCGCTCGGCCGCGGATTCCTCACGGGCGCGTACAAGAGTATCGACGACTTCCGCTCGGACGACTTTCGCCGCAACTCACCGCGCTTTCAGGGCGAGAACTTCACGAAAAACCTCGAGCTCGTGCGGCACATCGGCACGCTCGCCGACGAGAAGGGGTGCACACCATCGCAGCTCGCTCTCGCCTGGGTGCTCGCGCGGGGAAACGACATCGTCCCCATCCCCGGCACGAAGCATCGCTCGTATCTCGAGGAGAACGTCGCCGCGGCCAACGTGACGCTCACCCCTGCCGATCTTCGCCGCATCGACGAGATTGCTCCGCAAGGGGTCGCCGCCGGCGACCGCTATCACGCCCAGGCCATGCGGCTGGTCGGCCGATGAGACGCGTGTCAACCTCACTACTGAGCTCAATGATTCGAAAGTTCGCGGGACCGGTCGCCGCCGGGGTCATCGTCGCCGCGCTGGCCGGCGCATGCTCACCGAAGCAGAAGGCGCCACCGGCGCAGCCGCACAAGATCGCCGAAATCGACCACCTCTCGGCACCGGAGGCGCTCTCGTTCGATCCGGCGCAGAACGTCTATTTCATCAGCAACGTCAACGGCACGCCCGGCGTGAAGGACGGCAACGGCTTCATCTCGCGCGTCACGGCCGATGGTGTGATGGACAGCCTCCACTTCATCCAGGGCGGCCGCGACAGCGTCACGCTCGACGGCCCCATGGGCTCGCGCGTGCAGGGCGACACGCTCTGGGTGCTCGACGTCGACAAGCTGCGCGGCTTCAATACGCGCACCGGAGCGCCGCTCACGGTCATCGACTTCGCGCCGTTCGGCGCGCACTTCCTCAACGATCTCGCCATCGATTCCACCGGCGAGTTCTACATCACCGACAGCGGCGTCGAGGTGACGGCAGACGGCAAGGAGAGCCATCCCGGGCCCGATCGCATCTTCCGCGTCGCGCACGACCGCAGCATCAAGGTCGCGCTGTCGACGTCGTTTCTCTCGACCCCGGACGGCATCGACTTCGACCGGCGCGGCAGGCGATTCGTGCTCGCGCCGTTTTCCGGAAGCGCCGTGCAGCAGTGGAAGAGCACCGACCCCGGGCCGTCCGACATCGCGAAGGGGAAGGGACTGTTCGACGGTGTGGAAGTGCAGCACAACGGCGCGATTCTCATCACGAGCTGGAACGACTCGAGCATCTCGACGCTCGAGGGACCGAAGCTCGTGCCGCGCATCGCGAAGCTTCCCTACCCGCCCGCCGACGTGAGCATGGACGCCGTTCACTCGCGCGTGGGCATCGTGTCGCTCGCGAACGATCGCTTCGAGCTGTGGGAATGGCCCTTTACCAAGTGAGTGAAACCGTGACTTCTCTTCCCGTTCGCGTGCGGATTGCACTCGCGCTCACCGCTGCGCTTCTCGCCGCCTGCGCTAAAGGCGACAACTCCGCATCGTCGCACGGCGGCGATAGCGCGACCGCGACCGCAGCCGTGCGCTGCACCGGTGACAACGGTGGACTCACGCTCCCCACCGGCTTCTGCGCCACCGTCTTCGCTGACAGCCTCGGACACGTGCGCCATCTCGTCGTGGCGAGCAACGGCGATGTCTACGTCAACACGTGGGGCGGCCGGTACTATCCCGACGGAACGACGCCGCCCGCGCCATTCCTCATCGCCCTGCGCGACACGAACCGCGACGGACGCGCCGACGTCATCTCCCGCTTCGGCGACTCGCTCGCGAACGGCGGCGCCGGCGGTACGGGCATCGCGATCTATCACGACGCACTGTACGCCGAGGCGAAAGACAAGATCGTGCGCTTCGCGATGACCGGAGGCTCGGTTCCGTCGGGCGCGCCGGAGACGATCGTCAGCGGACTGCCGCTCACCGGCAATCATCCGATGCATCCGCTCGTCATCGACAGCGCGGGCGATCTGTTCATGGACGTCGGATCGAGCACGAACTCGTGCCAGAAAGAGGATCGGACGCTGCAATCGCCCGGCGTCAGTCCGTGCACGGAGCTCGAGACGCGGGCCGGCATCTGGCGCTACGATGCGAACAAGACCGCGCAGCGCTACTCGGCGGCCGAGCGATACGCGACGGGGATCAGGAACGCGGTTGGGATCGCGCTCGATCCGTCCGGACAGCTCTACTCCACGCAGCACGGGCGCGACCAGCTCGCCGAAAACTGGCCCAAGCTCTACACGCCGCAGCAGGGCGCAGATCTTCCCGCGGAGGAGCTGCTGAAGATCCAGAAGGGCGGCAACTACGGCTGGCCGATGTGCTACTTCGATTCCACGCAGAAGAAGCTCGTTCTCGCGCCCGAGTACGGCGGAGATGGCGGGAAGAAGGTGGGAGACTGCGCGAGCAAGATCGCGCCGGTGGCGTACTTCCCCGCGCACTGGGCGCCGGACGCGCTCGTGTTCTACGGCGCATCGCAGTTCCCCGAGCACTACAGGAACGGCGCCTTCATCGCCTTTCACGGATCGTGGAATCGCGCGCCGCAACCGCAGGAGGGCTATCGCGTGGTGTTCGTGCCATTCGTCGGCGGAGCACCGCGCGGCGCGTGGGAGACGTTCGCGAACGGCTTCGCCGGCGAGGCCAAGCCGCAACCCAGCACCGCGGCGCACCGCCCCGCCGGGCTCGCGGTGGCGCCCGACGGATCGCTCTACATCGGCGATGATGTGAAGGGCCGCATCTGGCGCGTCAGCTACCAGGGCGGCGCGAAGTAGCGAACGGCGGGCTGCGACCCGCGCATGCGGCTCACCGTCCCGCGGCCGTGGCCCGCCGCGCCGCGGGCCCAGCGGTGAGGTGCGTCTCGAGGTAGCGCGTGAGCAGCGAGAACAGGTGCAACGTCGTTCCCTCCCCTTCGCAGATGCAGTGCGAGCGGTTGGGATAGGCCATCATCGAGAACGGCCGCCCCGCCGCGACGAGCGCGTTGATCAGCCGCTCCGTTCCCTGATAGTGCACGTTGTCGTCGCCCGTGCCGTGCACCACGAGCAGGTCGCCGCGCAGATTCGCCGCGTACGTGATCGGCGATCCGCGCCGGTAGCCGTCCGGATTCTCCTCGGGGAGCCCCATGTAGCGCTCCTGATAGATCGTGTCGTACAGGTGCTCATCGGCCACTGGTGCAACGGACATCCCCACCTTGTACAGCTCGGGCGAGCGGAACATGAGGTTGAGCGTCATCGACCCGCCGCCGCTCCACCCCCACACGCCGATGCGCGTCGAGTCCATGTACGGCAGCCGCTTCGCCAGCGCGCGCGCGCCGTCCACCTGGTCCTGCGACGAGAGCACGCCCACCGCGCCGTAGATGCTTCGCCGCCACGCGCGCCCACGCGGCGCCGGCGTGCCGCGGTTGTCGATGCTCGCCACGATGTACCCCTGCTGCGTGAGCATCAGGTGCCAGAGGTACTCGCTACTCCACGAGTCGAGAACGGTCTGCGCCGCCGGCTCGCCGTACACGGTGAAGAGCACGGGATATTTCCGCGAGGGGTCGAATCCCGGCGGCGTCATCACCCACGCGTCGAGCAGCGTGCCGTCGCGCGCGGAAACGCGAAGGAACTGGACCTTCCCCCGCGCGAGCGATGCGAGACGCGCGTCCAGCGCCGCGTTGTTCACCAGCGTGCGCACCACCTCGTGGCTCGGCAGCCGCACGAGCTCGTACACGGGCGGAGTTCCGAAGCTCGAGTGGGTGTGCAGCGCGAACTTTCCACCGGGCGCCACGGAATAGGTGTTCGTCCCGCTGTCCGACGCCGGCGTCACGCGCTCCGCCGCGCCGCGTCCGTCCAGCCGTGCGCGGTAGAGATAGAGCTGCGTCGGCGCACTGGGCGACGCCGTGAAGTAGATCCATCCCGCCGTGCTGTCGACGCCGACGACGTACGGCTCTCCGAACGCCGCGTCCGGATTCTGCAGATCGTACGCGCCGGTGATCGGGCGAATCGAGCGACCGTCGCGCGACGCGACGTAGAGTCGCCGCCAGCCATCGCGCTCGCTCACCCAGGTGAAGTGCTGTCCCGAGTCGAGCCACCGCAGATCGTCCACCACGTCCACCCACGTGCTGTCGTGCTCCGTGAGCACCGGACGCACGGCGCCGGTGCGCGCGTCGGCCAGCATCACATCGAGCGTGTGCTGCCGGCGATCGAGCTGCTGCACCACCACCTCGTTCGAGCTCGCCGCCCACTCCATGCGGGCGATGTAGTGCTGCCGCGGATCGCCCGGCACCGCGAGCCACTGCGTCGGCCCGCCGGACGCGCTCACGACGCCGACGCGCGCGGCCGAGTTGGTGGTGCCGGCCTTGGGGTACTGTACGGGGATCGTGAAGGAGTAGAGCGAATCCGTGGTGTCGAGCAGCAGGTAGTCGCGCACGCCGGAATCGTCGAGCTGCCAGTACGCGATGCGGGCTCCGTCGGGACTCCAGCGAAAGCCATCGCGGAGGCTGAGCTCCTCCTCGTACACCCAGTCGAAGGTGCCGTTGATGATCGTGCGCGAGCCGTCGGTGGTGAGCGGCGTGACCGCGCCGGTGGCCACGTTCTCCACGTAGAGATTGTTCGCGCGCACGTACGCCACGCGGTCGCCGCTGGGCGAGAACGTCGCGAACATGAGCGAGTCGCTGGATGATTCCGCGCCGCCGAGCTTGTGCGGCGCGCCACCCGCGACGTCGAGCACCCAGTAGTCGCCGCGATCGCGCTCGCGCCAGACGCGCTGCGAGTTGGTGAAGATCAGGAGCCGCTGCTCATCGGGGGAGAACTGATAGTCCTCGATCTCGATGGGGGTGGTGTCGCCGGGCACGACGAGCCGCTGTGCCGAGACGACGATCTCGCGCCGGCCGGTGGCTGCATCGTAGCGCACGATGTCGAGCCCGCCGGCCGCGGCCGCCGACCGCTCGAGCGTCGTATACCCCGAGCCGTTCGCGGTCCATCGAAGGGATCGCGCGCCGCGCGCCGCGAAATCGTGGGAGCCGAAGATGCGATCGAGCGTGAGCCGCGAGCTGTCCGGGCTGGCGCGCCGCGCCCGCGCGGCCTGCGCCTGCAGGGGCGCGGCGGCTGGAAGCACGACGAACACCGCGAGCGCGAGGCGCGTGAGATGTCGAATGTTTGGCATGACGCGAGGCTATTACGCGTGCGCGCCTCGCGCAACCGACCCGGCCAACCGGCGCTACCGGAACGTGCCCGGGCTCACGTCGTAGAGGAGATGGTACGCGCCGGCCTCCTCCTCCGGCCGCCAGAACCCGAGCTGCTCCGACCAGCGCACGCTCGCCAGCCGCCGGCCGCCCATCGTGAGAAAGCCCGCCGCTCGGCCGGTGACCACCCCCATCGCGCGGAGGTCCGCGAGCCCGCGCGCCTGTGTGGCCGACCGTTCGGTGACGATTCGCCGGGCCGATGCGGGACCGATCCCCGGAACGCGCATGAGCTGCTCGCGCGAGGCCGTTCGCACCTCCACCGGAAAGAACTCCGGATGCGCGAGCGCCCACGCCGTTTTGGGATCGTGCGCCAGCGGGAGATTTCCGTCCGCGTCGAACACCACCTCGCGCGGCGCGAAGCCGTAGTCGCGCAGCAGATAATCCGTTTGGTAGAGACGCTGCTCGCGCACGGCCGGCGTGGCGCGCACGTTCTCGAGCGGCGTGTTGCGAATCGGGCGGAACGCCGCGAAGTGGGTGTGGTGGATCCCGCGCCCGGCGTAGAGCTGCGTCATCTTGCCGAGGATCGTGCGATCGGTGTCGGGCGTCGCTCCCACGACGAACTGCATCGTCATCCCCGCCGTGCCGCCCGGGTGCAGCGCGTCACGCGGCCGCCCCTCGCGCTCCTCCGCTCGCTGGTCGTTCACCTGCGCGCGCACGCGCTCGAGCGACAGCAGCGACGTGGACAGATTTTTCTCCGGCGCGATGCGCGCGAGCGTCTCGCCACACGGCGCCTCGAGGTTGAGCGATACACGCGTCGCCAGCGACGTGAGCCGCTCGATCTGCGCCTGCTCGGCGCCCGGCACCATTTTCACGTGGATGTAGCCCGCGAAGCGATGCTTCTCGCGCAGCAGGGCGAGCACCTCGATGAGATCGTCCATCACCTTCACCGGCCGTCCCGGAATGCCCGTGGTGATGAAGAGCCCTGTACACCACTCGCGCGCCACGGCGGCGAGAAAGATGCGCACGAGCTCCGCCGGCTTGAGCAGCGTGCGCGGCATCTCCCGGTCGCGCCGCATCGGGCAGTAATGGCAATTGAAGCTGCACGCGTTGGTCATGAGGATGCGCATGAGCGTGGTGCGGGCGCCGGTGCCGATGCGAACGGGGCGCAGGTTCAACGGCCGCAGCGCACCCACATCATTCGCGTGTCGCAGCCGCGGCGGGAGCTGGCGAGTGGGGAGCCCTTCGCGATCGTCGCCGGCGAGGGACATGAGGAGCTCCAGCTTCGACTCGAGATTCGGGGTGCGCTGCATGGTGCCTCTGGCCGGGTGGGAGGCAAATGATACCCGAACAAATCCCGAAACACAACCCCACAAAAAGGGGCTCCGTAGAGCCCATTCCCGCGCGTTCGACCGTTGCGCGCCGGCTATCGCAGGATGCTCGTGATCGCGTTACGCGCACCGGGCTGCCAGACCACGCGCTGCTCGTTCGCCGAGAGCGACACGCGCTGCGACACCACGAGCACTCCCGCCTGATCCTGCGCCACGAGCTGATACTCCCCCTGATCCAGGTGCGACGGGTAGGTGAGCGTGCGCGTCGAGTCGGACTGTACCACACCGAGCCGCAGCCGGTCGCCGTTCGGACGCTCGAGGAACACCACGACATCGCGCGCGGGCCGCACGTCGTTGCCCACCACCACCTCCAGGCCCGGCCGCCCCGCTCGCGCGCCATGGAACATCGCGCACGACGACGCCGCCGCGATGACGGCGAACGCGCCTCCGGTGGCCACCAGCGACTTCGTGAATCCGCGCCGACCCTTGCCGCAACCGCTCATCACGCCGCCTGGAAATTCATGATTGATCACTAATGCACGCGTCGCGCCAGAGTGCCGTGCTACCCCGCATTTCCCGCATCGATCCCACCCATGGATGCGCTCGCGCGCGCGCAATTGCAAGACGGTTTCCTTTTCATTCGTGCGGCGTCTCTTGAGGCTAGCGAGAATCACTCATCCGTCACGTTGCAATAAAAGATGCCGCCCGTTCTGCCCTACGCCGTCGCCGCGATCGCCGCATTCGCCTTCATTTCCTCCGCTGAGCCCGTGCCTGCTGCCGGCGCGCCCGAGGGAACCGTCGTTCACACGCACGTCCGCTGGGGCCTCTTCGCCACCACCGAGCCCGCGATCACGACCGTCCGCTTTCCCGCCGCAGCGTCCGGCACCGATGGCTGGACCGAGACCGAGCCCGCGACGGTGTCGTCGGAGGGCGATCTCTCACACGCGATAACGGTCGCCGAAATCACCCCGTGCGTCGCCCGCGCCCTCCCCACCGACGACAGCGCCTCCCGCACGCTCGTGCAGTGGTCGACCGATGACGGCGCGCACTGGCAGGAGCTCACGAACGTCCCCGTGATCGCCTCGCGCGTCGAGCCGTCTGGGTCGCACCCTGGCGCCCTCTCCATCCGCTACCGGGCCCGCGCCGCAGCCGAGAGCTGCAGCATGCGCGTCGTCTACACGGCCATCCCCGCCCGGTAGATCTCAGCGGCCCATTCGAGAGCGCGGCGCACGAGCGGCATCTCGAGGCCGCGAGCGAGTCCAAGCGCTAAGCCGTGAGCGAGAAGCCGAGAGCATTCAGCAGAAGCCTTGCGGCGTGCAGCCAAATAGTCCGGAAATCATCCCGGTCTGCACCACCACACCCTCCTGGCTGCTGCTCCAGGCTCACGCCTTCTCGCTCCCGGCTTACAGCCTGAGCTCGCCCCACCGGTCGCGATCCCGCCCCGCCACGCGATCCCGACTCGGCAGACCTTCCAGTACGACCCTCAGGGCGTAGCCGCCTTCGGCTTCGGCCCCGGCGGCAGCGCGTGCACCCGATCCTTGAAGTCGTGGAACGCCTTGTTGTCCTCCGTCAGCGTCCGCAGAATCGCCGGGTCCTTCGCGTCGATCAACCGCTGAATGTCCGCGATCCGGTCCTGCGTGAGTGGGTGATCGCTGAACCACGCATCCACTGCCGACGGCTCCGACGTCTGCTCCGCCATCAGCTTCTGGAAGAACGACACGAGCCCCTTCGGGCTGATCCCGGCGCGGATGACGTTCTTGAATCCCTCCTCGTCCGCCTCCTGCTCATCCTCGCGGCTGAACTTCGCGAACACCGCCGCGCCGCCAACCTGAATCGCCGCCTGCGACGCCGGGCTGTCGCACACGTGCGTGAGCACGCACGCGAGCCCCACGCCGATGTTCGCGCCCTGCTGCTGCTGCATCTGCTTCACCGAATGCCGCTTCACCACGTGCCCGATCTCGTGCCCCATCACGCCCGCGAGCTCGTCCATCTTGTCCGCCCGCTCGATCACTCCGCGGTTGACGTAAATGAATCCGCCCGGCAGCGCGAACGCGTTCACCACGTCCGTGTTCACCACGAAGAAGTGCCAATCCAGATCGCCGCGATTCGTGAGCTTGGCGATCGAATCGCCGAGCATGTTGATGTACTGCTGCACCGCCGGGTCGTTGACGATGGGCAGCTCCGTATTCACCTGCGAGGAGTACTGCTGCCCCATCTGCACTTCCTGCTGCGTGGAGACGGCACACCCGGCCGCCACCGCACACAGCGCCAGCACACCAATTGATCGCCTCATGAGTTCCTCGTGACGTGGTGCCGCAGCAGAAAGCAAGACACATACCGACCGGCCTGCTATCGCTTTCTTTGCACACGCTTGCTCGCAGTTCGCGTCGCGGCGCCGAGCAACAGCAGCGATGACGCCGCCTCCCGCTCGACCTGCGCAACCGTGCACTGCCGCGGGCGCTTGTCCGGCCGCCACCGGAGAAATCCGGTTCCGTGCCGGAATCGGCCGCCCGTGAAGTGATCGTACTCCACCTCCACCACGAGCTTGGTCTCGAGCGGCTCCCACTCCGCGCTCCGCGCCGTGCTCCACCGGCTCGGCCCACCCGGCGCGCGCCCGGTGAATCCCGGCTTTCCCACGAGCGCGCGCAGCTTCGGCGTCAGCGCCTTCCGCTCCGCTACCGACAACGCCGAGCAGAAGCCGACGTGATCCAGCAGCCCCTCCGCATCGAACAGCCCGAGGAGCAGCGAGCCCACGATCTTTCCCTTCGACGCGTAGCGGAATCCGCCCACCACGCAGTCCGCCGTGCGATGCTGCTTGAGCTTCTGCATCCCCGTGCGCTCGCCGCTCTGGTACGGCAAGTCGCGCCGCTTCGCGATCACGCCGTCCAGCGCCGCCCCCACGGAGGCGTACCATCGCTTCACCGTGCGCTCGGACGTCGTGGCGGGCGACAGCCGCACAGCGCCGTGCCCGCGCAGATAGCGGGTGGCGAACTTCTCCAGCGCAACGCGGCGATCGGCCAGCGGGTCGTTCACGAGCGACTCGCCGTCCGCGTTCACGAGCAGGTCGAACACGATGAACAGCGCCGGGTGCGCCTCCGCGAGCGCGCGCACGCGGCTCGCCGCCGGATGGATGCGCAGCAGCAGCTCGTCGAACGACAGCTGCCTCCCCACCGGGATCGCGATCTCGCCGTCGAGCACGAAGCGCGGCGCGCGCAGCTTTCCGAGCGCCTGCACGAGATCGGGGAAGTAGCGCCCCAGCGGCTTCCCCGCCTTCGACATGAGGTCTACCTTTTTTCCGTCGCGAAATGCGATGCAGCGAAAGCCATCCCACTTGGGCTCGTACTGCCACTCGGGGCCGAGCGGGAGCTCGCTCACTTGTTGGGCCTCCATGGGCGCGTAGCGGCGGGGAATCGGGAGCGTCACAGGAGCGACTCGAGCCGGAAGCGTCCGCGAGCGGCGAGCAGCGGCTTCCACAAATCACCGAGCTTCTTCACGCGCGCCGGAACGTTGTCGATGCGGAAATCATCGATCTCGATGCCGCGCTCGATCTCCTGCCAGGTGACCGGCGTCGAGACCGCGGCCCGCGGCGACGGGCGAACCGAATACAGCGATGCGAGCGTGCGCCCCCACGCGTTCTGGTTGTAGTCCACGAGCACGCGGCCGCGCGGGCGATGCGCCACGCGATACTCGGCCGTCACGAGCCGGGGCGCGCGCGACTCCATCACGCGCGCGAACTCCTTCGCGAACGTCCACACCGCTTTCTGAAGCGGGCCGCGCACGATCGGCACGTAGAGGTGGATCCCCTTCGATCCGGTGGTCTTGGCCAGCACGCGCATGCCGAGCGACTCCAGCGCCTCGCGTGCGAGCAGCGCCGTCTCGCGCACGCGCGCGAAGGTGGCGCCGGGCACGGGGTCGAGATCGAAGTGCAGATAGTCGGGACGATCCACGTCGTCGCAGCGCGCGTACCACTGGTTGAGATCGATGCAGCCCAGGTTCACGACCCAGAGCAGCGACGCGACATCCTGCACCATGGGGAAGTCGATGATGCTTCCGGAGGCGTGCTCGATCGCGCAGGTCTCGATCCAGGCGGGACGCGGCGATGGCGCGCGCTTCATGAAGAAGAACTTGCCGGCTGCGCCGTTCGGATATCGCTTCATCACCATCGCGCGGTCGCGCAGATGCGGGAGGAGCACGGGCGCCACCGCCGCGTAGTAGCGGAGCAGATCCCCCTTCGTGATGCCGAGCCTCGGCCAGAACGGCTTCTCGAGATTCGTGAGCTGCACCACGCGGGTTCCCGCGCGCACCTCGGCGTCGCGCACTCCCGCGGGAATGCGAACGGTGCGCGACTGCGCGCCGGCGGCGGCGGTCATCTGAGCGGCACGAGCTTGGGGGGCCGTGTACCGCGTCGCACCGCGCCGGCCACCGGCACGTACTCGAGCTCGCGCAGGTCGCGCGATGCACGCAGCAGCAGCCCGCCGCGGCTCATGTCGCCGCGTCCCACGAATTCGGCGGGAAAGCGAAGGCGGTCGCCGAATGCGGCGGCGAGCGTCGACACGTATTTGTCGGTGGCGATGCTGCCCAGGAGGATGGCGTGCGCGCTTCGGGACGCGGCGGCGAGCTGTTGCGCGTCGCGCACGAGCGGCCGGAGGAATCGTTCGCACTGGTCCGCGATGTTGACCTCCGCGAACTCCCGCAGCTGCTCGAACGTTAGTATCGTGTCTGGGTCGAGCAGCCCCCGCGTGGGCGTGATCACGAGCGCGGCCGGCGCTCCGCGCGGCGCGCGGGCGAAGGTGCGCGAGTACGCCAGCTTGCCGCGGAAATAGAGCCCGCTCAGAAAGGCAAAGAGCTCGCCGATCGGTACCCCTCGGTCGCGCAGCTGCGTGGCGAGCGGGAACGTCGCATTCGGATTGAAGAGCAGCTTGGCTCGCTCGCCGCCGCAGAAGGCGGGAGAGAGCAGAAAAACGTGGCGCGGGGGCATGCGGAATCCGTGTGCAAGGGAGCCGCCAACGAATGGCGCTCGGGAGGGTGGCGCGCGGCCTCACGGAGCGGCGCGGAGGCTGTCTCTCCAGGCGTACACCGATTGTCCGCGCGGGGTGACATTTTCAACGGCTACGTGGAATTAAGCGTATATAAAATAACGACTTGGAAGTCGGCACAAAGATCGCAAGAGTACGCGTAGCGGGTGGGGCAAGCGGCTGATGCCGCGCGATGCCCGGCCCGGTAAGCCCCTGGAGGATTCATGATATCCGCCCTGCTTCCGCTCGTTTTCTCGGTGGTGACCGGAACTGCGCCCAAGCCGGCGCCCGCTGTGTCGTCCCCCGAGCCCGCGATCAGGATCTCGCTCAATCACCGCACGTACGATCGCGGCGACCGCGCGCGCGTCAACGTGCGCGTTCGCGATGACGGCTACGTCGTCGTCCTGCACACGGACGCGGACGGGCACGTGCGGGTGTTGTTCCCGGTCGATCCGGGTGACGACAATTTCCTGAAGGCCGGACAGGACTACGAGATTCGCGCGCGCGGCGATCGCGAGGCGTTTCAGGTGACACGCTCCGGCACCGGCACGGTGTACGCGGCAGTGTCCCCCGACCCATACCACTTCGATTCGTTCGTTCGCAACGATCATTGGGACTACGGCCAGCTCGACGATTCGGCGCTGGTCGACGATCCCGAGACCGGGATGACGAACATCGTCGAGCAGATGACCAACGGCCAGCACTTCGACTACGACGTCACCACGTATACGTCTGAGTCGACGTACGCGTCGTCGCAGCAAGCGTACTTCGCGCCGGCCTCGTACTCGTGCTTCTACGACGCCTGGGATCCGTGGTGCACGGGCTACTACCCGTCGCCGTCGTACTTTGGTTTCGGCATCGGATTCGGCTACGGTCCCTTCTTTGGCTACGGCTACCGCCCCTACGGCTACGGCTTCGGCTACGGCTATCCGTTCTACGGCTATGGCTATGGCTACGGCCGCATTCCGCGCTACTACGGCGCCACCGGCTACGGCTACCGGGTGGGGCACGGATGGTCGTACAACAACCATCCGGTGGTGCTCGGACCGGGCGGTGGAGTGATCGGCGGTCGCTACACCTCTCGCGGCGGCTATCTCGTGGGATCCACCGGCACGTCGATCGGTTACCGCAATCGGAGCACGATGCTCACGGGCAACGGCGGCGTCTC